>ERZ827524.38-NODE-38-length-176414-cov-11.794629_pt1 | contig 176414 bp, 159 predicted proteins | sample MGYA00519702_ERZ827524 | MGnify/ENA primary metagenome ERZ827524 (study PRJEB31778, sample SAMEA3449341) | human gut metagenome | biome: human gut; feature: human-associated habitat; material: faeces | place: United Kingdom | collected 2010/2012 ...
GCAGCTTCTAACTGTGTAACATCAATGTTGTACTGTGGGATGGTTACATCTACGAATACCTGAACGACACCGTACTGGATCGCTGGTGTTACCGTTGTAGGGAAACCTGCTGCCACTGTGATCATTTCATCTCCCGGTTTTACCTGACGCTCGCCTAATAATGGGGATGTCAGTGCCATAAATGCATTTAAGTTTGCAGAAGAACCGGAGTTTACTAAAGAGCAGTATCTTACTCCTAAATACTCTGCAAATGCTTTTTCAAACTGTGCGGTATATCTTCCTGCTGTTAACCAGAACTCTAAAGAACTGTCTACAAGATTTACCATCTCTGCACTGTCATATACACGGGATGCATAAGGAATTCTGTCACCTTCCTGAAATGCTTTTTTCTGATTATGGTAGGTGTTGCAGTATTCCTCTACCATTTTTAAAATTTCTTCTTTTGCCTGCTGTTCTGTCTTATTTTCAAACATTCTTATTTTCCTCCAAAGAACTCATTAATCTGTTCGTCCATACATTTCGGGATGTCTCCCTTCGCAAAGTAAACCTTTGACCACTCTACGGTCTTTTCGATTGCCTCTTCCACATGCCATCTTGGTGACCAGCCAAATACGGTTTTTACTTTTGAGCAGTCTAATTTTAAAAAGTTTGCCTCATGAGGTCCTCCCATGAACTTGTTAACCCACTTCATACCTTCGCCCCACTTCGCACAGAAGATGTCCACTAATTCTCCTGTTGTAACGCAGTCGCAGTCATCCGGTCCCACGTTATAGAAGCCTGCATATTTTTTATCTTCATACTGCTCTTTTGCAATTGTCAGATACATTGCAAGCGGCTCTAACACATGCTGATATGGTCTTGTGGAATGTGGGTTACGCACAATGATGTTCTCTTTTTTCTCGGCTGCTCTGACACAGTCAGGAATAATCCTGTCATTTGCAAAATCTCCGCCACCAATTACGTTTCCGGCTCTTGCCGTAGATACTGCCACATCCATCTCATTATAAAAAGAATTGATATAGCTGTGTGTGACAAGCTCTGAACATGACTTACTGTTAGAATACGGGTCATAACCGTCTAACGGTTCATTCTCACGATAGCCCCATTCCCACTCGTTGTTCTTATATACCTTGTCTGTCGTAACATTTAAAAAGCTCTTCACGCATGGGTTCTGTCTCACACACTCACAGATATTTACGGTTCCCATCACATTTGTCTCATATGTGTAAACCGGATCTTTATAAGAATCCCGGACAATCGGCTGTGCCGCAAGATGCAGCACAATTTCCGGCTGTACTTCTTCAAACACTTTGCTTAAATGCTCTCTGTCGCGGATGTCACCGATAATGGAATTCATCTGATCTTCCACCCCACACATAGAGAACAGGTTTGGCTCTGTCGGCGGCTCTAAGGAATATCCTGTCACTTCTGCCCCTGCATTCACTAAAATGCGGCAGAGCCAGGAACCCTTGAATCCGGTATGTCCTGTCACTAAGACTTTTTTATCTTTATAAAACTGTAAATCCATTGTTTTCTCCTACCATACCATCCAAGGTGCTTCCCCGGATGCGATCATTTCTTCTAATTTTTCTCTGTCACGCTGTGTATCCATGCACTTCCAGAATCCGTGATGCATATATGCTTTCAACTGTCCTTCTGCTGCCACAGTCTCTAACGGCTGTTTTTCAAACACTGTGGAATCACCTTCAATGTAATCAAAGATTTCCGGGTTTAACACCATAAATCCTGCATTGATCACGCCACCGTCGGAATCAGATTTTTCGCGGAACTTATTGATCGTTCCGTCCTCATCAATTTCAAGTACGCCGAACTGCTGTCCTACGTTTACGGCTGTCATTGTTGCAATCTTACCGTGACTCTTATGGAACTCTACCAGTTTATCAAGATCAACATTTGATACACCATCACCATAAGTAAGCATAAATGGCTCATTATTGACATAATCTTTAATACGTTTGATCCTTCCTCCGGTCATTGTGTTGAGTCCTGTGTCGATCAATGTGACTTTCCAAGGCTCTGCCACGTTGTTATGGACGATCATTTTGTTGTCCTGTGTAAAATCAAACGTGATATCGCTGTTATGCAAATAATAATTTGCAAACCACTCTTTGATGACATGCTGTTTGTAACCACAGCAAATGATAAATTCATTATGACCAAAATGAGAATAGTATTTCATGATGTGCCAAAGGATTGGTTTTCCTCCAATCTCTACCATTGGCTTCGGTCTTAAATGACTTTCCTCGCTGATCCTGGTTCCAAATCCTCCCGCTAACAATACAACTTTCATTTTTTACCTCTTTTCTTTCTCTAACGTTTTTCTTATATTTTATATTCTGATTGGTTTTTTACTCGCCAAGTCCGTTTTCTACTGCTGCAACTACACCTTTTAAGGCGTCTTCTTCGTCCTCGCCCGTGCATACAAACTCAATCTCGTCTCCCGATTTAATGCAGGCACCTAAAACGCTTAATACGCTCTTTGCATTTGCCGTGTTATCACCATATTTAAATGTGATCAGTGATTTATACTGCATTGCCGCTTTACACAACTCTCCTGCCGGTCTTAAATGTAATCCTGTCGGATTCTTAATTGCTACTTTTTGTGATACCATAAAGTATTCCCCTCTCTTTTCTATACATTATACATCATAGTCCCATATTTTACAGCATGATACTGCTGATCAGTTCCGCTAACTTCTGTGCCTCACTCTCTATCAGCTGCTGGTCTTTTCCCTCTATCATAACCCTTACTAAAGGCTCTGTTCCGGAAGGACGGATCAGCACTCTGCCTTCTCCTGCAAACTTTGCTTCCACTTCGGCAATAGCCTCGGCAATCTCAGCATACTCTTCAAAGTGTTCCTTCTTATGGTTTGGCACCTTTGCATTGACTAATGCCTGTGGAAGTACCTCCATGATCGAAGCTAACTCTGAGAGTTTTTTCTTCGTCTCTGTCATGACCTGTAACAGATGTAATGCACTGAGCAGTCCGTCACCTGTGGTGTTTTCATCTAAGAAAATAATATGTCCTGATTGTTCTCCACCGATATTATATCCGTTTTCTAACATATTCTCAAGCACATAACGGTCACCCACCTTCGTCTTTTCGATATGGATGCCTTCCCGCTCGCCCATTAAGAACATTCCAAGGTTGCTCATCACGGTTGCTACGATCGTATTTTTCTTTAAAGTTCCCTTCTGCTTCATGTAATTGCCACAGATGGACATCAACTGGTCTCCATCCACAACCTCGCCACATTCATCGACTGCAAGCATTCGGTCTGCATCTCCGTCAAACGCCAGTCCGACATCTGCTTTTTCATAAACGACTCTTGCCCGCAGCTCTTCCATATGTGTCGAACCGCAGTTAGCATTGATATTCGTTCCATCCGGACTGGTATGGATTGCTACTACATCGGCCCCTAAGTCCCGCAGCACTTTGACCGAAGTATAATGGGAAGCACCCTCGGCACAATCCACTACGATCTTCATGTCCTTTAAATCTACCGGCACACATTTTTCAATAAAATCCACATATTCTTCTCGCATGTCAAAACGATACTCCACACGTCCGACACCGGAACCGATCGGCATGGTAACGTCCTTCATTTCGTTTTTGATCAGCTCTTCGATCTCATCTTCTAATGCATCCGATAGCTTATATCCTTCCCCGTTAAAAAATTTAATCCCGTTAAACTCCATCGGGTTGTGGGAAGCAGAGATCACTACTCCTGCGTCCACCTTATGTTTTCTGGTCAGATATGCAACTGCCGGGGTCGGCAGCACTCCTGCATAAACGGCATTTGCTCCTACCGAGCAGATACCTGCCATTAAGGCATTTGCTAACATTCCGCCGGAAATTCTGGTGTCACATCCCACAATAATTGTTGGCTGATGGCTTTTTTCTTTTGTCAGGACATAAGCTCCTGCCTGCCCTAACTTCATGGCAAGTTCGATTGTGAGTTCTGAACCCGCAACGCCTCTTACACCATCTGTTCCAAACATTCTAGCCATGATAAGACTCCTCCTGATATCCGTATTCTTCTATTCTTGACTCTGTTCTTTCTTCTTGCTGTATTCTTTATTATTATCTTTCTTACTCTCACTTTCCGTATTGGTATCCTGCTGCTTTTCGCTCTGATCTACCACATTGATGGTCACCACAGAATCCTCAACTAATGTATAGCCGCTTCCAAGGTTCAGTGTCAGCGGAAGTGTATTCGTTCCCGGCTGTACACCTGATGCATCAACGGATAACATGACATCTTCTGCCGAAAGTGATTCTAAATCTGACGTATAACCTTTTAAAGTAACCGGTATTTTGTCACCCTGATATTCTATGCTACAGTCATCCGATAAATTAAAGATTTTTATATTTTTCACAGGGACATTAAAGTTCTTTGTCTCGGTCTGCTCAATCGCGATCGTTACCTTTACTTTTGCCTGGGAACTGTCTACTAATGTGACACCATCTGGCAGATAGGTACTGATATCAATATCCTTTGTCAGTGTTTCTTTTGCACCCGAAATATCCAGTGCTTCACCCGGGATTGTGATCATGGTGATCTTATTTAATTTCTCTGCCGTTCCCATGACTTTGATCTTTTTCGGCTCACAGTCTACGCTGATCTGCTGATATCCGCTCTCTAACTGTCCACCGGTCTCGCAGTTGATCGGAATTTCTTTGACACTTAAAATCTGTGCTGAGATCTGTACCGTATCCTGACTAAAGGTTAACTTAGAGGTATCAAGCGTATTGCCCGATGCATCATATACTACCGGCACCACATTGTCTTCAACATCCGAAAACTTCTCGCTGACATCGATCACTGCCTGTACCTTACTGATCTGTGACACGACAGATGCCGGACCGGAGATTGTAAGCACATCCGGAGAAACCTTCAATTCGCCTACCGCACTTCCCTCCGCAGGGGTTCCGGTTGCCTCTGCTGTGATCTTGAACTGATTACTCTGTAAATCTTCTACTGCAAGCTCTAAATTTTTCTTCTTTCTATCAATATCTAACTGGCTGCTATAGCGTACTGCACTGATATCGATCGGTACAATGGCAGTTCCGTCATCATGCAGTTCGATATTTTCCATATCTGCCGTTGCCTTAAAATCGGAATTCGTCAGACGCTCGATAATTGAACGTTTTGCCGTTACCCGGAAAGTTACGGTTCCACTGTCATTGATAATGGAATAGCTTTTTCCCATATCTGCGATCGCATTTTCGTTCGCGATCGTAATATTGGTAGTAAAAGTCGATGTCTTATCCGGATCATCAATATTGACCACTACCAGCCATAAGATCATCGCAAATAAAACGGATAAAAATTTCAAACCGATATTATTTGTCAGAAGGTTCTTTAGCTTTTTTAACATTCTGCAACCTCCTCTTCCAATCTATGAGCTTTCCGTTTTCCACATCTTTCAGATGCCCTTCGGAAAGTTTTTTCTTCAAAAATTCCTCGTCTATGTTTCGATAGAGTTCTCCTTCTACTGCCAGGGACACTTTACCGGTCTCTTCCGATACTACGATCGTCATAGAATCACTGACTTCACTGATTCCCACTGCTGCACGATGTCTTGTTCCTAAATCTTTGCTCAGTGCAAGGTTATCGGAAAGCGGCAGATAACAGGTTGCTGCTACCACACGATTTCCCCGTACAATAATCGCACCATCGTGCAATGGTGTGTTTTTTTCAAAAATATTGATCAAAAGCTGGCTTGAAAGAATGGAATCTAACTCAATTCCGGTTCGCTCATATTCGCCAAGCTGGACATCGTTCTCGATAACGATCAGGGCTCCTGTCTTTACCTTACCCATCTCATAACATGCTTTTACCATCTCGTTTACGGTACGCTCGCTATAACGCTCCACTGTATTTTTTCCATTGTCAAAAGAAAACAATGTCGAAATAAAACGCTTTCTTCCTAACTGTTCAAGTGCTTTTCGCATTTCCGGCTGAAAAATAACTAAGATTGCGATAATTCCCACATTGATCGTCTTATCCGCAATCCAGAGTATCGTATTCATCTGGAAAATTGCTGCCAACAAAATAAAGACCAGAATCACAAGGATTCCCTTGAACAGTGTCCATGCTCTGGTTGTCTTAAACCATACCAGGATATGATACAGTAAAAATGCGATAATGAGGATCTCTACAATATCTGTAACTGTCACATCCGGACGATTGATCCAAAACATATATTTGTCCCAAAATGCAGCAAACACTGCTATCAGGTTCTGCACCCAGCTCACTTCCTTTCTAAACATTGTTTTCTATACTATGGAAAATTTATGAATGATTTGTGTCCTCTTTCTTAGACTATTCTTAATCTATCCTTAATCTAACATATCTTCCTGAATATCCAGCTCTTTGGCGAGCTGCTTTTTCGTAATCCGTTCCCCGCTGCGTTTTGCATTTTTCTTACCCGAAATCTTTTTGATCTGCTTCTCTTTCGAAGAAAGATTTACTTTCGGAACCGCTTTGACATAATAGTAGTATTCATCATCTTCAAACTGTACTTTTTCCGTCCGGCTGTAATCCAGATTAAAACATAAAAATTCAATTAAAAATCCAATCCCGGTCGATAAGATCGAACCGAACACCAGCCACAGGATCCTTCCTGAAATCCCAAGCACCAGATAGCCGACACAGAGCACAATGAATTCCGTTAAAATTCCTGCTCCGATCGCTATACTCCAGGCATATTCCACGGCTCTTCGTCTGATATTGTAAACCACGATGACTGCAAGGCAGAATGCGAGAATGACCAGATACATCTCTTTATTTGCCAATATCTGATTGAGAGATACCACAAATTTATTATCTGCACTCTCACCACCCTGCACGCCTTTTAAGAGTGATGCATTATTGTGTATTCCATTTAAAAAATAATAGAAAATGGTTCCGAATATGACAGAGATCATCGAAGACGGTTCCCCAATGAGTCCATTCGCTACCGGTACCGCATATGGAATCCGACAGACAAACGTGATCGGCATCAGCACCACTTCATATCCGTTTTTCGGTGAAAACCGAAAATACAGAAAAAACATCAACAGGAATATCAAAAGTGCTGTCACTGCAACTTCCATCGAAAGTGCATAGAGATGCACAACCGTAAACACCGCTGCAAGCAACACGGTCATATTGCCCGGAAGCATTGCACAGATCAGTGCCAGTGCCACTGCAATATAGACATGATGCAGTTTTTCCATATAGCCCACATAGTGATTTATCAGTAAAAACAGAAAAAGTGCCAGAACAAATTTTACGACTGCAAGGATCAGACGATTATGCTTTCCATAAATTTTCCGGATCTTTTCTCTAAGCTCAATCCATTTTGTCATAGCCATTCCTCCGGTGTCTTGGCAGTATCCTCCTGCCGGTACATCTCATTTACTCTTTTTAACGTATGGTAATACTCTCTGGACGCTTTCCGTCCTTTTTCATACCTTGCACTGTAAATGGAATAGGTTAAAACAAGATATATGCCGAGAAAAACGGCATATAAGACTACAGTCAGAATAAGAATACGAATGAAATTGACCGTGCTGATATCTCCGGCTCCATTACCCAACAGATAGACCGCCCCTAATATCACGATAATGGCATATGCCATCGTTCCGCAAAAGAAGCTTTTGATCATCTCCAATGCCAGATAATCTTTTCTGAAATACTGTGCCGGCTTCTTCTCGCCCATGCTTTTATTTTCATCATAAACCGCCAGCTTGATCATCTGACGTACTCTGTCTTCATGTATCATACTCTTCCTGCCGATATGTTGAATATCTTTGTTTGCCTGTGTGCTCATACACGCCGCAGTGCATCTCAAAAATCAGAGATTTTTTCGATGTACGGGCATTCGCCCTATCATCCAACAAAAATACAACTGACTTTGTGCAAGCACAAGTCTGTTATATTTTTGTTGGATGGCACTGCTCATTGCTTACGCTCATTATATCATACCTCTTTATGAATGAAAAGTTTTTTAGCACAAGCAAAGAACTGCCAAAAACTTCTGGCAGTTCTTCTGTTCTCTCTTGCTCTATGTTATCTGTCGAGGTAACGCATCTTATCTCTTTCGCTGGTCACTCTGCTGCTCTTTGGTTTCGGAGCTTCCTTTTTCTGGTATGCATTCTGGAATGTGTTTGCCATATCATTACGACATGAATCGCAAAATCTTCCTGTCTTGATTATCTTACCACATCGTTCACAGCCGATCCCATATGGTGAATCATCGGAAAAGTAAAGACGTTCCTCACGGACCCACTGTTCAATCTGTCTTGTTGACACTTCATTGTCTTTGGCTATTTCCGGAATTGTTGCATGTGGATTATCCTCTAAATAATCTTTTACCTGTGAGAATTTCTCTTCTAACTTTTGCATGCATGCCGGGCAAAGATGCGGCCCTTGCAGATAATTGAACAACCTTCCACAGCCCCTGCAATTTCTTACATCCATTCCAATTCCTCCTTCTGATATCCGTTTCCAATGGTAATTGAAAGAATATATATTTTTTCGACACCGGCTTCCTGTAAAACGGCTGCTGCCGCATCTACCGTACTTCCAGTTGTGTATATATCATCCACCACTAATATTCTTTTCCATTGTACACCATCTACACCTATTTTTAAAGCCTTTTTTAAGTTGTTTTTCCTTTCCCGGTCACTTAAAGTCTTTTGCGGCAGTGTATCCACAACGCGGATTAAGGTTTTACTGTCTACCGGAAGCCCGCACTGTTTTCCTAACTCTTTCGCATATATTTCCGCCTGATTGTAACCGCGTTTATAGCGTTTGTGTCTGTGGATTGGTATCGGTATGATCGCCTGGATATCCTTTCTTTTGATCCAGTCTCCATAGAGTCTTGCACTTTCTTTTGCATAAAACTCAGCATACTCTCTGCGTCCTCCGTCCTTAAAACGATAGATCGACTGTTTCATTTCCCCCTGATAGACCCATACACTTTTCCCCTGGGCATAGGAATGTCTGCCTTCCCTGCAGTCATAGCAGTACTCGCCACGTTCATCACCGATCGGCTTTCCGCATTTCTTACAGGAAGGTTCCTTTACATAATTCAGTTTTGGTCTGCATTGGGTACATACACCGGAATCCGGTGTATCCAGAACCCCGTCGCACAGAATACAGCGCCGGGGATATAGGATATCCAGAATTTTATTTAAAATTAAGATAATATCATTCTGTCATTTGCAAGTTCATCTCCGCTTACTTCTTCAAATTTTGCAAGCAAGTCGGCTACTTTGAGGTTTTTCTTTTCCTCTCCGCTGATGTCGTAAATGACTTTTCCTTCATGCATCATGATCAGGCGGTTGCCATACTCCACAGCATAGCGGAGGTTATGAGTGACCATAATGGTGGTCACTTTCTTCTCTTTCACGACCTGGTCGGTGAGTTCCATGATGATCTCCGCGGTCTTGGGATCCAGCGCTGCGGTATGCTCATCCAGGATCAGGAAATCAATCGGTGTCATGGTCGCCATGAGCAGTGCCAGCGCCTGTCTCTGTCCTCCGGAGAGGGAACCGACCTGCACACCCATCTTATCCTCCAGACCTAAATTCAGAGGTCGTAACATCTCACGATAAGTTTCCAGTTTTGCCTTATTTACACCACGTCCCAGATTATATGGCTTACCCTTATTCTCTGCGATAGACATATTCTCCAGGATCGTCATGCTGGGGCAGGTTCCCTTGGAAGGATCCTGATAGACTCTGCCGATGCGGCGCTGACGGATATAATCCTTCTGTTTCGTAATATCTTCTCCGTGGATCAGGATCTTGCCGCTGTCCACCGCAATGCTTCCGCAGATGATGTTCAGCATGGAAGTCTTACCGGAACCGTTACTTCCTACGACGGACACGAATTCTCCGTCTTTTACCGTCAGGTTAAAATCCTTGAACAGACACAGCTCGTTGACCGAACCTGGATTGTAATTTTTATTGATATTGATAAGCTCTAGCATGCTTTCACCTTCTTTCTGTCCATGCTGATCACGAGAATGATCAGGAACAGGACTGCTGTGATCAGCTTGATGGCGTTGGGGCTGATGCCTGCAAACATGGCAACTGCCACACATGCCTTATAGAGAATGGATCCTACCACTACACTACTGGTCACACGGAAGAATGTTACCTTCTTGAACAGACTGGTGCCGATGATGACGCTGGCAAGACCAATGACTACCGCACCGGTTCCGATGGAAATCTCAAAGCTTCTCTGCTGCTGTGCATAGATACAGCCGCTTAAGGATACCAGGCCGTTGGCAATAGACAGACCCACGATCTTCACCAGTCCCTTGTCCACACCGAGGCTGGTAACGATGGTATCATTGTCACCTACGGCACGAAGTAAAAATCCGGACTTGGTGCTCATGTACCAGTCTAACAGATATTTTGCTACCATGGTGATCAGGAAAATAATGATCACATTTTTGAAATTTACCAAAAAGCCCGGGGTAATACTATTCACAAAGCTGTTGTTGAAAATATTTTCCTTATCAAAAATAGCTACATAGCCGGAGCCTGCCACCCACAGATTGATGGTATACAGACCGGTCATCATGATGATACCGGAGAGCAGGTCTCTGACTTTTAATTTCACATGGATCAATCCGGTACAGATTCCCACCAGTGCTCCGCCGAGGAATGCAATGGGAAGAGTGAGGATCGCCGGTACGCCGAAGCCGTTGATCAGACGCACAGTGATGGCAGCCCCAAAGGGGAAGCTGCCATCGACCGTGAGATCCGGAAAATCCAGTATTTTATAGGTAATGTAAACACCCAGTGCCAGGATGCCGTAGATCATTCCTTGTTCCAGTACGCTTAATAATAGTGCCATAAAAACCTCCTATTGTACCACGATCTCATCAAAGGACTGGTAAGCATCAGTCTTGTAGTTCTCAGGTAATTCCAGACCGATCTTCTCTGCTGCTGCGAAGTTCACATACAGGCGGGGCTCGGAGATCACTTCGAAGTTCAGTTCAGAAGCCTTTGCCTCTCCCTTCAGGACTTTCGCTGCCATCTTACCGGTCTGCTTGCCAAGCTCGATATATTCCAGACCCATGGATGCCACGCAGCCTGCCTTAACCTGCTCTACCTCAGAACCGAATACCGGGATGCCTGCTTTATTCGCTTCATCCAGTACGGTCTGCAATGCACTTACTACGGTATTATCGGTCAGGTTGGTAATGCAGTCTACCTTGGATGCGACATCCGCTGCTGCCAGAGCCACCTCAGACATTGCGGTAACACCGCTGTCCACGATCTCGAATCCGTAGTTACCTGCCAGAGCCTTGTACTCTGCGATGGTGCTGATGGAGTTTGCTTCGCTGGTGGTATAGATGATACCGATGGTCTTCGCTTCGGGAAGTACCTCACGGATCATTTTTAACTGTGCATCTACTGCTAACGCATCGGAAGTACCTGTGATGTTGCCTACGGGAGTACCGTCTTCATTGGCAAGACCCGCTTCCACAGGATCGGATACTGCGGTGTAGATCACGGGAATATCCGTATTCATTGTAGCATTATATGCTGCCATGGCGCAAGGAGTTGCAATGGCACAGATCATATCTACTTTCTTACTTACGAAATTGCTGGCGGTCATGGCGGAGGTTCCGTTGTCTGCCTGTGCATTGACATATTCGATCGTCAGGTTCTCACCCTCTACGATGCCTTCTTCGGCAAGTCCCTGTAAAAATCCTTCACGACAGTTATCCAAGGATCCGTGTACGGCGTACTGCATAATACCGATGGTGTAGTTATCCTTGCTTCCTGTGCTGCCACATCCGGTGAGGGCACCCATTGCCATAACTGCGGTTAATACTGCTGCTAAAATTCTCTTCTTCATAATCTTATTCCTCCCTTTCTGCGTATCCACGCAATTGAAATTAGTTTGCTCATAAGATTACTGAACCCCGAATAAAAAAACCGCCCCAAATGTATATTCCTATACATTTGAGACGGTAATAAGCTCCTGCTCATCATCGTGGTGCCACTCAATTTGACAATTCCTTACGAATTATGTCCACTTTTCTCTGGATACTATCATATCCATCGGCTTGATAACGGGTCCGAATCCCGCTGACGCCTAAAACTGATCTGTTCTCGGGCCAGCCTCGGAAGTCCATTCGGCGAAAGTTCCTTTACCGTGATCCCACCATCCACGGCTCTCTGTAAAATTCCCTAAGGCTTACTACTCTTCCTCACAGGTTTGGTAAACTTATGAATGTTGTTTATGTGTCTAAGAATAATCTTTCTTTTCTGTTTTGTCAATACTGTTTTTAGAAAATTTGCAAATTTGCGAAATAGTCCTGTTTCCTCACGTTTCCTTACGAATTCCGCAAAACAGATATTTTCTGATTGCGAAAAGTCCTGCGATCGCTCCTACACCGATAATTGTTTCTGTTGCCGACAAATGTTCCACAATCATTTGTCTGGATATCGCAAACAACAGAATCTCTATGATTGTCTCCGGCGTGTGGGTATAGAGCATTTTTACAAACTCGATCCCGATTGCCAGCGTCATCGCACTTTCCACATAATACATGACTTCCATCTGCTGCGACCACAGCTGTGGCACGCTCTGTGTGATGAGACGCACGGTCAGCGCAACCACCACCAACAGCAAAAATACTGACAATACCAGTTCTACATAGGACGTCATTTTCTGCATGATTTTTTGTAATGTCATTTTCTTATTCTTCCCTCTCTGTGTTCAGTCTTTGCAAAAAGTCTTAGTTATCAGGGCTTTAATAGAACGGGAACATCAAAGGCATGAGAAAAATGGTCATCATTGCAAGAATCAATGCCAACGGGGCTCCACATTTCAGATAATCTTTAAAAGTGTATCCACCCGGTTCCATGATCATGATCTGGCATGGTGCAGCCATAGGAGTCATGATGGAAATACAGCTTGCAGTAAGAACTCCAACTACTGCAGCCCGCGGATCTATTTCCATCTTAAGACATGCTGAAGTAACCAGTGGAATGAAAATAGTCAATGTCGCCAGATTCGACATAACCTGTGTAAGCAGAAACGGAATCGTAAAAAATACCGCCATCATAACATACGGATTTGTGGTATCGCCTACCATCTTAATCATATAATCCGCCACCAGGTCGCCAACACCGGTTACTTTAATGGCATCGGAAAGGGTTAATACTCCGGCAAACAGAAAAATGGTCGGCTGATGAATCGCTCCTAATGCTTCTTTTTCAGAGAGCACACCTGTAAGCACCAGCAGAACAGCTCCTATACATGCAATCAGGTACATTTTGATACCTATTATATTTTCAAAAAGCATTAAGATAATTGTTGTAAGAACAATAATCAATGCAATTTTTTCTTTCAATGGACTTAATTTTGTCGAATTTTCCCTGTTATGTATATTATCATCAAACTTACTGTTATCTATATCCGGCATCAATTTATGTCCGAGGAATACCATATAAGCAATGGCCACAATCAGCAGTGGAATCCTTGCAATCGTAAAGTCCCATACCTGTAAAGAATGAGGAGCCCCGCCTTTCATCATGATATCATTCCAGGTCATATTACTCGCACCCTGTCCGAGAAAAGTCATGGAAGTGGCAATGTTTGCACAGGCCATGGCCGGGAACAAAAGCTTGCTGCGGCTGGTTCCGATATCATTGGCAATTTCAATCAGAAGCGGAATCATAATAGCTGCTGTGGCAGTCGCATTTGTAATGCAGGCCAGCAGTGCTGCAGCCAGACAGGATAACAAAATCAGCATACGCGGATTCTCTTTATAACGAATTACAAGATTCTGCGCATGATCGATCAGCTTTGTCTTAGTAAGTCCTGCACCAATGACAAACATGGCAACAAACATGATAACGTTTGTATTGATAAATCCGCTGAATGCCTCTGCCGGAGTTCTGATTCCGGTAAGGACAAGTGCAAGGATAATTCCGGAGGAAATGACAGAAAAAGGAACTTTACCAGTTGCAAATGCGATAATCGTTATCAATAGAATAATTAATGTAATATGCATAGATGTCATATTTGTCTCCCTTTATCTTTACTCCAACAAAGAGCTGTAATTGCCATATTTTTAAATACAACAATCCAGCTCTCAGAATAATATTAACTAGTTATTTCTTTTTACTTATTTGATAAAGCCAACCTGCTTGCTGATGATCTCGATCTGTTCGTCCTTTTTCTTGTTGTATTCCACTTTCTTCTCTTCAAAGTAGTTTTTGCCATAAGAGTCAATGGACACGATCAACGGTCCGAACTCTTTTACATGACAATGCCACAGGGTCTCAGGCATTCCCAGATCTTTCCACTGTGCTTCTACGATTTCTTCTACCTCAACAGCTGCCACTACGGCATTACCGGCAGGAAATACGCAATGGATCGCGCCGAAATCTTTGCAGGCTCTCTCGGTATTTTCCTTCATACCACCTTTTCCAACGATAACACGGACACCGGTGGTCTCTACGAATTCATATTCAAATTTTTCCATTCTCATGGAAGTGGTGGGACCTACGGATACCATTTCGTATTTTTCATCTCCCAGAGGGCGGATGATGGGACCTGCATGCAGAATTGCTGCATCTCTGACGTCCACGGGGATCTCTCTGCCTTCCTCTACGACACGACGGTGTGCCACGTCACGACAAGTTGTGATGTCACCTGTCAGGTATACGATGTCACCGATATGAATATCTTTCAGATCCTCTGCGGATATGGGTGTTACCAGAATTTTCTTACCATCTTTTATTTCTACTGCCATTGTTGTTCTCTCCCTTCTGAATTAGTTCTCTTCCTTGTATTCGAATCCCGTGTGGGTATCTACGGTAAAGTTCAGGTCTTTATCAAATACGATATGACCTCTTCTGTGGCTCCAGCAGCCAACGTTTACAGCGACACCGATAGCGGACGGATGACGTGCGGTATTCTCAATATTGACGCCCATGACAGAATAGTGACCGCCCATACCCTGAGGTCCGAGACCGATGGCATTGATACCATCTTCCAACAGCTTCTCCATCTTGGCTGCGTTGGCATTATCATTATGGGAACCGACAGGTCTCATCAGTGCTTTCTTCGAATTCAGCGCTGCGGTCTCTACGGAAGTACCTACGCCGACACCTACCAGCAGGGGAGGGCAGGCATTTAATCCATAAGTAGTCATACGATCCAACACGAATTTGGTCACACCTTCATAACCTTCACCGGGCATCAGAACCGTGGCATTACCGGGAAGTGTGCATCCGCCACCGGCCATATAGGTGTAGATTTCACACTGATCGGAGTTGGGAACGATATCCCACCATACGGTAGGTGTTCCTTTTCCTACGTTTTTACCGGTATTATACTCATCGAAGGTTTCTACGGAATTGTGACGTAACGGAGTGGCAAACGTAGCCTGTACCACGGCATCCTTCAGCAATGCCTCCAGATTATCGATGAGAGGGAACTTTGTACCGCATTTTACCCAGAACTGTAATACGCCGGTATCCTGACAGGAAGGACGGTTCAGCTTCAGAGCCAGTTCCTGGTTTCGGAACATGGTATCGTAGATAACCTTGGTCATAGGAGTATCCTCTTTGTCTCTCAGTTCCTGCAATTTTGCAATGACATCATCCGGCAGCTTCTTCGCAGTAAATCCTACGAACTGCGCCATAATATCTGTCAGTTTTTTTACCTGTGCTTCATTTGACATATTTTTTTCCTCCAAATTATCATTTATTTAAATATAAAATATTTAGCATATTATTATGGATAATAATTTTACCCTTACGGATAATAGTTTTACCCTTACGGGTAAAATGGAAAGGCAATCGGCAGTATGATCATGCTGACTACGGTAGCAATAGCGATCAGCGGCATTCCGGCTTTTACATAATCAATAAATTTATAATTGCCGGCACCTAACACCATTGTATTAGCAGGCATACCAATGGGTGTTGCATAGGCACATGACCCTCCGATGACACATGCCATCAGAACCGCTCTGGGATCTGCTCCCATCCCCTGTGCAATTGAGACACAGATTGGTGCCATGAGTGCTGTGGTTGCAGTATTTGACATGAAGTTCGTCATGATACAGCACAGAATAAATACCACGAAAGTAAACAGTACCGGGGACGGATTTGCTCCTAATGCTCCAATCACCTTGTCTGCGATCATTTCTCCTGCACCGGTAACTTCCAATGCCTTTGCCAGAGATAAGGTACCTCCGAACAGGAAAATGGTCTTCAGATCAATGGATTTCAGAGCATCCTTTTCAGAAATAACTCCGGTAAGGATCAGCAGAATTGCGCCTACACAACCTGTGATACAAAGTTTTACGCCAATCTCTTCCTCAAAGATCATACCGATCAGTGTAACGATCAGAATCACCAAGGACAATACCTTTTTCCACTTTGGAACCTTGCTGAAATCCTTTGTTTCATCAAAGATGGAATCTTCAATATCCACGGTATCATGATGTGGCAAGATGTTAAATCCGATGGTTGCATAAAAGAGAATGCCTGCAATCAGGATAGGCAGACCTACAATTGCATACTCGAAGAATCCGAATTTCAATCCCAGTGGTTCCAGTGCAGATTGTGCGATCATATTGCCGGGAGCTCCAATCAGGGAAAGATTCCCTCCCATTGCTGCGGCAAATACCAACGGCATTAGAAGCCTGGATCTCTTATAGCCCGATTTTGCTGCAATTCCGATGACCACTGGGATCAAAACCGCTGCCGTACCGGTGTTGGAGAGAAATCCACTCATGCCTCCCACAATCACCATGATGGCCACGATCAGACCTCGCTCTGTTTTTGCAAACTTTGTTACCAGACTGCCGATCTCATTGGCCATGCCGGTCTCAAACAGTGCGCCGCCCACGATGAACATAGCAACAAACAGAATCACGTTACTGTTGATAAATCCACTAAAAGCATCACCTACGCTAAGGACACCGGTAACCACAAGCCCGATGCAGACGACCATGGATGTCAATCCCAAAGGAATCTTCTCTGTGACAAACAGGAGAATGGCAAATGCCAGAAAAATTAGTGTAATGGTTGCAGGACTCATAAAATACCTCCCAGTCTCTCTTCTGTTGGTAAAAAAGTGACATGGCCGTGTCTGTTTTCTTTGTATCTACAATATATCTCTTTTTTAGTATAATGTACATTTCATATACTTGACGTCAGCATAGTTTTAAACTATACTGAATTCGTGAAGTTATTTTCCGAAGAACGGAGGTTTTCTATTATGACTCTGACGCAACTGGAGTATTTTTGTATGGTATGCCGTTATCACAGTATTACAAGAGCTGCGGATGCCCTCTACGTCTCACAGCCCACAATATCCACCTCAATTCGTGACCTCGAAAAGGAATTTCATTTAAAGCTTTTTAATCATGGAAAAAACAGAATTTCTCTCACCAAAGACGGAGAGGCCTTTTATCAGAAAGCAGAATATATCTTAAGACAGACACAGGAACTCTACTCAGATTTTTCAAATATTGAAGAGAACCGCCATCCGCTGCGGATCGGAATTCCTCCTATGATCAGTACCGTATTTTTCCCAAGGGTTACGGATCAGTTTCAGGAACAGTACAATATTCCGATCCAGCTTCTGGAATATGGTTCTATCCGCGCCCGCACTCTGGTAGATAACGAGCAATTAGATGTAGCAATGGCAAATATGGATTTTTATAATCTGGATAAGTACAATAGTTACGTCATGATGGAAGATCGTTATGTCTATTGCGTCTCCAGAACCCATCGGTATGCCGGTGAAAAAGGAATCACCATGGAAATGTTAAAAGATGAACCCATTATTTTATTTAATACAGATTCTGTCCAGACACAGACTGTAATCACACGACTGCGTTCTGCGGGAATTACACCAAATGTCCATATGTATTGCAGCCAGTTAGTCACTGTCCTCAATTTTGTCCGCGGTGGTAAATGTGGTGCTTTTCTATATTCCTCTCTTGCTGCCAATCCAAGAGATTTTGTAGAAATTCCTATTACCCCGGAGATTACCAGCAAATTTGGAATTATATGGAAGAAAGGAATCTTTGTGCCTGACCAGCTGACCAAATTTGTAAATTTTGTAAAGGACTTTGATGTAACCCCCTATTTGCCCAAGTTTTCTTAACTTAATAATGGATTTTATACTGCTCATATCCGGCAGTTTTCTTCATTGTTCCTTTGATATTTCATTCTTTCTCTCCAATTTTACTTTGTCTCCGGCAGCGTGATCACTACCTTGAACAGGTCACCGTCCGTGACAATCTCCATATCGCCCTTCTGCAGCTCCGTCAGGCTCTTGGCAATGGACAGTCCCAGTCCGTTGCCCTCCATATGGCGGGATCTGTCCCCTCTGGTGAACCGCTCTTCCAGCTCCTCCGGTGACATCTCCAGCGGGTAGGCCGACATGTTCCGGAAAATGATGTTCGCATTCTGTCCGTCATGCTCTACATTCAGATAGACACGGCTTCCTGCCTGGGCATATTTGTAAATATTGTTTAACAGATTGTCGAACACCCTCCACAGATGTCTGCCATCCGCCATGACCTTCACGGTCTCCTCCGGCTGTTTTACGATGGTCTCCAGCTTTTTTTCAGAAAAGCGCTGCTCGTATTCCCCCACCGCCTGTGACAGCAGTACCGACACATCACAGACCTCCGGATGGACCTCCAGATTGCCGGTGGTAGCTTTGGATGCCTCCAGTAGGTCATCCAGCAGCTTTTTCAGCTTCTGGGACTGACGCAGCAGCACCTCGGCATACTCCGATATATGCTGTTCTCTCTCCTGTGCAGTCTCTGTGCCGACACCGTCTCCGGTATCCTTCGCATCACCGGACACTTCTTTTCCAATGAGATCCGCATAATTGATAATGGAAGTCAGTGGGGTCTTGATGTCATGGGACACATTCGTGATCAGCTCCGTCTTCAGATGTTCACTCTTCATCCTCTGCTCCACGGCTGCGGAAATTCCCTCTCCGATGCGGTTCAGATTCTCTCCGTGCTCCTTGAAGGACAATACCATATGAGAGGTATCCCGCTTATAATTCAGATCTCCGTCTGCCAATGCTTCACTGCCCTCCTGCAGTTCTTTGCACATCAATGCCACAAAAGTAATCGCACCGCACAGAATAAATTTCTCTATGGCCCAGAAAAAGAGTAATACATCTGTATCATTATAAAACAGTATTAAACCGAAAAACTCTACCACGCAGACTGCAAGGCACAAAAGTGCTGTTCTCCATACCATAGGAATCCCACGGATCAATTTCACAATACCGCGGAAAACTCTCTTGCAAAATCTTCCGAAGAACCGGAACACTCTATACAGGATCGTATTCTGCCACCATTTTCCCATTTTCAGGCGGATGGCCAGCTCCATGAAATACAGGGTGCACCATATCACCTCTGCGGCAAACAGTACCACCAGCACGATCAGATTGATCATACTTGGGTTCATACCGATCCATCCAAAAGCCAGGTACAGACCGGTAAAAGCTCCAATGACAACGACCACTGTATACACATCCAGGTGGAGCTCATGGATCGCACTGGGGGTAATACCCTCCCTGCCATTCTTATGTCCGGCACTGCACAACAGGAAGATAAAGCATAATAATGCCAGTATCGTTCCCACACAGCATACCACGGGGATCACATTTCGGTTATCATAAAGCTGCTCTGCCTGATGATAGATCAGGGCATATTCATCTTCCTTCGGCAGGCTGGAATTCACTGTCAGGGTAACCACAATACGCTTGTTACGCTCTGCTAATGCTTCCTCTGCAGCCTCTTCCTGCAGCCGTTCTGTCTCACTTAAGGCATCCTTGATCATCCATTTGGCATATTGTTCCGCCCGTTCAACCGGCACATAAATCTCTCCACCTAAGGATACGCTGTCCCCCAGATCCAGATATTTCTCCAGATTACCGGAGGAAAGGGCTTCCTGCTCCGCTGCCGTCATGCTTTCCACATCAGACCCGGTATTGACAGATGGTTCAAGCTCCATGATATCAGAGCTTTCAGTGCTTCCATAACTTTCATAGCCATCATAGGCAGAGGAAGTTTCTGTGTTGATATAGGTGTTATCATTCCTATGCTGCACCTGGGACTCCAGCCGGTAAGTCAGATCATTTGTCTTGTCTACATAATCCTCGTTCTTCCATTCTCCCAGGAATTCATCCGTATCCAGATCGTAGCTCTCCACCTTTACCCAGATGTTCCGCTGCCTGCAATAAGCTTCCATGGTCTGCAAGCTCTCATTCTCATACCAGTCGCGTATCCGATACAGATCCTGATTGACCTGCCGGTACAACAGCTGATCATGGATAAACATCATTTTACCGGAGGAATACGCTCCACTGTCTGCAAGCATGCAGGTACCATAGAGTCCCAACATCCCCACAATTGCAGCTGCGATCATCAGAACAAATGCCACGACCTTTGCCAATGTGCTGCCCAACAGACTGTTTCCCTGTGCCGGCGCATTCTTTTTTTTCTCGGCTTTTTCTCTTTTTTTCCGTTCCCTTTTATTCTCTGACAAAGCTGTTTCTACCATCGTACTCACTGTATTTTCCACCGGATTATCCACTCTGTCCTGTTCTGTATTCCTGCTGTTTTCTTCCCTGTTATCCATATTCCTGTCTCCTTACTTCCCAGAGCAGCTCCGCGCTCCTGCCTGCTCTTATCCCTGCTTCTCACACTTGTAGCCCTGTCCCCAGACCACCTTCAGATATCTGGGTTCCGCCGGGTTGATCTCTAACTTTTCCCGCAGATGCCGGATATGGACTGCCACGGTATTCTCGCTGCCAAGTGGCAGATCATTCCAGATCTTCGAATAAATCTCTCTCGGAGAAAATACCTGCCCCGGATTCTGCATCAGCAGCTTTAAAATATCATATTCCGTAGGAGTCAATGCTACCGGCTCGCCATCCAGCGTCACCCGTTTCTCCTTGTCATCCAGTTCAATCCCTCCGACTCTGATCACATCCGGCCGCACACTTCCGCCACCCAGCTGCATATAACGCCGCAGCTGTGATTTCACCCTGGCAGATACCTCGATGGGATTAAACGGCTTCGTGATATAGTCATCCGCTCCTACCGTAAGTCCCAGCACCTTGTCGGAATCCTCACCCTTGGCTGTCAGCAGGATCACCGGAACATTACTCTTCTCCCGGATCCTGATCATCGCCTGTATGCCGTCCAGCTTCGGCATCATAATATCCATCAGTACCAGATGCACCTCATTCGTGTCTACCAGATGTACGGCTTCCTCACCGTCAAAAGCCTCTAAAAAATGGTAATTGCTGTCATTCAAGTATATCTTTAACGCGTTTACGATATCCTTCTCATCATCACAGATCAATATATTGTACATACTCTCCCTCATTTCTGTGCCGGTGGCTGCAGCCCGGACACTTCCTGCGCAAGGAGACCTTACGCTGACGGTCATCTGCTTTGTCCGCAGATGTCCCGTTGATGAATTTATTGTAGCAGATTACAGATTAATAAAAAACGGGAAAAACCTTTAAGACTTTATTAAGATGACGTCGACAGGTTTTTTCAAAAATTAAGAGCCGTTCACTTCCCGGTAGAGAAAATGAGCGGCTCCGGACTTCCCAATCAGGTATTCTGTATTAGTTTTTCTTGTTGGAATGCTGTTTTAATTCTTCCAGGGCTTCCTTGAATTTCTCAGAACTCATGGTAGGGTTGGAACGGATCATGTCACGCTGGAAGAAATCTCGTAAGCTGCTGACATTCTCTCTGTCTGCCACGCTTCTGGTGTACTTCTGCCGCAACTCGGCGACCTCGTTCTTCACGCTTTCCAGATACTGGTTGGGAGATTTCTGTGCGGAAGTGCGGAAGCTCTCCAGCTTGCCCTCAATGTTGGACTTCAGATCCTCCACTCTGGTGGTAATACTTGCAGTAAAGTCTTCCTTCTTCTGTGCCAGGCTATCGCTGAAGCCTTCCTTACGATTCTCCAGATCCTCACTGGTCACAGCAATAATAACATCCAGCCGTTTCTGGATACGAAGCATATCTTCCTTGGCCTTCTCCATTTTCTCCAGTATGTCCCGCAGATCCAGGGCTGCCTTGAAGGACAACGCGAAATCCGCACCGATCAGCGCCGTCAGCACCAGTGTCACCGGAGTGAGGATGCTGTCCGGAATGGACAACACCAGATGTTCAATGGGCTTATGGATAAACTCCGTCATCAGGATTGTCAGACCACCCCATGCCAGCGAGGACCCCAGGCAGATATGTCCCTGGAAATTGAACTTATTCTTGGAATAGTCCCAGTATCTGACTTTAAATAATGCCTCCATGGTCACGCCTGTGACATACTCTAACACCGTGGCCCCGATACATCCGGCGATGTAGACCATCACCAGATTATCCTGGAACGGCATGGACACCACTAACATCATGATGGCGCCGCTGCCGTACAGCGGCAGGAACGGTCCGCGCATGAACCCCCTATTAACTAATTTCCTGCTCTTTATGGATACATATGTGGATTCAAAACACCAACCGAAAAAGCAGTAAAAATAAAAGAAAAATAACCATTGAATCGCAGTATAATGATACACTGTTTAACCTCCTTTTGTTCTTCCGGAAATACTTCCCTACGGATATACCTCCGCCTCTATGGCAAGCTTCCCCTTCCTCGTGGCATGGGGTTCACCGCTTATGCAGAATTTACCGTAGCCTCTGGCATTTACCACATCCCCCGCCTCCAGGGGCTTGGAATTATTTTCACACAGCCTGCCGTTCACATATACCTTTCCCGCCCGGAACAGCTCCAGGCAGTCGCTTCTGGATTTATTATATACCTTGGCAATGACAGCATCAACACGTGGGCTTGCCACCTGAATGACCTGTCGCACCGGTTCTTCCTGCGGTACTTCTGCCGCCGCATCCACCACCTCACACTTCACGTGGGTGTGGCGGATCTGCTCCAGATTATCACAGATAAATTCCGCAATGGTATCCTGACAGAACAAAAAAGCTTCGCCCTCTCCCGGCAGAATATCGCCGATGGTGCTGCGTTCAATACCAAGATTCATCAGTGCCCCCAGATAATCCCTGTGGGACAGCTTGTCTGCAAATTTCGCGGATAGAAGTCTGATCCGGATACAGCAGATAGGAAAGGGCTGTTCATAGCCCAGCTCCGCCTCACTGCCGAAGCGAAGGATCTTCCGCTCTGCCTCTTCCCTGCCGCCGTATAAGGTGATCCCTGCGAACTTCACTTCCCGTTCCACCTGCCACAGGGCATCCTGTTCCGCCAGTCCTAAGAATCCGGTAAAGGTGTACTGGTTCTGGTTGTAGGATTTATCTGCCAGTTCACGGATCCGGTTTTTCAGCTGTTGTATTTCTTTTTCATTTTCCACGGACATTCCCGTACACCCTTCCTGCTGTTCTTACTTTGCTTTTGCAAATGTTACCCTGTTCACATTATCCCAGTGCCACATCCAACATCATCATCAACGCAAAACCAATTGCAAAGGCAATGGTTCCCAGGTTGGAATGCTCTCCCTCACTGGCTTCCGGAATGAGCTCCTCCACGACCACATAGATCATGGCACCTGCGGCAAATGCCAGCATATACGGAAGGATCGGTGTCACAATGCTTGCCAGTGCAATGGCAAGTATTGCGCCCACCGGTTCCACCGCTCCGGACAACACGCCCAGTGCGAAGGATCTGCTCCGCTTGTTACCCTCACTGCGAAGGGGCAGGGAGATAATAGCTCCCTCCGGGAAATTCTGAATGGCAATACCGATAGCCAGCGTCAGGGCGCCTGCCATAGTAACCGTTCCGTCACCACTCAGCACGCCGGCAAAAATAGCACCACAAGCCGCACCCTCGGGGAAATTATGAATGGTCACGGCTAACATCAGCATAGCCGTACGGTTCAGGCTGCTCTTATGTCCCTCCGGAGCCTCACTGCCCACATGCAGATGGGGCACCAGACTATCGATGAACAACAAAAAAACAATACCGATCAGGAAGCCAACCATTGCGGGAAGAAATGCAAGCTTTCCCATCTCTTCACACATATCCATGGCAGGTATCAGTAAAGACCACACCGAAGCTGCCACCATGACACCGGCAGCGAATCCGGTAAATATTCTCTGTATATTGCCGCCAATCTGCTTTTTCAGGAAAAAGACGCAGGCTGCCCCTGCAGTCGTCCCCAAAAAAGGAATCAGAAGACCGGCTACAATGCTCATACTCATGAAACACTCTCCTTTCTCATAGTATCTTATGTAACTTTTGCATTTTTCGTATCTTGTCCTAAAACCCGGCCAGATCATTCCCCATGACAGCATACATCAGGAAATTCACACCACACACCAGATGGTAGAAAAATACCGCGATCTCTCCGATCACGAAGATCACTTTCCAGCTCTTCCACCATTCCCGGATATTTTTCACCATAACGATCAGTGTCATCAGGAATACGAAAAACATGCCGTGCATATATCCCCAGGAAAAGTTCGCATGCATCATGCGGAAGCCCTTTTCATAGAAGACTAAGAACATCAAAGCCGCTGCAAGGTAATTGAACCATGCAAACCAGTAATACCTGTTCTCCTTTATACTTTTCAGATCGAACAATAGATTCAGGAAAAGAACACCAATAGGCAATGCCATTCCCATAACAATACTCAACGGGATACTTTTGGAATAATTACTCCATACTTTGGCAAAGCCGATGGCGATCCCGGTCTCCTCCCCCATGGCATTCGTCCCGGTAAAGATTCCGGAGAACTGATACAGCAGGGCTATCCCCGTAGGTATCATAGTCACACATAGACAGAACGCATTGCGAAAGCTTTTTCCGCGGCTTGCGATCAGCTGCACCAGCAGGATCAGACCGATCAGAGGCACCACCACCATAGTGAAGCTCGGTTTGGTCATGGTCGTCAGCAGGAGGCTGACTGCAAACAGCGTACAGTTCTTCCACTGAAAATCCCTCTGATATTCCGATAATACCTTTACCGTCTCAAAAAAGCAGATAATCGCAAAGGGTCTGGTTGCCAGGTAAGTGGCATTCCAGAAAGGATTCGGTGTATAAATGCCCATGCAGCGGTATGCATAATCAAAGCCGAAAAATGCCGTATTTTTGGGCGAATACAGATTCGACAGCAGAAACAGAGCAAACACAAGCAGTGTCACCACAATATCGGTCATGACCTGCTTTTCATGTGACAAAGTTTCATAATGACTGTTTTTACGGATCTCGCGGTTCATATAGTACTTCGTGATGATCACTGCTGCCAGGTTAAAAAGCGCCGTGGTGACCGCCATTGCTGCCTTCGCTCCGATCAGCCATGCGGAAAGTCTGGCAGTCCAGAACAGGATCGGATAGGGGAATTCATAATTCCCCGCAATGCCTGCCACCTTATTCACATAGTCCGGCATATCTGACTGGAATCCCGGCACCTGATAGCATTCCATCCAGAACAGATATAACATGACCCCGGTATACAAAAACAGCAGGAAAAGAAATGTCACTTTTCCTGCTGTTGTCTCCCGCAGGTCGCTCTTTATGGGATTCTTTTTCATAGAGCTGATCCTTTCTAATTAAAACTGATCACGGGATCCTTGGGAGCCTTTGCCTTCTCCACGCTGATGGCATGAAGTACGGGACCCTCTCCCTTATAGTCTGCAAAGTATTCTTTGGCAACCTTTGCTGTCACCTTGACCCATTCCTTCTGCTTCAAGTCTTTCGTGCCTGCATACTCGCAGGCATAACCTAAGAATGCCATATCCTCGGCACAACAGGTCATTGCCATGCGTCCCGGTACGAAATAACCGTCGGGATATTCCTCAGGCTTTAATACCATGGCAAGGAACTGGATATTTTTACCCACGTAACGCTCCAGGTGATCCATGGAATCCAGATACCAGATGCCGTAGCCCTGGTTGTCCAGTACGATGGGATCCTGGCTCAGATCGTAGGGCAGATCCTCCTCGAAGATCTCGTCGATCTCACCGTTGGAGTCCTCGAAGATCACATCTGCGGCAGGATTGACTGCCTTGATGTTACGCTTGTATACATTCAGATCCTGGATGCCGTCGCAACGGTTGAAAATGATCATCTCAGACTTACGGATCATCTCTGCCAACAGAGACTTCATGTTGGTATAGTACATGGGGAAGGTGGAGCCGTCGATGGTCGTGATCTGCTGTTCCACTTTCCAGTACCAGGGAAGCTTCATATTCTTGAAGTTCCACATGCCGTTATACTCGATAATGATACGGGCGGGCTTATACTGCTTCTCCAGTTCGATCAGATGATTCGGATTGAACTCCTCTTCCTCTTCGATCAGCACCACGTCCGTACGGCTTTTTTTAAGAAGTGCGGGATCGTACTCATTCTCGCCCTCTTCGCAGAGGATGAGCAGGGTCCTGCCCTTGATCTGGAAATACGGCTGTCCTAATGTAAATGTGATAAATTCTGTCTTACCGCTCTCCAGAAAACCATTTATGATATAGACCGGTTTTGTCATAATTCATACCTTTCTCTATTTATCCTACTGTTCCTGCTGCATACAAAATATGTCCTGCCAACTTACTTGCGGAACAATTCTGCCAGCTTGTCCTCGTCCAGTTTGGAACCGATGACACAGATCTTGCCGGTGACTTCCGGCTTACCGCTTCTGATGTCATGTTCTTCGGGAACATAATCGTAATATACCCAGGTTCCGTCGGGAGCAGGTACCATACCCTTAGCACGCAGGATAGCACCGTACTCTCCGCTGTCCAGAGCGGTAAGGATCTTCTCGATGTCCTCTGCGCTGTAAGTGTTGGGTGTCTCGATACCCCAGCTGGTGAACACTTCATCTGCGTGATGGTGATGATGGTGGTCATGGTCATGACAACCGCAGGTGCAATTCTCGTCATGTTCATGATGATGCTCATGGTCATGGTCTTCGTCATGATCGTGATGATGGTGATGCTCATGCTCGTCCTCATCATGGTCATGATGGTGGTGATGTTCGTGCTCGTCCTCATCATCGTCGTGATGATGTCCGCAGCAGCACTCGTGATCATGGTCATCATGATCATGGTCGTGATGATGATGTTCGTGGTCATGATCGTGACCGCAGCACTCGTCCTCATCGTGATTGTCATGGATGTGCTCTAACATTTCCTTCATCATATCTTCCAGCTTGTCAGCACCTTCGATGGTCCCTAGTACTTCCTTGCCGTCCAACTGCGCTAACGGTGTGGTGATGATGGTTGCCTTGTCATTATGCTCACGGATCATCTCCACGCAGGCATTCAGCTTCGCCTGGTCAACCTTATCGGTTCTGCTTAAGATAATGGTCCCGGCATATTCGATCTGGTTGCTGAAGAATTCGCCGAAGTTCTTCATATACATCTTGCACTTGGATGCATCTACCACTGCTACTGCACTATTGATCTCCACATCCAGATCACCTGCCACATTCTCCACAGCCTTCAGGACATCGGACAGCTTGCCGACACCGGAGGGCTCGATCAGGATTCGCTCGGGAGCATAGGTGCTGATGACTTCCTTCAGGGAAGTACCGAAATCGCCTACCAGAGAGCAGCAGATACAACCGGAGTTCATCTCCTTGATCTCGATACCGGATTCTTTTAAAAATCCGCCGTCGATACCGATCTCACCGAATTCATTTTCGATCAGAACGGTCTTGCTGCCGTCCAATGCTTCCTTTAATAACTTTTTGATCAGGGTGGTCTTGCCGGCACCCAGGAAACCGGATACTACATCTATTTTCGTCATTGTATTTTCCTCCAATCTGGGTTTAAAACCCATCTTTTTTATTTTCTATCATATTTCACGGATTGTCAAGTCCTGCCCGCTCGCTCTCAATGATACTGTAAGGAACCACAGCCACTTTTCCTTCTTCATCCGCGCCGCACAGGATCCCTAAGAATACTCCGTCCTCCGTGAAGGCACCTCCGCCCGACATTCCGGGCTCCGGCAGTCCCTGCAGGAGAAGCATATACTGTTCGAAGTCTTCCACATAGATCCATGGATTTACTACAAACGCATAAATCGGTTTGGTATTGTCCCCGCCGTACATCCATACATCCTCATAGACCTCCAGCTGATCAAAACGTTCTCTGTCGGTAGCAACGGTTGGATACTCTCCATCCGGATCCAGTTCCTTCTTATCTACCCGCAGAAAAGCAAGATCACTGTTTACCGCTATTGCACGCAGTGCAGCCCGGGCCTGTGTATCATCCGGAAAAGTCAACAGGATCTCTCCGGTATTCTGGTCCAGCACATGTCCCGCCGTCAGGATCAGAACAGATTCCTCGTCTGCGTCGTAGATGACCCCGCTTCCATAGAGATCTCCAGCCTGAACTTTTACGATGGATCGCATAATCCGCAGGTCGGTCTCCGTCAGTTCCTGCGGAATCTCGTCCGGCATTTCTATCCCGGAGAGATCCGGCAGGATTTCTTCTGTACCAGAAGGAACTTCCGTATCCGTCACAGTATTCTGTTGTGGTGCTGCGCCGCATCCGGTAAATACCAGAACGCAACACAAAATAATGATTATTTTTCTCATATATCCTTCCTGTAAATAAAAGACGGACCGCATCCCGCAGTCCGCATTTTTCTCGAAAAGTGTAAGCAAAATATAAGCCGAGTTCTGTATATGACGATCATCTATCTAGTACGACTGTCACCAGCCGCATCAAGCGACCTACCTGAAAACAGACCGGGCCGGTCTATTGTTCTCTGTTTGGTCTTGCTTCGGATGGGGTTTACATGGCTCCGTCTGTTACCAGCCGGACGGTAGTCTCTTACACTGCCTTTCCACCCTTACCGGCATAAAGCCGGCGGTATATCTCTGTTGCACTAGCCTTGGAGTCACCTCCACCAGACGTTATCTGGCATCCTGCCCTGTGAAGCCCGGACTTTCCTCACCTGCATAAAGCAGCCGCGATCGTCTATCTTACTTACACCTGTTCGATTATAGCTGTTCTACTATGAAAAAGTCAAGGGGGATTCGTGTAAATACCCGTGTAAACTATTCAGAACCACATTCGCAAAACCGCATCTCACGATGCTTACTTTTTGCTCATGTGGTTACTTCGTCGCATCAATTCTGCCGCACAGTCTTACGAATGCGAGCATTCGACGCCTGTGCGGCAGAATTGCGCTACTCTGAATAGTTTACACGTTAAAACAGCTACCTCCCACAAATTCTCTGCACAGAGAATTGTTGGGAAGGCTTTCACTGGTCACACCCAGGAAATATTCCAGGAACTTCAGAAGTCTCTTGGCCTCGTAATATTCCGGTTCGCCCTTGTCGATCTGGAACAGCAGCGGCTCTGCGAACTGCTTCAATACCGCCAGTTCATAGATCAATACGGAATTGAACATCGCATCCGCATCCTCCTGAAACGGGAAAATATTCTGCTCCTCGCCCCGGCGGACAGATCCCCACATGTCAATCGTCTGTCTGGCTCCTGCGCCTCTGGTTCTGGCATCCCTTATCATACGACGCAGTAGTCTGCCGTCCGTAGTGGGAATCCGGTTATGTTCATCAATATTGATATTGGTCAGGGCGCTGATATATATCTTGTATTTGCTTTCCTCGGGAAGTGCATAGGAGGTCTTCTCATTCAGTCCGTGGATTCCTTCAATGACCAGGATATCATCCTTTCCCAGCTGTTTGAAATTACCCTTATATTCCCGCTTTCCGCTCTTGAAGTTAAAGGAAGGCAGCTCCACACGCTCACCGGCTAACAATCTGCACATGTCGTCATTGAACTGCTTTACATCAATCGCTTCCAGACATTCGAAATTGTAATCACCGTTCTCATCCCTTGGTGTGAATTCTCTGTTCACGAAATAGTCATCCAGTGCAATGGGGTGCGGTGTTTTCCCCAGGGTCTTCAACTGAATGGATAATCTGTGGGAAAAACTGGTCTTGCCGGAAGAAGAAGGTCCGGCGATCATGACAAATTTCACACCGCCCCTGTCTACGATGCTTTTGGCGATCTCGCCGATCTTACGCTCCTGCTGCGCTTCCTGTACCAGGATCAGTTCACTCAGCGACCCACGGCAGATCTGATCATTCAGATCACCCACAGTCTCAATACCGATCTCCTTCCCCCATTCCTCAGATTCTTTCAACGTCCGGAATAACAGCTTTCTCTCTTGAAACGGCTTAACATGCGTGGGATCTTTTTTATCCGGCAGCAACAGCATAAATCCATCCTCATACGCTATGACGTCGAACCACTTTACATAGCCGGCATTGGGCAGCATGTAGCCGTAATAATAATCGTAATAACCGTCCATTTCATAAATATTTACGAAGGATCCTCTGCGGTAACGGAACAGCTTTTCCTTATCCTTCATCCCCTCTCTTCGAAACAGTTCCATGGCATTATCCAGGGAATAAGATTTCTTCAGAAAAGGTGTCTTTGCCTCCACCAGCTCCCGCATCCGGTTACGGATCTTTGCAGCATTTTCTTCTGTCGCATTGATCTTCCCTTTGGGAGAGATGTAGGAGCCGTTCCCGATAGCAAACTCTACACGACAATTCTGTACCGTTTCTCTTCCGAACACATCAAATACTGCTTTCAAAAAAAGCATGGTGGCAGAGCGGACGTAGGTCTTATTCCCCACGTCGTCTTTCAATGTAAAAAAAGTGATCTCACAATCTCTCGTCAGCTTTTTGAACAGTTCTCTGATCTTGCCGTCTCTTGCTGCCAATGCGATCAGATTGTCATACTCCTTCTGGTAATCATTGGCTACATCTTCGTAGGTAGCCCCCTGGGGATATTGTCTCTCTTCACCGTTTATCTTCACTGTGATCATTTTTCTCACCCTGTCCTTTTGTAATCTCCTTTTGCAGGTATTATTGTCTAAACGCAATCCGGTTCCTTACCATTATCGTACCACTCCAGTGCCCGGGTAAACAGCGCAGTCTCCTCTGCGATCTCCTGCCTGCGCCGCATCGTTTTGGGATTCGCTGTATCTGCTTCCTTCTCCAGCCGCTTCGCGATCTTTCTATGTTCCGCAAGCTGCCATTCTACATAATTCAAAAGCAGCGGACACTTACGGTACAACAGTATCGGACCAAGCTGCCCAGCCAGTCCGGATGCAGCGTCATCCGCTTTCCAGGACTCTCGCACCTGTGATCTCACCGCATCTTCCGGCATCTCGCCCAGCCAGCGCACTTTCATCATAAAATAATATTTTCCTTCTTCGTAGATGATATTCTCATCCATCAGAAGATATCCCTCTTCCATCAGAAATGTCCGAAAATGCGGGATCTCCGACTGGGGCTGTAAGATCAGTTCCCGAAACCCTTTCGCCTGTTCTCTTCCTTCGGTAAGAATCTTCTCCATGAGAGGCCCACCCATGCCGGCGCAGATCATTCCGGCAGCCTCTCCGGTCTTCAGGCTGTGCAGACCGTCAGAAAGTCTTGTCTCTATCCTGTCCTCCAGTCCGTACTCCCTGATATGCTCTCTGGCATGTTCTAACGGTCCGGACCTTACATCCATGGCGATCACTCTCGGGGAAATGCCCTTCTGCACCAGATAGACAGATACAAAACCATGGTCACACCCCACATCTGTTATCACAGTGCCGGGAGTGACCATGTCTGTTAATGCCTGCATTCGATTAGATAATATGATCTCCGCCATTAATCCAGATAATCCTTCAGCTTGCGGCTGCGGCTGGGATGACGCAGTTTACGCAATGCCTTGGCCTCGATCTGACGAATACGTTCACGGGTAACGTTAAATTCCTTACCTACTTCTTCCAACGTACGTGCGCGTCCGTCATCCAGTCCGAAACGAAGACGCAGTACCTTCTGCTCTCTCTCTGTCAGAGTACCCAGTACTTCCACCAGCTGTTCCTTCAGTAACGTAAACGCTGCCGCATCAGAAGGTACCGGTACATTATCATCCTGGATGAAATCGCCCAGGTGGCTGTCTTCCTCTTCACCGATAGGAGTCTCTAAGGATACCGGCTCCTGGCTGATCTTTAAGATCTCACGCACTCTGTCTACCGGCATATTCATCTCCGCTGCGATCTCTTCGGGGGTCGGTTCTCTTCCCAGCTCCTGCAGCAGCTGTCTGCTCACGCGGATCAGTTTGTTGATCGTCTCCACCATGTGCACGGGAATACGGATGGTTCGCGCCTGATCTGCGATCGCTCTGGTGATTGCCTGACGGATCCACCAGGTTGCATAGGTAGAGAACTTATATCCCTTACGGTAATCGAATTTTTCCACTGCCTTGATCAGCCCCAGGTTACCTTCCTGGATCAGATCCAGGAACAACATTCCACGGCCCACATATCTTTTGGCAATGCTGACCACCAGACGTAAGTTAGCCTCTGCCAGGCGCTTTTTCGCCTCCTGGTCACCCTCTTCCATCCGCTGTGCCAGCTCGATCTCTTCCTCCGCACTTAACAGGGGAACTTTACCGATCTCTTTCAGATACATACGTACGGGATCTTCGATGCTGACACCTTCCGGTACGGACAAGTCGATATTTTCCACATCCACTTCATCCTCATCGGTCAGAATGATCTCCTCATCGTCCACATCATCGTCATCGGTAATACGCAATACATCCACGTTGTTCTGGTCCAGATATTCCAGAACCTTCTCCATCTGTTCCTCTTCCAGAGGCATGTCCGCGAAGAAGTCACTGATTTCCTGATACTCCAGCACATTCTTTTTCTTTTTCGCCATATTCAGGAGTTCTTTTACCTTCTCCGCAAATTTTGCCTGTGTGTTTTCATCCATTTTCGTGGTTCCATCCTTTCATTGCCATTATTTATAGCCATATTTCGTATCTTTTATAACTATTCGAAAGCCTAAATCCCATTATTCCAGAGAAATATGCGTCCTTTGTAATTCTTCCAGGGCTTTTTTTCCTTCTACCGCCTGTTTCACGGCATTGACGTCCGTCCCCAGCTTTGCCATATAGTATTGATAGCTGTTTTTCTTCACTGCCAGCAGAATATCATGGAAAGCTCTCTCCCTCTCCTGGCGGGTGGACAGCTCGGGGAGCGTGGTATGGAACAGCTCCGCAGCCTCCCTCTGTTCTTCCTCATCTTCAAACATACTGATGATCCCTGCAGGCTGGAACTGATCTCTGTCCAGTTCATCGAATAGCCTCTCCGCTACTTTCCGGTACAGTTCCTCGGTGAAATCCTCCGGGGAAATATATTTCCTTACGATCCGGTACAGGGACGGATCATCGCTGATCCAGGTGATCAGAAGTCGTTGGGACCTGCGCCCATTCTCGGCGGGATCCTTTTTCTGTACACCGCTTCTCGGTCGTTCCAAAGGTCTTGCCAGTCCCGTCTGTGACGCAATCCCGACTACCATTTTGCGCAGATCGTCCGGACGGATCATATATTTTTCCGCAATTGCCTGCAGATAATTTTCTCTTTCCAGATCTTCCGAGAATTCACACAGCTTCTGTGCAATCTCCCGGTGGAACTTTGTCCTCTGCTCCGGATCGCTCTGATCATACTGTTCGCTTAAGATACGGATCTCAAAATAAAAGCTGTTCTCCGCCTGATCGATCCGTTCCTGAAAAGCTTCTTTTCCGAGATTCTTGATGAATTCATCCGGGTCTTTATACGGTCGCATATTGATGACCTTGCCGGTAAGTCCGGCCTCTCTCAGGATCCCGATCCCCCGCAGTGCCGCTTTCGTTCCGGCACCGTCGCTATCGTATGCGAGGAGAATATTCTCCGCATAGCGGTGCAGGAGATTCGCCTGCTCTACCGTAAATGCCGTTCCCAGAGATGCCACCGCCTGTGTGAATCCTGCCTGGTGCATGGCAATGACATCCATATATCCCTCGCACAGGATAATGTTGCCCGTCCTGGCGGTCCTTGCGAAATTCAGTCCGTAGAGGTTACGTCTCTTATCGAAGATCATGGTCTCCGGGGAATTCAGGTACTTCGGTTCGCCGTCTCCCATGACCCTGCCTCCGAAGCCGATCACCCGGTGGTTAATATCCTGTATCGGGAACATCACCCGGTTCCAAAACTGACTTCTGAGTCCTCTCTGTTCCGAGAACATCGCAAGTCCGGAATCTTTGATCTCTTCATCGGTAAAGCCTTTTTTACGCAGATACTGGACTACCTGCTCGCCGTTTTTCCCGGCGTAGCCCAGTCCGAAATGATGCATAGTCTCGTCGGTCAGCTTTCGTTCCGTCAGATAACGCATTCCCACTTCTCCGTGAGGACTGCGCAGCATATAATAAAAATATCTGGCTGCCTCCTTATTGACCTCCAGCAGCCGCATCCGCTTGCCGGCCTTTTTCTTCTGTTCCGGTGTCTCTTCCACTTCCGGCAGTTTCACTCCCGCACGATCTGCCAGGATCTTGACTGCCTCCGGAAAAGTATCGTTTTCATACTTCATAAGAAATGTATATACATTTCCGCTGGCATGGCATCCGAAGCAGTAATACATCTGCTTATTCGAAGACACCGAAAAAGAAGGTGTTTTCTCATTATGAAAAGGACAGCAGCCCCAATAGTTGCTTCCCTTTTTTTTCAATGTCACATAACCGGAAATAACATCCACGATGTCATTCCTGGCTCTGACTTCTTCTACCAGTTCTTCAGGGTAATACACTCTTTTTACTCCGTTTTATTGTAATACACTATCGCTGCCAGGATTTCGGTATGTAGATGTCTTCATAGACCGCTATGGCAAAGCGGTCCGTCATGGCTCCCACATAGTCACAGACTACCTTCTCTCTCGGCTCTCCGACAGAGAGGAGATTCAGGTATTCCTCCGGCAGATCATCCAGATGTTTCAGGAAATGTTGATATAACGTCTCCATCAGCATCTCCGCCTTTCCCTCTTCACTTTTGGCGATGGGATTTTTATAGACTCTCTCAAACATGAACTGTCGGATCTTCGTCATGGCTTCCGCCACCGGTTCCGACATCAGGATATCATCCTTGTCCATACTGTTGGTTACAATATCATGAATAAAGTGATCCAGTCTCTCAGTGGGGCTGCTGCCGATCACTTCACAGATCTCCTTCGGGACATCTGCCTCCGTGAGAATTCCTCCCCGGATGGCATCATCCATATCATGATGAATATAGGCGATCTTATCGGAAAGTCTGACGATCTTGCCTTCCAATGTATGAGGCTTGCCAATGGTCTGATGGTTCCGGATACCGTCACGTACTTCATACGTCAGATTCAGTCCCTTACCGTCCTTTTCCAGAATATCCACGGTACGGACGCTCTGCTCTGCATGCTCGAATCCAAACGGACAGACTCTGTTCAGAGCCCGCTCTCCCGCATGTCCGAACGGTGTATGTCCCAGATCATGCCCCAGTGCAATTGCCTCCACCAGATCCTCGTTCAGCTTCAGAGCCTTTGCTATGGTTCTGGCTGTCTGGGATACCTCCAGTGTATGTGTCAGTCTGGTCCGATAGTGGTCTCCCTCCGGTGTCAGAAACACCTGTGTTTTATCCTTCAGTCTGCGGAATGCCTTGCAGTGGATAATACGGTCTCTGTCCCGTTGAAATACCGGCCGGATGTCACACTGTTCCTCAGGCTTCAACCGTCCCTTTGAATTTACACTCAGGGATGCGTACGGACTTAAATAATCCTGTTCCCATTGTTCCAAGCTTTCTCTGATCGTCATAGTTCCTCCTGCCCCTACTTCTAATATTCTGTGCCTGTCCGGAAAATCCTTTTCCCGGGTTCAAAATTTTTAACTAAATTTTGAACCCGGCTATCTGCACACAGAATAAATGAATTCCGCACTTTTATCCATGGCCTCATTGGCCCTTTTGAAGGGTGACATCTGAAAGACATGCCACATCCCGGGGAAACGATCCATATGAGCGGACACGCCGGCCTTGATCAGGTTCTTGTAGAGCCGCAGAGAATCGTCTAATAATATCTCATTCTCTCCAACCTGAATGTAGACAGGCGGGAATCCGCGGAAATCGCCATACAGCGGAGAAATATAAGGATCCGTCAGGTCTCTGTCGGGAGCATAGGCTTTCGTCATGCGGTCGATGTATTCTCTGTCCAGTACAGGATCCACTTCCGCCTTGGTTTGGAACGTCTTGCCTTCGCCGGTGAGATCCGTCCAGGGGGACATCAATACGATGCCTCTCGGAAGCAGACGCTCCTGCTCCTTTAATTTCAGCACCAGGGACAGTGCCAGATTACCGCCGGCAGAATCTCCTGTAACGATGACGTCTCTCGCTCCGTAACCCAAAAGCATCAGATAATTCCAGGCCTTCATGGCATCCTCCGTGGCTGCCGGGTAAGGATGCTCCGGAGCCAGCCGGTAGTCAAAGCACAACACATCCATAGAAGTGCCCGATGCCAGCTTGGAGGTCAGAGTTCTGGCATAGATGCTGCTGCCGGTGGAATATCCTCCTCCATGACAATGCAGGATCACATACTTTTTCATATGTGCACGATTCACGCTGACCCATTCCGCATCCATTCCCTCAATATCCACCGGACGGTATTGAATCTCCTTACTGTTCCCCAACAGCTCTCCAATATGATCCTGGGATTGTCTGTGTTTTTCCAGATCCGGGTTTTCCACCAGTCCATGCACCCTGCGGATCAGCTGCATTAGATTCTGATTGTTCTTTTCACTGTTTTTTCCTACCAGTGCCATAAATTCCTCCTGTTAAAAATGAAGCCGTCTGCGTACTGCATTGCGCAGTCTTCTCCGGGACAAAAGTGTCGCGATCGTAATGTCCACGATCACACAGATCGTCAGCACGATCGCCGACCACCGAAGTTCAATGCCAAGTCCCAGGAAACGGTCGATAAGAATTTCCAGTCCCACACACAATACTGCTACTCCGGAGATCAGGTATAAAGCTCCCGTAAGGAATGACATCGGAAGCTTACGGATACAAAAAGTCACCGCTTCTACCACCGCTATGACAAGCAGCACCACCGGAATGCCCAACCCATAAAACCAGCCACTCTGTCCCGTCAGATAGGTCAGCAGATACAGATACACGATCACCGCCACACCGTCTAACAGAATCGACAGATAAACAGGCTGTCTCGTATAGATGACTACAGGGATCATGATCACCCACAATACCAGGAATACTCCGATCACCGCAAGGGACCAGAGACTACTCCGGAATACAAGTGCGTTCAAAAGTCCGCAGGTCACTGCCGTTGCCAGTACGATCACAGTCAGCAGTACCCCCAGATCTTTTCTTTTTACTACTTCCACCTGACCTTTTTCCTTCGGAAAAGGAGACGGCTGCGTAGACGGTTCCGGTGCTTTCGGATTATAGACCGGAGTATCGCACAGCGGACACTTTGTTGCCGAAGCATCCAGTTCCACACCACAATTCACACAATATGACATAATTGCTTCCTTTCTCTCTGTCAAAGTGATTTATCGATTACTTTCTATTTTTACATGAATGCCATCCTGTACCAGCTTGCGGAAAAACAGCCGCTCTACATCAGTCTCTGCAATACTGCTGGCAAAATTGATCGTCAGAATATCCTCAAAACTGGCAATGGCACAGTTCGTTCTCGTGGAAAAAGGCTGTCCCATATAAATATCAAAGCGTTCAATATATGGCTTCATAGTCTCCGGGACCTTCAGAGCTCCCATGTTGGTCAGGCCTGCCGAAGAATTCTTATCCTGAATCTTGGTATAGAACTGGCGGACCACCAGATCTTTAATAAACAGCGGCACAATACGGATGAAAGGATTCCTCTGGGTCTCCGCGTTCGTAGTGATATCGCCCCGCAGCAGCTTTTCATTCAGATAATAGCGCATGTAGTTATGCACCTGTGTCACAATTTCTTCGAAAGTGTACTCTCCCAGTCTAGGGTCGATCCCCGGGTAGATCATGGTGATAAAATTCCTCAGGGTCCTGGATGGGAAAAAGCGGCGCAGATTCACCGGCATAGCAATTTTTATCGGTCGGAGCTTCAAATGCCATTCACTCTCCTGCTTCTGCATCAGGGCATAGAGCAGAACCGAATTCAGATATTCGGTAATGGTAGCATTATAGCTTTTCGCTACCCGCATCACCTCCGACACCGACATAATGCCGTCTATAATGTTCAGCGTATAGAAAGGTTCCTTCGTCCCCCTGACACGATAGGTCTTCTCTCCCGGCCTGGGTGGACAGACTTTGGCGTTGGCATATTTCATATAAGCATCTTCCAGCTCTCCCGGGTCCGGGATCCCCAGAATGTCCAATACGAATCCTCCATTTTCAATCTCTGAATGTCCCTTCAGACGCAGATAAGTAGCTGTCAGCGTCTGCAACACACACATTCCGCCGGTGCCGTCTCCCAGACTGTGATGCGCCTCCAGTGCGATCCGGTTACGATAGTAATAGATTCTTACCAGATACCGGTTATTGCCTTTAAAATGCATGGGCTGGCAGGGGTTCTTTACATCCTCCTGCACAAAAGGGCCGGGTCTGTCATTCGGTTCCAGATATCGCCAGAATACACCCTTCCGAATTGCCGCTTTATACGTCGGAAAACGAGGCATCGTCAGATTCACCGCCCGCTGCAGTATTTCCGGGTCTATATCTTCTTTTAAAAGCACAGACAATCGATACACAGAAGAGAAATCTCTCCTCTGCAATGTAGGATATACGATCGCCGACAAGTCCAGTTTGTACCAATCCTTGTGTACCTTCTGTATTTGATCTGTCTTCATTCTGTCTCACCTTCTTAATTCTAGTATAACAGTTTCTAAATAACTACACCATTCACGTAGAATATTTTTCTGAGAGTGCAGGATAAAAAACGTAGGCGTAGCGGGCTACGCTGAGGATTTTTAGCCTGTGCTATCGGGAAAATAGGCAAGTGATATGGGGTAGTTAATTTAAAACTGTTATACTAGATACAGCAAAATTCTATATACAACAAAGGCGGCAACCTTTCGGTCACCGCCATGTGATGCAGAAAGAGGGACTTGAACCCTCATGGTATCACTACCACACGGACCTGAACCGTGCGCGTCTGCCAATTCCGCCATTTCTGCGAACAAGATGTATCTTACAGTATTTGTTTCAAAATGTCAACACTATTTTTCAAATAATTTAAAAAATATATAAAATAGCGAATATATCACATATAAGAGTTGAACAGGTTACCTGCATTATAAAGGCCGGTATATCCTGCGCTTCCGGTGTACAGACTGCTTCTGGTGGAAGCATGATCTGCTGCGAAATTGATCATTGAGCTCTGTGCGGATACACGGTAGCCGTAGGAACCATTTCCCTGAAACAGGCTCTTTACCGTAGACATATCCGCTTTCATAAAAGCATCCTTATCCAGGGATAAGGTACCGTCATTTTTCATGGTGATACCGATCTTCGCCAGCTGCTTGCTATTGGCAATGGTAGTATTCCCCAAAGATTCCGTGCGGTTGTTCACTGTGGTATCGCTCACATCATCCACAGCAGCCATCACGCTATTGTAATTTGTCACAAAGCTGTTCACCGCACTGTAGATTGCATCAGTGTCGTACCCCTTGGTGGTACTCTCCACACCATTCTCATCTTTGGTAGTGATATCCTTCTGGGTGAACAGATCCTTTTTGCCGGTCGCTAACAATGCATCTGCGGACTCCTTCAGAGCATCTGTCGTGGTCTCTACCTTCGCCAGCGCCTTCTTCGCAGTATCTGTCGCGATATCTTTCTTCGTAATGGTGGAAGCTGCGGTCTTGCTATCGCCGCTGTCCTTGGCATAGTATGCCTTCATCAGCTTCCCGTAGCTGCCGTTCTTAATACTTGCATAATCTGCCAGCCAGTTGCCGCTTAGCGCATTGGATGCCGAGGAACTCAGTCCGGAAAACAGAAAAGAATAATTCGTTTTTGCCTGAATATTAATACTCATCACAGTCACCTCCGTGTTAACTGTTTTGAATCAGCCTTTTGGCCATAAGCTCTTTGCTACTAATTACAGTATACTACTTACTTCGGATGATTCCAAGATTTATTAACGCTTTTTTTGATCGGTTTTTGAAAAACATCCCATTAATCCAGTATTTTTTCCAGCATAGTCACCCGATTGAAGGGGAAAGAGAAGTAATAGCCGTCCGCGAAGTCCTCCGTCATGGCGATCACTTCTTTTGCTAACTGTACGCCGGCCTGTTCTCCCTCTTCTCTGGTCATATCCGCACGGTATCTCGCCAGCACTTCGTCCGTCACATCGATGCCAGCCATCTCATTTTTCATAAATGTGGCATTTTTAAGGCTCACAAACGGCATGATGCCACAGAGTATCCTGGCTCCGGTCTCCTCTTTGATCCGGCGCACTCTGTCCGCGCTCTCCTTCGTGGATATGGGCTGCGTCAGGAAAAATGTGGCTCCTGCCGCCATTTTCTTCTTCACTCTGCCGATCTCCACTTCCAGATTCCGTCTGCCCTGATTGATGGCACCGCCGTAGCTTACCGGTGCCTGTGCAAACTGCTCTTCGTTCATGTCCGCAAGGATCTGCATGAGACCTACGGAGTCAAAATTGAACACACTCTTTACCGTGGTACGCACCATGGAGGGAATCGGATCACCGGTGATCACAAGGAAATTGTGAATCCCATTGATATAAGCTCCTAATAGCTGGGAGCGCATAGCGATGGCATTTTTATCACGACAGCAGATATGAGGCATGACACACATACCGGTCTCCCGCGCTACCTTTTCCGCCATGAGAATAGAATCCGCTCTGGTACGTCCCGAGGGGGAATCCGGAAAAGTCAGTACATCTACACCGCTTCTCTGCAGCAGATGTGCAGCATCCATCAGCTTTTCATCGTCAATACCCGCAGGAGGTGCCAGTTCGACGGCGATCAGTTTCTTCCTGCCTTCTGCTTCCTTGTTATGGTAAAAAGAGTGATCCTCTGTACCAGCCTGTTTTTTCTCCGGTTCTGCCTTTTCCTGTGTCTGCGGATACTGGGTAAAGTCCAGCTTTCCCGCAAGATCTGCGATATATTCCGGTGTCGTACCGCAGCACCCGCCTGCCATATCCACACCAAGAGCTATCATCTGCTGCATTCTGTCTACAAAATATTCTCTGTTATCCCCGGTGAAGATCATGCGTCCGGTGACCATCTGCGGGTAACCGGCATTCGGAAGGGCTGTGAGGAATTTATCTGCGGGCTTATAAAGTGTCTGCAGGATCCGGTACATATGAGAAGGACCCACGCCGCAGTTAAAGCCCACGGCATCGATCTCTTTGATCGCTCCCGCTCTCTGCAACAGCTTTCTGGCACTTAAGCCTGCATTGCTGTAACCGAACTGGTTCACAGAGAATTGTACCGTAATAAATGCCTGTTCCCCGATCATTTTGATCGCAGGCAGGAGCTCTTCCATCTCGGAAAAAGTTTCAAAGACAAAAAAGTCCACGCCTTCTTCCAGAAAAATGCGGCAGATCTCTTCGTATTCGCGGCATAAAGTATCCTTCTGTGCCAGCGCATCACAAGGGATCTGTCCGATATCTCCGGCGATATAGACTTCTTTTGTCTCACCGGTGCGTTCTCTCCACGCAGTCACCGCCTCCCTCGCCAGGCGTACGCCGCTTCGCAGAGTTTCCTCGATCTGTTCTTTGGACCTATCCATGCAGAAGCTGTTGGCTGCGAAGGTGTTGGTACGTAGAATCTGCGCTCCCGCTTCGAGGTACTCCGTATGAATCTCCCTCACCCGTTCCGGGGCTTCCAGATTCGCCAGCTCCGGCAGCTGTTTCGTATCGTATTTTCCTCCGTAATAGGTCCCGAAGGCTCCGTCAAAGAGGAGCTTTTTCTGTTGGATCCTTTCACGGATCTGCTCTTTGGTATGTTTTGTATTGCCCATTATTGTTTCCTTTGTCCTGTTGATTTCGTTCATATTCCTTTAAAAACGAGCAGGTCTGCTCTCGCAAGCCTGCTCGTTTCTTAGCATACCATATTATTTTCCGGAAAAACAGTAGCAAATTTAATGATTACATTAACTTGCGGAACAATGCGGTCAGATCCTCTACACTTGCATCCTTGGGGTTACCGGGTGCGCAGGCATCTGCATGTGCGGACTCTGCCAGGAAAGGAAGATCTTCTTCCTTCAGTGCTTCCAGCTTGGAAGGAATACCAACATCCTCAGACAGCTTACGGACAGCATCTACAGCAGCCTTACGGTAGGTAGCCTGATCCATCTGATCTACACCTTCCACACCCATAGCACGGGCGATCTCACGATACTTTTCACCGGTGCAGTCAGCATTGTATTCCATAACGATAGGAAGCATCATTGCGCAGGCAACACCATGAGGGGTATCATATACGGCACCCAGAGTATGTGCCATGGAATGAGCGATACCGAGTCCTACGTTGGAGAAGCCCATACCGGCAATGTACTGACCCAGAGCCATGCCTTCGCGGCCTTCCTTAGTGTTAGCTACCGCACCGCGCAGGGACTTGGAAATGATCTCGATGGCTTTCAGATGGAACATATCGGTCATCTCCCAGGCTGCCTTGGTGGTGTAACCTTCGATTGCATGGGTCAGTGCATCCATACCGGTGGAAGCGGTCAGACCCTTAGGCATAGAAGACATCATCTCGGGATCTACCACAGCAATGATAGGCATATCATGAGGGTCTACACATACGAACTTACGCTTGCGCTCTACATCGGTGATAACGTAGTTGATGGTAACCTCTGCTGCAGTACCTGCTGTGGTTGGCACTGCGATAATGGGAACGCAGGGCTTCCTGGTAGGTGCTACGCCCTCCAGGCTGCGTACATCTTCGAATTCAGGGTTGGCAATGATGATGCCGATGGCTTTGGAGGTATCCATGGAGGAGCCGCCGCCGATGGCGATGATATAGTCTGCGCCGGATGCCTTGAAAGCAGCCACACCGTTCTTCACATTGTCAATGGTGGGGTTCGCCTTAATATCGGAATAAATTTCATAAGCAAGACCTTCCTTGTCCAGCAGATCGGTTACCTTTCCGGTCACACCGAACTTGATCAGATCCGGATCGGAACATACGAATGCTTTCTGAAAAGCATGAGCCTTTGCTTCGGTTACGATTTCTGCGATTGCTCCTGCACCGTGATAAGATGTCTGGTTGAGCATAATTCTGTTTGCCATGATACATAATCTCCTTTCGACATAAAAACGATCTTATTGATAATTTTATTCTAACTGTAAACATCGCATAAAGAAAGTGACAGTTTTCCCCGACTGTCACTTTTTACAGAAATTTCATATTTCGTCCATTACTTTTGTTAATTTTTCACAAATATTTTTGGCTATTTTTACTCAACGTAATACGCCTAACTGCTGAAATAATTCTGTCACCGGTGCCGGAAATGCACTTACTAGCAGCGCCGCCATCTGCTCCGGAGTTCTCTCCTTCGGAGCAAATATCCATTCCACGGTCATATCAATGGAGCCTCTGCAATAGAGCCGCAGTGGGAATAAAATATTCTCTTCGGGCTGTCTGCCGGTCTTACGCCTGATCAGCTGTGTATAAAAATCCAGGATCAGTTCGTAGTCATGTTCCCTCAGGGAATTGTGGTCGTCCGAGCGGAATGCTCCTGCGAAAAAGACCCTCTCCTTCCGAATAAATTCAAACTTTCTGGTTAAACCTTCGTATACGGTAAGCCCATCCCCCATCTGTGCAAAAGATTCCAGTAAGAGCTTATCAAAATACCAGTTGATCAGGTCGTATTTGTCCTGGAAGTTCCGATAAAAAGTCTGTCTCGTCACACCGCAGGTCTGCACGATCTGTGTCACGGTCATGGCATCGGTGCCGGAAGCCGCCATACACTTTTTTGCTGCTTCCGCCAGGCGGTATTTTGTTTTATCCGCTGAAGTTTCTTTTGTACTCATTTCGCCTTACCTCTGATCTACTACCGTTCCCGGCTTTACATAGTTTTCCGGTAATTCTGCTTCCAGAAAAGCCGCAGCATCCCTGACGCAATCCACGCATTCTCTCTTCACGACACCGTCGGTAATGCCCTTTAATTCCTTACAGATCACTGTTCCGTTCTGTCCCTTGAAGCGATTGATGATCTTCCGGGATCCTTGCATTGTCCGCTGGGAATTCTTGTTGATCAGTCCCAGAATATTGACCGCTCCGATGACGGCTCCACAGGTGGCTTCCATGCTGCCACCGATACCTGCCGCGAAGCCCTGGGTAAGATTCCTCACTGTCTCCTCGTCAATTCCCGCCAGATCACAATACGTGCACGCCACTGCCTGCGCACAGTTGTAACCACACATTTTTCTCTCTGCTGCCTGTTCCACTCTTGATTCCATAATTGTTGTTCCTTTTCGTTTGTCTTTTACAGGGATGTTTATCATATATATCTTTTTATTTATTATAACAGAAACCGACTGCTTGGTAAAAGAAAAAGCAAAAAGAAGTTGCCTTTATTTTTTATCCATGCTATTCTAATACTGTAATTATTTCTTTTTATAATTCTGAATAGTATTCGATATAGGAATCCTTATTTTTCCCCACGTTTATTATTGTAATGCCTATACTTGTATTCTATCATTGTGCATATTATACTTGTAATCAACAAGGGAGGGTTCTTATGAAAAACAAACCGCAGACCAAGCCACAAACGAAGAAGGAGAACGAGCATATGCAATCTGTAACAGCATCACGTCCTTGTACTATCACCGATTCCATTACCCAATCATGCCAGGAAATCCGAAAAATGAGAGATGGCAAAATACCGGAGAAGTCCCTGGACCAACTTTTCTCAGACATTGAACAATGGTGCAAAGAAGGTGGTGAATAAATGTATACCGTTATTCCCACTGCAAGATTTGAAAAAGACATCAAATATTACATAAAGAAGAAAAGATATTTCCATATCGGTGAAGATATCCGGCAGATAACTAACGAACTTCAGCAAGGGCACCTTATTGGAACGGAAATTCCCGGATTAAAAATTTCGGATCACGGACATATTTTTAAGGTTCGCAGCATTAATACTGATACACATTCTGGGCAATCCAATGGATATCGCATTTTATATTATGCTATTAGCGAGGAGTTAAAAATCTATCTGCTTACTATTTATTCTAAAAAGGATGATAATAACATTCCTTCTGACAATGAAATTATTTCTTTAGTTAACACTTACTGTGTATAAACTCTTTATTATTCCAAACTGTTTTAAGTGTATAAAAAATTCCTACAAATTTTAAAATCATGTTGACATTGCCGTGGGAAGATGTTATTATCATTCTTGCGTGATGCGAGATGATTATTATTTTGTATCGCTATGCGGAAGTGTCGGAATTGGCAGACGAGCAAGACTAAGGATCTTGTGGTAGCAATACCGTGTGGGTTCAAGTCCCATCTTCCGCATTAATTAATAAAGCGGGAAGCCTGATAATTCAAGGCTTCCTGTTTTTTTGTTTGTAGCCAGTTTTGGGTTACAGTTGTGTTACAACTTTTTACTGCTTAAGAATCGAGTACGCTACGCCGTCCTGTTCTCGACCGCTCCACCTCCGTTACGCTTGTATGCGCTCCAGAACGCCTGCGTCTGTCCGCACAGTGGGCGGCATATGGTATCATATTGTTCTTAATTTTTACTATTTTTTGATAAACTTTACTTATCTATATTATTGTAATGCTGCAATGACTTCTTCTGCTGTCATGGTTGGCTCTCCAAGGATTTGGATCTTCTGTTCATGTGTGATGTCCAGGAGACTCTTTTCATAATTGAATGCAGCATCTAAAACATCTAATGAATTTGGGTCAGTGTACCAGGCTCCGCCTGGACTTACCTCTCCTGTGTAAATAAACTGAACTTCAATCTTCTGACCAATACTTTATTGGAATAGGTTCTATTACAACTGCAATTATATTATTAGCCCCTTTTCGTAATTGTGTTCCCATTCCCATCCAATGAATTGCATGAATACCGTAAACAGCATGCCAAACAAATTAAAGGAAGTGTGCAATAGATTTTGATTAGGTGTCTGAGTAGAAAGCATCTATCAGAAAAATAAGAAATTTTTATTTTTGGGGAGGTGCTTTCATTATTAATTTCAAGGCAATTTGACTATTCACAATGACTTTATCAAGTGCTAAAATATAGGTATCACATAAGAGGAGCTGAAAACATGAATGCAATATTTTATGTTACATTAATCATTTGTGGTAGTGTTCTTTTGGGAATTTTGCTTGCTTTACCAATCAGAAAACAATTAGAACAACTGCAACGATACTGGAATGTTGAAATTGGTATGCCCGAAGAAGAAATGTTAGACATTATGGGCGAAGGTTATAACAGAAGTTTCCTAAAGAATAACCGTGTGAAATATGAGTGGCGCATTAACGCCACAAGTGTTGGCTCTTCATATAAAGGTACAAGTTTTAGGAGTTATTCTGGTGTAAAAAAGGTAACTATTTATACTAAAAACGGATTTGTTGAAGAAGTAAAACCATACAATGTGTAAGTTAAAAGGCACCACCCAATCAAAGGTAGTGCCTTCTCTCATTTCCGATTAGTATTAAAATTCTAAGATTTCAAAAGCTTTCAAATTCCCAAACCAAGCAATCGCTCAAATCGCATAAATATTCACGAAATATATAAAAATTCATGTTAGATTGAACTAATAAGCTTGGGGAACACTTTTCCGAAAAGGGAGTATTATTATTTTGATCTACCCTAAATCTAAATGCATAAAAATACTTTTTTGTTGAATCAAGTTTTAAGAAGTAGCCGTATGCTCCGGAGTCTTTCAAGTCATCATGCGAAAATAATTTTTTTCACAGTCTATTCCTCGCTTTGTTAAATCAATTACGCTTCTATACCACCGCACTATTCACTTTCTTCAAATGCATCAGACAATTTTTTCAGCCTTTTAAGCCATTTGATTATCGATCCGTTCTGAAGAAACCCTTCCAGTGCTCCACTGCAGAATCTTTCCGCCCTTACTGCCCCCATAATCAAAGCCAGTACAGCCTGTCCGTTCAATTCATCTATATTAACATTAGTCATTGCATTCTCATCCCATTGTATACCATAGTACTGCAAGATAAATACATATCTGGATAACTGATACTCCGGGTGGCTTCTTTCAAAAGCATATACATCTTTAACAAAGTCTTCAATTTCTCTCGAATATGTTCTATACGGAAACTGATACGGATGCTCCATTGTACCATCACCAATATTATTTTCCGGCATCACCTTACTCTGGGGAGGATTACTAAATTTAGATATGTACCTGGTCAGTGATGAATAAATTCCATTTTCAACCTTGCTATCATCTATAAGTTCCATCTTTAGCAGTTCCCATTGATCCAAATAGCTATCTTCCAAATCATAGAATTCTCTTATATTTGTATTGTTATGTTTCTGTCCCTTCTTTCCGGGAGTATTAAGCCATTTCTCATGATTTTTACGAATCGTATCTGTAACAATTTTGCTCGGAACAATATGATATTCCGGTGATTCTAATTCATTCAGAGATACAAATATATAGAATATATCATCTCTAAGTAATGTTTCATTTTTCTTTGATAATGTCCACTTTTTCTGCTTATATCCTGTGGTCTTTACCTGTATTGCAATCTGCCTATGTGTATCCCGTTCAATCGCCAGCAAATCAAAATCTTTCACATTCGACATTGGAACCGCAACAGTATATCCTCTTCTCTCTAATTCACCTGCAACAAAATATTCTCCGGAATTTCCAATATTAACATTTGTATCGTTTCCCATAGCAGATCTCCATTCGTAGCTATCTATTTGAAGTGAGGCCCCTCAGTATTCCTTCGTAATCTCTCCCTCAATCCCATACATCGTCTTAAATGTCTCAAGGTCTTCCGCCCGGCGGATCAGCATGACTTCTTCAATTTTTCCCGTGTGGATATCCTTGAATCCCGCCACCTGTTCACCGTTGCAGATGCTGGCTTTAATGACAGGTTTTTGATTGCTTCTGTCGTAAGTCTTCTTTTCGGTTCTCTTAGAAAATAATCCCATTACACGACCCTCTCTTATACTCCCTTGTCCGTCTCTTCAGATCCTTTATATTTATGCTTATACAAACTGCTTTCCTATGGAATATAAGTCTTTACGGTTTCCTTCAGCGCCGCTTTTATCAGCTGCTCGAAGGACTGTGCAAACCTCTCGTCATCCTCTTCGGTTCGCTTCTTCGGACCTTTTAAATGATTTTTATGAGAAGCTCTTCTTGCCTTTTTATTCAGATGTCGTTCCATGAGCATCTGGTCGATGTTCTCATCCGTGTACCATTTACCGGACTGGTGGATGGCGTAGGCACTCTTGCCCAGCGCCATGGCTGCCACGCCATAGTCCTGAGTTACCACGATGTCTCCCCTGCGGCAGAGACTGATCAGCTTATAATCCACTGCATCTGCCCCTGCTCCTACGACCACTACCTCGCTGTAACCGGAAGTCAGTATATGATTGGTATCGCACAGAAGTGTCACCGGAATCTGATACTTCCGTGCTGTTTTTTCCACTATGTCCACCACCGGACAGGCATCCGCATCCACAAAAATCTGCATAAGTAAGTTCTCCATCACCTTTTTCTGTAATTGAAATTATAGTAACTTTATCAGACGTTTACAAGTGTATATTTAGCCATAAAAAAACCGACCTCCTATCGTTAGATTTTAGGTCTAACGATAGGAGGTCGGTTCAGGATAAGGCTATTTTTCAATCCATATCAAAAATTATCCATTTTGAACAATTCACTTCTTGTTTTTATTCAGTTTTGTTTTTATTCAGTTTCGTTTTCTTCCTCTAATAGCTTTAATAATGCAGAAGGTTCACACACCTTAACAGAAGATTTCATATAATCTTTTACATTTCTGGTTACTATACAATCCATTTCTGAACGAATTGCTGTTTCCACCATAATAGCATCTTCATAATCACCAATTTCAGAAGATATTGCTTTCCGGCAATCTAAAGAAGTGGTATCCAACAAATGAAATAAAGTAAAAAGCTTGCTCAAAATCTTTCGTGTTTCTACATCGTTATGTGTTAAACGGTGTGTCAGATAATAGATATCTGTAACTGACTTTGATGTAATATAACCCTCAAATTGCTTATTTGCAGAATATATAAAGAGTTTTTGCGCTACTTCTGAAAATGGAGCACGAGACTGTAATGCATCGATGATAACACAAGTATCAACTAAAACTCTCATATCGTATTCAACCTTTCTTCCCGTGCTTCTTCCAGAGTCATATCATTTGAAAGAACGCCAAACAATGATTTAGCAATATCTACTCTATCCTGATATGGATTAGACAATTTTGCAACAACTTTTCCGTTACGAGTAATATAAATATCCTCTGTTTCTGCAAGCATAAGATATTTGCCAAGATTACTTTTCAATTCAGTTGCAGTAATGGACATATCATCATCACCTTTCTTGAAGAATAACTATTTATCGTCTCATAAAGAGAATCTCTCTTTTCAATTATATTATACACAAATCGAACGATTTTATCAATAAAATCGTTCGAAAATCGACTATTGAATGCTGGTCGGAGCACTACTCCGCCAGATACATCTTCAGGCTTCCTTCCACAGCATCCATGGCTTCCTCCACACTCGCCTGCCCGTTTAGGTATGCCTGCAGGCTCTCGGTCAGGGAAGTCTCGATCTGAGTATCTTCCTTGAGGCACAGGGTGGCTGCCTTGCATAGCTCCATCAGATGGTTCGCGGTCTCTTCAGAGTAAGATTTGATGGCGAACTCTGCGGTACTGCCGTCGATATCATAGGTGGTATAGGCTTCCGCCATGCTGCGGTCTGCTGCAGCCTGCGTCTCCAACGCTTTTGCATTGACAGGGAAGCCCTCATAGGTATCCACGCTCTGTAATTCTTCGGACAGAGCAAAATGCAGGAACTCTTTTGCAGTCTCCACATGCTCACTCCGGCTGTTGATTCCAAGGACCATCTTCGGATAAAATGCGTTTTCCATGGAGACCACATTGGCATTCAAAAGATCCGCCACTGCATAAGGCATCATTGCCTCATTAAAGCCGTCAGTCTCCTGAAGTACCAGCCTCACATCGGATCCCAGATCCCAGATATTCGCTGCACGGCCTTCTTTTCTGGAAGGCAGGATACCGCAGTTATCCGCAATCTTCTTCAAATCTTCCAGCCAGGGATGTAAGGTATCACGATTCACCTGACGGTTCTGTAAAATATCATCCACGATCAACGGATAGAACTCTTCCACCAGTTCGCCGCAGGTACGGTCTCCCATATAACTCTCCGTCTTTCCGGATACCGCCTTTGCAATAGCATCCATGCTGCTCATTTCCTCCGGATGCACATCCCTGCCGACAGCTAACAATAATCCGAATTGCAGCGGCACCGCATACCGTCTTCCATCCGCCTCTTCATAGGCTGTTGTAATGTTGGAAAGCAGGGTTCCGTCCTCTTCCATGGGTTGCAATATCTCCTGCAGATCCAACAACAAGCCCTTAGAGGCATACGTGTCCAATTTCAGATGATCCATCACCATGAGATCCGGTCCGTTGCCGGAGGTCAGGGAAGTGTTCAGATCCTGATAGATCTGCTGATAATCCGCATTTCCGCTGTATTTATCCGTCATGGAGATTGCCGCATCCACATGGATCAGTATCTCCGGATGCTGCTTATGATACTGCACCGCAGCCTGCTGTAAAAAGAAGCTCTCCTCTACGGTATACAGCGTCAGTTCTTCGGTCACCTCTATCACCGCATCGGGATCATATCTATAAATCATTATTTTATCCCCGCTCTCACTTCCAAACCACGCGTATACACTGCCGTCCGACAGTGCCACAATATCCCGGCACCACTGATCCGACATGGAAAAGCTGGTATCGATTCCTTCTAATAGCTTCTGCCAGTTAGTATCTCCAGCATCACAGTGGAAGAATCCATCTGCATCCGCCGCATAGACTGTGCCGTCCTCCAGTACACTGAAATAAGCAGAGCTATAGCTGTCCTGGGAAAAGGGAATCACTCCCTTAGCTTTTGCCCCGTTATTTCCATCCAGCTGCATCTGTAACAATCCGTTCACAGAGCCCTGTTCATCTGCCTGTGCCAGATACAACGTGTCTCCCACAGCGCTGACCCACTTATTATCCGCCAGAGTTCCGCTATCGATCAGGCTGTCGCTCTCCTGGCTGCTCACCATGCTTCCGTCCTGTGCCAATACAACATCCAGGGAAAAATAAGACAGTCCCACTAACAATCCGTCCTCTGTCAGTGTCACATACTGCGGCGCATCATAGAACCGATAGCCATCCATATCGATAGGCTCCAGCCACTTCTGTGGTGTAATATCCAGCGCATTACCGTCCGTTTCCTTCCACAGATGTGCGGAAGAGCTCTCCTCATCCCGGTAACAGTTGCCGTACAGGTACTGATTCCCCTCCGCATCCTGCAACAGTGTAAAACTGTCACTGTTCTCCAGATCCTTTCCCTCGGGAAACGCCTTCAGCCAGTCCTTCGTCACTTCCGTCAGAGTATCTCCTTCTTCCAGCTTCCATTCCTCCAGAGTGGTCTGTCCTTCCGATCCGCCTGCCACGAGAAAATGTAATTCATCACCCGAACGGAAGATCTGGCTGATATTTTTGTCCTTCCATTCCTCCGAAAGTGAGAGTTCCGTCTCTACATATCGCCCTTTCTGCACTTCATCAGGTGACGCTGCAATCTGCAGATCGTTCTTCTTCCCGCACCCGGTGAACAGTCCCATGACGATTGCCATGCAGGTCGCCAGTGCAATTCCTTTTTGCATGTTATTGTTATTAAAGTAGTTTCTGTTTCGCATCTTAATATCCAGTCCTTTCCTGTAATCCGCAAATTTGCACTTCCTCAGCTTTTTCTTACAGGAAAAGTATAGTGGTTTCTTTTTTAAGATAACAGTAGGCACGGGTTAAGATGCCTTTACCATATGATTAAGATTTTCTTAACGAAAAACGGAACCGGCACAAGCACCGATTCCGTCTTCTCCGGGAACCATTTAGGAATTCAATATCTTCATAAATTCTTCTCCGGTAATGGTCTCTTTTTCATATAAATACTGGGACAGTTCATCCAGTTTAGCACGATTTTCCATCAGGATCTGTCCTGCCTTCTCATGCTGGCGTTTTACCAGTTCCACCACTTCCTTATCGATGGCAGTCTGGGTCTCCATGGAACAGGTCAGGGAGGAATCTCCACCCAGATACTGGTTCGTCACAGTCTCCATGGCTACCATGTCAAAATCTTTGCTCATACCGTAGCGGGTGATCATGCCTCTGGCAAGCTTGGTAGCCTGTTCGATATCGTTGGAAGCTCCGGTGGTCACAGATCCGAAGGCGATCTCTTCCGCGGCACGTCCGCCGGTCAGTGTGGCGATCTTATTCTCCATCTCTTCCTTGGTCATCAGATAATGATTGCCTTCCTCTTCCACCTGCATGGTATAACCCAGTGCTCCGGAAGTACGGGGCACAATGGTGATCTTCTGTACCGGTGCGGAATTGGTCTGCTTCGCTGCCACCAGTGCGTGTCCAATCTCATGGTATGCCACGATCCGCTTTTCCTTATCTGTAAGGATGGCATTCTTTTTCTGATAACCGGCAATGACTACTTCAATACTCTCTTCTAAGTCTGCCTGGGTTGCGAACTTACGTCCATCTCTGACTGCCCGGAGAGCTGCCTCATTGACGATATTGGCAAGCTCCGCACCGGAAGCGCCGGATGCCATACGGGCGATTTTATTGAAGTCTACGTTATCTGCGACTTTGATCTTGCGGGCATGCACTTTCAGGATTTCTTCTCTTCCTTTCAGGTCGGGAAGCTCTACCGGCACCCGTCTGTCAAAACGTCCGGGACGTAGCAGTGCCGGATCCAGACTCTCCGGACGGTTAGTGGCTGCCAGAATGATAACGCCGTTGTTGCCTTCAAAGCCATCCATCTCCGTTAACAGCTGGTTCAGGGTCTGTTCTCTCTCATCGTTACCGCCCACCTGTCCGTCACGTTTTTTACCGATGGCATCGATCTCATCGATAAATACAATACAGGGAGCCTTTTCCTTCGCCTGTTTGAACAGGTCTCTGACCTTGGAGGCACCCATACCTACGAACATCTCCACGAATTCCGAACCTGACATGGAGAAAAAGGGAACATTGGCTTCTCCGGCTACTGCCTTGGCTAACATCGTCTTACCGGTTCCGGGAGGGCCTACTAAGAGAATACCCTTCGGCATGGACGCACCGATCTCTTTGTATTTGTCGGGGTCATGCAGGTATTCCACGATCTCTGTCAGATTTTCCTTCGCCTCATCCTCTCCTGCCACATCGGTGAACTTAATACCGTTGGAAGACTTCACATAGACCTTCGCATTGCTCTTGCCCATGCCTCCCATGCCGAACATCATGGAGTCGCCGCCGGCTTTTTTCGCCATCTGACGGTACATCAATTGTCCGAAGCCAATAATGATGATCAAAGGCAGCAGCCAGCTGATCAGAAAGCTTAAAATCGGCGATGCTTCCTCCACGATCTCACTGGAGAATTTTGCCCCGCTGTCATACAGTCTCTGCGTTCTGTCCGGATCATCCATCAGACCGGTCTTGTAGATGGTCTTGTCATCTTTTGCGGTAAACACGATCTGATTATCCTGGACCTGTACCTCGTCGATCTGTTTATCATAAGTCATCTGCATAAAAGTGTTGTAATCCACTTCCTTCACTGCCCTCTGTACGATCTGCGGTACCAGAAGACTGTTGATCAGCATGATCGCCACCAACGCGATCAGATAGTAAAAGATAAACGGTTTTTTATTAGGTTGTTTTACTTCCTGCATATAGGATTCCTTCCTCATTCTTGTAAGATGGTCTAAAACTGTTGGAATAAATCAATCATAGCTATTTTGTGCCCGACAATCAATATTTAATCTGTTACCTTATTCTAAAAAAAGAATAAACTTCAGCGTGAAAAAGGCTACGTTTTCTCAGATTTGTTTCTTTTCCTTCTCCCTAAAAAGAGAGACAATGAGACTATGATAAAGGAGGGAGCGATGATGCGTCATGATTCGGGTAAAGTGTTGAGCCCTATATTGAAATATCTTTTGAAATATCTTTTGAAATATCTTTTGAAATTACTGTTTGTCTGCCTGTTGCTGGGCATTCTGTATTATAGCTTCAAGGATTCCATGGAAGATATGATCACAGAGCTTTCCAAAGTCTCCCCGCAGGTCATCCTGGTCCTGTTCCTCAGTGTAGTCGTCTATCATCTCTGTGAAGGGCACATCACCTGGCTGATTGTGCATAAAACACACCCGGAATATCCCCGCCGGAAGGGATTCTGTAATGCTTTCTACTGCTCTTTCTATAAGACAGCCACTCTGGGCAGCGGTTCCGGCATAGCCGGGATCTATTATCTGAACAAAGCCGGAATCCCGGTTCCCAATGCCACCGGCATGTACTTTTTCCAATATATCGTCCACAAGGTTTCCATGGCAGTCTATAGTCTGTTATTGTTTTTGGTAACCTACAGATTTATTCACACCTCGTTTGCATACTATCAGGGTTATATTCTGCTGGGATTTGCAGGTGTCTGTGTGATCGCAGGAGTTCTGTTAGCAGTGGCTACCGTTCCCTGGATGCAGACTGCCTGTAATCTGCTGGCCAACCACCTCCGTGCAAAGCATCCCTCCTGGGAGGAAAAACTCACCGGTGCCGGACATAAGCTTGCCCAGCTGCAGGCGGAAAGCCGGTCTCTATTAAAAGACCCTCTGCTGCTCCTTCGCCTGTTCCTGTGCAATCTGTTAAAATTCACTACCTGGTATATCATTCCCTGGATGGTATTCTGCAATTCTCCTGGGGATGGATCCGGCGATCTGCCCTTTTCTTTCCTGCAATGTTTTGCTCTGACCTCTCTCAGCCAGTCGCTGGCGGGTGTCATCCCCACCCCGGCGGGGATTGGATCCGTAGAAGCCGTCTTCACATTGCTGTTCCGGCGTCTCCTGCCGGAGGCCAAAGCCCTGTCTGCCGTGCTTCTCTACCGGTTCACCACCATGCTGTTACCCTGTGCCATTGGTGCCTTTTTCGTACTGGGTGAGAGGATTGTCTCCTTACACAGGAAAAAGAGAACGGCAGACTAATATACTTTCCTAAAATCTCCACGCAAAACAAGCCACAACACAGTATTCTGTGTCGTGGCTCTTATTATATTCCGTTATTATAAAAACAAATGCTAAGTATTACTTTCTCTGTAAGAAATCAGGAATCTTCAGAGATTTCTCTTCTACAGAGCTTCTGATATCTGTAGGCTTATGAATACCGGGCACCGGCTGTATGGGTCTCGGAGCCTGTCCTCCCTGTCCCTGGGATGTCGTAGGAGCGGTAGACTGTATATTCATTCCCTTCAGAGAACTGGGAGTCATATGGGAAGCAGGCTGTCTGAAAGCAACACCGCCGCCCAGACGATTCTGTACCACATTGTTGGCCTTATCTTCCAGACCGGTAGCGATCACGGTGATCGTACAGCTATCGGACTTGGACTCATCGTACATAGCGCCGAAGATGATATTGACATCATCTCCTGCCAGTTCCTGTACATAGCTTGCTGCATCGGATGCATCTGCCAGAGTGATATCTCCGGAGATATTGATAATGACATGGGTTGCACCGGAAATGGTAGTCTCCAGAAGGGGACTCTCTACTGCCATCTTCACAGCTTCCATTGCCTTATCATCGCCCTTGCCCTCACCGATACCGATGTGAGCAATACCCTTGTCCTTCATAACGGTCTGTACATCTGCAAAGTCCAGATTAATGACAGCGGGAACATTGATCAGATCTGTGATTCCCTGTACTGCCTGCTGCAGAACTTCATCTGCCTTCTTCAAAGCTTCCGGCATTGTGGTACGTCTGTCCACGATCTCCAGCAGCTTATCATTGGGTATCACAATCAGGGTATCCACGTTCTCTTTGATACGCTCGATACCGTTTAAAGCATTTACCATACGTGCCTTTGCCTCAAAACGGAAAGGCTTCGTCACAACACCGACGGTTAAAATGCCCATTTCCTTTGCCAGCTTGGCCACCACCGGAGCTGCTCCGGTTCCGGTACCGCCACCCATACCACAGGTTACGAATACCATATCTGCACCCTTCAGAGCTGCGGAAATCTCCTCCGTACTCTCCTCAGCTGCCTTCTCACCGATCTCGGGCTTGGCTCCCGCACCGAGTCCCTTGGTCAGCTTCTCACCGATCTGTAATAACTTCGGAGCTTTGCAGAGCTGCAATGCCTGCTTATCGGTATTCACCCCGATAAAATCCACTCCGGTAATTTTCTCATCCACCATTCTATTTACAGCGTTATTTCCCGCGCCGCCTACACCGACTACGATGATCTTGGCAGCTGTATCCGCGTCATTCGTCTTAATCTCCAGCAAGGTTAGTTCCTCCTTTTAACCTTTTTCAACTTCACATAGACTATCATATAATCATTTTACAAATTTAGCAACCTATTTTTTCAAAATGTTTCACAAATGTTTCACGCATCCGGCTTGAACGTAAACTTCCCTTTTCCTTCCTCGTAATTTTCCATCTGCAGAGTTCCGCTTTTCCCTTCCAGTTGCTCCAAAAATCCCGGCAACAGCTGCAGCTTGTCCTCTAAATGGCTGTTATCACTGCCCATGGCTACTTTGATCTGTCCGAAGTAGATGGTGATCTCTCCGGAAGAATGAAAATAAATCTTGTCCGCAGTCAGCTGATATTTATTCAGAAGCTTTGTCATGTCCATGATCCCGGCAAACACTTCCGGATTCTCCACCGGAAGCTGTTCTCCCAGGACGATATGATTAAAAGTCAGTCCTGTGATCTGCGGTACTCCCTGGGTCCGGATTCCGGAACTCTCCACCACGTAACCATCCTTGTCAAAATACATATAAGTATCCAGATATTTCACGTATCCTGCCAGTGCCTTTTCATACACTGTGATTTTAATGGTATCCGGAGCCAGAATCGATACGTTCATGACATCCACAAAGGGAATATCCTGAATTCCTCTGTCACGGTACTTCAGCGACAGATACAGGGAATTATTCCCCAGCGGTCCCGACATCACGATCTTTTTGATCTCATCCTCTGTATAATGCACATTGCCCTCCACATATACAGTACGGACTGTATATACGGAGTGCAATGCGAAAATGCCTCCGCCCAGTATTAGCAGCAAAGCGCTTATGATCACTATTTTTCTGATAACGGTACTTCGGTCTCTATACACTGGTAATACGTGCTCCTAATTCTCTGAAATCTCTGCAGATATTTTCATATCCGCGTTCTATAAAATGTTGTCCCGTCACGAAGCTCTCACCCTCCGCCGCAAGTCCTGCTAAAACCAGTGCTGCCCCACCGCGAAGTTCACAGGCGTCCAGTTGCTCTCCATGAAGGTGTTCCACTCCGGTGATCACCGCGTGCTGTCCGTCTTTTAAGACAATCTGTGCACCCATAAGGTTTAAGGGTTCTGCAATTCGAAAACGGTTCTCGAAAATATTCTCTTCAATATAACTGATTCCCTCTGCCATGGTCAGTACCGCCATCGCCGCCGACTGCAGATCTGTGGGGAATTCCGGGTACGGTCCGGTCTGCAGATGCCCGATACTCTTGGGTCTCACCGGTGCCTGTACGAACAATCCCTCTTCGGAGACGGTACATTGTGCCCCCATTCTCTCCGCAGCCACAGTCACTGCTTCCATCTGGCTCCAGGGTGCCTGATTTAACAGTACACTCCCGCCGCAGCCGATACAGCCAAACAGATACGTTCCTGCCACAATCCGGTCCGTCGGAACTGTATACCGGGTTCCGTGAAGATCTCCGCCGCCATGGATGATAAGTTCCGGACTTCCCATCCCTTCGATCGAAGCCCCACATGCCGTCAGAAATTCACAAAGTGCAATCACTTCCGGCTCTCTGGCTGCACCGGTGATCACAGTATCTCCGGTGGCTTTTACCGCTGCCAGTAAAATATTCTCCGTGGCGCCAACGCTTGGGAACTTCAGTGTAATCTGGGCACCGTGCAGATTTTTTGCCCGTGCGGACAAAAGTCCGTCCTCTTCGAGGAATTCAACACCCATCTGTTCCAGTGCATGAATATGCAGATCAATGGGTCTGTCGCCGATGACACATCCTCCCGGATGTTCCATGGTCACATAACCGCATTTACCGAGCAATGCTCCCAGCAGACACAGCGATGAGCGCATACCGGTAATGGCTTCTCCGCGCATTCTTCTTGCCTCTGCTCTCTCACAGGGCAGGTCATCTCTGCCTCCCGGCTGTACCCGGATCCCATTCTCCTGCCAGTGTACCATACATCCCAGTTCCCGTAACAGATGTACGAACCGATGCACATCCTCGATCCTCGGGCAATTCTGAATATATGATACTTCATTGGTAAGAAGCGTTGCTGCCAAAATCGGGAGTGCCGCATTTTTAGACCCTTGTATGCGTACCTTTCCCTGTAGCGGCATGCCGCCCTGTATGCGGATTCCCTTCATACAGCACCATCCCCATTACATAAGATATTCTTATCTTATGCCCCGGGATTCGGTTTCGTACCATGTCTTCTATAGTTCTTTTAACTGGATCCTCCGGGCCACACTTAAGACCAGCCCGATCTCCGCCAAAAGGAACAGCGCCGAAGAACCACCGTAACTGATAAACGGCAGGGAGATTCCGGTATTCGGAATGGAGTTGGTCACAACCGCAATGTTCAGGATCGCCTGGATCGCGATGTGTCCCATAACCCCCACTACCAGCATGGCGCCGAACAGGTCCGGTGCATTGTTGGCAATGACCATCATCCGCCACAACAGCATAATGAACATGAGAATAATGGCAACCGCTCCGAACAATCCCAGTTCCTCGCAGATAATGGAGAAGATCATGTCGTTCTGTGCCTCGGGCAGGAAGCTTAACTTCTGCATGCTCTGTCCCAGTCCCTTGCCCCAGATGCCACCGCTTCCGATGGCATACAGTGCCTGCAGGGTCTGGAAGCCTTTATCCTGTGCCTGACTTTCCGGGTTCAGCCACGCCTGGATTCTTGCCAGACGGAACTTGCCACCGATCTTATCTCCCAACTGTACTACCACAAATACCAGCAATGCCGCTGCTGCCACCACGCTTAATCCCATGATAACGAATTTTTTGTAATCGGGACTTGCCACAAATACCATCAGGACGGCAATACCCATAATAATGATGGCAGAACTTAAGTTATCCGTAATGAGATATACACATGCTGCGATTGGCAGTGGTGCGCCCATCATAATGAAAAAGCCTTTCATGGTACGCACGCTTTTTCCCATCTTGCACACCAGACTTGCCAGGAACAGGATCATACACAATTTAGCTACCTCAGCCGGCTGCAGATTGAAGCCCGTATGGGGAATACCGATCCATCTTGTAGCACCGTGGGAGCTGATGCCGAGTGGAGTCTTCACCAGGAAGATCAGGATCATCGACACCACATATCCCAGCATAGCGAACCGTTCCCAGAAATGATACGGGATATTAGCAATGATGATCATTCCCACCAGACCGATGATATTGGCAACCAGCTGTTTCTTCATATAAAAGGCTGCATCTCCATAGGTATCATAAGCCTCATAGGAACTGGCGGAATAGATCATGATCAGACCAAATCCCAGTAAAAACAGCACAATAAAAAGCAGGCTGTAGTCAAAAAAGTATTCCGATTGTTGTTTCTTTTTACGCCTTCTGCGAGCTTCTGCCATGCCTGCTTTTACTCCTTATTTCTATTTTCTATAACATTATTGCTTTTTATTACTTTTTAATCTGCCAGTCCACGGACATATTCCTTGAAAAGCTGTCCTCTGACCTCATAGTTCGGGAACATGCCCCAGCTTGCACAGGCCGGAGACAGAAGAACCGCATCTCCCGGTTCTGCCAGTTCCGTACACAGCTTCAGGCATTCCTCATAAGTATCCGCGAAACGGATCTTATCGAAGCCATGCTTTCTGGCACACTCGGCAATCTTCTCTCTGGTCTGTCCGATGAGGACGAGGCATTTTACCTTGCCGTCAAAGCTGTCGATCCACTCGTCATATTCGCTCTGCTTGTCATAACCTCCGCCGATGAGAACCGTGGGCCTGCTCATGGCTTTGATGCCCTGAATAGCGGCATCGGGATTGGTTCCCTTGGAATCGTTGTAATAATCCACACCGCCCTTGGTGGCTACGAACTCAATTCTGTGCTCCACTGCGTGGAAACCGCGGATCACCGTAAGGATCGTCTCCATGGGTACCTGCATACCCTCTGCGATGGCAATGGCTGCCATAACATTTTCCACATTGCACAGGCCTACCAGATTCATATCCTTATGAATATCCATCAGCTCGTGCTCTTCGCCGTTTACGCTCTTGATGATCTTGTCACCCCGCAGAAAATAACCGTTTTCCAGTTCCTGATGGGAGGAGAACAATACCGGAGTGGCAGGGCATCTTCCTGCGAAGTCTCTGGTGTAATCATTGTCATAATTCAGTACGCAGATATCTGCCTTCGTCTGCTGGGAAGCCACTGCTTCCTTAGCTGCCACATAGGCTTCCATGGTATGATGTCTGTTCAGGTGATCCGGTGTGATATTCAGGATCGCCGATACCACCGGATGGAATGTATGTATGGTCTCTAACTGGAAAGAACTGATCTCTCCCACAGTAACACTGTCCTTCGAAGTCTTATCTGCTTCCAGGGTATAGGGATTACCGATGTTACCCACCACGAAAGTCTTATCCTTACCGAAGTGTGCCTTCATGATCTCACCGGTGAGTGTGGTGGTCGTCGTCTTACCATTGGTGCCGGTAATGGCGATCACTCTGCCCTGCTCTGCCAGAAATCCCAGTTCGATCTCTCCCAGAATCTGAACGCCTCTGTCTCTCATACGGTTCACTAGCGGAATATCCGTAGGTACCCCGGGGCTTAATACTGCTGCCTGAATACTCAGCTCCACATTTTCAGGAAGTTCTCCGGCGATGCAGGCCGCCCGGCTTCCCTCCGGGAGCTTTGCCTTCAGATCTTCCCCTGTCAATTTATCACTGCTGTCATACAGAACCACGTCTGCATGGTTTTTCTCCAATAATACTGCTGCACCGATCCCGCTGATGCCGGAGCCGATGACCAGACATTTTTTTCCTTCTAACATTTTCCTACCATACCTTTCTGTACTTTCTGTAAAAGTCCATCAGTTCATTATAACGCATTCGCGGCGAATGGGGAAGAGAAAAATAGAAGCCCTCCAACATATATATGTCAGAGAGCTCCGGTTCATTCCGTTATTTCTGTAATTTTATAACACCTATTCCGGGTTCCCCGCCTATGTTATGTTCCACGATCACATAGGGACCTCTCATTCCGTAAACATAATCAAATACCGGTTCCAGCCGCTCTTCCCCGTGAAGTCCCATCAATCCGTATTTTCTGACTGTCATCCGGTCGTCGATATATACATACCCGGGGATTGCGTCGTATTCCTTATTATATTCCGTCACACTAATAAAAAAGCGTGAGTCCCCGGAGAAGATCATCTCTCCCTTCGTATCCATAATACAGTACAATCCCTTGGATACAAAAGCCATGCCGTCATGGAATTCCCCTGCCAGTACTCTTCTGCCTTCCGTCGCTTCATAGGGGTAAAAATCAATCTGGATCGCATCCTTCACCGCGGCGAGTCCCTCGCTGAAATCCCCCACTTCATCGTATTGGCACGGGATCACACATTGCCCTGCTTCGTCAACAAAACCCCATTTTCCGTCTTTTTGAACTGCGGCATACCCTTCCGAATAATATCTGGCAGCATCGTTAGGAATATTGTTGTACTTGCAGGATGTGACCAATATCTCCTTCTCCAGATCCCACACTCCCCATTTGTCGCTCCCATTCTGTACAGCAACCATGTTGTCATTCACAAAACGAATATCTTCGTATTGTCCCGGTTCCAATACCCATGACCATTGCAGGCTTCCCACGTCTCCATTATCAAGAAATTCTTTGTAAATGGCTTCCATATTTTCATTTTTCAAAGCGCATCCGGTCAATGTATTCATCAGAAAAATAATTGCCGCCATGCACAGATATCTTTTTTTCATAGGATTGTTGTCCCTTCCGTTTTTTCACAGAATAGCACAACATTACATCAAAGTTGCATCATAACAAAAAGACCCCCGGGAACCGTTATCTGTTCCCGGGGATCTTTCGTCTGTCATTGTTTACGCTTCTACGATCAGGTATCTGCCGTCTCCGATATCGAAGACTTCATCGGCTTCCAGAATCTCATCATCCACAGCGCCGTCCACGTCCATGCCGGCTTCATCGAAATACTCGATGACATCATCCACGGAATCTACCACGACTGCCATGCACTCTTCCAGAAAATCTTCTGCTTCATCCAGAGTCTCTGCCACGGCTTCCGGAAAAAGCTGGAGCTGTTTGTCCAGGAAGCATTCCAGTACCGCATCATCATATTCACGCATACTATTACCTCCAAATTCTTACGAAAATGTCTTATTTATTCTCATCATAATATGGATATGTAGTTACGTCAATTAGTAATTCGATGTGGATGTAAATTGAGAGTTTACGCGAGCATTGAGCCGCGCATAGGCATAGTTAAAGACAGCGATGGGCGCTTGCGCACAAATCGCTGTCTTTACTTATGCCGTGATGCGGCGAACGCCGCGATATGAAATAAGATTGGCAGCGCCTTTTGCTGACAATCTTATGAATAGCGTGGCTCATTGCGTAGGGTTGTCGTGAGCGTTCTGCGTTTTGGGTCTATGCAGAAAAACCGTGTTGTGAGATACTAAATTTGCTAAAAATAACGCATAAAAAGATGAATATGGGTCTATATAGAGAAAAACTGGCTCTGAGGTACTCATTTTGAAGAAATTGAGTATCTGGCAGGCGATTTTTTCACTATAGGCCCATATTGTTTAGTTTTTGTTTTTTGCCCATCCCAAAAAGTACCTACAGGGCAATTTATCTTCTTATAGACCTACGAAGATTTTAGAACAACTATTTAACTACCTTTCAAGTTAGTTTGGTGTAAAAACCCTAAAACAATGAATTCCGTACAAAAAAATTTCTAAATCAGGAATTTTTGTACGGAATTTCTTCATTTTGCACGCTCAGCGAAAATAACAGCTTTTTACATGGCAAAATCGTATGGTTTTGTATTTTTTTAAATAAAATAGTGCTTTTTCATACAAACAGAACTCCCTGAGTGGCAGAATTTCATTACTGACCACTGCTATACCTGTTCCGACGATATTCTGTATTGCCTAGGTGAAATGTATGCCGGTGGAGAACAGTTCACCCAGGGCATTGACAATGCCGATGGTAAAGATACATCAGAATTTGTTTTTCGGGCAATTGAAATTTATTGTAAGAACAAGAACTAGAGACCGGTGTTCCTCTCCACCAATATATTTTGGATCAAAAAATGGAAGAAGCAAAACATATGCTTACCCGGGGGATGATGATTGACACCGGCAGCATATGTTGCCGGTACAAAAAGCTGTCTTTAATCACAGATATTTTCCCGTAATGCTGTCTGCATTGGCTGCGATCTGCTCCGGAGTTCCCACAGCAACGACCCTGCCACCGTCTTCTCCGCCGCCGGGTCCCATATCAATGATGTAATCGGCATTGCGGATCACATCCAGATCATGTTCAATGACAAGTACCGTTGCCCCATTGTCTACCAGCGTCTGAAATACCTGCAACAGGGTCTGTACATCTAACGGATGCAGTCCGATCGTCGGTTCGTCGAATACAAATACGGAATCTGATTGTCCTCTGCCCATTTCACTGGCCAGCTTCAGCCGCTGGGCCTCTCCACCGGAGAGGCTTGGTGTCTCTTCGCCTAATGTTAAATATCCCAGTCCCAGATTTTTCAGGACTTCCAGCCGCTGATGCACGACTTTCCAATCCTCTGTCGCCTGCAATGCCGTCGTTACATCCATCTCCATCATCTGCGGCAGAGAATAACGTTTCCCCCGTTTGTTCTCATAGCAGATGTCCCATGCTTCTCTGGCATAGCGGGAGCCGCCGCACTCCGGGCAGGGCACATCCACATCCGGCAGGAACTGTACGTCCAGACTGATCTGTCCGGTACCGTCGCAGACCGGGCATCTTAATTTTCCGGTATTGTAGGAAAAATCTCCCGCCTTATATTTCTTATTCTTCGCATCCGCGGTTTTTGCATAAATTTTCCGCAGTTCGTCATGCACATTGGCATAAGTGGCTACCGTGGACCGCACATTGATGCCGATGGGGGATGCATCGATCAGTTTTACATGGGCGATGCCCTCTGCGGTGATACTTTTTACATAGCCGGGCAAATGTTCGCCGTTTAACTTTGCTTCCAGTCCGGGAATCAGGCTTTCCAGCACCATGGTGGTCTTACCGGAGCCGGAGACACCGGTAACGACCGTAAGTCTTCCTTTGGGAATGTCTATTTCCAGAGGTTTTACCGTATGGATGGCATCTGTGGACAGATGGAGCTTTCCCGGTGCAAATATTTCCTCCCGAGCGATAGGCTTACGGATACGCATATCCGCAGTCTGCGCCAAAAAAGGACCGATCATGGACTCCTTTTTGGCGATTACCTCTGGAATCGTACCCTGTGTGATCACATAGCCGCCTCCGGCACCGGCTTCCGGTCCCATCTCGATCAGCCAGTCCGCTTCGGACAGAATCTGGGTATCATGGTCTACCAAAATAATAGAGTTGCCGTCAGCGATCAGGTCATGCATCACCGCATTCAACCCCACAATATTCGAAGGATGCAGACCGATGGAAGGCTCATCCAGCACATAGAGCACTCCTGTGGTACGGTTCCGCACTGCACGGGCCAGCTGCATCCGCTGTCTCTCCCCGGTGGACAGAGAGGCTGCCGCACGGTCTAACGACAGATAGGAAAGGCCCAGATCCATTAATCGCTTCGCCACGGTCTGAAAAGATTCACAGATGGATTCCGCCATGGGCCGCATCTCTTCTGGCAAAGAATCCGGCACTCCCGCTACCCAGTCCACCAGTTCTTTCAAGGGCATCTGGCAGGCCTGCGCAAGCCCTATGCCCCGAAGTCTCGGTGCTCTGGCCGCTTCCGAAAGTCTACTACCACCGCATTCCGGACAAATGTCCTCCTTTAAGAATTTTTCCACACGTTTCATGCCCTTTTCGTCTTTCACTTTTGCCAGGGCATTTTCTACCGTGTATACCGCATTAAAATATGTAAAATCCAGTTCTCCCGCCTGATTGGTCTTTTTCGCCTTATAAAAAATATGTTTCTTCTCCGCGGGACCGTGATAGACGATCTCTTTTTCCCGATCTGTAAGTTCCCGGAAAGGCACATCCGTCCGCACTCCCATTTCCCGACAGACATCTGTCATTAAAGACCACATGAGACTGTTCCAGGGTGCCACCGCTCCCTCGTCAATACTCAGGGAATCATCCGGCACAAGAGAATCCAGGTCCACAGTCCGCACACTTCCCGTACCGCCGCATTTCGGGCAGGCTCCCTGAGAATTGAATGCCAGTTCCTCTGCGCTGGGAGCATGTACCTTCGCTCCGCATTCCGGGCACAGGATCTCCTGCTCCGCCGCTACTTTCAGGGTCGGAGGCACATAATGTCCGTTAGGGCAGCGGTGGGATGACAGTCTGGAATACATCAGACGCAGACTGTTCAAAAGCTCCGTTCCGGTTCCAAAGGTACTGCGGATCCCGGGAATGCCGGGGCGCTGATGCAGTGCCAGAGCAGCTGGAACATAGAGGACTTCATCTACCTGTGCTTTCGCCGCACCGGTCATACGCCTTCTCGTATACGTGGACAGGGATTCCAGATAACGTCTGGAGCCCTCTGCATAGAGGACACCCAGTGCCAGCGAAGATTTTCCCGAACCGGATACACCGGCGATCCCCACAATTTTGTGCAGGGGAACATCCACATCTATATTTTTCAGGTTATGAACCTTTGCACCTCTTACCTTGATATGTTTTGGTTCATTAGCTTCGTATTCCATGACAGCATTCCTCATCTTTTGATTTCATTTATTAAAACAGATCCAGCATATTATCCAGATAGATTTCTTCTCTGACCTGCAGCTGGTACTCCGGCTTCGTCATATAGTACAGTAAAAATTCCAGAACCAGTGCACTGCCCAGTCCCCGACCCTCGATCTTATAATTGGAAAATCCCATAGGCTGATAGATCTTCTGAATGTCTCCCACGCTGATAAATCCGGGATTTTTCATGGCTTTGGAGAAACGATAGCCCTCCTCCGCCCCCGGCGAGGTACAACTAAAATCCGGCTCCTCTCCCAGATTCCTGCGGCTGACGGCTTCGTAGCATTCCTTCCTGTCCTTACAGCCGAAATAACAACACTCATTGCACAAAAATTCCACTTTGTCTTTCTGTGATTCTGTCAGCGTATTTAATTTTTCATAAACCTTGTTCAGGCGGAAATCCGGTACAACATAGCGAAAATCGTCTCTGTCGGTCTCCTTTTTTAACGTTTCAAAATCCGTCAGAACTTTCGTAGTGGAGGATACCGGATAAAGCTCCGGATAATGACTTTTCAGATACTGTAACAGCAGATCTGAATGAACGATCACGCCGTTCTCCGGGGTGGCATTTTCCGCGAACAGAGCACAGAGTTCATTGCATTTTCTGTCCGAAAGATGTTCCTCGCGAAGAAGGGAATTACTGAAGGTCAGACGAGCTGAAATGCCATATTCCTGTAACAACGCCTGCACTTCTCCTGCATCGTGATCCTCCAGTGAGACCCGGCCGCCTCCCCAGATGCAGTCCGGCGGGGCTCCGTAGATGGAACCGATGTCGCACCAGTCGTAAAAATATTCCCCATGCTCCCGAAACAACGGCAGGAACATTCTGTATAATTCATAGAATTCAAACAGACCGGGAAGATGGTAATGGGCTGTTTGTTTATTCATGTTTCTGCTTCCTCCGTATTATTTTTCATATTCAAAATATTTCAAAAATCCCCATTTAGAAAATGTTAAACAGGGATAACCATAGGTATATTATAGCCTATCCAGAAAAATGAGACAATTGAATATAATTAAAATTCCGGCGACCACCTCTCTGGTAATCGCCGGAACCACGTTTATTTATTTTCCCCAGACTTCCTCCGCCACCTCTTTCACAAGTCGGAGTTTTGCCCACTGTTCTTCCTCGGTCAGCTTGTTGCCGATCTCGCAGGAAGCAAATCCGCACTGGGGGCTTAAGTATAATCTTTCCAGTGGAATGTATTTTGCCGCATCATGGATTCTGTCAATGACAAGCTGTTTGTCCTCCAGTACGGGAGACTTGGTAGTGATCAGTCCCAGAACGACCTTTTTCTCCCCGGATACCTTGGCCAAAGGTGCGAAACCGCCGGATCTCTCATCATCAAACTCCAGGAAATAGGCATTCACATTCTCTTCGCCGAACAGGATATCCGCTACGGAATCATAGGCACCCTCGCTTGCGTAGGTGGAATGGAAATTACCGCGGCATACATGGGTGTTGATGATCATATCCTTCGGTGCATTGGCGATCACCTTATCGTTAATATCCTTGTGGGCTTTCTGGAACTCCACAATTCCCTCTCTGGTGGTTCCGTACAGGGTATGACCGATCTTGTCTGCGAACATGCCCCAGGTGCAGTCATCCAGCTGTAAGTTCCGGCATCCTGCCGCATAGAGATCATCGATCACTTTTCCGTAGGCCGCCACGATGTCATTTACCAGTTCCTGCTCATTCGGATAATGCTTCTCTGTGCAGCCTCGGTTAAAGGGCATGGTAAACTGTGCCAGAAACTGGGCGGGAGAAGGTATGGTCTGCTTTGCTACGGTATTTTCATCCTCTAATGCTTTTACAAACCGGAAATGATCTACAAAAGGATGCTCCCCGGTCAGTCCGATCTTGCCTACAATATAGGTATCATCCACCATGGCCGCCTCGCCGTGGAACGGAAGTCCCGTCTTGGTAGGGGTATGGCCGATGCCGTCGAATCCCCACATGAAATCCAGATGCCAGGTGGCTCTGCGGAATTCACCGTCTGTGATCACATGATAGCCCAGCTCTTTGATCTTGCTCACAAGCTCTGTGATGGCTTCATCTTCCACTTTCTTCAGTGCCGCAGCATCGATCTTTCCTTCATTGAACTGTCTTCTTGCTTTCTTTAACTTCTCCGGTCTTAAAAAACTTCCTACAAAATCATAGCGAAAAGGTGTCTGTAAATTGCTCATTGTCATTCTCTCCATTTCTTTGTTGTTTTGTCGTTTTTTGAATTGTCCTCATTATAAGAGAAATGATGAAATCCGCAAAATACGTAAAAATAAGGGTTGTCCATAGTTTAAAGCTATGGACAACCCATTCATCCTAAATACTCCTGCAGTGCTTCCAGGTAGGTAGTACCCAGTCTGCTGAGCATTCCTTTTCTGTGTGTGATATAACCGATCCGCATGTCACTCTCATCTGCCAGTGGCACGGCGATAATATCTTTTCCGTTTAATTTTTTATCGATCACGCCGCTGCACACGGTGTAACCGTTCAGGCCGATCAGCAGATTGAACAGTGTCGCTCTGTCCCGCACACGGATATTTTTCCTGCGTTCAAAATCAGAGAAGATTTCCTCTGAAAAATAAAATGAATTGTGCTCTCCCTGTTCAAAAGACAGGTACGGGTATTCTTCCAGTTCTTCGTTCGTAATTATGCTGTTACCCGCCAACGGATGTTTTCTGCTGATAAATACATGGGGACTGGCAACAAACAACTGATGGAATTCCAGATCATGGGATTTCAACAGCTTGCTGAGTACCGCTTCATTGAAATCATTCAAAAACAGGATTCCGATCTCGCTGCGCAGACGCGCCACATCTTCTATGATCTCATAGGTCTGTGTCTCCCGCAGGCTGAAATCGTATTCTTCCTGCCCGTACTGTTTGATCAGGTCCACGAATGCGTTGACGGCAAAGGAATAATGCTGGGTGGATACGCAGAACTGTTTTTTGCCCCCGGGATTTCCCTTGTATTTATCCTCAAGGATCGCCGCCTGCTCCAGCACCTGTCTCGCATATCCCAAAAAGTCATCTCCCTCTTTGGAAAGCGTGATCCCCTTGTTGGTCCGGTTGAAAATAACAATATTCATTTCCTTTTCCAACTCGTGGATCGCGTTGGTTAAACTAGGCTGTGAAACATACAGCCTGTTGGCTGCTTCCGTGATGGTGCCGGTCTCTGCTACCGTTATTACATACTTTAATTGCTGAAGTGTCATTCTTTTCCCTATTTTTTATCCTTTTTACTTTCACCGTAAATGGCGACAGCAACGCACAGGATCGCTGCTGCAATCGCCAGCCAGAATGCCAGATCCATATATTGTCACTCCCAAAGTTTTCAAAATCTCTTCCTAAGGTTAGCACTCGCTAACCTACGTGTCAATCATTCTTCCTTTGGGAAACAGGATTTATTCTCAGACAATATCTTTCAGTTCTTCCTCTTCCTGGCGTTTCATTTTCTCGATTTCTTTTTTATCCATACGCTCGATCACACGGGAAAACAACACGGTTCCTACTATAAACGCGATCACTTCCAGCGTAAGGTTGTCTCCGAATATCAACGTTGCCACAAAAAGGATCAACGCACTGATGATCATTCCGGCTTCTATATATTTCAGTTTTTCCCGCCAGCGCTGCATCATAAGATCAGTCCCTCCCTTGCATCCACACCAGTCTCCCTGCGGTTCAGGTAATCAAACGAAATCATCTTATGTTTCACATAGAGCCGCTCGAGTGTCATAATGGGAATCTTGTAAGAATCTCCCCGTTCTTCCCAATATCCCACGCCGTCTTCTCTCTCCTGCTCGATCAGCATGTGAATGTAAGGATCTTTGTCGGTGTAGCAGATGTAGAACTTTTTCAGGCTTCCCATAGTAGGCGTGACTGCGATCTCCACATGGCCCGTCCGGTATTTCGCCAGCCACTTGATGGCATATTCGATCTGGGAAAAATCCGTGACGGTCTCCACCTTATCCCCGTAAGTTAAGGTGAATGTGTAGGTCAGAGACTTGTCGATCTTATACTTGGTGTATTTCGTTTTCTCCTTGTGGTATTTGACAGAAAAGTGAACACTAATCACAAAGATCACCAGACCCAGCAGAAACATGATAAGCGGCGGCAGGATCTGCTTCTCCTTTGTCGCACCGCAGAAATAAATAACCGGGAACACCATAAATACCAGTCCCACCATAATAAGACCGGAATAAAAGGATTCCCAACTCCTTTTTGTAAACATATTCTCCCCACTCCTTTGTATTATTTTCCACCATAGTAACACAAGAGTGGGGCTATCGTCATCTTTTTTAGAAAAGAATGTCCTCCGGCCGGATCTTATCTTTCTCCGTAATGGGACGGATCACCCGGCAGGGAACGCCTGCTGCAATCACTCCCGCCGGAATATCATGGGTAACCACACTTCCGGCGCCGATCACAGAACCCGCGCCGATGGTTACACCACCGCAGACCGTGACATTTGTTCCGATCCATACATTTTCTTCCAGCGTGATGGGTGCAGAAGTACCGATTCCCTGACTGCGCTGTCCCGGGTCAACCGCATGTCCGGAGCAGGCCAGACAGACGCCGGGCGCGATAAATGCACCCGCACCGATATTGACGGGTGAGGTATCCAGAATGACACAGTTATAATTGATGACTGTAAGTCCGTGGGTATGAATATTAAATCCGTAATCGCAGTGAAAATCTGGTTCAATGACTGTCATCGGATGACAGGTTCCCAAAAGCTCCTGTAAGATTTCCCGTCGCTTCTGCTGTTCCTTCGGAGCTGTCCGGTTATATTCCCAGCAAAGCTGTTTTGCCCGGTTCTGTTCCTCTCCCGGGATATTTTCATAGCCACTGGCATAGGCCGCAGGGCGCTTCATAATGTCTATAACGTTCATGTTTTACGCTTCCTCGCTTTTTCTTTTCCCGAAAACCTCACAATTTACAGTAATGTCACCATTCTCCTGAATGGTAATATTCTGCCAATGAAATGTATTTTCATTTCTTTCCACAAATCGCCATTTTCGATTGGGATTTTCCAGAACAGTTCCCGTCAATATTCCATTTTCCATGGTAAAACACAAATTTGTAAATTTACTCTTGCATGCATATACCATATCATAGCAATGGGTCTTTGAATTATATATTCTAAGTCCGACACCATACTCACCATCCGGCTGTGGAGACGTCTCCCTCGTCGCTCTGGAAGGACATATGAACATATCTTCAATACCTATCCCGTTCAATACCCGTCTGAAAATCCACTCTCCTTTTAACTGACGCTGCGGCCTGCTACGATCACCATCTATAAATTTATCTTTATAATCAAATTCCCAATCACCCAATAGCGGAGCAAACCAATCGTATTCCTCCGGAATAGTTTCTTCCGATCGTCCATATAAAGCTTCTATAAAGCTGTCCATAATGTTTTTTGCCTTCCCTGTACCTGCGTCAAATTCTTCCGGAAATAATTGCCTTCACTTCTTCTATCTCCTTGTCTGTGGCTGAGGCTATCTGCTCTGCCGACAGACCATTCTTGTGCATTTTTATAATCAAACCTGCTTCACCTTCTATACGCCCCGTTTCTCGACCGATGGCAATGCCTTTTTCTTCAATTCCTTCGCCTAAATTGCACATAGCGCTCACATCCTTTCGCATATTTTCTTCTATGGGAATATCATATTCATTTCCTATAATGCTCAACTTTTCATCTACCGTAAGTTCTTGGGACAGCAATGCTCCTAGCAGACGATGCAATTCGTAGGTCTCGTCGTGTTCCGGCAGTTCCTTCGCCAGTCCTATCATTACGATGTTGATCAGATCCAGATTTCCTTTCCATTCATAGGAACCGATCAGATCCTCTTTGGTCAGATGAATATGGCTCATGGTATTTTCCTCCATATTCATGCATATCCAAATAGAATAGACTCTTTTGATGTCATTGTAACTCGAATTCTTGAAATCCCGTTCTTTCTGGGAAGAGACCAGTCTGCTGACATAAAAAATCGCCCGGTTTAAAATCTCATACTCCCCTGGTTCGTCTTTCTGTGCTTCTACATTAATGATGATCTGCGACAGACCGTCCTTCGTCCGTACATAAAAGACAATATCAAATCGTGCCAGTCCTTCGTTGATCTCTTGGTTTTCCGTATTAAAACCGACAATACGTTGTCCGTTTCTGTCAAGTACCGCGTTCGTCAGCCCCGGTTCCACAGGTATCGCACTGATATAAGGGGTTCCTTCTATACAGCCTGCAACTGCTTTGGGATTCATTCCCTTAAACTCATCCACGGTTTTGATCAAAATCTGTGCCAGGATTCTTTTGTGTCCTACCAGCCGCTTCACTCTCGCATCATACTGCGCTTTCAGATCGGCTGCTTTTACTGCATTCTTCAGTTCTGTGTTCAAATAGCTTCCTCCTACATTATAACTTACCTGTTTTTCTGATACAACTGGTTTCTGTGTGGGGTTTGCCTCTCCTGATTTCCCGGGGAAGCAGGTTGACATCAGCTTTCGCTGATAAAGAAAATTCATAAGTGATATGTACTTATAGGGGAAGCATACTCTATATTTTTTAATTATGCAATAACTATATTTCAAAATATGCTATTTAAGGGGATCACTCTCAATCCCCCTATTTTTCCCTCTCCGATTAATAGCATTCATCTGTGTTCAAACATGATCTGGGGTTCTTTGAGGTTCGGGTTTCTGTCAGGTTCATCCAGCTGTTTAGATTGACCAGCACACAGTTTATTATTCTAAAAATTCCACGGCAGATATGCCGCCAGACAAGGTTGCTTCCGATACGGAAGATTAGTGTCCCAATTCTATCATTGCTTTTCCCTCTGTTTTTATAATGTCTTTTATCCCCGGAAGCAATCCTCAACCTGTTTCACGATCGTTTCATCCAGCCAGCCCTTCTTCGCCATATCCCACAGGATCTCACAGGCTTTTTCGTGAGACATGCCCTGTTTATAGGGACGGCTTTCCGTCAACGCCTGATAGATATCTATACAGGCCATCATCCGTTCCTGCGTGTTCAGTTCTGCGGCGGTCTTACCGAAAGGGTAACCGGTTCCGTCCAGCCGTTCGTGGTGAAATGCCGCCCAGTCACGGATCTCGTCAAAATCATCAATGTCCGACAGAATATAATAGGTATATGCCGCGTGATGCTTCATCACCGCAAATTCATCTTCCGTAAGTCTTCCCGGTTTCTCCAGAATCTCATTTCCTACCGCTACTTTTCCGATGTCGTGCAAAGCGCCCGCAAGGTACATTTTCTCCACGGTTTCTTCATCAAATCCCATATAGCGGCTCAACCGTTTTGCATCCTCTGCTACACCGATAGAATGGGTGCTGGTGAATGGAGATTTGTAATCGACGATCTGTGCAAAAAAGCTTGCCAGCTCCTTGATCTGTGCGAAGCTTAGCTCCTGTTTGATGCGGGGGATTTTCTCCCACAGATTTTTCTCAAAGCCATCCTCTCCCAGTGTCAGAAAATGCGGCAGGGGAAACGCCTGCAGGAAAGCATCCACACATTCTTTGTCCACAACGGTTCCTTCATTTTTGTGAAGATATCCACAAGCTTTATTAAAAGTATCCTCCGTAAATCCCTTTGCACCGTATGCCCGGTCCAGCAGATCGCTTATATGAATGATTCGGGAAAAAATCGGAACCTCTTCCCACGTTTTTCCAAACGGTCCACTCCCATTGGCATTTTCATGGTGATACAGAATTACATTCTTCACATCCGTATGGAAGGGAAGTCTCTGTATATTTTTTTCACCCAGGGTACAGTGAATTCCTACCTGAGAAGCTTGCGGAACATTTGCAACATCCTTATGTAATTCTTCCTGAATATACTGTGTCAGTGCATTATCATGAAGCAGGGCACATGCTGCCAGATCCTGCAGGCTCTCACCGCTGATCCCCAGCTGCTCTGCCATGCAGACACTCATGTATGCCACACGCTTCGCATGTTTGTCAGACACATGTACCAGCTCTGCCTCCACACAGTCCAAAGCATACGAACAGGCTGACAATAATCCTAAAACATCCAGTAACATTTCTATATCTCTCCAATCTCTTTATAACACACCTATTATGACAATGATTTATGTGAAAAGCAAGCATATCCCAGATAATAAATTATATCAAAAAGGAGCATCTCCCGGTACTGCAGAGTTGCTCCTTCTTACTGTCCATTGATCGGATTATGTTAGCTATTGATCCTCTTAATTACTTCTTCCATTACAGGCATCGCAGGTATTGCTCCTTCTCTCTCAACACATAGGGAAGCCACCGCATTTCCAAAGCGGACACATTCTATCATTTCCTGTAAAGAATATTCTTCTATACGCTTACCGGATTCACAAATCTTATATAAAAAGCCTCCCATAAAAGAATCTCCGGCACCGGTGGTATCCACAACTTTGCTGGAATAACCTGAAACATATGCTTCCTGCTGATCCTGCAGATATACAAACGATCCTTTTTCTCCTAAAGTAATGAGTACTATTTTTGCGCCATACTCTGTTATGCTCTCTGCTGCTTTCCGAACATCCGTATAACCTGTTAATAGCTCAATCTCTTCTTCTGATACTTTAACGATATCTGCATATTCTAAAATACTTCTCATCCATTTACAGGCTTCTTCCTGTGAATCCCATAAACTGGCTCTGTAATTCGGATCATAAGAAATAATTGTTCCATTATTTTTCGCAGCTTTTAATGCAATAAACTCTGCATTTCTGGATAGTTCATCTGTTAACGACAAAGAGCCTACATGAAGAATACGGCTTTGGCAGATGATATCTTTCCGTATTTCCTCAGCCTTCAGACCGATATCTGCTCCGGGTTTTCTGGCAAACGCAAAATTTCGTTCTCCGTTATCTGCCAGTTTAACAAAAGCAAGTGTTGTAAAATAGTCTGCATCACTTATTAATCCTTCGGTTGAAACACCGCATTTATCCAAGGTTTCCTTTAAGAAATCACCCAGGAAGTCTTCTCCTATTTTTCCGATAAATGCTGTTTGGGCACCCAGCCGTTGTGCCGCAACCACAACATTAGCAGGTGCACCTCCCGGATTTTGTGTATAAGACAATGTTTGTCTTTCACTCTCTTTTTTCCCGGTAAAATCAATCAATATCTCTCCCAGAGAGGTAATATCATAATGCCGTTTTGTCCTATATTTTATATCTACGCCTATATTTCCTTGTGGGTATAATTTTCCTGTATAGCGATATAAACCATGCTCCCACAATAATGTAAATGTATTTCCGTCTATGAGGATATCAATATCTGTTTCTTTTTCCATCATTTCACAGGGCACAGTCCGTATACCATATCTGGAAGCTCTGTCTGCCCGGTTATAATTCACGGTCATTTCTTTATTTGAAGAATCAAAGCATATTGTCACTGTATGTCTATCTGTATCATATAGATCAATACACAACAACTCTCCATCTCCCGGCAGCTTTCCCTTCAGTTCTACCATAACCGGCTCACTTTGCGGTGGTATGTTTTCACCGGTCCAATGTTTTTCCAATGTTCTGCTGAAGAGCTTCATCTCAGCTTTCACTTTATCAGCCACTTTTGCGCACAAACGCCTGTTATCATCTAAATACCACACTCGTGATACATCCAATATTCCACGATAACCTTCCTCCGGACCGAAATCCCGGATCCAGGGCATCCACAGCCAGCCGCCCAGCCAGGCAACAGACCGTATTTCCCCATGCAATACCGGATATGTCTGTGCTGCATAATAATGAGTTCCAAGATCCAAGGTTCCTCTTATCTCTTTATGGAATTCACATTTGTCAAAATCCACCTGTCCGGACAGATACAGCGTCGTTACACTGTCTTTTTCATACATCGGCGAAGTTGTCAAAAACCAGACATCATCAAGACAGAAGGCATCCGGACATTCAAACATTCTGCCCTCACCGGGCTCTGCTTCGTACAAAATTCCGCTATACGCCCAATGGTACAGATCGGTAGAAGAGAACAGATAAATTCTTCCGCAACTGTCCGGATGTTCAATTCTTCCGGTGGATCCTCCACAGATCATTCTCCATTTCCCTTGTGCAAAAAACACCTTGGGATCTCGAAAATCTCTTCCTCCCTTTTCCGGGACTTCTTTTATCAGCGGGTTTTCTTCTGCCTTTACGAAATGTATCCCATCCTTCGACACTGCCAGATTTTGCGTCTCAAAAATACCGGTTTCATCTTCCGTTCTTCCTGTATAAAATAAAAATAGCTGATCATCATGTACAACAACCGATCCGGAAAAACATCCGCCGTTTTTATCGTTATCATAGGGCATGTCGGGGACCAGTGCCGGTTCCAGTTCTTCCCAGTGTATCAGGTCCCGGCTTACCGCATGCCCCCAGTGCATACTGTCCCAGTTATCATGGTACGGATTATACTGATAAAATAAATGATATTGTCCTTTAAAAAACACCAAGCCATTAGGATCATTGATCCAGCCTTTCTGTGGTGTAAAATGTAGGGATGGCCTTACGATATCTCTCATTTTCTTATCCTTTCACTGCTCCTGCAGTCATACCACTTATAATATACTTCTGCAAAATGACATAAAATACCAATTCAGGAAGCATGATCATCAGACTCGCTGCAATGATCCCACTGTAATCCATGGAATATTGTCCTTTAAACATAGATGTCATTAATGACACGGTGTTTAAGGCATTATCCTGAATAAAGGTTGATGCAAACGGGAACTCATTGTAAATATAAACTGCATTAAAAATAATGATCGTCACGAACGTGGGTTTCATAACCGGAATCACCACTTTGGTACACAGCTTAAATAGATTGCAGCCGTCGATAATTGCTGCTTCTTCCAATTCTCCGGGGATATCTCTCAAAAATCCGGTAAACAGCAAGGTATTGAACGAGATGTTCACTGCAACATACGGCAGGATCAGTCCCAAACGGGTTCCAAGAATTCCCATCAATGAATCAATCCGATATACCGGAAACAGTAGTACATAAATAGGGATGCCAATCCCGATCAGCAGGAAAAGATACAATGTTTCCGATGCCTTATGGTTCCGAAAAACCATTCTGGCAATTGCAAACGAACTCATAAAAGTAAATAAAATACTGAAAAAAGTAGATATTACTACCAGTAAAATCGTGTTAAAATACATTTTGGAAAAATCAATAGTATCGATCGCACGCTGATAATTTTCAAAGTTTATTGTCTGCGGCAAAGAAAGCGGACTGTTGACAATCTCATTATTTGTCTTTAATGAAAGCAACATAGCCCACAGTATGGGCATGACCAAAAGAATAATCAATCCCAGCAGACATATGTAAAAAATGACTTTTTTTATCGATATTCTCTTGTTTCTCATGTTTAACTCCTTTGCTTCCTCGTTGTGATCTTAATATAGGAAAACGAGCCCAGAATTGAAAGTAACAGAATTGCAACCGCAATTGCCATTCCATATCCATACCTTCTGGATGTAAATACTGTAAAATACATATATGAGGTAAGCAGCTCCGACTGATGAGTAGGTCCTCCGCCTGTCATCTGATATACCAGTTCATATATTTTAAATACGCCTGTTACCACCAGAACAATATTAATAATAAAGGTCTCTTTCAGCATAGGAATTGTCACATAAAACAAGCGTTGTAACAAATTGGCTCCATCAATATCACAGGCTTCGTAAATATCTCCCGGTATTGCTTTGATTCCGGATAAAAAAATAGTTCCATGGAAACCCAGTACCTGCCATGTGAATACGATCGCCAATGACAATGGAGACCATTTAGTTCCACCGATCCATTCAATAGCAAGCATATCCAGTCCTATTTTACGCAATACACTATTTACCAGCCCATAATTAGGATTCAGGATATATCCCCAGATAATTCCTATGATAATAGGTGCTATTACATAGGGAGCAAAAATCACCATTTTAAAAAATGCGTTTCCGTGAAAATTCTTGTTCATCAATAATGCTGCCATAAAAGATCCAACGATCAGGAATATCACACTGAATAACAATACTAAAAATGTATTTTTCAATGCGATCAGAAATAGCTTATCATGGAACATAGCAACATAGTTTTTTATTCCCACAAAGGATGCTTTTCCAAGACCACTGTAATCCGTAAAGCTATAGTAACATGCGATAAACACAGGAACAATAATAAATACTGCATAAATCATAAGAGTCGGAAGCAGCATAATGATTTTTGCTTTCTTTGTACTCAACCAATACATAGCTTTCTCCCTTTCCATTCTATAGAAAAGAGCGGTATTACTTAATTTCACACCGCTCTTATAGTTTTATCTTTCGGCACTTTGTAAATTTTCTACATAATCAGCTGCTTGTTCCGGTGTGTAAACTCCGGTCATAACACCGAAGGTAGCATCAAAATATCCATACGCCACATTGGACGAAAGTGAATTAAACGGTTCAGTTACTGCTTTCCAGTCATCATTTAATGCCGTGATCATCGTGGAAAGTACAGGATGTTGACTCTCATCAATCTGTCCATTATATGTAGAGCACGGTAATGCCGCGGTATCCTCGGCAATGATCTTGGTTCCCTCTTCGCCGTAATAGAACTGCCAGAACTGCATAATTGCATCTAACAACGCAGGATCTTCTGCTGCCTTTGAAGATACTACATAAACACCGCCGGATGCCTTGATTCCGATCTGCTGCTCATACTGGCTGTCGGAAAAGGTAGGTCCCCAGAAAAATCCGATTTTAGAAGCTATATCACTTCCCTCAAAATCACCGATATCCCATGCTCCGGAATTGAACATTGCTGCATTTCCACCCAGGAACTGCTCTTTTGCTTCAAAATATCCAATATTGGAAATGTCCTTTGTAAAAGTTCCTTTTTCACGCATTTCTTCTACTTTTTCGAAATAGTGAATAAAGTCTTCGTTATTCCAGGAAATGCTTCCATCCTTCAGACCGTCAAGCTTTTCAAAAAATCCATATCTTGCCAGCATTGTCTCGAATGCCCAGATACTGTAATTATCCTGCGCCCCCACGGTCAGCGGTGTGATTCCGGCTGCATTCAGCTTATCTACCACATCCAGGAACTCTTCATAGGTAACAGGCACTTCTTCGATTCCTGCCTGCTGGAAGAGATCTTTGTTATAATAAAATCCTACCATCATAACTTCACTGGGCATTCCCACATCTTTGCCGTCAACGGTACATGAATGCACCAGTCCGGGAAGAAGGCTGTCATTGATACCATACTGATCCAATGCATCCGTCAGATCATATAAATACCCATTCTGCGCAAACTCCTTTGCGGTTGCCTGCTCCAGCCAGAAAACATCCGGAAGCTTATTTTCTCCTGCCAGTAAAGTCATCTGTGTATTATGCTCGGACACTTCTTTACCCGTAATATCAATTTTAATCCCCGGATGGCTTTCTTCAAAGGCAGTAATAATCTTCTGCAGATGCGGCTCCTGTGCCTGAATATCAGCAACATGCTCTGCAAACTGGATCGTGATCTCTCCGGATCCATCTGCAGTCGTAGAGCTCTGCGCAGTCTCTGCACCGCCTGTAGTTCCTTCTGCATTTCCGCATCCTGCCATTGTAAACAGCATAGCGGCCGCACAAGTAAGTGCCATCATTTTTCTCCAATACTTTTTCATCATAATTGTACCCTCCTTATTCTTGTACATGAATATCATCTAACGTCCCATACAGGACGTCAATATGTTTGCACATTTTCCCATTCTCTTCCTTCTGACTGTAAATACCCCATGCTTTTCCACAGATGAAGAAACTGGACATTTCACCTTCTATTGCAGGATGGAATGACAAGGTTCCGCGATACATATCACTTTGCAGTCCCAATAATGCATTCAGCACTCCCCAGCTTGCCATTGCTCTGCAATAATGATGACCGGACTCAATCTCACTGAACGGATTCCTCTTGTATCCGTCATAACGATCCCGAATTGACTTTACCACCGTCAGACCTTCCTCTACACAACCTGAATAAATCAGATTAACGGCTACTTCATACTCTACTCCTGTCCACACCTCTCCGGCATAGGATAACGGGAATTTAGGTCTGCCGCCTTTCGGCCAGGTAGCTACTACCATTCCATGCTCTTCATTGATTGCATATGCTCTATGTACACTGTCCGTATGATAAAAATCCGTTTTATAATTATACTTGAATACGGATTCCATAGCAGATTTTACATGCTCTTTCGGTAAAATTTCCCCGATTCCGGCCATATATGCCAGGAACTGTCCGAGAAGCTGATCTGACAGGCAGCCTTTTCCGAATTGATACTTATATTTATCAATCTCCTTCTGTACCTGAATATAATATTCCCCGTCAAACATCAGTTGGTCAGCTCTTGCAGCTCCTTTTTCGTAAGCATCTGCGTATAGCTGGTGATGTTCTTCGTCTCCTACGATCTCAGCCATCTCTTCACAGCATTTCAATGCTGCCAGGAAAATACTGTCCGTCATGGGATTCGGTCCGTAAAATTCAATATCATAGGTTGTATTCTGCTGACCGTCCAGTACATCATCTCCATCCAGATCCCATTGTTTCAGGGCATATTCCATTGCCAGCACTACTTTGGGCCAAATGGTCTTCAAAAATTCCACATCCCCAAGATTCTTGAAATCCCGGTAGACACGAACAACACTTCCAAGTTCTCCATCACAGGCCGGAACCATTGCATACCGTTCCTGATCAAATACGGAAAACATTCGTGTAGACATGCATCCTGTCTCATCTGTTTCTCTCAAAAATTCTACATTACGCATGGTTTTTTCAAGATCCGGGAACAGAAAAGCAACCGTCTGTGCATAGTTCCATACATGAGGCACACTACCGTAACCGCAGCCTATGTAGTCACGTATTCCTTCAAATCCGGCAAAGGTTCCGTCTTCCAGCCGGAAACATAAATTACTTCGAAGATTCGTAATGTTTGCAGTCAGAGCATCAATCACATAATAAGGTAATGTAGTCTTATGGAACATCGCATCGGCAAATTTTCTGCTGTCTGATTCCAGTCGTTCCTTATTATGGTATACATATTTTGCTACATCCCATGCATCTGTGAATTTTGTTGCATAGTAATTTCTTACTGTTCCGTATTCACCGCGCTGGAATTTCTCGTAGTCCTCATCAAACTCGATCCATGCCTTTACCCTGTTAGGGAAATACCATGTAATGGTAAATTCGAAGGTTCTTTCTTCTCCCGGCTGAAGTTCTTCCCAGGCTCCGATGGATCCGATCTTTTCTCTTCTTTTCAGGAAACTGAAATTATGAAATTGTGCAAATTCACATCCCACACTGTCAGATACGGTCTCTTTTTCCAAAAGTCCATCACTGGTAAAGTCATCCCAGAAATCCTGTATTCCATCTACCCATTCGCCGTCAAACCACTGTGTTTTATAGGTTACATTGGATCCACTGGTCAGAATCGCCATATTTCCATACCGTAAATGATCCTCTTTCAAATGTTCGGGTGAATAATACAAGCCCTTCACATCATCAAATTCCCGATATTCATTTTTTACGCTGTCAGCCAGTTTCAGGTTCTCAATAACATCATATCCCTCAAACCCGGATGCATTGGGAAGCGTACCTACCAGGCTTACTTTGGTCGGACAGTCTGCAATATTTTTCACCGTGTATCGGATAATTGCACAGGGAATACTGGAATCATCTGTATTTAAAGGAATAAACGGTGTATATGCTTCCATTGACACTTTTACGGGCAATTCGGAATCTTTGAAATTCACCCTTGCAAAAGGATATTCACAAATCAGTTCGGAATCTTCCATTCTTGGCAGATTTACTAATTCAGCCTGAAGATATCCGTGTGAGCTGGTATATGGCGGAACCATTCTCGATTCCAGAATTTTCGATATAGGTTTTTCCAGTTCTTTGTTCTCCGTACGAATTGCAAAAAAGGAAAGCGGAAATTTAGTATTCTTGGAAGGCCAGTTAAAAATTTCCCAGTCCAGGAACTTTCCTCTTGAATTTACAGAAAAATTACCTGTTCCGATTCCGCCCAACAGAAAACGAACTTCCGTTGCATCCCGCTTAAAGACCCGCGGTGTTCTGTCAAATAATTTCTCTTTTGAAAATGTCTTTTTCATCTTCTCCTCCTTTTAGTTGTTCGGTTGTTCGAATAACTTGTTTTATTTTTTAACTCTCCGCTTTTGCAGAGAGTTTTTTTATTTAATCTTGTTTGTTCGAATAACTTATGCTATGATATTAGCATAACAAAAATATATTGTCAATCACTTTTCAAAATGTGGGGGATTTTATGAACACCAGAACACCAAAATACATGCTTATAAAAAATGAATTTGTCCAGAAAATCGAAAGCGGATATTATCGTCCCGGCGATCTCATCCCTTCCGATAATGAATTAATGCGTACTTTAAATGTAAGTAAAAGCACTATTACACAAGCCCTGAAATGTCTGGAATCTGAAGGATATATTATACGGCAGCAAGGAAAAGGCACTTTTGTAGCAGACCGCTCCAAAGATAAAATAAACCTATCTATTTATTTATGTCCTATGGAAGATAATGAGAAACATTTTTGGATCTCTCTGATCGAACAGTTTAATCTGACATCTTCCGGTTTTTTTGTAACACCGACTTTTCTCATCAACGATAAGGCTCCTCTGCGTGACTCGCTGTTGCAAAGCTTTACCAGTGGAAATGCACCGGATATTCTGTCCCTGGACGGTCCTGATGTCCCCTATTGGGCATATATGAATTCTCTGCTGCCGTTTGATGGATATATGGATTCGTCTTTCCTATCCTCTTTTCTGTCTCCCATTGTGACACAGGGAACCTATCAGGGAAAACTATATCATCTGGGTTATACGGAATCCACTTTATGTATTCTGTATAACAAGGAGTTGTTCCATTCCCTTGGTATCCGCATTCCGACTTCTGCGGAAGATGCCTGGAGCTGGGGTGAGTTTCTGAATGTCTGCCATACAATACAGACCAAAACTTCTTTTCCCTATCCTTTGCTTATGGACTCCGGACGCGGTCTTTCTCCAAAATCCGGAGAATGGAACAGCTACGCCGGATTGCCATTTATCGTGCAGAACAACGGCAGCTTTTTTAACGATACGCTGACGGCAACCTCTGGATATATTAACTCTCCGGCTTCCGTCGCTGCTATGAATTGGCTGGGCGAATTATTTCATAAATATCATTATACCCACGTAGAGGATCTCAGTGCCGATTTTCCTGAAAACTTTGCCATGAGTCTTTCCCTGCCCAGTGCCTATTTTCAATCGCAAAAAAGGAATAGTAATATCGGCATAATCCCTCTTCCCCATGGTATAAAAGCAGCTTCTCCCCATGGAAGCTGGGGATTATGCATGTCCAGACAGACACAATATCCCAGGGAATGTTGTGAATTTATCCGTTATGTTTTCAGTCTGCAGAACCAGTTGAAGATCAGTCAGTTAACGGGTATTCCTGTTTTAAAAGAGATTTATGACGTAATGGACAGCTTTCAGGCTGGTTCCGGCAACAGCAATATTTTATTTTCACAATTACGGAACACCTCTTTTACCAGACCGCAGACCCCCGCATATCCTTTCTTCAGTAAGCAGTTTTCCTATGCGTTTTATAATATTGCCATGGGTGCTGATGCACAAGAAGAAATGAATCACCTGGCGCAGCAGGTAGACGATCATCTTTACCGGCATAATTACTATCAACAAAGCTAATAATTTAGGCTAAGGATAAATAAAATCATTTACCCTTAGCCTATTTCCTTAAATATGCAATTTTGACATTTCCTCTTCCAGTCCCCACCGCTTACAGTTCTCTGCCAACTGCGCCAGTGAATATCTGAGGTAATCCATGGGCTGTTCCTTCGTGATCTCTACTGCAAAACGAAGATTTTTATAAGTGTTCTTCATTCCCCAGATCACATCCTCCCAAGGAGTTCCCTCCGGGATTCCTTTCACACTTTCATCCGCATAGACCACATTTTTGGCTCCCGCCTGATACAGGAGATCAAAATAGGCTTTCATTTCCACTTCGTTCAGCTTCTCGTGAACAAAAATAAGCCCCTCTCCGTATCCCGCAAAAACAGGCTTGCCCAGATACCGACACAGCATCTGCTTTAGCATCTTTTCCGCACAGGTATAGTCGCTGACTCTTCCCAATACGATCGGAGAAAAGCCAATAGAATTAGCCGGAAGAGTGTAAAGCATGCCTTCGCACTCTTTTCCGGCTGTTATCATTTTCCCTGTTTTCTCAAAAATCACCAGGGATTTCTCATCATATTTTACTTTTTGCTTATAATCATAGATCTTAATGTCTGCACAAAGCTCTGAAGGGGTAAACTTTTCCATCCCGGTACCTCCGTTCGTTTCCGGAAATAAGTATACCTCTTCTGCCCTGCCAGTTCAATCCGGTTCTTTTACCGGGATATCCGAATCTCTTCTACAAAGAAATTAGTGCGATAGAGATAGCACAGTTCCTTCTCTGTGATGTAAAAGCCGTAATCGGCATTAAAATTTTCTTCGTTTTCTTCTTCAATAGAGCCTGCTGCCCGGATCTCGTCCCAGGTCTTCCCCAAAACTTCTTCCGGGGTGACTTCTTCGCCGGTGGCAACGGAGATCGTCACGGGTATGTAATAGGATAATGGATGCGCTGCTCCTGCATAATAAACCGTGTCATTAAAATGCAGGCTGACATACTCGTCATCCGCTAAAGTAATGCCATTGAATACTAGATAATTATCATCGTATCGCTGTCCCTCGGAAAGAGTTTCATCCACTAACTCATACGCTCCGGTGTGATTCTCCCCTTCCTCCTCATACTGGGTTCTGTAATTCTCATACATCTGCTGCAGATAATCATTCACTTTGGCATACTTCTCATCGGAAAAAAAGAACTCATCCATTTCGTAGTAATAGGTCTTTTTCTCATCGTCATTGTAGAAGTCTTTCACAGTGTTGGAACATTCCCCGTAGTCTTCCCAGGGAAGCCATGCGTCCTCATCTTCGTAAGAAGGACCTGTCGTGGATGCCGTAGTGTCGGAAACAGTCTCCGTGGATACTGTCGCTTCCATGGTTTCACCAGTCTCTGAAGTGCTCTCTTCCGTTACCGCAGCCTCTGCGGATCCGATAACCTCTGAACTACTACTCCCCCCACCGGATCACTCCCCTGTGCTCCGCAGGCAGACAACCCCAGTGCCATAACTCCTGTGATAACTATTAATTTGCCCCTCATTTTGTATCTCTCCTTATGTATTTATTGTAACCGAACGCTTCCCCCGTCCATTACAAGCATAAGCTTAACATATTATAATATCATAGTTGCATCACGTGCAACTCTTCCGATTTATTATTCAATTGTCATTTCATAAAAAACGCAGAAATGTATAAACATGAATTACACATCCACGCGTTTTTTCCGGTAATAATTCTCAGGCCTCTTGGGATTTTTCTTTTCCCTCAATAATCGCCCTTACCTCTTCTACTGTTTTATCTGTAGCAGATGCAATCTGTTCTATTGAAAGACCATTTTTATACATTTTTGTAATAAGTTCTGCATGGCCCTCTCTACGTCCCTCTTCCAACCCTTCTCTGCGTCCAATTGCAATACCTTCTTCCTTAACTCCCTGGCTCAAATTACACATAGTGCTCATATCCTTTCTGAAATTCTCTTCTAATGGGATATCATATTCATTTCCAATAATGTCCAGCTTCTCATCTATAGTAAGTTCTCTGGATAATAATGCTCCCAGCAGACGATGTAACTCATAGATCTCATCATGTTCCTGCAGTTCCTTCGCAAGACCTATCATAATGATATTCAGCAGATCCAGATGGAATAGACACATTTGAGATATCTAAATAAAATTGTCTTTTAAGTGTAATAGTATAATTACCCCTTAAAAGACAATTCTATAAATCGGAATTTACCACGGTGATTTCTTATTAAATAATCCGGTTACTTACTTCGATATTATTTCAACAGTCGGCGATATGCTCTCCAACCCGAGTTCGCCATCTTCCGCAACTCTATAATTAGTAACATCTATTGAATACATATAGTCCGAAATCTCTGGATTTTTCTCATCAGCCGGAATCTCAACTTCAAATGTCTTGAACTCAAACACATAAACCGTTCCTTCAACAAGCTTTCCGGTCATATCTTCCTGAAAGCGAAGTAAAAAGGGTGCAGTCTGAAAGAAGTGAACTACGGCAATCGTTTTTCCCGGAAGCGCACAATAATCCGGCAAGAGTTGCTCAACGGTAGCTGTAAAAGACCCCGAAAACTGTGCATAGCACTTTTGGGATTCGGTCATTTGCTGCTTCCCATCATTATATCCAGCCTCGTAGCCAGCCGTATAACCTTCTTCGTAGTTCGCATCATGCGTATCTGAACTTTGATCATTATTTCCACAGCTAGCCAATGAAAAAACCAACACAAGACAAAGAACCGTTGCAATAATCTTTTTCATACTGTTTCCTCCCTCAAATTTCGATTTAGTTCAATTCACTTTTATCATATAAAAAAGCCTCCCTTTCAAATATTATTATATCTAAAAGGGAGAGCTTTTTCCATTTATATTTTACTATTTTTCCACCTGCGCCGCCGTCTTCCCGGTATACTGCACAGCAATGCGGTTCTCGGGATGGGCGTCTGTCAGATACAGCACACACAGGAAGATCCATTCTAAAGGTTTCATGATAAAATACACCAGATCCGCCGTGTATTTACTGTGGATCAGTCTCGCCACAGGGAACCCGTAAGTATCATAAAAATGACGCAGTGCCCGGTGTAAGCCGGGAGTCCGTTCTTCCAACACCTGTTCAAAAGCATTGGCGATGCACAACTGACGGTTCACAATGACTTCATGCCCATGCCGCCTCCCCAGGCGGATAGGCTTTACGACTTTTTCATGACCGCCGGCAGCTACCGTGCAGAGATAATGTTCATCATACATGACATTCTGCGGTGCCTGTCTTAGTGACAGATTCCAGTCGCTGGTCTCCGTGAATGCTTTAATCACAGAATCCGGTGCCTGTCCAAACAGCATGAGGATTGCGATCAGGATTCCCAACAGTGGGAACATCAATACCAGTCCCAGCACCGGCCACCATGCAGCCTTCCGCAAAATGTTGTCACACCAACGCAGCATGGGATTCTGATAAATCTTCCCCGTCCCAAAGTGTTCCGCCTCCGCATTCTGCATCAGTGCATTCCACTCCCGTATTTTCTTCAGAAGCAGTCGCACAACTAGCAGCACACAGCATAGTGGAAATAATAACAAATATCCATCAAGCAAAATCGTCGGCTTGAATATCTGTACTGTGAACAGAATCAGTTCTAACAATCCCAGGTACATTGCGGAAATCGACAGGACTGTCACAAGGGGCGGCAGCTTCCGAAGCGGAATACTCTGCAGAATCTCATACCCTATAAATGCCAGCAGCAGGAGTACTATAAAAGTAACCATGGAACCGCTGTAAATCGGTGTATGTTTATTGGAATTGCTTAACTGCGTCTGCCAGTCAGCGGATGTCACATCCATAATCAACCCCAAATAACAAAGTTCATAGAATCCGCCCAGCCAAAATACATGCTGGTCAAACAGCCAGGCTCCCTTCACCGGACGTTCCCATGCTTCACTGATCAGGCAGATTCCTTCGCTGATCGTCAGCACCACAGGAAATACCAGTACCGCTCCCATTAAAATTGCCCAGGTAAACATTTCTGTAAAAGCCTTAATGATCTCCCATACATAATCTCTTTGCTCATAATGAATAACAGAGGCTATGATCGTAAAAAGCGCATAGCCCAGTCCGATAAATATAGAAATCAGCCATGCAAGCAACACCGGATGCTTTTTATAAAACTTAATTTTTTCCGTATTCATTTCTTTATTTTCCATCGATTCTTGCCTCTATCTGTTTCCGTGCCATATATCTGGAAATATTAAATGTCCGCAGAGATGTCTGATCCAGACGCTTCTTATTATGGTTCAGGTAATAATATCCGAATCCTTTCGGCTGATAACTCCCCCACCACTGAGCCTGCGTATCTTCACTCATAATATCCGTAGGGCTCTCCAGTTCATAGGCGCCAAAATCATACCCAAGACTCTCCATATAAGGAATAATGACCGGTGCCGCATCCGCACTGAGATCACTCAGATAAGAGAAGTCTCCGCCGGGTGCATTGGCAATATTCACTCTTGCTATAATATAGTCAGGATGGCTGAAGGACAATGCCAGGTACAGAACTGTCACCATCACGACACCATAGCGGAACAGAGGGAAACTTTCCCGGTAAATGTTGATCAGTACTCCGATAAACATGACGAATAATACCGCCAGCATCCACAGGACAAATATCCGCAGGAAAGTCAGATAATAATACCGGATGTAAATGATCATTCGCATTACGCTGGATGCGATCATGACAAAAGTACATAATGACATAATCGTCATAATTACTTTCAGTACCCTACTCTCCCTAAAAAAGCTGAGGCACACCAATACCAGGATCAGGTTCAGAATGCTGACAGCCAGCAGCTGGAAAAAGCCCTCTCTTGCATACTGTGCGTAAGTATAACCCTCCGGCAGCTGCATTTTTCCTAAGAACAATCCGAAGATCTGAATACCGGAAAACAGCAGATACAATAGTGACAGCAGTGACATAATCGTAATTGCCAGTACCGGCTCACCCTTTCTGCGATCCTTCACTTCTTCCGGGATGCTTCGCTTGCACAGGTAGGAAGTCAGTGCATAGGAAGTAAAGAACAGAAATGTTACCCGGATGACTACGTTGAATATATTGCCCGGGCGGATCCAGTTCATGAAATCCGTTGTCATCTTACGGAATACCGCATCGGCAGAGCTTAACAGTCCGGCAGCAATGAGCAGAATCGGCAGTGCGATCACTACTCCCAGCAGCCCGTACCATACCTTTTTATTTACTTTTCCTTTTTCACGAAAATAGGCTTTGCCATCGGAAAAAGGCTTCCCCAGTTCCCCGAAGCTCATAACCACCAATTGACAGATACTTCCCACATATTTCCCAAGATTCCACTTTTTCGTATCAAAATATTGATTCAGCAGCAGACACATCACTAACAGAAACACCGCCAGCTTGTTCAGACCTATGATCGCCCATCCGTCGGTGCAGAAGGTGGATACCCCCAGCAGCAGAATGCTGACCATATAAAAGGCGCTCCCTTTTTTCAAGGTAATCTCCAGTTTTGACAGCGAGAAGGCAAAATACAGTAAAGTGCCTGCGAGAAAAAAAGGGAAGGTGATCCCCGAGCCGTTCCGGAACATACAAAATGCATAGAATACGGCATAAAGAAAAGTCACCGGTCCGAAGAAATTATAGTGCTCCTGCAAGCGCTTTGTCTCCACAGTCTCTGTTTTTTCCACTACCCGGACTACATTCTGCCCGGAAATCTGTTCCTGATTTATTGAATTTGTTTCCTGTACTGCTGTATTTTCCTGCATTATGATCTCCCCCTCTCAGGTTTTATTTGGTTTCCTCTTCTTTTGTGTCTTCTACATACTCCAGAATGTCTCCGGGCTGGCAATGCAGCACCTCACAAATGGATTCCAGTGTAGAGAAACGTATGGCTTTTGCTTTATTATTTTTCAGGATGGATAAATTTGCCTGTGTCAGATCCACCTGATTCGCCAGTTCTGTCAGGCTGATCTTCCGCTTTGCCATCATTACATCCAGATTTACAATGATTCCCATAATAGATGCCTTTCTAATTTTGAATTTCCGTTCAGCCGGCGTCATTTACATAGTCGCGTATCACACGCTCTATCACTTTGTGACTGAATTTTTAGATCGTTAAGTCGTTTTCTTCCTTGTAGCGCACGGCTTCTTCAAATACCATCGCCAGCACTTTGCTGAACATGCCTGCAATGATAAATACCAGAATGATCACCAGCATGGCAATGGTCAGGTACACCACACATCTCACAGCGCTCATGGCAGCGATGAAAAAACTTAAGTCTCCCATTCTCCTAAGACTCGCCACATTTTCCGGTACAAAGCAGTTCTCCGCAAGCACCGTGCCAAACATCTTGCGCAGTTCATTGACCAATAATAACGCCAGTACACCCAGAATGGCGAATATGATCACCGCCGGAAGGTAATGCTCCTCCACCGCCTCCAGATACTTTCCTATGTATTTGAGACTAAGCGGCAGACTTATCGTCACCAGGATTCCCGCATAGAACATGAAATCCAGCAGGTACTTTGTCCCCTTCGCCAGAGATAACTTTTTCTCCCGCAACTCCTTTTCCGACAACTCTCTCTTCTCCATAATGAATACCTCTTTCCTTCTTGGTAGCCTTAACATATCACTCTATGATACGAATGTCAATATAAATTTATTGATATTCGATAAATTTATATTGAATAGCAGCACAAAAAAGCTCCGGTCACAATCTTTTCTGTGCCCGAAGCTTTTTTCAGAAGCTTTTTCGCTTTCTCGTAATTATTCTATTGTGATCGTGTACTCCTTGCGGAATACCTCGCCTGCCTGCAGGGTATTACTGTACTCCCTTTGCTCTAAACTGCCGTCAAAGGTCGTCTTGTCGCATCTGCCATACCAGGGCTCGATACAGATAAACGGTGCTCCCTTGCCCGCGGGAGACCACAGACCAAATAACGGAGCATCAAAGCTTAAGGTAACATACGGCTTTTTGTCCGGAGTACACAGGCTCACTGCAGAAGCCTGACGATCCTCCACGATCAGGGCATCCCGGTCAAATAGGTGCTCTGTGATCTGCGCATAACCGTTTTTCACCGGTAATACATCCTTTTGCTGTCCCATGAGTCCTTGTCCGTCATCTGCCACCAATCCGTAAGTCAGATCTTTGTCCGTATCAAACTTGAAATAATATTCCGACTGCTTTCCTTTTTCATCCACAGGGCACATAAATGCGGGGTGTCCTCCGATGGAAAAGTACAGTGTTTTCGTATCCGGATTTTCCACCTGCCAGATGACCTTCAGTTCTTTTCCTTCCAATTCATAACCAATCTTCAGGATAAACTCCAGCGGAAATTTTGCTTTTGTTTCTTCATTGGATTGCAGGGAAAACCATGCTTCTGTCGCCGTCTGTACATCCACGGCAAACTCCATATCTCTGGCAAAGCCGTGCTGACCCATGGAATAGGTCTTTCCTTCATAATGATATTCCTTATTTTTCAGACTTCCTACAAAGGGGAACAGTACCGGGGCAGTTCTCTTCCAGAATTTTGCATCCGCATTCCACAGATACTCGGTATCAGTTGCTTTCCCCCGAATGCTTGCAAGCTCTGCACCAAAGCTGTTGATGGTTACTTTTAAAGCTTCATTTTCCAATACTACCTGCATATTGCATACCTCTCTCTCTTTTTCCCACATTATACCTCATAACAGTTCATCCGTGAACTGTTGCTATCTGTTATCCTGTAATCCGGCTGTCTTCAGCCAATGTCCGGACAAATATCTGCCCACAAAACAGATCACTCGGAAGATCCAGTCCAGTACCATGGCGATCCAGACACCGATGGCTCCGTAACCCATGTTCACACCGATGATATAGCTGAATCCGATACGGAACACGAACATGGAAAAAATAGACAGCACCATAGTAAACCGTACGTCATTGCAGGCACGAAGCATATTCGGCAGAACAAAAGACGCCGGCCACAAAAACATCGCCATACCGTTGTGGATCATGACCAGAATATAGGATAACTGCGTGGTCTCCGGACTTAATCCATAGCATTTCAGGATCCACGACAGACACAGCAGGATGACGCTGTTTACCATAAAGGTACACAAGTAGGTAATCTTCAATAATTTTTTCGTATAATACCGCACCTGACCGGAATCTCCGGCACCGACACAACGGCCAATTACCGTGATCATTGCCAGATTCATAGCCTGTCCCACAATACAACCCATGCTGTCCAAGCTGTTCGCCACACCGTTGGCAGCAATCTGCACAGTTCCGAAACCCGCGATAATGCTTACCACAATGACACGTCCCAGCTGGAAAATACCATTTTCAATCCCGCTGGGGATACCTATGTAAAAAATCTTATGGATCACCGGCCAGTCGATGTGGAAGCTTTCTTTTAATAAATGCACTTCGTTGGACGGGTTTTTCAGCAAACGATATAGGATGAATCCTGCCACTGCACGGGAGATCAGGGAAGGAATCGCCACACCTGCCACGCCCAGTCCCAGTACATAAACACCCAAAGCATTACCGCCGATGTTAATGATATTTTCCACCACGGAGACCTTCAGCGTGATCTGGGAATTTCCCATGGAGCGGAACAGCGCCGCACAGGAATTGTACAGGGCAAGGAACGGGAAGGACAGTGCAGAGATCATCATATAGATCACAGCATTATGAAATACGTCCGCTTCAATTTTACCGAAAAACAGGGAAATGATGCCATTACAGAACACCATGACCAAAATCGATATACCGATCGTAATGCATACCGATGACACGATCAACTGTTTTGCAGATTTGCAGGCGTCCTCTTTTTTCCCGGCTCCGAGAAACTGGGAGGTCACCACGGCACCGCCGGTAGCCAGTGCCGCCAGCACACTGATGATCAGATTATTGAACATGTCGATCAGGGATACGCCGGAGACCGCCGCTTCTCCCGCAGAGGATATCATGACGGTATCTGCCATGCCCACAGTGATTGCCAGTGCCTGTTCAAATAAGAGCGGAATGATCAGTTTTTTCAGATCTTCTTTTGAAAATAGTTGCTGTTTTGTTATACTTGTTTCCATAACGTTTACCTTTTATTACTTTTGATTCCGCTTATTTTTCCATATGATACAGCTTAAGCGAATTATCCCATGCCGCCTTGCGCACTTCTTCCTCTGTGATCCCCTTGATCTGCGCCATGGCAGCGATCACATAAGGAATGTTCAGGGAGCTATTGCGTTTGCCGCGGTTCGGTTCCGGCGCCAGATATGGGCAGTCCGTCTCCAACACGATGCGGTCCATAGGAATATATTCTACCGCTTCCTTCAGCTTCTTTGCATTTTTAAAAGTCAGCACGCCGCCGATTCCAAAGTAGAATCCCATATCCAGAAAAATCTTCGCCGTCTCCTTCGTATAGGAATAGCAGTGAATTACACCGCCGATCTCTTCTGCGTGCGCCTCCGTCATGAGATCCACGGTATCCTTCGCTGCATCCCGGGAGTGAATGATAACAGGCTTTTTGATCTCACGCGCCAGTTCCAGCTGCCGCAGGAACCACTTTTTCTGTGTCTCGTGGTCCGGCTCCGGCCAATAATAATCCAGTCCGATCTCTCCCACCGCCAGGCATTTCTCCTTTTGGCACTGTTCCTTCAGCCAGGAATAAGATTCCTCCGTCAGTTCCGCGGTCTCGCTGGGATGTACTCCGATGGCTCCGTATATGTAATCGTACTGCTCCATCAGCTCTAACACTTTCCGGCAGGATGCCAGGCTCGCACCCACATCCACCACCCGGGCAATGCCCTGCCCCGGCAGCGCCGCCAGAAGCTGTTCTCTGTCGTCGTTAAATGCGTCATCGTCATAATGCGCATGCGTATCAAATATCGCAGTCATATAAAATCTCCTCACAGCATATCTATGCAAAAAAAGAACCGTCCCCGGAGCTCCTATGTCTCCAAAAACAGTCCTCTTGAGTGCACCGCCAGGGGCTCGAACCCTGGACACCCTGATTAAGAGTCAGGTGCTCTACCAACTGAGCTAGCGGTGCATTTTTTGTGTCGTTGTTGCGTCTCCCGCAACGACAAGACATATATTATCACATGGCTTTCAAGAATGCAAGTACTTTTTGAAAAAAATTTAAATATTTTTTTCGATTTATTTGTACAATAGGTGAAATTACTGTTTTTTACGGGCTTCCTGGCACTTTTTGCAGTAGCCGTACAGCTCTAATTTGTGTCCGGTGACAGTGAAATCTCCGGTATCCTGCTCTAAATGCACATGTGCAAAGGGGCAGCTGGGCAGCGGAATCCGCTTATGACATTCCAGGCAGACCGCATAATGGGTATGTTCCCCGCGGTTCAATTCGTATACTACGGTACCGTCTCCCATGAACGTTGTCTTCTCTACCATTCCATGTTCTTCAAATGTTGCCAGAATCCGGTAGATCGTGGATACAGCATAATCGTTGCCTTCGTGATCTCTCTCAATACGATTGTAAATCTGTACGGCGCTGAGGGGCTCGGTCGCTTCCTCCAGAACCTGATAGACGCATTTTCTCTGTTTGGTCCATTTTAATCCCTTGGGATAAGAAATATCATTGTGTTCACATTTATGTTCTTCCATAGATATCTGTCCTTTTATATCGCGATCTCGAGGGCGCAGTGCTTTCCACCTCGAAACACTGCTTGTGCCTACAGCCAGTTTATCACAATTCCTGTCAAAACACCAATCACATATAAAATTCCCACGATTTTCAGATTTTCCTTTTTATCCGGGTTCACGCGGAACAACACCAGCAGTCCTACTCCCGCGCCTACCAGCAATCCGGACATCATGGCTCCAAGGCTGATCACACCACTGATATACAATTGCGTTATGGTCACAGATGCTGCACAGTTGGGAATCAGTCCCACCAATCCTGCCAGCACAGGTCCCAGTACGGGACGGTTCAGGATCAGACCGGCCAGAACATCTTCTCCCACAAAATGCAGTGCTGTGTTCAGAACAAATCCAATGACTATAATGAAAAAGGTAATGTGAAGCGTATGCTTTACCGCAGATAGAAAAATGCCATCCTTTTCACAATGGCAGTTCTCATGCTCACAGATTTCATGAATGTGTTCTTCCTCTTCATGGTCATTTTCCCCATGTCCGTGAACATGATCATGAGGATGTATCTTCCTCTCACGGACCAACAGATCGATCACAAACCCGGCTATGGCACCAATGGCGGCTTTCGCTCCCAGCACGCCCAGTACAAAGCGGATATCCATTTTCTCCGAAATCAGGATCGGCAGCATCTCATCAGAAGTGGACAGATAAATGGCTATCAGTGTTCCCAGAGTGATCACCCTGCCTGCATATAAGTTGGATGCTGCTGCCGAGAACCCACACTGAGGCAGCACACCTGCCACGCCACCGATCAATGGTCCCATTTTACCTGCTTTACGCACCATATGTGTGGTCTTCTCGCCAGCCTTATGCTCCAGATATTCCATAGCCAGATAGGTCAGGAACAAAAATGGCACCAGCTTTATACTATCTATTAAAGTATCTAAAATAACTTCCGACATGACTCTTACCTTTCCATACTTTCTTTATCAAATGAATACTTAATCATATATTTGTTCTAAATGCAAATGAGTTGCATTTGCATTTAGAACTATAACACATTTTTTCACATTGTCAATATTTTAATTATAAAAAATGCGCTATGCTATGATAAGCTACGAAAAACAAGAGAATGCCCACCCGGGCAAAAGCCAGCCAGTATACCGTCTTATTATTGCACTTCGATCAATCTTCGATCAATCCTTTTTTCTTCCATGCTCCGCTCCGCCAGCGCAACATCATGCCGACCGCACGGCAGCATTCATCTGCTGTCAGACCGATATAAGCACCCACTACCGCCAGATGCAGCTGTATCCCCAACAGATACGTTCCTCCCGCTGCACACAAAAACATGAAAACAGCTCCGAGGATCACCGGAAATACAGCATCTCCACTGGTTTTCAGTGCATTTCCGTATACCAGATTTGTGACTCGTCCGGCTTCCAGGGCAATGTCAATAAACATCAGCTTCTGCACTAGTTCTACCATACTCTTATCCTGCGTGAAAAAAGAGATCAGGACCGGGGCACTGACTGCAAACAGAAATTCTGTTCCCATCGCCAGTACCGCTCCGATCGCCGCAGATTTTTTAGTCTGCTTATCACATATTTCATATTTTCCCGCACCCATGTACCATCCGGTCATAATGGCATTCGCCTGGGCAAGTGCACTTCCCACACAGAAGGATAAATTCGTGATCTGTGCCGTATAGGAGCGGGCAGCCACATTGATTCCCTCCGTATCCATCTGGTTCAGAAAACGGATCACCAGTGTCATCGCTACATTATAAATAATATTTTCCAAAGCAGACGGCAATCCGATCCGGATGATCTTCCGCAAAATCTCTCCGGAATTTACCCTCTCCGAATATTTTTTTGCAGGGATCAGCCGCCGTACAAAAATCACTATCAATATCAGATTCACTACTTTGGAGATCACTGTTGCGGATGCGACCCCCTGCACGCCGAGGTGGAATCGAAACAGAAACACGGCATTTAATATAAAGTTCAAAATATTACCTGTCACAGTTGCGATCAGAGGCTGTTTCGTATATCCAAATGCACGCAGATATCCTGCCAGTATGGGAATCATTGCGTTCAGTATACTTCCGCCTCCTACGATCCGCAGGTATTGTACGGCAGGCTCCTTCAATGCCGGTGCAATACCTACCACATACAGAATCCCATCGGAACAGAAAAACAAAAACACAGACATTACAACACCCAGGATCCCATTAAACCATAATCCCAGAGTCTTTGCCTGACAGGCGATCCCCGGTCTGCCCGCACCGATATTCTGTGTCATCACAGCCAGCATTCCCATAGAAACTACCGAATACATAATAATGAACACACCGATATAAGTATTTGCTGTTCCGACTGCTCCGACTGCCTGATCTCCCACAGAAGAAAGCATTAAGGTATCCACCATTCCGGACAACATGTAAAAGATCGTCTCCAGACACAGTGGTACAAATAATTGAAATAATGACTTATTCTGTCCTTCCATCGTATGTTTTATATCCTTTCTGCGGTTCCTATAAATTTGCATTTTCATTTTGTAACTATTCAGAATAGTTCCTTTAGTTTTTACATATTACTACTTTATCTTTGCTAAAACTTGCATTTTTACCACATAAAATTGACTTATTTCTACTTTTATAGTAATCTGACCATAATATCCCCCGATCCACTTCACAGAAAGGCCTGCCTATGTACCCCGAATTAAGAGAAGAACGCATTCACGGAACAAAAGAATTTCCTTTTAGCTGTTATCACCTGCATGATATGCCTGCTTTTTTTCAGATTCCTGTCCACTGGCATCCGGAGGTCGAGATCATATATGTCCGCTCCGGCTCTCTTAATGTCATCATTGAAGGGGAAGAATACGAAGCGGCCGGCGGCTCCGTATTCTTTGTGAATCCCGGTGAGCTTCATTTTATGGGTTCCGCAATTCCGGGCGTAGACTATCATACCCTGCTGTTCCCACTGGAATTTATTTCCTTTCAGACGGATGATCTGTTGGAAACGGAGTTTCTCCTTCCCTTGCGTAACCATGAATTGCTTTTGCATCATAATCTTTCCCACGAAAAAAGCTGCCCTGACATCATTTCTCTCATCCGTGAGATCCTGTCTGTCAGACAGCTTCCAAATACATTGAGCGGGCATTTCCGATTACGTATTTTATTGTTGTCACTTATCCAAAAAATTGCTGCCTGCGGAACCATTAACCCGATGGGCTCCAAAAGAAATGATCCGATGCAGCGTGAGATACTGACTTATCTGCAGTATAACTACACGGAACCCCTTCGGTTGGAAACCCTGGCAGAGCAATTTCATTTATCCGAGAAATATTTGTCCCGCTATTTTAAGCAGCATTTTCATCTGACTCTGACGCAATACCTGATGCATCTGAGGCTGACCCATGCCTGCCATCTGTTAGAGAGCACCTCTCTGCCGGTTACAGAGGTTGCCCTGCAGTCCGGCTTCCCCAACGTGAGTCATTTTATCCGCTGCTTTCACAGGACATATCAGATGTCTCCGCTGCAATATCGCAAACAACTGCCCTATCAATGATCGTTTTCAAGAGCTCTTCTTGCAAGCTCCAGACATCCCATAATGCCCTGATCATCATGAAGAGATGCCGGTACCACATAATGCTCCATGTCTGCAAGTTCATCCGTTACGATATAGCCATTGATGTATTCCTTAAGCTTCTTGCGGATAAGCGGGAACAACTGCTCCTGGTGCATGACACCGCCGCCTAAAATGATCATTTCCGGAGATACCGTCATGACATAGCCGGTCAGTGCCTGAGCAATGTAATCTGCCTCCAGCTCCCATACTTCCGGGCAATCTGCCAGGTCCACTGCTTTCCTGCCCCAGCGTTCTTCGATGGCAGGGCCTGCTGCCAGACCTTCCAGACAATTCTTATGATAAGGACATCTTCCGGCATAAGTATCTGCGGTCCGCTTCGTGATCAGCACATGTCCGGTCTCCGGATGGAGCATTCCGTGATGCAGCTCTCCGTTACTATAAATACCACCGCCGACACCGGTGCCGATGGTCAGATACATGACACACTTTTTCCCTTGTGCCTGTCCGAAAGTTACTTCGCCGAGGACGGAACCATTCACATCCGTATCAAATCCCACGGGGCAATGAAGTGCCTCCTGCATCTGCCCCACAATATCGCAGTCCCTCCAGGCCAGCTTTGGCGTGGTTGTGATATAACCGTATTTTTCGGAATCTCTGTCCAGCTCAATGGGCCCAAAACAGGCAATTCCCAATGCATCGATCCCCTTGTCCCTAAAATAAGCGATCATCTTAGGAATCGTCTCCTTAGGCGTAGTTGTAGGAATCGATACCTGTTCATAAATTGTACCATTCTCATCCCCAATAGCGCAGACCATTTTTGTACCGCCGGCTTCCAATGCACCCAGACGTAATTTTGCCATATAAACTCCCTGCCTTTCCAGATTCTGTCTGTCAAATATATCCCGAGCTTTTCCTTCGGATTCTGCTCTCTGTGGTTAGTATAGCAAATCCTTTTCTCCCTGTTAATATCAATTTTTATGGAGTTTCTCTCTCTTTTTAATTTTCTCTTTTCCGGGGAATCTTTCCTATGATATACTTGTTATACTGTTCTCAGTTACACACAAATTGCAGGAGGTTATATCACAATGAAAAAAATATGGATCGTCGGTTCCCTCGGTCACATGGGGCAGGCGTTGATCAGGTTGTTAGACATGATGGAATATGAATTATACGAAACCGATAAGGACGAGCTGGATATCACGGATGAACATGCAGTTTCCCTGTTCATACACCGCAATCGTCCCGATGTCGTCATCAACTGTGCAGGATATCATCCTTCCGCCGGTGCAGCGCAGTCGGAGACAGATATGGCTTACAAGGTAAACGCCGTAGGTGCGAGAAATCTGGCGCAGTCTGCGGAGAGCATTCAGGCAAAACTCATCCAGATCTCTACGGATGATGTATTTTCCAGCGCATCCGACACACCCTATAATGAGTTCGATGATGTAAATCCCGTAGGACTGTTTGCAAAATCCAAATACGCCGGAGAGAAATTCGTCATCCAGCTGATGACCCGCTATGTCATTATCCGCAGTTCCTGGATCTACGGCATCGGCAAAGACTTTTTGAATGAAGTACTCGAAGCTGCCGCGGACCCTCAGGTATCCACAATGGAACTGCTAAACAACGACCGTGCGGTACCTACCTCCGCTGCAGAGCTTGCACGCGTGGTAAAATTTTTCATCGACAACGACCATTACGGTATCTATCACGCCGTATGCAGCGGCGGTTCCTGCACACGCCTGGAATTCGCGAAAGAGATCCTGCGTCTTGCCGGAAAAGAGGACCGGCTTACCGTCACAGTAAAAGACGGCACCCCGGAGAAATATTCCGTACTGGATAATATGATGCTGCGTCTTACCGGCATCGAAGAACCCAGTGGCTGGAGAGAGACACTGGCTTCCTACATGAAAGAAACCGGAGGACTGGAATAGTGGAAAAACACAAAGAAGAAAAGAAAAAACTCGGTTTGTCCACCAAAATCTTTATCGCCCTTTTAACCGGTGCGGTATGTGGTGTGCTGATCCATTATTATATGCCGGAAGGGTACTTTAGAGATACGATTCTGATCAACGGTATTCTCTATGTACTGGGCAACGGTTTTATCCGCCTGATGCAGATGCTGGTGGTTCCTCTGGTATTCTGCTCCCTGGTCTGCGGTGCCATGGCCATCGGTGACACGAAAACGTTGGGAACTGTGGGTGTGAAAACGATCCTGTTCTATCTATGCACCACTGCTTTGGCGATCTGCGTGGCACTGGGTATTGCCAGTCTGATCAATCCCGGCGTTGGCTTAAATATTGCGTTGCCGGAGGATGCCACCGAAGTCGCGACCACCCAGGTAGATTTTGCGGAGACGTTGTTGAATATTATTCCGAAAAATATTTTTACCTCTCTGTCCGCCGGAGATATGCTGCCGATCATCTTCTTTGCTTTATTTGTCGGCATTCTTCTGGCTGCCATGGGCAACCGGGTCTCCACTGTGGCGAACTTTTTCAGTCAGTTCAATGACATTATGATGGAAATGACGATTGCAGTCATGAAAGCAGCCCCTGTCGGTGTCTTCTGCCTGATCGCCAAGACCTTCGCAGGTATCGGCTTTGACGCTTTTGTGCCTATGCTGAAATATATGGGAAGCGTCATTCTGGCACTGGCGGTACAGTGTTTCGTGGTATATCAGGTCATGCTGTTTGTGTTCACCCGGTTGAATCCTTTTAAGTTCATTAAAAAGTTCTTCCCGGTTATGACCTTTGCGTTCTCCACTTCCACCAGTAATGCGACGATCCCTCTGTCTATCGACACTCTGTATAAAAAAATCGGTGTCTCCAAACAGATTTCGTCCTTTACGATTCCTTTGGGTGCCACCATTAACATGGACGGTACTTCCATTATGCAGGGCGTAGCAGTTGTTTTCATAGCACAGGCTTACGGTATTCCTCTGACCCCGGCTGCCATTGCTACTGTCATTGCCACCGCGACGATCGCCTCCATCGGTACTGCCGGTGTCCCCAGTGTCGGTCTGGTCACCTTGTCCATGGTACTGACCTCCGTGGGACTGCCTACCGAAGGCATTGCACTGATCATGGGTATCGACCGTATCCTGGATATGCTGCGTACCGCTGTCAATATCACCGGTGATGCCATATGTACCACTATCGTGGCTAAGCAGCAGGGTGCCTTTAATGAGAATACTTTCCGGGCAGATAACTGATCACCTGTTTACAGCTTTCCAGATGGCTGTCACCGTATAAAAAAAGAGTGAAACATTCTGTCTTGTGCTCAAGTGCACCGTCAGAAGTTTCACTTTTTTATAGCTCGCAGCTATTCTATTTCAGTTTATTGAGTTTTGCCCGGTTGGCAATAACGATCAGCCGCATATCCTGTGTCAGAGGTTCTTCCGGATCGATATTGGTATTTACATTTTTTCCTTCGATGATCGCCACCACGTTAATGGAATATTTTTTCCGCAGATTCAGCTCGATCAGGTTCTTCCCGATCCACTGCTGTTTGACTTCCATTTCCACCATAGACACATCCTGGGACAATTCGATAATGTCCATGAAACCGGAGCTTAACAGATTTTTGGCCAGGTGGATCCCTGACTCACTCTCGGGGAATACTACACGGTCTGCTCCTACTTTCGTAAGGATCTTGCAGTTTATCTCAGTGGCGCATTTGGCGATAACGGTCTTTACGCCCAGTTCTTTACACAGCATGGTTGCCATAACACTGGCTTCCAGATGATTTGCCATGGTCACAATGACCACATCAATATTCGCAATACCGATCTGTCTCAACGCTTCCGGATCTGTAACATCTGCACATTTACAGTATGGAATCTCTGAGATTGCCGCATTGACAACTGCCTCTCTATTGTCTACCGCCACCACCTCTGCGCCGTTCTCTGCCAACTCCTTCGCCACACTTCTTCCATATCTTCCAAGTCCAAATACTGCATAGGTCTGATTGATTCCCATAGTCTCTTCCTTCCTGTTGCTTCGATCTGCTTTATCCGACGCTGATCTCTTCTGTCGGGTTCTTCACAATATTTTTGTTCTTTTTCTGCGTGCTGAATGCCACTACCAGAGATATGGGGCCGACTCTTCCCAGATACATGGTCACGATAATAATCAGTTTTCCCCAAAGATTCAGCATGGAAGTCAGGTTCCTGCTTAATCCCACAGTAGCTGTGGCACTGACTGTTTCATACACAATATCTATCACATCCGCCTCTGTCACTGCAGATAAAAGAATCGCAGACAACGTCGCAATGATAAAAAACATACCTACAACTGCTACCGATTTATTCACCGCCTGCTTCGGAATATTTCTCCCAAAAAGCTCTGCATCCTCCTTATTACCTATGGTGGCAAACATAGATACCAGCAGCACTGCGATCGTAACTGTCTTCATTCCTCCTGCGGTTCCCACCGGAGAGCCGCCGATCAGCATCAAAAGCACCGAAATGATCGCAGAAGTATTGGTCAGATCCTCTTGTGGAATCGTGGCAAAACCTGCGGTTCGCGTAGTTACTGCCTGGAACAGGGATGCCCAGATCCGTTGCGGCACCGTGTAATCCTGCATCGTCAGGGGATTATTGCATTCAAAAATATAAAATGCCGCCGCTCCCACTACAATAAGTATTCCTGTCACCGTGAGTGCTATTTTACTGTGAAGCGTCAGCAGTCGGAAACATTTGAGCTTCTGACTCCGGATATTTTTCAAAACCCGCAGTACATCCCACCAGACAATATAGCCTAAGCCCCCCAATATGATCAGCAGCATCGTGACCAGATTGACCATGGGCTGGAATACATAGCCGCACAGACTGTCTTCCGCCATAATATCCATTCCTGCGTTGCAGAAGGCAGATACGGCATTAAAAATCGAAATCCATATGCCTCTGAGTCCGTATTCCGGCACAAATACTGTCATGTACAAAAGAGCGCCGCATCCCTCCACCACCAGAGTACCTATGAGGACCTTGCGGAGGAATCTCACGATTCCGGAGATATTATTCAGATTAAACACATCCTGCAGCATCCACCGGTTACCCAGTCCCAGTCGTCTGTGCAGTCCCATCATCACACCGTACATGACCGTAATGACTCCCAGACCTCCCAACTGGATCAGAAACAGGATCACGATCTGTCCCCAGACGCTCCAGGTGGAATATGTGGGAACCGTCACCAGACCGGTCACACAGATGGATGTGGTAGCCGTAAATAAAGCATCTATATAAGGAACCGCTTCTCCGGTAGCTGAACTGATGGGTAATGCCAGCAGGAAGCTACCCACTAATATGGCACACAGAAAGCTAAGCATGATCTTCTGTGTCGTAGACAACTGTATTATTTTTTTACTGTTCATAACACACTCCATTCCGCCGATGCTTTATCTCATCAGTGGAATCGCTAATCAAATTTCACGGGTGCAATCCGCAATGTTATGATTATAACACACTTTTAGATAAAAAACTCCTATTGGAGACAGTTTGTTGCCGAATCCATCATAGGAGTTCTCTTCTGATCTTATTTTTCTTCTTTTATACTTTAAATCGGTAGCCCACACCCCAGATGGTCTCGATATACTGAGGTTTTGCAGTATCTTTTTCAATCTTCTCACGGATCTTCTTGATGTGCACGGTAACGGTGGCAATATCACCGATAGAATCCATATCCCAGATCTCACGGAACAATTCTTCTTTGGTAAATACATGGTTCGGATGCTCCGCCAGGAACGTCAGCAGATCAAACTCTTTGGTCGTAAACGTCTTCTCCACACCGTCCACATAGACACGTCTTGCAGTCTTATCAATACGGATACCGCGGATCTCCACGATATCATTCTGCTGCTTCTGGTTGGTTCCCACCAGTCTCTCATAACGGGCCATGTGCGCCTTCACGCGGGCTACCAGCTCACTGGGGCTGAAAGGTTTGGTCATATAGTCATCCGCCCCCAGCCCTAAGCCACGGATCTTGTCAATGTCGTCCTTCTTCGCAGATACCATGAGAATGGGAATATTTTTCTCCTCGCGGATCTTCTTACATACTTCGAAGCCGTCCATGCCGGGCAGCATCAGGTCCAAAATGATCAGATCATAATCGCCTGCCAGAGCGGTCTTCAGTCCCTCATCTCCGGTATTGCAGATATCTACCTTGAAATCACTAAGCTCCAGATAATCCTTCTCAAGATCTGCAATTGCTACTTCATCTTCAATAATTAAAATCTTGCTCATTATTTATCCTCCATTTACAGAATGTCCTTGCATCATCGGTTATCATGCTATTTCTGTTTCATTCCTTATTGATTCCTTATTGATTCCTTGGTTCCACCCGGCTGCAGTTCAATGTATTTTCTCAGGACAAAATGCATACAGGTGCCTTCACCCTCTTTGGCTGTTGCCCATACATAGCCGCCGTGATCCTCGATGATCTTCTTCACAATAGAAAGTCCGATGCCACTGCCGCCCTGGGCGGAATTGCGTGAAGCATCCGTGCGGTAGAACCGCTCAAAGATCTTCTGCAGATCCTTCTGCGCGATTCCCTTGCCGTTGTCCTCGATCTCTACCCGGATAGCATCCACTTCGTCGAGAATACGGATATCAATGTGCCCATTGGGCTTGTCCATATATTTTACGCTGTTACTGATAATATTATTGATGACCTTCTTCATCTGCTCCGGATCCGCGATGACAGCTGTGTCAGGAGATACCAGATTCGAATAGTTCAGCTTGATACCCCGCTGCTCCAGATCCAGTCCGACTTCTTCCACACAGTCGCCGAAATAATCCGCCACGTTGATCCGGTGGAAATTGTACGGGATCCGGTTATTATCAATTCCGGAATAAGTGGTCAGCTCGTTGATCAGACGATCCATATCAATGGCTTTATTGTAGATGGTCTTGATGTATTTATCCATCTTCTCCGGCGTATCTGCCACACCGTCCATGATTCCTTCCACATAACCCTTAATGGCTGTGATAGGGGTCTTCAGATCATGGGAAATATTGCTGACCAGCTCTTTGTTCTGCTTCTCATGCTGGGTGTTCTCTTCCGTGGATTCCTTCAGCCGTAAACGCATGTCCTCATAATTGCGGTAGAGATCACCGATCTCACCCTTGGCATCTGTCTCCAGAACATAATCAAAGTTGCCTTCCTTGATCTTGCGCATTGCCACGTTCAATTCATTGATGGGTTCAAATACGCCCTTGTGGATCCACTGGGTCAGCATCAGGCTGGTGAAGATCAGGATCACTATGATAGCCACGAACATATCGATCAGCAGATGTCTCGAGATCAGCGAATTGACCTTCGTGACGATAAATACGCTGCCCGGTGTTCCATCCCGGAAAGTGAAATCAATCTGTTTTACATACTTCTCCAGTTCATTGTAGAAATATCCGCTGTCATCCGACAGATTCTCTTCACCGTAGGCAGGCAGTTTTTCAAAAATCTTCTGTGCGGCATCTTTATTGCCGGCATAATACATCTTATCACCTTTTCTTACAATAATGTAAGTAGACTTCCGCGATACCTCCTCATTAATATGATCCAGATATTCTTTATCTTCCAGCCTGCTGCTGTCTTCCTTCACCTGGTCCAGCAGCACATAATACGCCTGATCCGTGGTGTTGGTGAATTCCCTGAAATTCTCCGACATCATGGAATAATCAATATCCGTCAGGCTGAAACCCTGAGAGTAATTCATCAGGTAAATGGCAATCATCACAAACGCCATGATCGTCAGCAACAGCGGAAGTAATATAATACTTATAAATGTTACACGAAGTCTGGTTTTAAATTTCATATTACTCTTGCCTTTCAGCAACCTGCAAACTTTCCGTGACTTTAGTACACTGTGTAGCACAAGTTTGCGCGTGTTTTATACTTTACTTGCGCTCATTATAGCATGATTCCCACCTCCTGTGTATAAAGGAAGCAAGAATATCATTAAAAAAAAATAAACAAAATTTTTTCATTTTTCTGTTGACATTATTCTCACATCATGTATAATAAGCTTATAAGAAACAGTAATCATTACTATTATTGAGAAAGGGGCTTATCATGGCACTGAAACGAAGCAGACAACGGGAAATGATCAAATCCTTTCTCATGGGACGCAAGGATCACCCTACCGCTGATGTGATCTATTCTAATCTGAAGCAGCAGGATCCGAACTTAAGTCTCGGTACCGTCTACCGTAATCTGACTCTGTTGTCGGACATGGGAGAGATTTTACGACTTCGGGTCGGTGACGGTGTTGACCATTTTGATGCCGATACTTCCGAACATTATCATTTTGTGTGTACGGAATGCGGAAGCGTCATTGATCTGGACATGGATAGTATTGATTCCATCATGGAGACAGCCGGAGAGAGATTTGACGGCCGGATCCGGGGACATATCACTTATTTCTATGGCACTTGTCCCGCCTGCACCAGGGTTGCTACGGAGTCCTAGTTTTCTGAATGAAAACTGGCTTCGTTCCATAATATATTTGTGCTGATAAAGCACACGCAAAAAGAGAAAACTAAAACAAAACATTTCATTAGAGAAAAGGAGAAAAAATTATGGCAAAGTATGTATGTCAGGTATGTGGTTATGTTTATGAAGGTGATGCGGCTCCCGCAGAGTGCCCCATCTGTCACGCTCCCGCTTCCAAGTTCACCAAGCAGGAGGAAGGCAAGACCTGGGCTGCTGAGCATGTAGTAGGTGTAGCAAAGGGTGCTCCCGAGGATATCATTGCTGATCTTCGTGCGAACTTCCAGGGTGAATGCTCTGAGGTTGGTATGTATCTGGCAATGGCAAGAGTAGCTCACAGAGAAGGTTATCCCGAGATCGGTCTGTACTGGGAAAAGGCTGCTTACGAAGAAGCTGAGCACGCTGCAAAATTCGCTGAGCTGTTAGGTGAAGTCGTAACCGATTCCACCAAGAAGAATCTGGAGATGAGAGTAGATGCCGAGAACGGTGCAACCGCAGGTAAGTTTGATCTGGCTAAGAGAGCCAAGGCTCTGAACCTGGATGCTATCCATGACACCGTTCATGAGATGGCTCGTGATGAGGCAAGACATGGCAAGGCATTTGAGGGTCTGTTAAAGAGATACTTTGGCTAAGCTACAAGCCATGCAATAAAAAAGAATACTCTGCACCGTAGGAGCTTGCTCATAAAGGTGTGGAGTATTCTTTTTTATTATACGGCGACAGCCGTCCATGAGCAAGTCACGCAGTGACTGCGAATGGGTTGCATGGCGCCAGCCTTAGGAGCGCGACAGCCCTTATACGGTTCCGGAGATCACCAGCGTGCTGACGCCGGGATTGATCCCCCACGCTCCTGTAACGGGATCCTGGGTGTAAGTCGCTGCGGGTACAGTAATACCTCCTGCAGTTCCGGTAAATAATCCGGTAGTCGTATCATACGTATAGTTTGTTCCCTCTGCCCATGCAGTTCCATTAAAATTCACAGTCAGATTCTCCAATACGGGATTAAAGGTATCTGTGATCACGACACCGGTAGCTGCATCTGCTGCCGTATTCCCCAGATTCTGTATCAGGAACGTATACGTCAATGTTCCATTCTCTGTCACGGGTACGGGACTGACGGACTTTGTGATCGTAAGAAGCGGTCCGCTTACCGCATTTACTGTCTCGTTCACAGTAACAGGAGTGACCCCTGCCCCGGCAATCGTCGCCGTATTCGTAATGGAAGCCTCTGCTGCCAGCGGTGCATAAGAGTTCACCTCAGCCTCATAGGTAAGTGTCACATTACCTCCCGCAGGCACGGTAATTCCCGTGATTGTCAGAGGAGGGCCTGCCGTTACAGCCGGTGTTGCCTGTAAAATTCCGTTTGCATAGTATTTTACGGTCCCCGGAATATACGTCAGAGGTGTCAGTTCTCTGGTATTAAACAAATACTCTCCCAGATTATCCGTTACTGTAATTCCGTTAAATGCTGTAGTGCCTGAGTTCACAATGCTGATCACATACGTCACATTTTCATTCTGCCCGTAGGTATCCCGCACTGCTGTCTTGGTTGCAGACAATACCTCCGTGATCTCACCCACTGCTATATTGGAGTTTGTAATCTCATTTCCATAGCGAAGCTGTGCCTGATTTGTAAATCTAGCCATATATTTTTGTATCCTTTCATTGTATTTGGATTTACTATAATATATGACTGTTTTTAAGAAAGTTGACGGATTCTGTCACTGCATTTCTTGACTTTCCTCTTCCACCTCCGTATGATGGAATCACAAGCATTCCCTTGCGCTGCCCCGGAAAACAATGAGGATTCAACATGAAGAAAAAAGTATTTAACATCATCCAGATCGGCGACAAAAGTAACCGTCTGAGCCGGCTCTTTGATATTTTTATTGCTATCGTTATCTGTGCAAATATTCTGGTGACTTTTCTGCAAACCTTTGATGAGCTTGCTTTTTTATTTCCGGTATTTCATGTGGTCGAGGTTCTCACTATTCTGATCTTCTGTGTGGAATATATCCTGCGGATCTGGACTGCGGACTATCTATATCCTGATAAAAACGAGTTCCGCTCCCGGCTGCGGTTTCTGATCTCCTTCGACGGCATTATCGACCTGTTGACAATTTTACCCTTTTTCTTCCTGTCCGGTATGGTCATCTTCCGGATGCTGCGGGTGGCAAGGATCTTTCATTTGTTCCGCCTGAATGCACGGTATGATTCCTTCAATGTCATCACTACGGTATTGTATGAAAAACGCAATCAGATCATTTCCTCCGTGTTCATCGTACTGATCCTGATGCTCGCCAGCAGTCTGTGCATGTACAGCGTGGAACATGATTCCCAGCCGGAAGTATTCCGCAATGCCTTCAGCGGCATCTGGTGGAGCATGTCAACGCTGCTCACCGTGGGCTACGGTGACATCTATCCCATCACCACGCTTGGCCGGATCATGGCAATCTGTATCGCCTATCTCGGTGTCGGTGCCGTGGCTATCCCTACCGGTATCATCAGTGCCGGTTTTGTAGAACAGTACCAGCGCAAAAGCAGTCTCTCTAATATTAAAGAGGCAGATATTCATGAGATCGCCGAGATCTTCGTAGATAAACGCTTCGCGGGCAAATCCGTGGAAGAAATGGAAGAGGCAGAACAGGTCACGATCTTCCTCATTCTGCGGGAAGATCTGTCCATTCTGCCTCAAAAAGATACGATATTAAGGTTAAATGACATCATTGTCATTCGTGGGGAGCATTCCTAATCTGCTTCCGTCGCTGCAGTTTCCGTTTCCACAGCTTCCGTGGTTTCTGTTTCAGCAGTCTCCGTCGCTTCGGTACTTTCTGTTTCTTCGGTAGTCTCCTCCACCAGATCATCCAGTGTATAATTGAAGCCTGTCACCACGTTGGTGGCCACGACATACACTTTCATTTCCGAAGGAAATGCAATGTAATACTGGCTGGTCATGGAATTCAGATTACCGACATTAATGATCACGCTGCGATCTGCAGTCTCGTACTGAATGGTACGCTCCGGGTTCGCCAGTCCATACTGTGACATATCCGTCACATTTTCAATCACCTGATCTGCCTTTAACGGTGCCACCTTCAGGATCATAGCCTTGATACGCTCCTGGTTCAGATTCAGGGAATGATCGTCCGCATAGTACCATGTATCATCCTCTTTTTCAAAGGCATAGGGCTCTCCCTCATATACATAGCTAAAGCTGGTAATATCATCGGAGTTCACATCCAGCACCGTCTCCTGTGTATCCTCGGTGGTGGAAGTCGCGGACGATGCATTTTTATTATACTGTCGGATGCCTAGGAATGCTGCCGCCAGAACCACCAGTGCCAGCAGCATTCCGATCATCTGTCTTTGTTTCTTTTTCATATCTATATCTCACGCCTTTCAATTATTTCTTCCGTCTGCGGAACCAGATCACGAATCCGGCGATCACACAGCCGACAGGCAGTATCACGGTAACCAGCAGCCCCAGCAGCAGAATCTGTGCGGAATCCACTACCAGATTAGAGACCTCATAACTTTTTACCGGAATAGATACCGATGTCTCATGATCTGTCATTCCACTGAATGTATTGGTGAACAGGGTCAGGTTCGCACCGCTGACGACAGAATTTGCATCATCCGTGAACAGCTGCTCGCAACCGTACACGACCAGTGTAGCATCCCCATTATCCAAAGTCTTTACTGCCTCAACACCTAATGCGAAGGGACCATTCACATCATTTTCACCCTGTGAAAAATCCTGTGTATTGTTGACATCCTGTTTTGCAAAAGAGCTGTCGGAGGTGCTCAGGAATACATCATAGGTAATATCACCGGTGGCTGTCTCGTCGGTACTTACTTCCTCCGGGACGATGATGCCCTGAGAATACGGCAGAAACAGATATTTTCCGTAGGTGCCTGAGGTATAGCTGTCAGAGCTCTGTGTCGGCAGGATATAATACGGACTTCTGTAGTAGCCGTTGGAATCATTCTCCACTACCAGTCCTTTGGCAATGCTCAGATTCATGTAGCTTAAGATAGCATCTATATTGGGTGTCTCCTCATCGGTATAACCGGTCACCAGGATGACCTTACCGCCATTATCCAGATAATCGATCACCTTATCCTTGTCATCGGAAGAGAAATCACTGGTGGCGCCGTTGATGAACAGACAGGCCGCATCGTCAGGGATAGCATCCAGATCCATCAGATTCACGGTCTCATAATCCACATTTTCCTTGTTCAGTGCGGATGTAAAAGTGTTACTTAAACTCAGTTCGTTATGTCCTGTTGTCATATATACCTTGGGCATATCGTCATTTAACACATAATCCAACGCACTGGTGATCTGTCCTTCGCCATCATAACCGGTGGTCGTAGTGTTATAACTGTACGTCGAATAGTCAAAATCATAGGAAGACTCATAGACATCGTTGTAATCAATGACCTTGCTGCGCTTGTCGCTGACCACGATCAGGCTGTTCGTGCTGATGTTGCCGGTGGTGTACTGGGTATAGAACATCGGGTTAACGGTGGGATCCACATATTCCACGGTGATATGATCCGACAGATCATCATATCTCTGTAAAGTCTGCCCCAATGTGGTATCCTGATTGTCCTGATTTACCAACACATAGATTGTCACATCATCCTGCATATTTTTCACATAGTCAACGGTCTGATCTGTCAGGGAATAGAGCTTCTGGCTGGTCATGTCGATTGCTGTCCAGCTAGAAGGCATCTCGCCCATGATAATATTAACGACTACTACCAATGCTACCGCTACAGCGATCATACCGGTACTGTAAGCACTGAAGCTTAAGTTCTTCACGGACATGCTGTAACGGCGTTTCTGAATGGACTGTACTGTCAGGAACAGAACCAGTGCCGTAACGGATGCATAATATACGATAGAAGATACATCCAGTGTGCCGTTTAACAGGTTAGAAAACGGCGTATAAAGGTCAAAGCAACGCAAAATCTTTGTCAACAGATTGCCGGTACTGGAAATAATGGAGCAGATGGAATCCATCATATATCCCAGGAACAATACTAAAAAAGTAAGTACTGCTGCGATGACCTGGCTCTCTGTCACGGAAGACAGGAACAGACCGATGGCAATGGCGGTCATCCCGAAGAGGAAATATGCCAGGATCGACAGATAGGCCTCTCCCATGGGAACACTGCCGTACTGCGCCATAATCAGCGGGTAAAAGCAGATGATTGCTACGGGAATGGCAAATATAGTTAACAGCGCCAGGAATTTTCCCATAACGATGCCGCCTACGGACACCGGTGCCGTCAGGATCAGCTGATCCGTCTTGCTCCGCTTTTCCTCCGCCAGAATACGCATGGTCAGGATCGGCACGGTCAGCATGAATAAAAAGGTAACGCTGGATACCACATACGCAAAATAAGGATATCCGTTCATCAGGTTATAAACGCTGAAATACAGTCCCAGGAAAAACAGGGTGACCGCAATAAATAAAAATCCGATAAAGGAACGGAAATAGGATTTCAATTCTCTCTTATAAATGGCCAGCATATTATTCCGCCTCCTTTGTAGTTACAGTTTCTTCGGCTTCCGGCTTTTTTCTTTTTGAGAATAGTTTGTGCTTCTCCGACTGTGTAGGTGCCACATCCTCGGTCAGTTCCAGGAAGATGTCTTCCAGAGACTTCTCCGCATGGGTCATCTCTAAAATGGGCAGCTTTGCTTCTGCCAGTGCATAGAATACCTGCTCTCTGATGTCGGTATTTTCTTTGGAGATCACTTTCAGTTTTGCAATATTTTTGGGAGCCTCAGTATTTTCTTCGATCCGGTCGATCTGTGAGATCTCCTGCAATGCGCTCTTCACCGCAGCGGTGCTTCCCTTTACTTCCAGATCCAGCTCCATGGAGCCGCTCATAAGCTTCTGCAGATTCTCCGGAGAATCGCTGGCTACCAGCTTACCATGAGCTATGATCATAATATGGTCGCAGACCGCACTGACTTCCGACAGGATATGGGAGCTGAGGATCACGGTGTGATCCTCGCCAAGCTTGCGGATCAGATCACGGATCTCGATGATCTGTTTCGGATCCAGGCCTACGGTAGGCTCATCCAGAATGATGACCTCCGGGTAGCCAAGGATCGCCTGTGCCAGTCCGACTCTCTGCCTGTAACCTTTTGACAGATTCCTGATCAGACGCTGCTGCATATCGGTGATCTGTGTCATTTCCATGACCTCATCGATCTGCTGCTTCCGCTCTTTTTTCGGAACTTTTTTCAGTTCTGCCACGAAGTCCAGGTATTCTCTGACAGTCATGTCAACATACAGAGGCGGAAGCTCCGGCAGATAACCGATGGCACGCTTTGCCTCCTCCGGATCTTTTTGGATATCTTTGCCATCGATGGTCACAGTGCCCTCCGTGGCTGCCAGGTAACCCGTGATGATGTTCATTGTCGTGGATTTACCTGCGCCGTTTGGACCAAGAAAGCCGTAAATCTGTCCCTTTTCCACACGGAAAGAGAGATGATCTACGGCAATATGGTCACCATATTTTTTTGTAAGATTGCTTACTTCTATCATATTTGCCTCCCGGATATGGTGTGATCCCCCACCTGATATCTACGGGTACCCGTAACTGATACCCACGAGTCCCCAGAACTGATACCTACGGATTGTTCCGTGCTACGCACTCTCACAATCCTGCCCGCTATTCGTACATCGTGGGATTATCATCCCACTTTTGTACTCATATCGGGGCAAATCTCAAAGTCTCTCAATCACATCTGAGCAAGCTCATGTGGTCTCGGACTTCTCGATTTTGGTATCAGTATATGTCTCAAATGTCATGAAAAGGTGAAACATTTGTGAAAAATCTGTGAAGCCCCAACCCTTAAAGCTTCGTCACGGTCAGCGAAATGCTTAAATTTCCTGCCTCCACCGCCAGATGCAGCGGCAGCTTCTCCACAGGAATATCTTCAAAAATGAACTCCGGATCACCGGATGCAGCCGTCTGGAATAAAAAAAGTAATCCGTCCACATAGAGCACCACTTTTTTCTGATTGCTGTAAATTGTCAGAGAAAGTAATCCGTTCTCCTGACGATGCAGAGTGGAAAGTACCGGATAGAGCACCGGTTCGCTGCTCCATTTTGCCTGATAATAGTAGTATCGCTCTGTCAATGTCCTGCCGTCCGCCGCCAGGAGTGCTTGGCATGTCGTTTCTCCGGGTAATCCACGGTACACAGGGAGATTTTCCGGTCTTATCCACAGGTCACCTGTGAGGAATCCACCTCTTCTGCACAGACGGTAAAACGCCCGCACTTCGTAGCAGTTTTGTCTCTCTGCCCCGGATCCGGTTCCTTCCAGCCGGATCGCATTGACTCCCATCCGGACCAGCCGTTCCAGATCTCTTCGTACCTGCTCCACCCTCGTCCCGGCATCACTGATCTGCGGGGGAAGCCGGTAGACTACTTCATGTGGCAGGAACTCTTTTTCATTGAGTAGAATTCCCTTTTTTTCTACGACACGCACGTCATAAATGGACAGTTCCTGCCGCCAATACATTTCCACTTCCCCGGTTATATCCTCAGCAGGATCTAACTTTTCCTCCTTCTCCATACCACCCATCTTTTCTCCATACTCCACGCTTCTGAATCTTCCCTGCGCCTTCACCAGATAGACATAGGGATCCCGCATGCCGTCCCAGAGATGCGGCCGCAGCAGCAACGCCGTCATGGAATCCGCTTCTTCTGATGAGTATTCCCCATGAAAAACAAGGCGTTCGCCCTCCGCACCTTCCCAGATCTCAATCTGTAAAGCGGACAGCAAACGCCCTATCTTTTCCGGCAGGGCAAATTCCAGATAAGCCTTGCCATTTTCCAGTTTTGTTGTAATTCCAAGATCGTCTCTCATCTGCATTTCTCTTTCCTGCCTTTCGCATTCTGTTACTAAGAGTTTTTGCAAAATGGGACTCTTTTATGCTCAGACTAAGAAAATCAAATACCAAAGCCGTCAAAAGAAAACAAAAAGTAACTTGCTTCCCGTCTTTTTAGGATTTACTATAGAGACAGATAAAATTTTTTCAAGGAGGATATCTTATGCCTTTTATTAATTCCAAAATCAGTACTCCCGTCTCCATTGAACAGGAACAGGCTCTGAAAACCCGATTGGGACAGGCCATCTCTATTGTTCCCGGCAAATCCGAGAGCTGGCTTATGCTTGGCTTTGAGCCGAATTATAACTTATATTTTCGTGGCAGCAACAGCGAACCGCTGGCCATGGTAGAGGTCAGTGTTTTCGGTGGAGAAGATGCCACTGCCTTTTCTGCACTGACCGCAGAGATCTGCAATATCTTTCATGAAATCATGAACATCGCTCCGGATCATGTCTATGTAAAGTATCAGACCGTAAAATACTGGGGCTGGAACGGAGACAACATTTGATATCTCGTATTTTGTAATTATTCCTGTAGCTGCCCATCCACGATACGAACAATACGTTTCGCAGACTGGGCAACACCCAGGTCGTGGGTGATCATGACGATGGTGTTGCCCATATCGTTCAGTTCCCGGAACAGCTTCAGTACTTCCTTACCGCTGGTCTGATCCAAAGCACCGGTAGGCTCATCCGCCAGAAGGATCGCCGGCTGTCCCACCAGTGCTCTGGCAATGGATACTCTCTGCTTCTGTCCGCCGGATAATTCGTTGGGCTTATGTCCGATACGATGATCCAGCCCCAGCAGTTTGATAGTATTTTTACACTTTTCCTCTGCTTCCTCATGGGTCACGCCACGCATCAGCAGGGGCATGATAATATTCTGCATGACATTATAGGTCGGGATCAGCTGATAATTCTGGAAAATGAACCCGATCTTTTGGTTGCGCACCATGGTCAGATCATCCTCTTTGGTCTCATGGATTGCCATGCCATCCAGATAATATTCCCCACTGTCCATCACGTCCATACAGCCGATCATATTCATTAACGTAGTCTTACCGGAACCGGAAGGGCCTAAGATTGCCACGTATTCTCCCTTATTTACCTGAAAATTGATGTCCTTCAGGATCGGCAGACGCTCCTCTCCCAGCATATAGCCTTTATTTATATTTTTCATGGTGATCATTGCGTTTTCCATCATAATCCTTACACCTTTCGCACTACTCCTGATTTAAAGCTTCTACGGGGATCAGTCTCGATGCCTTATATGCCGGATAGAAGCCGAAGATACTTCCGGTGAGGACACCAAACAACAGCGACAATACTGCACCCTGTACCGATAAGGACACTCTCACGTTGAACAGCTGCACGAATGGCGTAATTCCAAGAGCCACCAGCACCCCCAGTACGGCTCCTACCAGACTGGTAAAACTTGCCTCCAATAAAAACTCCAACAGGATATCCTTTCGGGAGCAGCCCAGTGCTTTCAGAATACCGATCTCGTTGGTACGCTCCTTGATGGATACAAACAATACATTCATAATGCCGATACCGCCGACAATAAATACGATCACCGCCATGGAGATTAACAGTAATGTCAGTGTCTCGTTGGAAGCAGAGGCTGCCTCCATCTTGCTTCCGGCATCGCTGATGGTAAATGTGGTGTTGGGATAACTTTCTTTTAAGGCACTCTCCACCCCTGTCATTACAGTGTCCACCTGATTCACATCTTCTGCGACCACGGTAATGGTTGGACTAATGCTCGTACCGGTAATGTATTTGATGCCGGTTTCGTAAGGTACATAGATCGCCGTATCCGGGCTGATGCCGGATGCCACAGTTCCCATCTCGGATAGTACCCCTGACACTATATAGGGGCGGCCATCAATATAGACTATACCGTCATAAGCATCGTAGGCGCTGCCAAAAATTTCCTTTGCCACGGTGGCACCCAGTACGCACACCTTTTCCTTGCTCTCATTGTTTTCTTCTGTGAGGAAATCCCCGATGGCCATTTCCAGATTACTGATGGCAGCATAATTGTCCTCCACACCGGCAATGGTGTAATAGGAAGCAGAGGTCATATCGCCTCCCTCCACCGATGCTGTAGTGGAATAAGAGATCGTAGTTGCAGAGATTCCCGATACAAAAGTCGCCAGATCATCACCGTCTTCACTGGTCAATGTCACGGCTTCGCTCTCTTCCTCCTGTCCGAATCCGAAAAATCCGCCGAAATCCATTCCCCCGCCGGGACCACCGGACATACCGCCGCCGGAACCTCCGCCCATATTTGTGACGGTAACGCTTCCTCCACCGCCCGGCATTTCAAAGCTAAAACCACCGCTGTCACTGCTGTCGCAGGAAATATCAATGGCTCCGGCATTCAGGTTCTTGAACTGCTCCGCCACTTCTTCTTTTCCACCGGTACCTATCGCCAGCACCAGCATTATGGTGGCGGATCCCACAACGATACCGATGGAAGTCAGGATCACTTTGAATTTATTCTGTGACAGGTTCAGCCACACCAGACGCAATATTTCGGATAATCTCATATTCTACTTCTTCCCTTCCATTGACCTTACTTTCCCACAGGTCTCCGCTCTACTTCGTAATGCTGCTTTCGATCAATACGATATCTCCTTCTGCAATATCTCCGGAGATCTCCACATTAGAATCATCTGACAGTCCTGTCGTTATTTCCTTTTTCACAATGCTGCCATCTGCTGTCTTCACTTTTACATAAGTCTTGTTATCCTCTGTGATAATGGCTCTGTGTGAGACATACAGCACTTCTTCCGTTTGTTCCGTAACGAAAGTTACATCTCCTGTCATGCCCTGGAACAGTCCGGAGACATCCCCTTCTAATGTGACAGTTACGTCATAAGTTATATTTCCATTGGAATCCGATGTCGCATCTCCGATAGCCGTCACCTTTGCCGTAAAGGTATCTTCCGGATATGCCGTCAATGCAATATTCGCCGCAGATCCCAGAGAGATATCCGTCATGTCATCTTCATCCACTGTTACCGTCATGGTCACTTCATCCATATCGTATAAGGTAACCAGAGAGGTTCCGGTACTGATCTTGTCTCCGGCCTCCAGCTCCACGCCGGTGATGACACCGTTGTATCTTGCACATACTGCATTACCATCGATATAAGTGCTGAACTCATTCCATTTTTCCAGTGTCTCATTATAGGTTTCCTGCTGATCGGACAATTCCTGCGCAAGATACCCCAGTGCAATGTCATAGGTCTCCTGTGCGGTATTGTAAGCCAGTGTCCGCAGTTTTTTTGTCTCAGCTACGGTCAGTTTTCCCTGCTCCAGTTCCCGTTTCGCCTTATTGTAGGCAGTTTCGGCAGTGGTTACATTTTCCTCCGCCTGCTCTACTCTCTGTTCCAGCTCTTCCTTCTGCTGCTCCAGGGAATCTGCCGTGGACTGTGCCTGCTCCGTCAGCTGCGCATAATAGACATATCCGTAAGTATCATCTGCTGCGTCGGTACTGTTCAGACTGTATTTACAGTTCGACAATACCTGTGCCGCATCCTCATAGGCTGCCGTTACTTCCTCCAGCTGTGCCCGGTAATCTTCCAGGCTGCTCTTCGCCTGCTCCAGTGTGCTCTCCGCAGAATCTACCGTATTCTGAAGCTCCTGCAATGTAGTACTGTACTCGGTATCAATATAACTGCCGTAAGCAGTGCTGCTGTCATAAGTGTATTTTGCCTGTTGTTTTGACAGGGTCTGGTCGGCTTCCACCGCCTCCAGATCCGCTTTTGCTTTCTCTACGTTAGACTGCAGTTCGTCTTCCAGGTCGGAGACACTGTCTTCTTCTAGCAGGTACAGGGGATCTCCCTCGGACACCTGCTGCCCCACGGAGACCACTACCTCTGCCACGGTCAGGGTAGAATCGTCACCATTGCTGCCGGAGCTGCTGCCGCCCATATTAAAGATCTGCCCAAACATGTCTAAGCCTCCCTGGGCTCCGCCACCGGAAGCACTCATGCCGCCAAATCCACCGGATCCAGAGTTGCTGCCGGCAGTACTACCGGAGGAGCCGCCGGAGGAACTGCTGCCGGAAGTATCCGTTCTCTGCAGGGCACTCATATCCAGATCAAAGGTCTGATCCACCGTACCGATGTCCACGGAGCCGGTCTCCGTCACACCTTTGACCAGTGTCCCGTATTTTACGGTGGTCTCTTTATAGATGACTTCCGTATCGGAACCACCGGAGAGACCAATGGCACCAGCCACTACAGCGATCACACAGACACCACAGACACCTGTGGTGAGCTTGCGTCTTTTCGACCAGCTTTTCCATGATCCGATCCAGCTCATCCGATTTTTTATAGTTTCCTTGATCTTTTTCCCATTTTCATTCTGCTTCATAACTGTTCCCAATCATTCCTGTCTGTTTCTCAACATTTGTTCCATCCGCCTGATTTATTGTCCTCCGGGACCGCCCGGCATTCCGACGCCGAAACTGCCGGAACCGCTGCCTCCGGGACCACCTTGGGGCATTGCTCCTCCAGAAGGCATCTGCATATCCTCTGGCATAAGGGATTCATCGAATTCCTGAAGCTCCATATCACTGCCGGTTGTGGTATCAGCACTGCTGCCGGAATCCTCCTGCGTGCTCTTTACCTCTGCCTCAGAGCTGACCTTACTTGCCAGGTAAATAGTATCGCCCTCTTCCAGTCCTGACAGGATCTCAATGTCCACACCGTTGGTAATACCGGTCTCTACCTCCGCCAGTTCCTTACCTCCCAGTGCTGTCTTTCGATATACATAAGTTTTGCCGTTTTCTTCGACAATGGCCTTACGGGACACATAGATAACATCCTCTTTTTCTTCCGTTACGAAAATGACATCTGCGGTCATGCCGCCGTAGAGCTGCTCCAGTTCACCTTCCACGCTGATCTCCACAGTGTAGCTTACGGTATTACTGTAATCGGAAGTAGCCGTGGTATTGATGGAGAGAATGCTTCCAGTATAGGAATCCTCCGGGTATGCCGTAAAGGTGATATCTACCGCATCTCCCACCTGCAGGTCCACAATATCCTCCTGGGTCACATCCACGGAGATTCTCATGTCATCCGACGTTGCATAGGAAAACAGAGCTCCTGTCGTCGTCAGACGGTCTCCCGCTTCGTAGCTGACCTCTGTGATCACACCATCCTCTGCGGCATAGAGAATACCATCACTTCCGATGAAAGCTTCAAAGGCCTGTAACTGTTCTTCCCGTTTTTCTTTCGTCTCTTCCACTTCCTGTAAGGTCTCCTTCAGATCTTCCACGGTAGCGTTGTAGGTAGTCTGGGCATTCTGTCCGTTGATCACGGCCTCCTGATAGGTCTCTTCTGTATCCAGCTTGTCGATTTTCTGTTTTGCCTGTGCTGCCGCCAGCTGGTTGGTAAGTTCAGTGATGGCATTTTCATTATCTGTTACCGTAGTTTCTGCCTGTGTCAATGCTGATTTTGCCTGTAGATATTTTGTTCGTGCGCTGAGATAACCGTTCTGGATCGTCATGAAATTCACTGTATTATCGGTTCCGACACCTTCATAGCCTTCCTTTGCCGCTTCGTAGGTCTCCAACGCATCCTGATAATCTTCCTGTGCTTGCGTCAGTTTCTCCTGCAAAGATGCGGTATTCGCCTGCTTCTGCTCCAGCTGCACCTGCAGCGATGCCACATTGTCCGTCACGCTCGTACCGGAAGTATTGCGGATGGATGTCGCATAGGAAGCACTGATCTTCTGCGTATCATAATCAGTCTGGGCTTCCAACAGGGACAATTCATAAGTACTCTCTGCCTCCGCATAGTCTGCCTGCGCCTCCACTACCGCATTCTGCAACAGTACCCGAACCGCCACCACGCTGTCTTCCGTGAATTTCAGAAGTTCCTCGCCTTCGGTGACACGCTGCCCGCTGGCGGCGTAGATCTCCTCTATCTTCAGATATTTCTGTACGGTATCATCGTCATCCTCGTCGCTGTCATCCTCGTCATCATCACTGACATCCAGATCCAGATCGTAATCTATGGATTTTGTGTTGTATTCCAGAGAGCCGCTCTCCGTCACACCTACCTTTAATGTACCACGCTCCACCGTCTCTTCTTTGTAGATCCACTGTTCTTTCTGAAGTAACGGTGCAATAAACACGGTATAACAGGCTGCCAGGATCAGCATAAGCAGTGCGATCCCCGCCAGGATCAACTTTTTCTGCTTCTTCGTGAGGGATTTCAGTTTTTCAAAATGTGGTCTTTTCAATTTCATGACTGCGTCTGTCCTCCCTGCATGCTCTGTCTCTGCTGTAACTGCTTGATCTCTTCCTCCGTCATGCCGAAGACTACGGTGACGGATTCGTTTGCACTTAAGCTGTCCTCCTCATCTTCCACGTTGATCTGTACCGTCACGCTGTAAGTGACACTGGTACGGCTGTCAGACGAGGATACCGGATCGATGGCTGTGATCACACCGGTATATCCGCTGCCTGCAAAGGACTGCACATAAGCACTGTCACCTACAGTCAGTTTTGCAATATCCGACTGATCTACCGATACGGTGACCGTCAGCTCCTTCGGATTGCTGTAGACGAATACGACTGCATCGGAAGTCAGCGTCTGCTCCGCCCGCACCATGGTCCGCAGGATCGTTCCATCCTCCGAAGCATAGAAATATCCGTCTCCCACACTGCTTTCAAACAGTTCCAGATTCTCTTTGGCATCTTCATAAGTACTTTTCAGAGCTGCCAGATCGGACTTAGCTTTTTCCACCGTAGTGTTATAATCACTCTCTGCCCGTTCTGCGCCGGACAGGGAATTCTCATAGGTCAGTTTTGCCTGCGCCAGCTGGATCTCATAATTTTCCTTCGCTTCCGTGACTGCCTGCTGAAGGCTGGGAAGCTTTAACTGCAATGTCTGTAAGTTAAAAGAAGCATTGGTGACTGCATCCTCATATTTTTCCTGTGCTTCTTCCAGATCCTTCAGATTCTGTTCCAAAATGCTGTATAGGGATGCCAGAGTTTTCACATTCGAGGAATTGCTGTCCTGTCCACTGCTGCCCAGCACATTGCCTGCGGTTCCACCTGCTTGCACAGATCCGGCTGACCCGCCGGTGATCTGGGACCAGCCAATTCCCCACTCATCCAGTTTATCCGTCAGTGCTTTCAGGTTCTCATCATAGATTGACTGATATTCATCTACCTTGAAATAACTCTTATAGGAACCGTCATTAACGTATGTCTCATATTCCGCTATGTCATCCTCGACATCCTGCAATTCCTCTTCCGCCCTGGTCACAGCACTCTGCAGACTTGCTACCGTCTCATCATAGACTTCCTTCGCCTGCTGTCCGGTAAGGATAGCACTGTCTCTTGTGTACTCCGCGGTGATCAGGTTCTGCTCATGTTCAATGGCTCCGGTACGATACGCAAGCTCCGCATCCTCCAGCGCTCTCTCCAGTTCCTTTCTGGCTTCCTCCACACTGTCCTCCGTAAGCTTTAAAATCTTATCTCCTGCCGTTACCTCTTCCCCGGAGACCGCATAGACTTCCTCGATCTCTAGCTCTGCCGTCAGATTTTCCACATCGAAGGTCTCTTCCATGATACCGACATTGGTAACACCTGACGCAGCAGTCATATCCTCCGTGAAGGTCAGCCCCGCCATATTCCCCGGCATGGAAAATTCTGATTGATTGCCGTTTCTATGTAATATCACCACTGCTGCCACAGAACCTCCACCCAGCGTAAGTACCAGTACCAGCGCAATGATGATCCATTTTTTGTTTTTCTTTCGGGAAAAAATTATCTGTTTGATCTCTTTGTTCTTCACGGCGAACCTCCGATTGCTATTCCGTCCAAATTCCATTGTTTTCTCAAGTATAGTTGGATTTTGTATTGAAAAAGTGTTCGCTCTGTGAAAAATCTGTGTCCTATAGGAGCTTTCCCCCTGCCTGCTTCTATGCAATTACACAAATAACGCACAAAAAAAAGGTCCTGTTGGAGGCTGCTTTCGCAAAAGTCTCTAACAGGACCTTCTATCATAAGCTTACGAATCGTGCTATCGCGCTACTGTGTCCGGAAAAACAAATCACCGCTTCCGGGAGATGCAGATATCCTCCAGATTCTGCGCGCCCTCCGGTCCGATGGGTCTGCCACCCGTGGTGATGCCCCATCCTGCACGGATCTTGATAATATCGTCGATCTGTCCCTGGGACAACAACGTCTTCTTCCCTAAGATAAAGTTATTCATCATCAGGATCTTCGCATAATATTCCGTGGTCTCCATGCGGTAATATGCCTGCATGAGGTTATCTCCCCAGGTCAGTGCGCCATGGTTTGCTAACAGTACAGCATTGTATTCCCGGCAATAGGGTGCCACCGCTTCCGGCACTTCCTCTGTGCCGGGCAGGGCAAAATGCACTAGCGGCACACAGCCCAAGGACAGAACCCCTTCCATCAGCACCGGCTCCTCCAGACTGATGCCCGCACAGGCAAACGCCGTCGCTGTCAGAGGATGTGCATGTACCACGCCCTGTACCTTCGGGTTCTCCTTGAATACTCTGAGGTGCATCTTGATCTCGCTGGAAGGCTTGTGCGTTCCCTCCAACACATTCCCGTCCAGATCCAGCTTGACCAGCATGTCCTCTGTCATAAATCCCTTAGAAACTCCCGTAGGTGTTGCCCAGATCTCATTATCTCCGACTTTACAGGAAATATTTCCGTCGTTCGCTGCCACGAAGCCGCCCTGATACATTCTGCGGCCTACCTCTAAGATCATCTGTTTTGCCTGTGCATCTGATATATATTCCATACTAATCTCCATTCCGCAGACGATTCCTTCCGTCGGAGGAATCCTCCTTTTCCGTTCCGGCATGCAATAATATATTACCTTATTGCCCTTCTCCTTGTCCAGCTGATATTCCCAATAATTTTTTATGCATGCTTCCTAACATATTCTTTCGTAACTAATTATCTTTCCCTAAGTATTGTACCACATTTCTATTCTTTTTTATGATACTAAACGCCCCGATATGAGCATAAAAGTGGGATGATAATCCCTCGATATGCGGGTAGAGGGTAGGATGCCATGTGCCAGTGGCACATGTTTAGCGCGGATCGAAGCGGAATGAAATATCTTCTCATGTCTATACAAAAAAACGTCAAAATGCTATAATTAAATTGGATTTATTTTGCCAACACATACGAAGGAAGCATAACACTATGACACGGAAGAAAATTAAATTTTCTCATACCAAATGGCTGCTGCCGTTATGGATACTTCTTATCGGCAGTATTGTCTTATATATGATCGCTCATGCGGTACAGCAGGACGACTTCAGGCACATCCGCACTCTTGCGGAACTAAATGCTGTAACCTACGGTGATAACATGATCGCAGATCTGTATGCCGGTATCAGTATCACGGATACACTGGAGCAGCTTCTGATCAGTACGGACGGCAGAATCGACAAATTTGATATCATTGCGGACAGAATGATGGCAGATTACGTCCGGAGCATCCAAGTGGCTCCCGGGGGCATCGTAACAGATATCTATCCCGCCGAAGGCAACGAAGCAGGTAAAATAGACCTGATCCATGACAAATACCGCGGAGAGACCGTAAATTACAGCATTGCTAATGATGTGCTTATCATACATGGTCCTTTCGAGCTGGAGCAGGGAGGACACGTCCTTTCGATCCGTAATCCAGTTTTTTTACAGGATGAGAAGGGAACTCCCTATTTTTGGGGCATGACCATGGTTATCATCAAGGTTCCTGATATTTTTCAGCATTCCGCTGATGCCTTAACCAATTTCGGTTATCAATACCGGCTATCGAAGACCATCTCACCTCTGACCGATGAATATACCGTGGTAGACCAGTCGGAGGAGACTCTGATGGATCCCGTCTCTTATGATTTTACTCTGGGAGGCTGTAGCTGGAAGCTGGAAGTCATGCCCACCGGCGGCTGGAAGAATGACACACTTTTACGACTGATAGTATTCTGTGATGTTACAATAATCTTACTGCTGGAGGTTCTTACGATATCTATACTGCTCGTTGACGAGCAACGCAAAAAGTTCCGCAGACTCTCTCTGACGGATTCTATGACCGGTCTCTTAAATCGTAACGGATTTAATTTGCAGCTGGAGGAGTATCTGGAGGGAAACAAGCAGAAAAACTGTGTCGGTATATTACTTGACGTGGATAATTTTAAATTTATCAATGATGTCTATGGTCATACTATCGGTGATCAGGTTCTATTGCAGCTTTCACAATCCTTAGTGCAGGCTTTTCCGGATAATTCCATTATTGCCAGAAATGGCGGTGATGAGTTCTGTATTATCCTGAAGGATTGCAGTGCAGAAGAGGCTGCCCCAATGATAGACGCTTTCAGCAAGGCTTCCCGCTCTTTTTCAGCCAAAGGCGTCGAACACAATTACAGCATTTCCCTGGGCTATACGGAATACCCCGCCAACGCAGAAAAAGTCTCTGACATTCTCCGTTATGCCGACATTGCACTCTATGAGGTAAAATTACAGGGAAAACATGGTGCTTTGGCCTACCGGCCGGATTTCCACAATTCGAAACGGACACAGCTTGGTTTTTCATTATCGGATATTTCTGACAACCTGCCGGGTGCCTTTTTCATCTACCGGGCCGAAAAGGAGGATGAACGCATCCTGTATGCTAATCAGGAAATGCTTCAGCTGACAGGATGTACGGATCTGGATGATTTTATGCATTTTACGAAACATCAATTCCGTAATCTGGTGCATCCTGAAGATCTGACACAGGTAGAAGAAAGCATCTGGCAGCAGATAGAATCCGGCATGAACGGATACAATGATTATGTCAAATACCGACTTGCTGTCAAAGATGGAACTTATAAGACGGTTCTGGATTATGGGCGTATCGTGGAGAGTGAACATTATGGCTCGGTTTTCTATGTATTGGTAGTGGATTGCGAATTTATCAAAACACACTACGATGATTAATCATAAAAATAAAAGAATAACAAACTTTCCTCCGGGGCATACTGGTTCCGGAGGAATTTTTATATGAAAGATCAGATTAAGTCTTACTTACAACGTTTGAATCACGGAGAAGCTCTGGAAAATGTCCAGGCGGATTTCGTCCGGGAATGTAAGGATGTGGATCCTGCCGAGATTATGCATGCCGAGCAGGAGCTGCTGCGGGAGGGTACTTCCATCGAAGAATTGCAGCGGCTCTGTGATGTGCATTCCGCCCTGTTCCATGGTTCCGCGACAGATGCCCAGAAATTGCACGCTAAGGACATACAGGACCAACGGCTCTCCGCTGCTGCCGCCCTGATCCAGATCTCCGGGCATCCCCTGCAGACTTTTACGCTGGAAAATGCAGCACTGGAAAAGCTGATTGCCCGCGCGAAGCAGGTTCTGGAAAATGGAACAATAAATGACGGATCATTAAATGAGCTGCGCCAGATCGCTACCCACTATGCCAGAAAGGGAGACTTACTTTATCCACATTTGAAGGTGCAATATGGGATCAGCGGTCCCTCTGCGGTCATGTGGACAGTGGATGATGAGATCCGGGATGAACTGAATGCCCTTGCAAAACAAAAAGACCAAAAAGAAACCGCTGCATGGAAACAACGTTTGAATGCCGTATTGACCCGCATGGAAGAAATGATCTACAAGGAATCCAATATCCTCTTCCCCAACTGCGCACTGAATTTCTCGGAGGAGGAATGGTATCACATTTACCGGGATGCCAAAGATTATGCGGAATGCTTCGGTATCCGGGGTGATAGTTGGGAGGCTGCGGAAGCACATCTGACCGACACTGCCTCTACGGCTGACACCATGTCTGCGGAACACGCTTTTACAGGTAGTGAGACCAGAATCCACCTCCCCAGCGGCAGTCTGACCCTGTCGCAGCTGACCGCCATGTTGAATACGATTCCTTTGGAGATCTCTTTCGTAGATATCGATAATATCAATCGCTACTTCAACGAAGGTCCCAAGGTATTCAAGCGTCCCGGTATGGCATTGGGCCGGGAGGTCTTCACCTGTCACCCGCCTAAGATCGAAGAACGGGTTCGCCGCATTATCGGAGAATTCCGTGCAGGGAATCTGGACCAGGTACCGGTCTGGATGGACAAGGACGGCCGGACTTTCTTAGTGACTTATTATGCCGTCCGGGATAAGCAGGAGCAATATCTGGGAACGCTGGAACTGGTACAGGACATGGAGTTTGCAAAAGAGCACTTCCGCTAGGACAGTGCTCTTTTTATCGAACATAATGTAGTCATCCGGCTCTTTTGATTTCTTTTTTCGTTATAGTTTTTAATCCTTATATTCCAGTCCAAAATAATCCATGTATGCCTTAAATCTATCCTGGGCAGTCAGACAGGTATCCATAAGATATCCCTGTTCGTTCTTCCATTCCTTCAGACCTCGATAGTAGAATTCCTTTATATCATCCTCTATAATAAAAGGGGTAATTCCATTACGGAGACACTCCTTAAACATAATTAATCTTCCAACACGGCCATTTCCATCCTGAAAAGGATGTATCTTCTCAAATTCATAATGAAATTGTATTATTTCCTTCAACGTCTTTTGTTTTGAAAGATTATATCTGCTTAATAAATTCCGCATTTCTCCGGGTACTCCGACGGGCTTTGCGGTTGCGCTTCCTCCGACCTCATTTTCAAAACGTTTATACTCACCAACAGCAAACCACGTTTTTCTACTATCTGACGTTCCTGATTTCAAAATATAATGTAACTGTTTAATAAATGCTTCACTCAGGGGATAGTTTGCCAACTCTATTATTTGATCAATGCATTGGAAATGATTGGCTGTTTCAACAATGTCATCCACATTCACAACTTCATCCTGAATTCCAATCGTATTCGTTTCAAAAATATATCTGGTCTGATCATGGGTCAAGCGGCTGCCTTCCATATGATTCGAATTATATGTCAGTTCGATCTGAACCTTATGATAGATTCCTCCCGGTATCCCTGCTTCCTTTTCCGTTTTTAATCTGGTCAAAAGATCATTTGCTATTTTTTCTGCTCGTTTCTTTCTGACCGGCTTTACGGCATCCTCCGGAATCCTCCATGTTTTCCCATCAAGAATTACACCCGGAATTTTTCCATGGGCGCAATAATTTCTTACACTTCTTTCTGATAAATTCCATTTTGCAGCTATTTCATTTACATTTACATATTTCATACACAACCTCCGTAAAACGGCTCACCGGAAATATTATATCATCATCGGCAATATATCTCAAACTTTTTTCTTTTAGATTTCATTTATATTTTGCCGATAAGAGTCGCTTAATTCTTTCTGTGCTTCCTCTACGTAAATGTGTGCGTTTTTCAGATTCCACCGGATCTCTTCTTCGGTAACAGCACGTTTTACTTTCCCGGGGTTGCCGATGACCAGTGAATTATCCGGAATCTCCACGTTCTGTGTCACCAGTGCTCCGGCACCGATGATGCAGTTTTTCCCGATCTTACAGCCATTCATCAGAATGGCTCCCATACCGATCATGGTATTATCGCCAATCTTACAGCCGTGGATGATCGCACCGTGTCCTATGGTCACATGGTCTCCGATCTCCACCGGATATCCGCTGCCCAGATGCACGACCGCATTGTCCTGAATATTACTCTCTTTTCCGATGACGATAGAATCTCTGTCCCCCCGGACCACCGCATTGTACCAAATCCCACTGTTTTTTCCTATTGTAACATCCCCCAGTACCACTGCACCGGGCGCTATAAATACTGTCTCATGGATCTGCATATATATTCTCTCCTCCTGTTTTTATGACACTCTTTCTTCTAAAATACAGTTTACCACATTTTTTCTGACCATATTAACCTAATATATTACATTTTTTCCGAGCAAAAAGGAGCATTCTTTCGAAATGCTCCCTGAAGTAATATTATTAATACTGCGAAATCACATCATAACTCTGCCGGTCCATTCTGACAAGTATCAGTCCATGAACTCCTGCACTGTAATAATCAATGCTGTTCCCGGCTGCATACTCGACGAGCAGTGGATTACCGATGTCCTCCGAATCGGTAATGATGGCACCGGGTGTCACAGTTCGAAGCCAGACGTCCCCGTTGGAAGTATAGACGCCGTGATGGTTGGACTTCATGACATCCGCCTGCAGTTTCGTGCCGTACCGGGCTGCCAGCAGTTCCTCTTTGTCGATACAGAGATCTCCGCCGGTCAGATAGGCGGAGTTGCCATACTGGAACTTCATGAGGATCGACACATCATTCACGCCCTCATCCGTATTGTCACACTGATCCAGTGCTTCCTGTGTCGGATAGTATGCCGTAATACGCACCTCTCCCACCGTCCACTGATATCCTTCCAATACATCGGAATGAATCTGACAGTTTTTCTGTTTCAGATAATCCTCAAATTCCGGCTCACGTTTACTGGACTTTACATAGGAGGACCGGTAAAATGCATCTATCCCGCCTCCATGGTCATACAGATATTCCGCTACTGCCAACGCTCCACCTGCATGATCATCATGTGCATGGGACAGAACAAATGCGTCCAGATGTGTAAGTCCAAGATCCGAAAGCAGCCGGATAATATGTTCACTGCACGCAATATATCCGGCATCAATCATCATCGTCCTGCCGTTAGGAAAAATGACCAGCGTACAATCCCCGCATTTTGCCCGGATCCCCGGCTCCGTCAGTCTGGGAGTGAGCAGGTACAGATTCCCGTCACCGCCATAGGAGAGTGCTCTCCTTGCACATTGGATGATCTGCTCATACTGGTCGGACGGCTTCTGTTTCTCCGATACCGCAGCCCCGGCCATTCCTGTAGCTCCGAGATACTCTCTCTCAGCCCCCAGCAGACACCGGTTGTCCGATGCGGTCATGCTGATCAGGATCCGCTCCCACTGTACCGGTGTTCCTTCATATACCACCGTGTGCAATGCTTCATCCCCAGCAAACGCCCGCATGTCCACATATTTCAGACTTGCAGGCAGCCACACCTGCTCCAATGCCGTGCATCTCTGGAAAGCCTTTGCCCCGATCATCCACACCCCTCTGGGCAGTGTGATCTTTTTTAACGCGCTACAACCGCGGAAGCTGAATACTCCCAGCCGTTCCACCGTATCCGCCAGTTCGACTTCCTCCAATGCCGTACAGTCACGAAAGGCTCCATTGCCGATGCCAGTGATCCCGCTGTCTATCATCACGCTGTGAATCGCCTCCCGGAAATCCTCCCACGGACGCTCTTTCCATTCTCCCCAGTCTTCCATGGCTCCTCTGCCACGGACTGTCAGACTCCCCGTCTCCGGCTGGAAGTTCCACTCCATATTCTTTATTTTACCCTTCATTTTGTATTATTGCTCCTTATATCTGACGCCCTACAGCTTCAGTTTCCATACAAACTTATTCCGCTCTAAGGGGTAGATACTCTCTGTTACATCAATCACCTGTCCTTTATCATTCTTCGTAATAGAAGTGATCAACATTGCCAGAGATCCTTCCTTCATCCCCATCAGATGGCTTTCTCGTCCGCCCAATACCAGCGCAGTCATTTCCTTTTCCATACTGTAACGATTCTTCTGATGCTCTTTCAGGGCCGTTGTCAGGGATGCCTTGGTAAAATCATAATCAAACAGGAACGAATCTCCTTCTGGCAGATAGGATGTCGTTAATACAATAGGGCCTTTATCGAAGGAATCCTTTGCATATCTGAGACGGCTCAGTTTGATTACTTTCTGGCAGTTGTCGCCGAACTTCTCCATCAGATCCTCCGTCGCCTCCATGTAGCGGAACTCCAGCACTTCCGTCTCTACCTCTATCCCTCTGCGGAACATTTCATTAAAGAAACTCTCAATAAATACCGTAGTGTCCTCCAGAACACGGGGGGCCGTCACGAACGTTCCCTTGCGTTTCACACGCTTGAGATGTCCCTCCTGTACCAATCGCAACATGGCTGTACGCACGGTAGAACGACTGACTCCGAACTGTTCACAGAGTTCCACTTCCTTGGGGATCATATAGCCTACCGGCCATTCTCCCGTATGAATCTTATCCATAATATATTCTTCGATTTCCGAGTATCGTGCTGCCATGTCCCGTCTCTCCCTATCAACATTTTATATAGTGCCAGTGTCCGCTGTTTCCAATAGTTCCCATTACTTACAGTATATCGAATTCCAGAAATCAATGTCAATAATTGAGCGTATAATATGTACCAATTTATTGTAAATATGTCTCTAATAAGTACGTATTTCAAAAATACGTGCCCGATCGATACCATATGCCTTATACACTGTGACCGTCAGTCGGTCACAAATGACGTTATCTACAACAATCCGGTTCAGTCTCTGGTAATTTCCGCGGATTTCCTTACAGATGACCTCTTTCCCCTCTCTGTAAAAGCGGATATCGTAATCACAGACCAGTTCCTCCGGCAGCCCCTTTACCTGACGATTTCTGACATTTCGCGTCATGGATGGCATAATCTCCCTCGTAAGGTTCGTATCAAAGGTCAGCTGCACCTGCTGTAAGACCAGTTTTTTACCGAAATCAAGAGAGATACTGGCTCCTTCCTCTCCGATGGGTGCTTCCCAACAGTTACTCTCCTCCTGCACCGGTCTTGCCACACCGTTCAATACATTTTCCGGCACATTTTTTCCTGTACAGGCAGATGCGGATACCTTTGCCGACCGCGCATAGTCCAGCGGGTCTTCATTACGAAAGCCCGGAATATAGCAGTCATCCCGCAGAAGTTGTTGCTGTAACTCCATGATATGCTCTCCAATCTCTCTGGGAGTACATCTGTATTTTACCGCCATGGCTGCCGCCGTACCTACCGCCTGTCCTCCAACGGAACAGGTTCCCATAACTCTTGTGGAACCGTATGCCATCTTGGAAGTACTGATATCTCTTCCCGCCAGCATGACATTCTCCAGATCCTTCGCATAATAACATCTCCAGGGAATGGTATAACATCCGTTGAAATTCAGGATCCGGGAAGGAATCTTGTCAAGATCCCGGATACCGCCCCGTACATGCTCGTCCATCTGCCATCCGCCGTAAGCTACCGCATCCGGGAAAATACGGTTCTCCAGCACGTCATTCTCATTCAGCAGATAATCTCCCTCAATACGCCTGCTCTCCCGATAGCCCGGAACAATGCCGACCCAATCGAGGTCCAGATTTTCCACACCGTGATCCCCTACATTCTTCAGATGATCCCAGACTCCGTAGACACATTTCAACAGTTCGTCGCGAATAACTTCACCATCCCGGATAATATCGTCATACTGGCCACCCAGTTCGATCCACCAATAACCGGAATCCACGTTGGAGAAATGCGGCAGCCTTCCGCTGCCCTCCTCGAACTTGGTCAGCTGTCCACCCTCCATATGGGAGCCGATACTGTTGCCATGCTCTCTGTATTTCAGATCTTCCTCGGAATACTGATATGCCCAGTCAGGACGGATAAACTTCACCGGCTCTCCTCTGTCTACGGCAGAGAACATCAATGTATTGCCCATCGTATCCTGATTCGGTTCCGTCGGCGCATCCGGCTCATGGAATTCATCGCGTCCTTCGCTGCCCATCCTTCCGGCAGCGCCTCCCATGGTCGCCAGCGTGCCATGTCCCGTGGCATCCACGAAGATATCACCATAGATTGTAAATTCTGTCTCTGTGGTGTTCTGATGGCCGACAATGGCCGCTACTTTTTTGCCGTCCATAATGACATCGTCCATATCGGTATTCAGATAAGCATCAAGATTCTCCTGAAAATGCACTTTTTCCCAGATCACGGAATCGAATACAGGAAAGGACGCATAGGGATTCCGCCGCTTATTTTCCAGTAAGATTTCCAGTAAAATGCCGGTTTCCCCCAGATTCTTCTTGGATCCGTGGGCATTGGCCCCGACAATGTGCATACGGATTTCCGAGCTGGCATTTCCGCCAAACATGGAACGGTTCTGCACAATCGCCGTTCTGACACCTTTTCTCGCAGATGCGATAGCGGCACAAACGCCCGCCATTCCTCCGCCGACTACCACTACTTCATAATGTCGTTCTTCCTTATGTACTGACATAATACTCTCCTCTTCCGAGCTTCGCTGCTCCGATTGCAAAACAGGCAGGAGATGAGAACTCTCCCCTCCTGCCTGCATACATTTCTTGTTTGGTTGATCAACCTTTGACGGCACCTACAGATAATCCTTTCAGGAAAAATCTCTGTCCGCAGAGGAATACAATAAATACCGGTACTACAGCCAGACAGCACGCTGCCATGGTCAGATTGTACTGTGTTACCTCGGAACCTACGAACTGGTTCAACGCCAGAGGAATCGTCCATTTTTTCCAGTTGGAGATGAATACCAGCGGATCCAGATAGCTGTTCCATGCATCCAGGAACTGTACGGTTGCGGTGGCTGCTATGGCCGGCTTGACCAGTGGCAGCATAACCTGTGCAAATGCACGGTACTCTCCCGCACCATCGATTCGTGCTGCCTCACGCAGTTCATCCGGTGTTCCGAGGAAGGACTGTCGCAGCATAAATGTAGAGGATACTGCAATGATCTTCGGAACGATCAGAGACATGTGGGTGTTCATCCAGCCCAGCTGGGAAAAGATCACGAATCTGGGGATCAATGTCAGCTGGGAGGGTACCATCATCTGTGCCAGATAGATGATAAACAGTACATTGGAACCTTTGAACTTCAACTTGGCAAAGGCATAGCCTGCCAGAGTCGCAGAGGTAATTGCCACCACTGTACTGATAACTGCGACCTTGATAGAGTTGAAATACGCCAGCGGGAAATGATAATTGGTAGAGCTTGTGGTTCCGATACTTAAAACCTTTTTGTAGTTATCAATATAGAAATATTTCGGTATCCATTCAATGGGGATCTTCATAACATCCGCTTCTGTCTTAAAGGAAGCGGAAAGCATCCAGACAAATGGGATTACCATAACCAGAGTGACTGCCACGATGATTATCGTAACCAGCAGTCTGGTCACTTTTTTGGAAACAGATACATTCTTCATCTTAATCCCTAGCCTTTCTCTTCTTTATTGTTATGTATCCACTGAATAATGGTTACGATCAGCAACATGATAAACAGGATCACTGCAATGGCGGAACTGTAACCCATCTTGTAGTACTGGAATGCCGAGGTGTATATATAATAAACCAGGGTATAGGTAGAGCTTCCGGGGCCACCCTTTGTCATGACATTGGTATATCCGAATACTTTAAAGCTGGAGATGATACCCGTGATCGTCAGGAAAAATGTAGTCGGTTTCAGTAAAGGCACGGTGATCTTGAAAAACTTCTGAACCGGATTCGCTCCATCGATTTCTGCTGCTTCGTACAAATCTCTCGGCAGTCCTGTGATGGCCGCACTGTACATGAAGACGCGGTATCCGAGACTTGCCCAGATGACTACGAGCATGATCGAAGGCAGTGCCCATTCGTAACTTGCAAGGAATCTGGGAGGATCCTGCCAGCCCAGCGCTTTCATCAGCTGGGTGAACGGGCCGTATTTGGAATACAGTGCCATCCACACTACGGAGATTGCCACGATGTTACAGATATGCGGCATATACATTGCCACTCGTACTACACCTGCAACCTTTTTATGGCAGAACTCGTCGATCAGTACCGCAATCACGATTGCAAGGAACAATCCGATTGGAACGGTGACAATGGTGAAGAGCAGAGTATTTTTCAGAGAAGCGGTAAACCACTCATCTGTCCACAGATTCTTGAAATTTGTGAGCCCTACGAAATTCCAGTTTCCGATTCCCTGTGTGAAATTCCAGTCCGTCAGACTTACGTACAGGGAGATCACCAGCGGGATCAGGCTAAAACATATTACACCGATCAGGCTCGGCGCCAGAAAGGAATATGCAACCAGATTCTGATGCAGTATTTTTTGTCTTTCCCCTTTGCTTTTCTTTTTCTTGGTTTCCATTCATTTTCCCTCGTTTATCTGTTTCAGATCAGGGGCGGATCACCTGAAACGCTTCCGCCCCTTTCCGCTGATTTGTTGTAAGTTATGTTACTTATTTCTTGCTTTCGAGTTCCGTCTTGATCAGTTCATTGCTTCTCTTGACCATATTGTCGATCGTCTGATCTACAGACTGTCTGCCATAGCACATTGCGTCAAATTCTTCGTTCCATACGGCACTTACTTCGGTAGATGCAACACCCTGTACCGTCTTAACACCCTGCGTTCTGTCCACAGACAGATAGTTGTTCATGGATTCCAGATCAATGGAGCCTTCTGCATTTGCCTTCAGTACATCAAGAACAGCTTCTTTATCGATACCATTCCACAGAGGAACTCTTCCTCCCTTAACCAAAGGAGCCATACCACCCTTAAGGTACCACATAGCGAACTCGAAGCAGGCTTCCGGATACTTGGTGTTGGCCGCAATACACATCAGGTCGCCGGCACCTGGGGTACCTGCATGGGTTCTGTAGAACTCGGTATTATACTGCTCGTCATCGGGAACGGGTGCGGGTACCAGTGCAGTAACGAAATCGTGAGGATAATTTTCCTGATCCATACACAGACGCATCATGGGGATGCCCAGTGTAATGGCACATTTGCCCTCCAGGAAGGTGTTGGCAACACTCAGGTCCTCGGAGTACTCATCTTCAATGGGGATTGCCCAGCCATTGTCCAGAGTCTTCATTACCATCTCAAAACCGTCGTGATATACCTTGTTATCGAAGTTCACTTCCGTACCTTCATCATTCTTGTAGGATTGGTAGGAACCCAGTACGGAGTTCAGCATCAGCTGCACATATCTGGAGTTCTGCTTACGGCTCCAGCACAATCCGTATACCTTATCCTGACCTTCGCCGTGGGTCAGCTTCTCCACTGCACTTAAGAATTCGGAATAGGTCCAACCATCATAAGGGATATCAATACCGGCTTCCTTGAACATATCCTCATTGATCATCAGCCATCTTGCATTCTCGTATTTTGTCGGGAAACCGTAAACAGATCCATCATCATATTTGTAATCCAGCATATTGGATTCACCCAGTTCTGTCTCCAGATCAAATCCGTAATCTTTCAGCATACCGGACATATCTAACAACAGGTTGGACTCGACACGCTTGTCCAGCTTGGAACGTCCGCCGTATCCGAAGAACAGATCTACATCTCCGCCGCCCATCAGATAAGTCTCCAGCTGTAAATTACCTGAACTGTCGTTGACATAACGTACATATTCTACCTGTACGCCCTTGTCTTTGTACTGCTCATTAAAGTTTGCGCACACTTCATCGTATCCATATTCCGGCTGTACGCCGCCCCACAGACGAATCGTAACGGTCTTGCCGTCATCGGTACCGAACCATTCCTTCTCCCCTGCTTCTGTACCTTGCGCCGCTTCCGTGGACTGTGCAACCGCTGTGCTTTCTTTCTGTTCTGCAGATGCACTGTCGTCTGCTGCATTCTGACCGCATCCTGCCAGACAGGATCCCAACATTGCCATAGTCAGTACTAATGCAATTTTCTTCTTCATAAATCGTAATCCTCCTTTGTATTGTTGTCTATGGTCAACCTGATCGTCCCCTCATCCAAAGACATCTCAGGAATACACCCTTATTTCGTAAATATGTGCCTCATTACTGCCGTTCGTCTTATGAACCATTACCGTGACCCTGTCACATTCTGTTGTAGGAAAAGTTACTATATTTTTCCGTTGAACGTTCTCTGTAACCGTCTGCTTCGCTGCCTTTTTATCTCCCTGCCAGAGAGTTACGGTATAGTCTCTGATCAGTTCCGGCGGTACCCCGATCCTCTGCTGTGCCTGCCTCTTGCGGGACAGCGTGATCTTGATCGGATAATGGAAATTGGAATCGAAAGTCAGATGCACTTCCGATACCGGCTGTCTGTCGGCCAGATGCAATGTAAGCATCTCTCCTTCGGTTCTACCCTTGCCGGAGATCCACAGGTTCCGGTGTCCATCCTCATCTCTGGAAATGCCGTTGATTACATTTTCCGGGGGACAGCCTTCCCGTGCAGAGGTTGCTGTGACTTTAGCTCTTCTCGCCAGATCCTTCGGATCCTCGTTCCAGATGCCGGGAATATAAGCGTCATCCTTCAACAGCATCTGCTGTAATTCCCTCATATGTTCCTGCGCCCCTCTGGGATCACAGTCATATTTGATACAGAGTGCTGCCGCCGTTCCGACTGCCTGCCCGCCGACTGCGCAGGTTCCCATGACTCTCGTGGATCCCATTGCCATCTTGCTGGCACTGATATCTCGTCCGGCCATCATCAGGTTCGAAATATTTTTTGAATAATAGGAGCGATAAGGTATCGTATATGCACCGTCGAAGCTGATCACTCTGGAGGGAAGCTCATCAAAATCGTAAAGCCCCTTCGCCGTGTGGATATCCATCGGCCAGCCTCCGTAGGCCACGGCATCCTCAAACTGTCTGTTGCTGAGGATATCGTTTTCATTCAGGATATAATCCCCTATCAGACGTCTGCCTTCTCTGGAACCCGGCAGCATTCCGACCCATTCCAGATCGTAATTTTCTGCGCCATGGTCGCCACCGTTTTTCAAATGATCCCATATTCCGTAAATGCAGGATACCAGTTCATCCCGGATCTGCTCATACTCGTCAATGATGTCATCTGTCTCACCCGGAAGTTCGATCCACCAGTATCCGTAGTCTACCGAAGAAGTACTGAAGGATGTCATTCTTACATATGCCTTGTCCACCTCTCCCTTGATCTGTGCTCCATGTACTGCGGAGTGGGTTCGGTATTTCAGTTCTTCTTCCGTAAAGGTTCTGGCAAAATCCGGCTTTTTGAATGCCACCGGATGTCCTCTGTCCACCGCTTTGAATAATAAGGTGTTGCCCATCCGTTCCTTGTTCGGCTGTCCAGGAGCATCCGGTTCCCCGAATTCATCCCTGCCTTCACTGCCTGTCCGGAATTCCGCCTCTGCATAATATCCAAGGGTTGCATTGCCGGTGCAATCGATGAAGACTTTACCGGATATCTTCCAGTGCGTCTCCGTAGTCAGCTGGTAGGCATCAATGCTGCGGATCGTGGATCCTTCTCCCATCTCACAGCTTTCCATTGCCGTACTTAAGTACACCGTAAGATTCTTCTGTCTTTTCACTGTTGAAAAAAGGACCATATCCCAAATCGAAAAATTATAATAATCATTTCTGCTCTTGTTGTCCAGCATAATCTCATGCAGGATTCCGCTCTCCTCAAGATCCGGCTTCGCGAGATTCTCAGAAGCTCCGCAGATGTGCATCCGGATCTCGCTGGAAGCATTGCCTCCCAGAACATGTCGGTCATGCACCAATGCTGTTCTGGCCCCGTGTCTTGCGGCTGCCAGTGCTGCGCAGATCCCGGACATTCCGCCACCGATAACTACGACATCATATTCAGCATTTTTTACTTTCTTTTTCTCTGACATTTCACCCACCCTTTTATGTAGTAACATTATGGCTATATAATATTCCTACTTGGTTATTATGTCAATACATATTTTGTATTTTTTAAAACATATTTGTTATTATGAGTAACATAACATTATTTTTATTTGATATTTAGTTCATTTTTCCCATGCTGTTTATTTTATGTACGTACATATTGTAAATTTTATGTAAAATCTGCTAATCTTATGATTTCAGTCATACTTCCTCCAGATAATGCACTCCCTCAAGCTGGCTCACTTCCGACAGGATCTCCGCATGATTTCTACGTTTTTTCAGATCCATCATCAGGATCAGCACAATATCGGAACCTTTCAGGGTCTTATCTCTCTTTTTCTCGATAGAAGACAATTCGTACCCACAGTCGTTGATATAATCATAGACACCGCGGGTCATTGTCTTGTCAATTTCCATATACAGTCCGATATAGCGGTTATATTTTTCCTGCACGCGACTGATCCTCGCAATTCCAAACATGGTACTGAAAATGAGCACGAACAGGATCAGACTGATCTGCAGCATTCCCGAGCCCAGCATAATTCCCAGTGTCGCTGTCGTCCACAATCCGGCTGCCGTTGTAAGGCCACGGACCTGATTCTTTCCGGTGATGATGATCGTCCCCACTCCGAGAAAACCGATTCCGCTGACTACGCCTGCCGGAATACGGCTTAAGTCTGTCCGCCCTGTTCCGAAAGCCGTCCCCAGATAAATATTTACGATGGCAGAGGCCGCCGCCCCGAGACAGACCAGCGCAAAAGTCCGCATTCCGGCAGGATGATGCTTTGTTGCCCGTTCCAGTCCGATGATACAGCCCAGCACTGCCGCGAATAGCAGCCGCAGTGCAATGGCTCCTGTCGTAAATCCGGCAAAATATTCCGTAAAAGTATTCAGCATTACTTGCCTCCTCCTATATTTTTGTACAGAAAACCGGCACTACCACGATTCACATACATGGGCTGTGCCGGTCGTTTGTCTGCTTTTCACGGATTTTTGCGACGTGTTATTCCTGTTGTTCCCCCAACAGATATGTTCCCAGTACATAGGAAAAATCTACCAGTGCAGACTGCACCTCCTTTGGATACATACTGGTCAGATGGTGGATCTCGAATGCAAAACACTCCTGATAATGAATATCACGTAATGCCTGTACGGTCTCTTTCCAGGGAATCGTACCATTATAGGGCGCAAAATGTTCGTCTGTCGTACCATGATTGTCATTGATATGTGTCGCCTTCAGATGAAAACCCACCTGTCGGATCATTGCCGGCACATCCAGTCCCACCATATTGGCATGTCCTGTGTCAATGCAGATCTGCACCATAGGATTGCCCACAGCATCGATCAATTCTAACAGTTCCTCTGCGCAGCTGCCGTAATGGGTCGGTCGATTCATATTCTCGATCGCCATTCCGACATTGTGCTCTGCGTAGAATTCTCCCCAGCGTTTCCAGTATTCGACATTATATTTATAGGATCCGCGATAGTCGTATCCGCCGTGACGGCTCATGGAATAGGGATGTACGACCATCCATTTCACGCCCAGTGCTTCCGCTGCAAGAACACTGCGCCGCATAAGTTCTTCCCCCAGTTCGCCGTCACTGCGGGTTCTGTCCGGGAGAAAGCCTTCCCCGATCGTCCAGTACGCGTGCGCCTGCGGGAACTGTATGTTCAGTTCTTCTTTCAGCGCTACGGTTTCTTCGATCCACTTTTCCCAGTATTCTCCCCGCAGGGGTTGTCCCTCTCTGCAATAGCTGCACAGGCAGGCATCAACATATTGATAGCCCGCGCGGGCACATGCTCTGGCAGATACATCGACGGGGATCCGGTACGGTCTGTCGCAGTCCGCATCCATGATATTCGTTGATGTTGCTAATTTCATATATTATAGCTCCCTTATGTATCTTCTGTTTTCCCTCTGCTACACTCCTCTTTATTTCAAGTATTTATCTTCCAATAACTGTTTTACATCCAATAAACTGTCACACTTTGCCTCTGCCAGCAACAGGATCTCCTCGGTAGGCTGCAGCTGATCCGGTACCATGATCGGATGTAATCCTGCCGCGGAAGCCGATCGGATTCCGTTAAAGGAGTCCTCTATAGCTATCACTTCCTCCGGTGCTGCACCCAGTTCTTCACAGGCTTTCAGATAGATATCCGGTGATGGCTTACCATGCGTGACCATATCTCCGGTAACGATCTTCTGAAAATAGCCGGTGATCCCGGACTTCTCCAGATGACTGAGCACCGTCGCTTTTTTGCTGGAAGATGCCAATGCAACAGGAATCTTTTTCTCATGAAGATATTCGAGGATTTCATGTACCCCCGGCTTCTCCGGCAGCCCGTCCCTCTCCTCCTTTTCGAAGATCCGTCTGCTGCAGTCGGCATGCAGTTTCTCGAAATCCAACACTATTCCCTGCTTTTCTGCTTCTGCCATGAAGACTTCTTTGGTTCCCGGAATGGTTCTTCCAATGCACATTCTCGCAATCTCGTAAGCATTTTGCAAACCGGTAGGCTCTGCTGCCTCTGTCCAGCTCTGCACACCGATCCGCTCGGTATCAAATAAGACTCCATCCATGTCAAATACTACGGCAACTATTTTCATCTGTCCGTCCTCTCCCGTATAAATTCTTCGATTTCTTTTCTGGTGGGGATGGAAGGAATTCCGCCCCGCTTCTGTACACACAGTCCTGCTGTCGCATTCCCGGTCAGGGCGCATCTTCTGAGTTCTTCCACCCCAAGGTCTTCCATTTTTTTGTCATAAGAGAGATAACAGCTTAAAAATCCGCCCCAGAAGGAATCCCCGGCACCTGTGGTATCCACGGCATTTACAGGAAAGGCCTTCACGATCTCTCTGTAGGTCGATGTTGCTACCAGCGCCCCCTTGCTTCCCAAGGTAATTGCCACCAGTTTCAGACCATTAGAAAGCAGTTGATCAGCCGCTTCCTCATAGTCAGCAGCTCCGGTGAGTAACAGACTCTCCTCATCGGATACTTTCATTACATCCGCCAGCGGAATCACTGATTTCATCTGTGCCACGGCGGTCTCCTCATCGGGCCAGAGAGATGCCCGGTAATTGGGATCATAGGAGATCAGCGCTCCTGCGTCCTTTGCGATCCGGATAGCCTCCAGCGTTGTACCCCTTGACGGTTCCTGCGTCAGAGACAGGGATCCAAAATGAAAAATCCGACAGTCAGAGAGCAGCTTCACATCCAGTTCCTCCGTCTGTAGCTGAGTATCAGCTCCCGGCTTTCTCGCAAAAGAGAAGTTTCTTTCTCCCTTTTCATCAATTTCCACGAAGGCCAGTGTGGTAAAATAATGCTCATCCTCCACCACGGCTCCGGTAGCAATCCCCTCCTGCTGCAGCGTCTTTTTCAGAAACGCTCCATGCATATCGGTTCCTATCTTTCCGATGAAAGCAGTCCGGTATCCCATATGGCTTGCCACCGTCAACAGATTCGCCGGTGCTCCGCCGGGATTCTGTTCGAACAGTTTCCTGCCGTTTTTACTGATACCTGCTTCTGTAAAATCAATCAAGAGTTCTCCTAACGCTGCGATCGCTATCTCTTTTTTCATTCTGAATCCACCTGCTTCCTGTATTTAAAGTTTCTGGCAAAATTCGATCTTTTCCTCATTGGGCCCCTTGATCATGAAAAATTTCACACCGTTTTCCCAAAAAGGCAATGCTTCTATACCATTGGTGATAATCTTGTGACCCTCCGCGCAGATCCTGTCATAGGCCGCATTAATATCCGCAACATCCAGCGCCACATGCTGATATGCGCCGTCTGCCATTACTGCCTGATGGTTTTCGAAGGTTTCAATACAGTAATTTTGAAGCTGCAGAAAAGCTACTTTTTCACAGGCCTTTTCGTTATAAGTCTCCAGCAATACCTGAAATCCCAGATTCCTGTAAAATTCTATGGTTTTTTCCATATCATTGGTTGGAATTCCGATATGTGCAATTCCCGTAACTCCGTATTTGTTGTCCATAGTGTCTCCCTCTTATTCCTGTACATTAATAATGACTTTCATGGTAGTCTCGCGGTTATCATCAATATACTGATAAGCTTTCAGGTAATCCCGGAACGGGAATACTTTGGAAATCAGGGGCTGTAAGTGTACCTTCTTCTCATTGACGAGACGGATCGCATCCACATAATCGTCATGACGGTACATCATGGTACTCTTGATATCCAGTTCATGATCGTTGGCTACCGCCAGATCGATCTCCGCCATGCCAGCGAATACAGCTACCAGTACGATCACGCTTCCTTTTCTCGCGTATTTGATCGCCTGTCCCATGGTGATATTATTTCCTGCGCAGTCGTAAATCACATCTGCTTTATCCGGGCCGAAAGCTTCTACCATGGCTTCTCCGAAATCCTTATTCTTTGTATTTACACACACGTCGATGCTGCACTCTTTTGCCTTTTCCAGACGCAGATCGCTGACATCCGTGATCATAACTTTGGCTGCTCCCATTCCTTTAGCAGTCTGTGCAACGAGATTACCGATGGGGCCTGCACCGATAACTACGATGTTCATACCGGTCACATCACCCATCTGTTTTACCCCATGAACCGCAACTGCCAACGGCTCGATCATGGCTCCTTCCTCATAAGACATTTCCTCGGGGATTGGGGTCACCTTGGATGCATCTACCGCAAAATATTCTGAAGCGGTACCTGTGGTCTGGAAGCCCATAACCTTCAGTTCTTCACAAAGGTTGTATTTGCCGTGACGGCAGGGATAGCAGTGTCCGCAATATACCTGAGGTTCAATAGTGATCTTCTGTCCCACATGGAACTGTGTTACCTTGTCTCCAATCTTCACGATCTCACCGGATACCTCATGTCCCTGTGTTACGGGGTATTTTGTAAAGGGATGCTTGCCATGATATACGTGAATATCCGAACCGCAGATGCCGATACGCATGATTTTCACCAGCACCTGATCCTCTGTGATCTCCGGAACGGGAATCTCTCTGAATATGATCTCGCCGGGTTTTGTCATTACTTCCTGTAACATAATAATCCTCTCCTTTTTGTTATAAGTTTTTGCTCTCTTATTGTTTTGTATTCGCTTTTATAAAATACTTTATTTAAGTATTTGTATTATCATCCCAAAGGGAAGATTTGTCAACTACCTGTCATAAAATTTTATTAAAAAAAAACTGATCCGCATCTGCCGGTATAGCATTACGAATCAGGTTTTCCTGGTTTTATTTGATTACTTGAGTATTCCATCAATGGCATATATCTGCAAAAAAGTGTCTTGCTGCGCCTACTGCGGATGCTTCCTTTTCATAGGCACAGTTTTTCAGATAGGAGACATCATGGTCAAATCCATTATATCCCATGACTTTCTCTCCGAGTGGAATCATATACTCTGCGAGGACACCGCCGACATCTCCTCCCAGGATGATATCCATATCATATGCCATCCGAAGATTGGAGATCAGGATGGCAAGGTGGTCAAGATAGTTCTCCCATTTGACGCCTGCTGCCGCATCTTTGTTCTTCACCTGTGTCATAAAGGTTTCCAGTGAGATCCTGTTGTCGTCTGTCAGCACACTTTCCGCACAGTAGGCATCCGTACAGCCGACTTTTCCACAATAGCATTTACGTCCTCCCGGAATGAGGATCATATGTCCGAACTCTCCGGCCTTCTGATTCTTTCCCCGGAACAGCTGCCCGTTGATGCAAAAGGCTCCGCCCAGCGTATGATTCAGGGACAGATAGATGGCATCCTGATATTTCTGGGGATTTTCCGCCAACATTGCCGCATTGGCGTCATTCTCAAAATATACCGGCAGTTCCAGTGCCTGCTCCAGAAAACGCAGACTGTAGTTCTCTATCTGCAAAGCATGCGATTTCAATACAATCCGGTTCTGCTGATCAATGATACCGGGAATCGCAATGCCGACCCCCAGCAGTTCCTCTTCCGCACAGCTTCCCTTCAGGAATTTCGTTATCTCCTTTTTCACCTGCATACAGTAGGAAAAATCCGTGGAGAACTTCAGACGCACCCGGACGCTTTTTTCAATCTCGGAACCCAGATTGATCAGTACCATTTCCAGATGATTGGCACTGATGACTACCCCCATTGCTCTGCGATAGGACTTGTTGATACCGATGCTCTTCGCCTTCCTGCCACCGGTGGACTCATACTCCCCCAGTTCTGTCAACAGCTTCTGGGAAATCAGTTCATTCACATTCGTCAGAACCGTAGGCATACTGATATTCAGTTCCTTTGAAAGTTCTGCCTTGGAGGTGATTGGATGGTTCAACATATAGTTGATGATCCTGCCTCTTGTAGAATTCCTTTTGTCCATGTATTCATCCTCATTCATTATCTTTTATAAATCGCATTATAAAAGTATATTACCTTTCCATGGACGTTTTGTAAAGAGGCCTATTGTTCTTTCTCTTTCCAATGTAATCTATGAAGTTCCCCATCCCTCTGCATGCTCTCGAATCCCTGCTGTCGCAGTGCCTCGTAGAGCACAATGGCTACGGAGTTGGACAGGTTCAGGGAACGGATCTCGGGGAGCATGGGAATGCGGATGCAGGTCTCTTCATGCTCTACGAGGATCTCTTCGGGGATTCCGGCACTTTCCTTGCCGAACATGATGTAGTCATCCGGCCCGAACTTCACATCGGTGTAGGTCTGGTGTGCTTTCGTGGTTGCCATCCAGATCTTCGCTCCGGGATGCATTTCCCGGAACTCCTGAAAATTCATATATCTGGTGACATCCAGATGCTGCCAGTAGTCCATACCGGCTCTCTTGATCTCTTTTTCATTTAACCGAAAGCCTAACGGCTCGATCAGATGCAGGCTGGTACCGGTAGCCACACAGGTTCTTCCGATATTTCCGGTGTTTGCCGGGATCTCCGGCTGGTGTAATATAATATGCATAATTTATCCTCTACAGCATAGTAACTATTCAGCGCCACTTACAGCCTGTGGTTCCGAATAGTTACTTAGAATGCCTTATTTATTATTTTGTTCTGCTCTTAATTTTTCTACAAAATGTCCCAGTCTGCCGATGGCGATCTTCAGCTTCTCCAGGGAATACGCATAGGAGATTCTCAGATAGCCTTCGCCGCTGTCACCGAATGCCGTTCCGGGCACGGCAGCTACTTTTTCTTCCTCCAGGAAGCGGGTGGCGAACTCTTCACTGGTCATGCCGAATTCCTTGATGCAGGGGAATACATAGAATGCACCATAAGGCTCGAAGCATTCCAGTCCCATCTCGCGGAACGCATTCATCAAAAAGCGTCTTCTCTGATTATAGGCTGTACGCATCTCCTCGATGTCGGGATCTCCGTTTTTCAAAGCTTCCACAGCCGCATACTGGCTGGTGGTGGGAGCACACATGATGGCAAACTGATGGATCTTCGTCATCTGCTGGATAATGGCTTCCGGTCCGCAGCAATAACCCAGTCTCCAACCGGTCATGGCATAAGCCTTGGAGAAACCGTTGATATAAACGGTACGCTCCTTCATGCCTGGCAGGCTGATGATAGACACATGCTTTTCTTTATAGGTAAGCTCGGAATAAATCTCGTCAGACATGACAAATATGTCATGTTCTTCGATAATCTTCGCAATAGCTTCCAGATCGGACTTCTCCATAATGGCACCGGTAGGATTGTTCGGGAAAGGAAGGATCAGGACTTTCGTCTTGTCCGTAATGGCTGCTTCCAGTTCCTCTGCAGTCAGACGGAACTCATTCTCTGCCTTCAGATCAATGATCACCGGCGTTGCCCCCGCCAGAATCGCACAGGGTTCATAGGATACATAACTGGGCTGTGGAATCAGCACTTCATCTCCCGGATTACACATGGCACGCAGTCCGATGTCGATAGCCTCGGAACCCCCTACTGTCACCAGCACTTCATGCTGCCAGTCATAGGATACGCCCTGTTTTCTCCGGATCGTGTTGCAGATCTCCTGACGCAGATCCTTCAGACCGGCATTGGAGGTATAAAAGGTTCTTCCCTTTTCAAGGGAGTAGATACCCTCGTCCCGGATGTGCCAGGGAGTATCAAAATCCGGTTCTCCCACGCCCAGAGAGATGGCATCCTGCATCTCGCTTACAATGTCAAAAAATTTGCGGATACCCGATGGTTTGATATCCACTACTTTATCTGCTAATGGATTTCTCATGGAGTGATCATCTCTCTTTCATCTTCTTTTTTCGTAGCAAATGCGGTTCCGTGATCCTTGTATTTCTTCAGGATAAAATGCGTTGCTGTACTCAGCACGGAATCCAGTGTGGACAACTTGTCAGATACAAAATTAGATACCTCACGCAGGGTCTTACCCTCCAGAATGACCATCAGATCATACGCTCCGGACATCAGATATACGCTCCGGACCTCGGGATATTTGTAGATACGCTCGGCAATGCTGTCAAATCCCTGGCCTCTCTGGGGAGTCACGCGTACCTCGATCAGAGCACTTACTTTTTCAATGTCTGTCTTCTCCCAGTTGATCAGGGTATGATAACCGCAGATGATCCCCTCTGCTTCCAGTGCTGCCAGTTCATTTACCACATCGATCTCTTCCACGCCCAGGATCACTGCCAGTTCCTTCAGATCGATCCTGCTGTTCTTCTCTATGATCGCTAATAATTCTTCTCTCATGCCACTATCTCCTTTATAACTTTTATATTGCATTTTCCCTTACATAAGGGGTGGATTCAGAATTTTACACGCTTTTATAAATCTCATCTCTCTGAGGACGATCCATATAACGGACTTCGTCCTCATTCAGGATCAGTCGTTCATTACTGTCTGTAAATCTTCCTACGATCACTGCCGGAATTCCCTCTGCCGCCAGTGCTTCCACCACTGCAGTTCCTTCCGGACTAGCAATGATCAGGCTGCCGCCGGATCTGAGTTCATAAGGATTTACATTACAGAATTCACATACCTCCACTGTCTCCTGTCTGAGAGGAAGCTTCTTCATATCTATTGTCAGTCCAACACCTGCACCCTCTGCCATCTCCCACAGCGCTGCAAATACACCGCCCTCGGAGACATCATGCATGGTACAACCGCCGGACTTCACGGCGGTAGCGGCCTCCGGTAAAATAGAATAATACCGGTCAAACGCCGCTGCTTCTTCCACCAGATACGCCGGGTATCTCTCAAGAAGCTTTTCACGGTTCCGGGTCGCCAGATCCGCGGTACCCTCCAAACCGATCCACTTGGTAATAATGATATCCTGACCCGCCAGATTTTTCCCTGCGGATACCTGCGTCACTGCAACTTCACTCAGGATACCGTATCCCGTTGCCGTAGCAATCGGCTGTCTTACCGCAGAGCTTACTCTGGTCTGACCGCCGATGATCTGGATATTCAGATCATCGGCTGCTTTCTCCGCCTCTTCCATCAGTGCCTTCAGCTCCGGCTCCTCCACCGTCTCCGGCAGGAAGATCACCAGCTCTGCCGCCACAGGCTCTGCGCCCGCCGCTGCCAGATTGTTTGCACACTTTTGGAAAATACGACGCATCGGCATCACGGACAGATCCTCTCTCTCCGCCTCTGCCAGGTCGTTCTCACACTGAAGTTCTACGACGCCTTCCTGAACGCAGGTTACCAGCTGTCCCTTGGAAAAAGGCGCAAAAACAGCGCAGTCTGCCCCCAGGCCTGCGCTATTTGCTATTTCTGTCCTTTTATTTTTCAATTGTCTGAGAACGGAACGTTTCAGAACGTTCACGGGTACCTTGCCGCTGTTCATTGTCTCACCTTTAGTCGTCTACGATTTCTGTCTGCTCAGCAGCCGCTGCTGCTCTTGCGTTTAACGCTGCTGCCACATTTTTCACATGATCAATGTTCGCTGTACTGATAGCTGCCATGATCTCTTCATATGCCTGGGGATCCGAGGTAGCGGTTCCCACAGTAGCACTTCGGGGCACCATCTTATAAGTACTGCTGTTGACCTGCTCTCTGCTGACCTCTACACCGTTTTCCATCGTGATCTTCCACAGTCTTGCCTTATATCCGATATGCGCACTCTCGGTTACGATATAACCGATGGGCTGACCGGCATCAGCATAGATCTGATCCGCAGGGGGTGTGATCGTCTCCAGCACTTCACTTTCATAACGTACCGAATGTCCGGCAGCTCTGCTCTCCTTGCCATAGATGTTGAACGTGATCTGCTTGTCATGCGTATAGCCTTCTATGTAGATGGGTGCATCTGTATTGTTTACAAACTTAAAGTCTTTGCCGGAGCTCTCAGCGATCGCTGCATCTGCGGAAGGATCCACATAGCCTACGATCATGGAATGATTATAACGTTCCGTTACTTCCAGTTCCGCACGTAATACTGCATTGTACAGGGTCGTGGATACCTGGCAGATACCGCCGCCCAGACTGTCTACCACTTTTCCGCTGACATAAGAGCCCGCCATGTAATAGCCGTTCGCCACGGAAAAAGGAGATACCGTCTTATAAGTAGAAAATTCTTCTCCCGGATACAGGGTCGTTCCGTTGATCAGACTGCAGCCATTCGCCACATTTGCACTTCTGGAAGATCCGGATGTCTTATAAGATGTGGTAAAGCTTCCCAGTACATCCGTTACCTGTGCCAGTTCTTCAGCACTTCCCTTCGGCTCATCCACTACGATCTCCAAAGGAATGCTGCAGGCCTCATGATTCCATTCTTCTGTCAGATAGTCATATACCGCATCGATAGATTTCTCTACATCCAGCACATATCCGGTCTGACCTTCAACCACGGTAAATTTGCCGCCGTCCCGCTTCAGAGAGACATTGATGGCTTCCTGATCATACTTGGTGCATCTGGTCAGCAGATCGTTGATCGCCTGCAAGTCAAAATCCAGTTCAATGGGATATACGTAATTTTCATGCTGCAGATCCATCAGGGTCTTGTAACGCTCAATGACATTTCCATGTGTCCCCAGTTCCAATGCTTCCTGCACCAGCTCCGGATTCTTCCAGGTCACACCCAGATCTCCGGCTGTGGTGGTCACATCATGATCATTTGCCGCAAGCAGTGTGATCTCCACGTCCTTCAGACCTTCGATATGTTCTTCGATAACCGCTGTTGCTTCCTGTGCCGTCATTCCGGACAGTTCCACATCCCCGGCATAAATTCCTGTCTTAATAGTATCATCTGTCTTGGCCTGCGCTGTCATTCCGAACAACATCGTCAAAGTCAATAACAGAATGCCGTAAAATCCCTTACGATATTTTTTCATAATACTCCTCTGCCCTTCCTTCGGACACGTCTACTGTTCCATCCGCAGTTGAATTAGTAAAAAATAGATGTTATAGTAGGTACGATCATAGCAATCACAAGCAGCACGATGATAGCTGCGGAGATTCGCTGTTTTACTTTTTTATTATTCATATTAAACATGGTAAAAACCTCCATAAATGCTTCAAAAATCACTTTTACTCTGAAAGGATATTATATATGAGTTTAAAGATTTTGGCAAGTTTAATCATACTGATTGCCGTAGTGGCACATGCTACCAAACGCCAACAGCGCATCGCGGAAAACAGGGAAAAAGAGTTCTGGGCCAGAGAGCGGAAAGCCAACTCCGTCCGCAAAAAGCCTCTGGATGATCTGGACTATGTAAAAATCCCCCTGGATAAGCTTCCCATGGATGCTCTTCCGGACAACGAAAGAGCCGAAGAATACCGTAGTCTCCTTACTTCTCTGTCTACACAGCCGATCGTAAATCTCACAGGATTCACTAACACGGATCTGAAGCTGGAATACGGCACTGCGAACATTACACCGCTGTCCCAATACGATCAGAATTACACTGTATTAGTACGTACTCTGCAGCAATGGGCCGATCTGCTTCTGGATTCCGATCTGACAGATGATGCGGAAACGGTTCTCGCGTATGCCGTCTCCATCGGCACCGACGTCAGCCATACTTACTATGCGCTGGCTAAAATCTATGCCGGCCGGAAGGAATATGACAAAATTGCCGATCTGATCCACCGTGCGGAAGGACTGCGTTCCGCTTTGCGTAATTCTATCGTCCGTACTTTGCAAGAATCTTATCCGCAAGCCTGCTCGCCTCACTGCGGGTAAGCTTTTCCACATCGACCTCCAAAGTTATCTTATGCTGCTCTGCCAGACGATATAACCGCTCTTTTTGCGGTTTCGTCGCGGGCGTATCTCTTTTTACCTGAAAATGTAATGGCTGCGGCTCAAATAAATTATTCTTTGCCGATTTTCCGACAGCTTCTGTCGATGCCTGTCCACCGGTTTCCTCCCTGTAAAACAGTTCTATCAGCTTTCGGAACAACCGGTCCGTTGCTTTCGCATCCTCCAGAGCCCGGTGTGCATGATGCGGGATCTCATAATACTGACACAGATACCCCAGATTACGATGAGGCAGTTCCTGCAGATATTTCCGGGCAATCTGCAAAGTGTCCACCGCCGATCTCTCAAAAGTAATCTTCCGGTCCACTGCTGCTTTTTTCAAAAAAGAATAATCAAACAAAATGCTGTGTCCCAGCAACGGTAATTCTCCCATAAATTCCAATAATTTTGGAAAAACCTCATCCAGCTGAGGTGCATCCGCAAGGTCTTCGTCCCGGATTCCCGTAAGTTCTGTGATCCGTTCTTCCAATTTCCGCCCCGGATCCACAAACGTAGAAAATTCTTCCACAATCTGTCCCTGCTCCACACGGATCGCTCCGATCTCTATGATCCGATCTCTCTTGGGATTCAGGCCCGTGGTCTCCAAATCTATACTGACATAAGTGTCATACATACTGATCTCCATTTTGCAGCCGGTTCCTCCGATATATTCTGACTGCATACCTCAATTTTTATGAACCGATCTTCTCCTGTACTTATAGTATCGGATTCCTGATCACCTGTACCTTTGCCTCATAATTTAATGGATTCCGTTCTTGATAATCAAACAGAACATAATGAGGTTCCGGATAGCGGAACGGTTCTAAGTGTGTCATTCGGCTTAACTGTTTCCAGTCATACTGATCATAGGCAGGAAGATAATGTCTCTCCTGCTCTTCCGTCTGGTAAAAACGGCGGATATTCTGTTTTTCCTCTTCCGTGATCTCTGCCGCAAACGCAGGCCTGCTCTTCAGGTTCTCCCGAAGGTACATATCATACGTCAGAAGTTCTCTGTAAATCTCACGGTTGGCCGGATCTTTCATCGCTGCGAACTCCAATAAGATCTGATACCGGTAAGCTCTGGCCGGACTGTTCGTAAAATATCCCTGTTCCTGATAATAATCCGCCAGTGCCTCATACATGGCAAACGGACCGGAAAATGCTTTTTCCAATACAGGCAGGGTATGAGTGAACTGGCCACTGTTATAATACAGCTCTACCATCTCTTCGATCCGTTTCAGTCTCCGGATCTCTCCATAGCTGATCCAGTTCGTGTACAACACTTCATAGGGCGGCAGTTCCAGATAGCGAATTCCATACTCCTGTGCATGCTCATGCATATCGGATCCCTTTAATACCTTCAGGAAGCCTAACTGTAACTGCTCCGGCTGCATTGCATACACCCTGTCAAAGGATCTGCCGAAGCTCTCATAATCTTCATAAGGAAGACCCGCGATCAGATCCAAATGCTGATGTATATTCTGTCCTCTGTGAATGGCCGCAACAATTTTCTCCAGCTTGTCCACATCCATGACACGGTGAATGGCTCTTATCGTCTCCGGATTCGTAGACTGTACCCCAATCTCCAGCTGTGCCAGTCCCGGACGGAAGCGGTTCAGCAGGACAATCTCTTCTTCGCGCAAAATGTCCGCGGAAATCTCGAAATGGAAGTTGGTGACGCCATTGTCATGTTTGTAAATATACTCCCATATCTCCATGGCATGTTTGTGATCACAATTGAACGTCCGGTCAATGAACTTCACCTGTTTTACGTTTTGATCCAGGAAAAACTGCAGTTCTCTTTTTACGACATCTATGTCACGTAGTCTCACTTTTTTATCTATGGAGGACAGGCAATAGCTGCACCGGTAAGGGCATCCTCTACTGGTCTCATAATAGATGATACGATTCGTAAAAGGCTCCATATCCTCATAGAGAAAAGGAAGTGTGGTCAAGTCCGTCAGTTCTCGGGGTGCCGTATAACCGGAGGCAAGACACAGACCGGGGATCTGTCCAAAGCGCTCTGCCACAGACTTTCCTGCAAGCGTTCCCGTTCGATCTGCTGCCTGCTGTTCTATGCTGTCGGGTTCGGGTTGCTGTTCGGACTGTCCGGTGCTTTCTGCTTCCCGCACATATTGGCCCAGTACCTCCCGGAAGGTAACTTCTCCTTCTCCCACCATGATTCCGGTAACCTGAGGGAACTCGCTTAAAAGCCCCGGTCCATCATAAGTCACCTCCGGTCCTCCCAGCCAGATCTCCGTATCCGGCAGGATCTTCGGCAATTCCGTCAGAATTTCCCGGATCAGCTTCCAGTTCCAGATATAACAGGAAAATCCTATTACCTTGGGCTGACGCTTCCAGATCCCCTCCAGAATACTTTCCAGAGATTCATTGATGGTGAATTCCGCCAGTTCCACATAAGGCTGTAACTTTTCTCCCACACCTGCCTGCAGGCTGTAAATAGCAGGATTGGAATGTATGAATTTTGCATTAATAGCTGTTAATAAGAATTTCATGGGATTATTATACTAAGAAAAAAGAATTGTGTCACCACAATTCCTTTTCCTCGCAACAAATGTACAACAAACATTCAACAAAAATATGATTATAAGCTCTTTACAAAACGATCGAACGCCTTCTGGCCTTCTTCAGTTCTCTTATAGACACCGGCATCTTCCAATACCTGCATGAATACCAGACCGATCTCCTTCTCTACGATACCGTCGATGTTCTCAGCAGTGATGGCATCGTATTTCGGACGGAACTCGTCTACCCAGTCTGCATGCTTTGCCAGTTCCTCATCAGCTCTTAAGTCTTTACCGGCGAGGATTGCTTCCTTCAGATGCGCCATCTCGCCCTTCAGGCGGGCAGGCAGTACTGCCAGACCCATAACCTCGATCAGGCCGATATTCTCTTTTTTGATATGATGCAGCTTTGCATGGGGATGATAGACTCCCAGCGGATGCTCCTCTGTGGTGATATTGTTACGCAGCACCAGATCCAGTTCGAACTTGTCTCCTCTCTTTCTTGCAATGGGAGTGATGGTGTTATGAGGCTCGTTATCGGTGTAGGCATAGATAAATGCCTCTTCATCCGTATATTCTCTCCACTTGTTCAGGATTACATCTGCCAGTGCAATGATACGGTCAGTATCCGTACCGCTAAGACGGATCACGGACATAGGCCATGCCACGATACCGGCATCCACATCCTCGAAACCGGCTACGGAGAACGTTCTCTCTACCGGAGCTTTCGCCATGGCAAACTCGTAATGGCCACCCTGGAAATGATCGTGGCTTAAGATGGAACCGCCTACGATGGGCAGATCCGCATTGGAACCTACAAAATAATGAGGGAACTGCTTTACGAAATCAAACAGCTTACAGAAGGTTGCATGCTCAATCTTCATAGGCACATGCTGAGAGTTAAATACGATGCAGTGCTCATTATAATATACATACGGAGAATACTGGAATCCCCACTGGCTGCCGTTAATGGTCACCGGAATGATACGGTGGTTCTGACGGGCAGGATGGTTCACACGGCCTGCATAACCCTCATTTTCACGGCACAACAGGCATTTCGGATAACCGGACTGCTTTGCCAGCTTTGCTGCGGCGATAGCTTTGGGATCCTTCTCGGGCTTGGACAGGTTGATGGTAATATCCAGATCGCCATATTTGGTGGGAGCCACCCATTTCATATCCTTGCAGATACGATAGCGGCGGATATAATCGGAATCTCTGCTCAATTTATAATAATAGTCGGTAGCTGCCTCAGGAGATACCTGCTCGTACAGCTCATGGAAATGACGGATCACTTCACTGGGTCTTGGCATCAGCAGTCCCATGATCTTCGTATCGAACAGATCGCGGTATACCACGCTGTTCTCCTTGAGAATACCTTTTTCATAAGCGTAATCCAGCATGCCGTTCAGAACCTCTTCCAGTTCATCCTCGCGCATGGTCACATTGTCACGGTCTTCCAGCTCATCCAGTTCAAACAGCTCCAACAGACGGTTGGTGGTATAGATCACATCTTCCTCCGGAACCAGTCCTGTCTGTACTCCGTAGGATACTAATTTACGAATTAATACCTGAATATCCATTTTCTTTTCTCCTTACAGTGTCTGAGGGCCGTCACCGATCTCTACTACATAGAAATCAGCCGCATAGCCGATCTTTTCCTTGTATGCCTTGCCTACCCGCTCGATAAAGGTATCAATAGCTTCATCCTTCACAATACTTACGGTACATCCGCCGAAGCCTGCACCGGTCATACGGGATCCAATGACACCATCTACCTTCCATGCTTCCTCTACTAGAGTATCCAGCTCAATACCGGTTACTTCATAATCATCCCGCAGGGATACGTGGGATGCATTCATCAGCTCACCAAACAGCTTCACATCATTATTCTTCAGCGCTTCAACCGCACGGATCGTTCTCTGATTCTCATATACCGCATGCTTTGCACGCTTTCTGCGGACATCACTCTTGATAATAGCCTTGAACTTCTCAAAGGTCTCCTCATCCAGGTCGCCCAGCGTCTTGATCTTCACTACCTGCTGAAGCTCTGCCAGTGCGGTCTCACACTCACTGCGGCGCTCATTGTACTTGGAATCTCCCAGGCCTCTCTTTTTATTACTGCATGCGATCACGATCTTCGCATTCTCCAGATGGATCGGTGCATACTCATACTCCAGAGTCGCAGTATCCAGAAAAATAGCGTTGTCCTTTTTACCCATGGCAATGGCAAACTGATCCATGATACCGCAGTTTACCTTGTTGTATTTGTTCTCGGAGAACTGTCCGATCAGCGCCAGATCCTGATTGGTCACATCAAAGCCGAAGAAATCCCTCAGGATGTAGCCGGTCAGCACTTCTACGGAAGCGGAAGAAGAAAGTCCGGAACCGTTGGGGATATTACCGTTCAACAGCAGATCCATACCGGAAGTCACTTTCATGCCCTTCTCACCGAAAGCCCAGATCACTCCCTTGGGATAATTGGTCCAATTCGCTTCCTTGCTGGGTACCAGGTCATCCAGAGAAGACTCGATCACGCCCAGCTGATCGAAATTCATGGAATAGAAACGCAGTTTATTGTCGTTTCTTTTTCTTGCCACGCCGTAAGTACCAATGGTCAGTGCACAGGGAAATACATGTCCGCCGTTATAGTCGGTATGTTCACCGATCAGGTTCACACGTCCCGGTGCAAAATAAGCCTTGGCACCCTCTACATCTCCAAATACTTCTGCGAAAGTCTTCAGAATCGTCTCTTTCATTTCCATTTTCTGCTCCTATCTGCTTACAGTGTAAGCCCCGTCCATTTATATGTTCTTACTCTTGTCGCTCCGGCCGATGCCGCGATACGAATTCTCTTGCTCTATGTTTTCATCATAATCGAAAAAAACAAATATTTCTACCTATTTTTGTTTTTCAGACCTGTCATTATGTTAAAAGCTACAAGCCATGCAAAGACAAAAAGAAAGATACACCGTGGGAGCTTGCTCACAGAGGTGTATCTTTCTTTTTGGATTTATACGGCGACAGCCGTACATGAAGTAGACGCAGCGCGTCTACGAATGCGCATGGCGCAGCTCCTTGGAACTTGCTCACAAAGGCGTATCTTTCTTTTTGGATTTATACGGCGACAACCGTACATCCGCAGGCACTTCAGTGTCTGCGAATGGGTATGGCCTAATTCTTATTTCTCATCTTTATTTCCAAACAGCTTCTCTGCTGCTCCGGCCGCGCCCATAATACCATTTACGGCAGGGTTCTTCAGTGCACCGGCTACCATGTTCACCTGAGTAGCGGCATCCGTCGCTGCCAGCAGGCTGTTACGATACTCTTCGTTGACTTCATGTGTGGAAGCATACTCAATATAGCTTGCCAACATATCGAAATCTTTGTTGCTGTCATATACAATGCCTACTACCACATACAGAACCACACAGGCAATGCCCAATACAACAAACACAACATTTTTCAGTATGCCGCCCAAAGCTACAAATACCAGAGTACCGATCACACTCAGGGTTACCAGCAATTCAGATACAGCGGCATCTTTTACGGATTTTACCAGAAAAGTCCTGCCATCCTGTAACAACAGAGATACGCCGTCATAATAAGTCTCCTTGGTCATCTCGCCGTATTTTGCAAACAGATAACCCTCTAACAACAGATTGATTCTTCTGTAAGCTTTCTTGATCATACTCTGTGCAATACCGGATACAGACTTCAGTCCGGGGATCTTCTCCAGCATGGCTGCCCCGGTGAAAATACCCTGGCACAGATGATATAAAATATGAGAGAACTCTCTGGTCTGGCTCTTAAGTGCAGACAGGCTTCCACCTTGCTTCTTTACCAGTTCAATACCGGCATTTACCACATCCTCGGGCATCTCTTCACCCATCAGAGCTTTTGCTGTCATAACACGTTTTGCATACTCGGTATACCCGTCTACCCAGCTGAGGATCACTAATCCTGCAAAAAATGCTACCACTCCCAGCAGGGTCAATACGTTGATCTGTGTCATCAGTCCGATGGCTGCCACAATGACACCTGCTGCCATCACGCCGTAATAAATTCCCAGTCGCTGGTTGAATTTCTTTTGTACTGCCTTTGCTTTCTCTCTGTTATTCATTATCTTGTCCCTCCATAAGTTGTGGTCTTATTCTATGACCACATACTACTTTAGTATAATTTTACTGTCATAAATTGTCAATATTCAGCATATTTTTATACAATGCTAAAATTATGTTATACTTTGTTTACCCGATAATCAACACTTAAAAAGCCATTCCTAAATTTAATTTGCTGAATAGACTCCTGTTATTCCGCACTCTGTTTCCGATACTGTACCGGAGTCATATCATAAGCCTTTTTGAACAGGCGATTGAAATGCTCCACATTCTCGTAACCAACGTTAGCCGCTATGGTCTCTACTGTCTGGTTGGTCTCCTTCAAGAGCATTCTTGCCTTCTTCATGCGTTCTTCCCTTACAACCTCCTGGAAGGTCATGCCGGCCTTTTCCTTAATGTATTTGGACAAATACGGTTTGGAGAGATGGAAGGTATCTACCAGCATATCCAGTGTTACATCCACGTAGTTCTTCTGGATGAAACTGATGATCTCCACGATCCGCTCCTCTCTGCCGGAAGTGATATGCTGCTCTGCTGCCAGCTTGTTCACAGCGGATACCAATGCTGCGATGGAACTCTTGATGATATCTTCATCCACGCCGACACCCCAGTAGAACTTACCGTCATGGACGATGCCTACATAAGTAGCTGCCTTAGAGTTGGAACCTCTGGAAATCGCATGTTCTTCGTAAACAGACAGTTCATAGGTAATACCGAAGTATGTCTTAATAGCATTGCTGACTGCGTCGAGACGTCCATTACCCATGGTGGTAATGGTTCTGGAAGCGCCGCCCTGCTCGATGGTCACCTCTGCCTGAATGCCGTTCTCCTGCTTGAAGTGGAACTCCGGAACATTGAAGATGCTGCGGGGATAAATATAATTTTCCTCAAAGATCGCGTAGATCTCCTTGGGAAGTAATTCCTGATGACGCCTGTCGGAGATACCCTTTACCAGGTAGCCGACTTCTTCCTTCATAGCTGCAGGCAGTGAGAATCCAAACTGCTGCTTCAATACGAATGCTACGCCGCCCTTACCGGATACGCTGTTGATACGGATAACATCGGATTCGTACTCTCTTCCCACATCTGCAGGATCGATAGGCAGGTAAGGAATATCCCAGCGCTTGCCGGTCCTGCCTTCCTTCTGCCATGCCATACCTTTACTGATGGCATCCTGATGGGAACCTGAAAATGCGGTAAATACCAGATCTCCCGCATAAGGAACTCTCTCATGCACCTTCATACCGGTGAAATTCTCATAAGCTTCACGGATCTCCATAATATGAGAGAAATCCAGTCCGCTGTCCACACCGTGACACATCATATTAAGTGCAACGGTTACCAAATCCACATTACCGGTACGTTCGCCATTGCCGAACAAAGTACCTTCCACACGATCTGCTCCGGCCAGTACGCCGAACTCCGCATCGCTGATACCGCAGCCTCTGTCGTTATGGGGATGTACGCTAAGTACTACATTATCACGATATTTCAAATGCTTGTGCATATATTCTACCTGACAGGCAAATACATGGGGCATTGCCACCTGTACGGTGGTGGGCAGATTGATGATTGCCTTACAGTCAGCAGTGGGCTTCCATACCTCCAGTACTGCATTGCAGACTTCCAATGCATAATCCACCTCGGTCTGAGAAAAGCTCTCCGGGCTGTACTCAAAGGTGAAGTTACCTTCGGTCTCATCTGCCAGATTCTTTAACATCCGGGCACCGTCTACCGCCAGCTTCTTAATAGCTTCCTTGTCCTTCTTAAATACCTGTTCTCTCTGCTCTACGGAAGTAGAATTATACAGATGGATCACTGCGTGGGGCGCTCCCTTGACTGCTTCGAAGGTCTTGCGGATGATATGCTCTCTCGCCTGCGTCAATACCTGAATAGTCACATCCTCCGGGATCATGTCGCGCTCAATTAATGCACGGATAAAATTGTACTCCGTATCGGAGGAAGCGGGAAAACCAACCTCGATCTCCTTGAAACCGATCTTTACCAACATCTTGAAGAATTCCAGCTTATCTTCCAGACTCATGGGATCGATCAATGCCTGGTTGCCGTCTCTTAAGTCAACGCTGCACCAGATAGGGGGCTTGGTAATACTGTCCTTTTTTACCCAGTCGTAGGTCACCTCGGGGGGCATAAAATAAGTTTTCTGATATTTTGCTGCAATGTCTGCGCTGTTCATGGAAATCCTCCTGCCGTATGATTACTTTTTATTTTCAAAACCTGCTGTTTTTACTATTTTCACTTATCTGATTGCATTATCTTAACACTCATAATTTCTGTAAGCAAGATATATTCTTATCTTGTTAATTGATGTATTTTAATGTGCATTTTTGTCATATACCTATAAATTCAAGAAAAAGGCTATTTTATTCAGTGATTATTCCTTTTTATTATTTGATTAAAATTTTCAATTGTATATATCATTTTTTGTTATATTTAAAACCATACTTTTAATTTTATAATGTTGTATAATTGATTAATTTTATTACTATGTTTAAAATGTTTTTCACAAAAAAACAGATGTCCGTGTCGGGCATCTGTTTATAATCTATTCTCTATTTATATCCTAAACGATTTCTTCGTACTGTATACTCTCGAAATCGTAACGCCCATTCGCATTCCGGGCTGTCAAATAATTTCCACTCTTTCAAAATACCGGATCAGGATATCCGCACAATTTTCGATTCCAAGTTTGGTGGTATCGAGGATCATATGATAATTGTTCACATCACCCCACACTTTACCGGTATTTTCATAATAATAGTCGGCGCGCTCCGCATCATTTTTCTCAAGCATTTCTTTTGCCTCATCGTGGGGAAGACTTTCCTTCTTCATGATACGTTCAATACGATCTTCCTTATCCGCGCACACATACACGTTAAATACATTCGGCTGATCCTTCAGGATCTCGGATGCACAACGTCCCAGAATAATACAGGGATGTTCCGCCAATTCCTTAATGACCTCCGCTTCCGTAGCATAACTGTCACCATCCAGTTCATGCTCTATGTACGCCTTATCATATACCGGCACCCCCAGCTTCTCAGACAACTCCTGTGCGATCAGACTGGCTCCTGTTCCGAATCTTCGGCTGATAGTAATTACAAGGTTCATCGTAAGCACCTCCTTTGTAAGGTACTCTCATTTTATGATAAAGACTCTGAATTTGCAAGAGGGATGTCTACAAAAGCTTCTGCTCTATCTGATACAGTTTCTCACCTGTCGCCCGCATGCTGTGTTCCTCTGCCAGTGCCCTGCCTGCCCGGATTCTGCGTCTTACTTTTTCCCGCGGTTCTTCATACAAGATGTCTCGGACTGCCTGCTCGTAGGAATCCGGATTGCTGGCTTTGCGCACCTGCTCGCCGTCGGTAAGCCACCCTTCATACACCGGAATGTCTCTCACGATCACAGGAATCTCACAGGATAATGCCTCCAATACCACGATTCCTTCCGTCTCTTCATAACTGAAAAAAACAAATGCATCCGCACCGCAGTATGCATCCCGCAGGATCCCGGACGGTTGGAAACCGGCAAAGATCACATTTTCCGGCTTCTCTGCCACAGCCTTTTTGATCTCTGCCGGAATCAATGCATTGTTCCCGCCCCCAAACCATAGAAAAATAATGTCTGGCATCCTTTTTGCCATTTCCAGAAAATCCTCGATTCCTTTTCTGTGAATCAGATGCCCGGCGGATATCACGACCTTTTTATCCACAGGAAGATGAAAAAATATCCGGAATCGTCCACCTGCCTGCTCTGTTTTGTGGAAAAATTCAGTGTCCACACCATTGGTCAGTGCGTAAATCTCCCGATGCAGATCATATTTCATTAACAATTCCCGGGAGTATTCCGTTGGTGTGATAACCACATCTCCCTGTCTATAACAATAGCGGATCCATTTTTTGAATAAAGGAGCCGCCAGATTGGAACCGATAAAAGAATTCTTAAAATCTTCCATAGTGGAATGCCCATAATAGACGACCTTTTTCCCCTGCCGTCTTGCCCGCCGTGCCACCAGCGGCGAATCAGGCAATACGGTATTGATCTGTACGATATCCGCCTCTTTCCAGACGTCCGTCACGGTCACTTTTGCTGCTCGCAGCATCTTCTCCTGATGGCGGATGGCGCTGCCGACGCCGCTTTTTGCCACCAGTGAAAGTCCGCCTTTATATATATAAATTTTCATAAGTATACTCTCCTATAATAGGTGGAAAATCACCTGAAACAGTGTCGTCAGTCCCAGACTATACAGCGCAATGGAGAAAGGCTTTCCCAAAAAGATGACTGTCACAAACTGTTTCCATGTCATATTCGTCGTTCCGGCGAGATAACAGAGAAAATCATCCGGTGCCACCGGCAGAAAGATTGCCAGTGTAAATAATTTCAAAAATCTCCCATTTAGCTCCGTCCATGTCAGATATTTTTCAATCATTTTCCCGGGAAACATCTTGTACAGCACCGGTCTTCCCAGACTTCTTGCTATTCCAAAAGCAATACAGGAACCCACACAGATTCCTATATAATTATAGAAAAATCCCGGCACCGCTCCAAAGAGCAGCACTCCTGCCAGACAGCTGATGCCACCCGGTATGATGGGAAACACCACCTGAATGATCTGGATCAGCACGAAGATCAGTGCACCGATCATTCCGAAACGGTTCACAAACTGCTGCATAGTCTCCACCGATTGGAAAATGCCGCTCTGATAGCTCCAGACTGCCAGTATTCCACAGAGGATCAGACTAACCCAGGATGCAATATTGACGGCTCTTTGCCAAGCGTTTTTCTCTTTCGACCTGTTTTTCTTCGATCTGTCGCTGGTATAGTTGTTCCATGCTTCCCGCAAATCTTTTTTGGGAAAATATTTCTGCGGACTGTTTTGCATAACTGCACATTCCTCTGCGTTCATCGTCTTCTTTCTCCTTCCAGTTCTTCAGATCTTTCAAGAATTCCTCCTCGGTCCGGTACTGCCAGCCGTTTTTGTCCTCTTCCACAACCGCCCGCAGGCATTGATCCCTTCTGCATAATAACGGTAATCCTGCTGCCAGTGCTTCCGCATAGGTAAGCCCCTGGGTCTCACTGGTGGAAGCGCTGACGAACAGATCTCCTACCGGATAATAAGATACTACTTCAGCGGGTGATACCATTCCGGTAAAAATAACGCTTCCCGTCACACCCAGTTCTGCTGCCTTTTTCCGTAAAGTCTCCAAATAAGGACCGCCACCTACAATCATCAGTATTGTGCCGCTCTCCTGAATTTTCTGCTGGTACTCCAGCAATTCTTCCACATTCTTCTCTTTTGCCAGACGACCTACATATAAAAGCACTGTGGTCTTCCGGTCCATTTTATATTTTCTTCGGATTCTCTCCCGGGAATCCGTCCGGGTCTGCGCGTCATATTTACTCAGATCAATCCCCGATGGGATCACTGATACCGGACAATGAATGCCATAGTCTTTTAGTAATGTCTCTATTTTTGTGCTGGGAGCGATCATACTGTCCACCTTCTCGGAGATCTGTCGCGTCAGGAACTGTACCATATCCCTGCCCCATTTCTTGTAAGGGGAAAAATAGTGGGTATAATCTTCGTATACAGTATGGTAAGTATGCACCAGAGGGGTCTTACATTCCTCTGCGATCTTTTTTGCCATGAAAAAGGTAGAAAATTCACACTGGGAATGCACAATATCCGGATTCCACTCTATAATCCCGCGATACAGTTCGCGTCCCGGGGACACCCGAAGTCTTGCTCCCGGATAAATATATCCGGCATTCACGGAACCCATATAGATCACACCATCTTCTTCGTAGGAATGAGCTGTACGGGACAGGGTCAGGATCTTCACTTCATGTCCTCTTTGCTGTAATTCCTCCCGCAGATTGCACACCGAAGTAACAACTCCGTTGATGGCCGGCTTGTACCAGTCTGTTGTGATCAATACTTTCATCTTTTTTCTCCCTTCCGTTTATTTTCTCTGAATTGATCTCAGCATAACAGACACAGGTAAATTCCATCCGAATAAAATCAAAAGTTTTCCTAAAGTTTCTGTGAGTTTTTTCCAAAATGTGCACTAAAAAACAGCATTCTCCGGAAATTTCCGGAAAACGCCGTTTTTAATCGTCTTTCTATAAAATTATTATCTTTCTTCTCTGAAGTACGCCAGTCCCAGACTTGCGGGGGGCTGATTCTCTCTCTTGCTCCTCATACTGGTGATGACCAGTACCAGTAAGGTCACGACATAAGGGATCATCTTATACAGCTCCTGATACTCCATATGCTCGATACCGGTGGGCAGATACAGATACAGAATATACAGACCACCGAACAGGAAAGAAGCAAATACACTGATATTCGGTCTCCAGATAGTGAAGATGACCAGCGCAATGGCAAGCCAGCCTCTGTCACCGAACGCATCGTTGGACCAGACACCGCAGGCATAATCCATTACATAGTACAGTCCGCCCAGACCTGCGATCATACATCCCACGCAGGTAGCGATGTATTTGTACCGGGATACGTTGATACCGGCTGCATCTGCGGTATTGGGACCCTCACCGACTGCTCTTAAGTGCAGTCCGGTTCTGGTATGACTCAGAACATACGATGCCGCAAACGCAATGATCACTGCCAGATAAGCCAGGAATCCATAGGATAAAAACAGCTTGCCAAACCAGCCAAGTTTTCCCGCAAAAGGAAGGGACTTACTGAAATAACTGCTGGTAGCAGACAGTGCAATGGAAGGTACATCACTGTTTACCAGCTTGATCAGGGATCCGCCGAAGAAGTTACCGAAGCCAACACCGAAGGTGGTCATTGCCAAACCGGTCACGTTCTGGTTCGCCCGCAGGGTGACAGTCAGGAAGCAGTACAGCAATCCCATCAACAGGGATCCTAACAGGCAGCAGAGCATCGGAATCGCAATGGCAAGAAACCCATTCATGTTCGCCGCGTCTCCTGCTGATCTCTCATAGAAGAAAGATCCGATGACACCACAGATACCTCCCACATACATAACGCCGGGGATTCCCAGATTCAGGTTACCGGATTTCTCCGTGATGATCTCACCGGTACTCCCGTATAACAGAGGAATTCCCTGTACGATTGCTCTCGGAATAAATGCAAGTAAAAATGACCACATGCTTACTGTTCCTCCTTTTCTGCTTTTTTACGGAACTGCAGTCTGTAAGTAATGAAGAACTCACAGCCGATGATAAAGAACAGGATAATACCTGTCAGAATATCGGAGTAAGAATGATTCAGTCCAAAATTGGTAGAGATCTCACTGGCTCCGCGATCCATGAATATGATCAGGAAGCTGGAGAATACCATGGTCAGAGGATTGAACTTGGACATCCAGGATACCAGTACAGCGGTAAATCCCTGTCCACCTGCAATCGTGGTAGTCACAGTATGATTGATGCCTCCTACCAGAAGCAGGCCTACCAGTCCGCAGAGAGCACCGGACAACAGCATGGTACGGATAATGACTTTTTCTACCTTGATACCCACATATTTTGCAGTGTTTTCGCTTTCACCCACAACAGAGATCTCATATCCCTGCTTACTGTAGTTCAAATATACATACATAAATATCGTGATCACTACTGCCACTACAATACTTAACAGATATTTGGAACCGAAGATCTGCGGCAGCCAGCCCACATTGGTGTTCTGGTTGATGATACCGATCTTACCGGATCCCTTGGGAACCTCCCATACTATCGTATAAAATGCCACCAACTGAGTAGCTATGTAGTTCATCATCAGCGTAGACAGCGTCTCATTGGTATTCCATTTTGCCTTGAAAAATGCGGGAATGAAACCCCAGATGGCTCCTGCTGCCAGACTTGCCACGATCATGCACAGGATCACAACTGCGTTCGGAAGCTTATCTCCCAGACAGATCATACAGGCTGCTGCTGCCAGCCCGCCGATCAGCACCTGTCCCTCACCGCCGATATTCCAGAATTTCATCTTAAATGCCGGAGTCAATGCCAATGCGATCAAAAGCAGGATCGCTATATTCTGAAAAGTGACCCAGGTCTTGCGGACGGATCCGAAAGCACCCAGAACGATGGACTGATATACCTGTAAAGGATTGATTCCCGTGGTGATCGTCGTAATGATACCGCACAGGATCAGTGCCAGCAGGATTGCCAAAAATCGAATACCCAGAGATTTATACCAGGGAAGCGCATCTCTTTTTACGATATGAAACAAAGGCTCTTTATTCTTTTCCTTCATGTTCTTTGCCTCCTACTCTGGTCATCAGCATACCGACCTCATTTTTGTCTGTCTTTCTCGCATCCAGAATACCGCTCACTTCTCCGCCGCACAATACCATGATACGGTCGGACAGCTCCATCAGCACATCCAGATCCTCACCTACGAAAATCACGGCAACGCCCTTTTTCTTCTGTTCATTGATCAGGTCATATATAGTATACGAAGAATTAATATCCAGTCCACGTACCGCATAAGCCGTCAACAGTACGGTAGGTGCAGACGCAATCTCTCTTCCAACGAGAACCTTCTGTACATTACCACCGGACAATCTGCGTACCGGAGTGGTGATACCCGGGGTTACAACCTCCAGATTTTCTACCACATCAGTTGCAAGCTGTTTGGAAGGCTTTCGGTTCGTAAACGGTGTATGTCCCTGTCGGAAGGAACGTAACATCATATTATCGGTCAGATCCATATTGCCTACCAAACCCATTCCGAGACGATCCTCCGGTACAAAAGAAAGCGATACACCCATCTCTGCGATCTTCAACGGATCCTTGCCGATCAGCATTTCCTTACTTCCATCATCTTCCACATAGCTGATCGTGCCGGCTTCTGTTACCTGCAGACCTGCAATGGCTTCCAGAAGCTCCTTCTGTCCACAGCCGGAGATACCGGCGATTCCCAGGATCTCACCACTATTGGCGGTAAAGGAGACGTCCTTCAGCTTAACGATACCTTCTTCGTTACGTACGGTCAGTCCCTCTACTTCGATACGGGGCTTCGGATTCACAGGTTCCGGTCTGACAATATTCAAAGTAACCGCATGTCCCACCATCATATTGGTCATTTCCGTAACGGTGGTATCCTTTGTCAGCATGCTTCCAATATACTGACCGTTACGAAGCACAGCCACCCTGTCGGACAGAGATTCCACTTCATGCATTTTATGGGTAATAATGACAATAGCCTTGCCGTCATCTCTCATTTTCCGGAGAACGTTAAAGAGCTTCTCTGTCTCCTGCGGTGTCAGTACGGCGGTAGGCTCATCCAGGATCAGGATATCCGCACCACGATACAGCACCTTTACAATCTCTACGGTCTGCTTCTGTGATACCGTCATATCATAGATTTTCTGCTTCGGATCTACTTCAAAACCGTATTTGTCACAGATCTCCTCTATTTTACGGGATGCCTCCTTGATATTAAGCCTGCCTTCCAGACCCAGGATGATATTCTCGGTAGCGGAAAGTACATCGATCAGCTTAAAATGCTGATGCACCATACCGATTCCCAGCCGTAACGCATCCTTGGGGGATTTGATGACCTCTTCCTTACCGTTAATAAAGATCTGTCCCTCATCCGGAAAATAAATACCGGAGAGCATATTCATCAGTGTCGTCTTACCGCTGCCGTTTTCCCCAAGCAGCGATAATATCTCACCCTTATAGATATCCAGATTTACCTTATCATTGGCAATCACGGATCCAAAAGTCTTGGTAATGTTTTTCATTGAAACCGCAGCTACTTTTGTCTCTTTTTCCATCCTAGTCACCTTTCCAATTTATCCACGACCTGCAATTTTCAGGTCTTTTAATACCTGGCATAAGCACACTGGCCGCCCCTTTTCTACCTCATCCATCCACAAAAGCAAAAGATCCATAAGGTAGAAAAAGGGCGGCGCGGCGATAAACGCTGCGCCGTCCGGGCTATTTCAATAAGTCAATTAATACTGCTCATCCAACAGGTTGATTCCATCAATTCTTACATTGAAGTAAGGAGCGGAACGGAATGCAACATCGGACTCATGGAAGTATCCGTCACTTACTACCTCATGGTCGGGAGTATAATCAGGATCAGTATCGATATCAGCTTCATAGCTGTCCAGGGTCTTACCGTCTACAGTAAAGGTGGTGATATCATATACATGAGCCTTGCCTGCGATCAGATCAGCCTTTGCAGCTTCTACTGCTTCTGCGGTACCATCTGCTACAGCAGTACCAAGATCGCTCAGCTCTACAGAGCCGGTCTCCAGAGTACCACACCAGTCAGTATCGATAGGAGTTCCATCTGCTACACATTTAATAGCATACTCAAAGTAAGGCTCCCAGTTAACTCTGGAAGATACCAGGAAGGTATTGGGGCAGGCTGCCTCAGTGCTTCCGTTGTAAGATACGTTGGGAACGCCTGCGGTCTCACATGCGGTAGGAGCACCCATGGAGTCTGCATGCTGGCTGATCAGTACACATCCGCCCTCGATCAGCTTGTTAGCTGCTTCCTTCTCAGCGGTCTCATCATACCAGGAACCGGTAAAGGTTACATCCATGGTAACGCTGGGGCATACGGAACGGGCGCCCAGGAAGAAGGATGTATAACCGGACATAACTTCTGCATATGTATAAGCACCTACATAACCCATCTTAGCCTGATCTTCAGTAATATCACCGTTAGCGATCATCTCATTCAGCTTCATGCCTGCAACGATACCTGCAAGGTAACGGCCATCATAAATGGAAGCAAATGCATTGTGGAAGTTGTCCAGACCCTCGGTATGAGCCTTGGTTCCTGTTGCATGGCTGAACTGAACATTGGGATACTCCTTAGCAGCCTCGATGATGTAGTCCTCATGTCCAAAGCTGTCTGCGAAAATGAAATTGCAACCTGCATCAGCAAGCTCACAAGCTGCTTCATAAGCTTCCTGTCCTTCAGGAATGTTGGTCTTGGTCATGTACTCAATGCCAAGCTTCTCACAAGCTGCCTTTGCTCCGTTCAGGAAGTTCAGATCATAAGTAGAGTTCTCATCATGCAGGAAAATAAAACCTGCCTTTACACCACTGACAGCTTCGCCATCAGCTTCAGTAGTAGCTGCTGCCTCAGTAGTAGCTGCTGCCTCAGTAGTAGCTGCAACAGTTGCAGCATCTGTGCCGGTGGTAGCTGCGTTATTGGATCCGCATCCTGCCAGAGCAGTAACTGCGAGAGCCATAGCTGCGAGTAAACTTACGACTTTCTTTTTCATAATTCTCCTCTTTCTGCGCTGCTGCTTCGTTACAGATCCATGTAGCAGCGCGGACACAGATCTGCAGATAAACCGGTGAGTCAACGCAAAAAGGGTGTATGACACCTTCATACGACCCCTTTATTGTACTCTCTCAACATTAGTCAGTATAAGCATTTGTCTGACTTCTTGTCAAGAGAAGTATTAAATTTTTATTAACTCGTTTGAGAATGTGGTTCTGAATAGTTATCTAACTTATCTAACTCTTAAGATCGAAATGTGATCTCTCCGGTTTTGTCATCCATACTTTCCACAATTGCGAGGGACTCTACACGGATACCCTTGGAACGGATCAGGGCGCCGCCCTTCTGGAATCCCTTCTCAACGGCAATGCCGACACCCTCTACAGAAGCTCCCGCTTTATTGACAATGTCGATCAAACCCTCCAGTGCGCATCCGTTGGCCAGGAAATCATCAATGATCAGAATATGATCTTCCGGATGTAGGAATTTTTTGGAGACGATCACGTCATATACTCTCTTATGCGTAAAGGATTCGATCTTGGTGGAATATACTTCACCGTCAATATTTACGGACTGGGACTTTTTTGCAAATACCACCGGCACATGAAAATGCTGGGCTGCCACACAGGCGATGCCGATACCGGAAGCCTCCACAGTCAGGATCTTCGTAATCTTACGGTCTGCGAACAGACGCGCCCACTCTTTTCCCATTTCATTGAACAGATCAATGTCCATCTGATGATTCAGAAAAGAATCTACTTTTAATACATTCCCTGCTTTTACTGTACCGTCTTTGCGAATGCGCTCTTCGAGTAATTTCATTGTATGTCTCCTCTTTTGTTTCTACTTAATATATTCTGTGGTAGTACTTTAGGCTTTTATGTCTCTTATTATACGCAGGATATTGCTCCTTTTTCAATAGAAGAACTATATTTCTTGCTATTTTGATTACATTTTGCTATGTTAACCATGAGAATACTGAAATTACGAGGTGCCTTATGCCTATCAGAGGATATATCATAGAAAAATACAATGCCATGACCAACGCTTATACCTGCAATCGTCTGGTACAGGAAGCTTCTGCCCTGGATATGGATCTGCAGATTGTAGGGATCCACGATACTATGGTCTCTCCGCAGGGTGTTATAAATCATGGTAAAATACTGGAACCTGTGGATTTTGTCATCAACCGCTATAAATGGGGACGGGAAAAAGATGCTATAAATGCACTTGCCACCCGAAGCTATAATCCTTTAACTGCTTATAACATCTATATTAATAAATTTGAACAGGTACGAAGACTTCATTCCGAAGCCTTTTTGATCCCGAAATATCTTCTGGGAACTTCACTGTTGCCTTTTTCTTCTATTGTAGAACAATTGGGGCTTCCTTTTGTCGGTAAAGGACTGGAAAGCTCCATGGGCGAGGAAATCGTCTGCATCCGGAATAAAGCTTCTTATGAGGAACTCTCTCTTAACTACCCTTCCTCTAAGGAATGGCTCTTCGAAGAATTTATCTCGGAAAGCTACGGCAGAGATCTGCGATTTTACAGCATCCGCGGAGAAGCCGTTGCCTGTATGCAGCGCAGATCCCAGGGGGATTTCCGTGCAAATGTAGCTCTGGGCGCTTCGGTAGAGCCTTACCCTGTCACGCCCGGCATCCGTGCCATAGCCGCAGATATTTACGAGCAGACCGGACTGGATTTTCTGGGAATTGATCTTCTTTTTGGCAGAGAAAAACCTTATTTTTGCGAAATCAATGTTATGCCGGGACTGGAAGGCATTGAAAAAGCCTCCGGTATTAATGTTGCAGCAAAAGTTATGGAAACAATACGATCAGACTTTGCATAAGGAACTCATCTCATATTTGTACCTGCACAGCGTACGAAAATATACGATACTATCGTATCCATAAAATTGCAGGTTACGGAAAGGTATGCTTATTTTTATGAATAATGTTTCCGGAACACCACTGGAATTTCATAAATTCACTACGCAGAAAAAGGCGGAAGACTTCGTCTATGCTTCCTATCTGCGGGCTGCCACACATCAGGACTATGCCGCTCAGGATGCCGGAAAAAGACATCCTGAGCTGACGAGATCTCTGCTCCGGCAGAAATCGATTGCTCCCTGTGTCGTCGTCACCGGAAGCAAAGGAAAGGGCTCCGTTTCCAATATGATCTCCCGGATCCTGCAGACAAATTATACCGTAGGACTGATGACCAGTCCTCATATTACGGATTTCAGAGAGCGCTTCCGCGTCAATGATACCATGATCAGTGAAACCGACTTTTGCCGTCTGATGGCACAGATCCAGCCGGAGATTCTGGACATTGCCTCCGATCTGCCGGATTCGGTATGTATCAGCCCCATGGGCATTCAGGCGGACCTGGCACTGACTTATTTTTCGGAAAAACATACAGATTTCAATGTATTTGAATGCGGCAAAGGGGCAAAATATGATGATGTAAACAACATTCGTCACGATTATGCCGTGATCAATCGGATTTTCTTAGAGCATACAAGAGAGCTGGGAGATACGCTGACTGCCATTGCAGAAGATAAATCCCACGTCATCACCGGGGAGCAGAAGTGTGTCTATTTTGCGGAACAGGAGCAGGAAGTATTGAAGGTGCTAATGCGCCGTGCCGAGGCTATGCAGGTTCCCTATAAAATATATGGTCGGGATTTTCAGGCAGAAAATATCCGCTATACCTGTTCCGGTATGCTATTTGATGTGGTGATCGGAGATAACATTTATCCTGATTTACAGATTCCGTTGCTGGGAAAACATCAGGCGAAAAACTGCGCTCTGGCACTTGCTCTGTGCGTGGATGTCATGGCGGATCTTTGCCGGGAATCCAATTCTCCGGATATATTTTCAGATACAATGTGCAATCAAATTCGCCGCCAACTGTCTGCGATCCATCATCCGGGGCGGATGGAGATTCTAAGTTCGGACCCTTTTATCCTGCTGGATGCGTGCATCCATTCCGCCAGCTGTGAAAATGTAAAAGAAGTTCTGCGTCATCTGGGGATTTCGAATTGTACGGTAATTGTGGGGATTCCGGAGGATAAGGATTATGCCGGTGTGGTCCGGTCTATGAAAGATGTGGCTGCCCGCATCATCCTCACCAGGTCCGGCAATCCGCATTATCATTTTTCCCCAAAACAGCAGGAGTCATTGGCAGAAGAGGGTATTGGCACGATATGGACAGATTCCGTGCAACAGGCACTGACTCTGGCTGATTCTTGTCCGGATTCCATCGTAATCTTGGGAACGACTTCGGTAATTTCCGAAGTAGAGCGGATTTTTCGGCAATCTTAACTTGCCCTCACCGGATACAGGTGCTACAATGGGGGCAACCAGAAGACATATACGTAATGAATCAAAGCATTATGCAGAAAGGAGAAGTTCCATGACAGGTATTTACGGAATCGATTATTATAATAATTATAGTCTGACCGGCAATTACGGATACGGTTATTCTACCGGTGCGGTATCTTCCGCACGGCCCGAAGAGAAGGGTATGGTAGTAAATCCCGGAAAATCCGATGTGGAAAAGCCCGGCAGGAAATCTTCTCCCGCAGAATGTGAGACCTGCAAGAACCGCAAATATCAGGACGGTTCCGATGAGATGGTCTCTTTCAAATCTGCATCCCATATATCTCCGCAGGCTTCCGCTTCCAGGGTGCGCGCCCATGAGCAGGAGCATGTAACCAATGCCTACAACAAAGCTGCACAGAACAACGGTAAAGTTCTCTCCGCCACAGTATCCCTGCGGACCGCGGTATGTCCCGAATGCGGCACTGTCTACACCGCCGGCGGTACCACCACGACTAAGATCAGCTACAGTGACGAGAGCAATCCTTATCAGCAGAACAGAAAATCCGCCGATGCTGCCGCAGTGATTGGACGGAATCTGGATCTGAGTGCATAGACCTCATTGCCCCGACTACGCATAATGTCATCCAGGGAATAAGATCATCCTCGAAGGAATCAGATTATTACTGGAATGCCGTATTACTATCACCAAAATGCCTTGGGATTTCTCCATCGGAATTTCGTAAAAATCCTACAGGGTATAGCATGTTTGAGGGCGATAAAGTTAAAAAATTATAGCTACAGGTTATATCTGTTTATCCGGCAATAAAAGCAACCTATCTATTACAGGATGAATCATTTGAACAGAATCCACTTTATTTATTGCACATAACTTTTTACCCGCGTCTTTACTGGAAGCACCACAATGATATACGGATTCTGCAGGTAACCCATAATCAAGAATGATCCATCTATCATGGCAATCCGGATTAGGTTTGATTCTAAGTGTTGGATATTGATTTATAAAGTCCTTAACCACAGCACTTGTAAGAAAACCTTTTTTCCCATGACCATTCTCTGTAAAAAGAATTACCTCAACACCGGATTGTTTTTGCGACAAAAGTTGTAATGTCTTGGTATTCATATAATCATCCACCACATAAATAGATTTTGTTGCCTGTTGATAAATGTCTATGTAGGCTACATCTGCTTCAAACTTCTGTCCCTTATAGATTACAAAATTTTTAAAATCTTTCTCTGTAATAAAATTCTCATTCATAACATCAATGCTCTTTCGAATCTCTTCCATTGATTTTTCTGTTTGTTTCTGCCGATCTACTACATCTGCCATCTGAACGGATAGTTCCGATACTTTTGCTGTAACCAGATTCATTTCCGATTGCGTGACGAACTGACTGTTTTGTCTAATATAATGACGCATCTCTTTGAATGCACGCATGATAAAAATACTCTGCTGTTCTGCCAACTCTCCTTTTAATACCGTAGCCAACATATAAATTCCCTGTTCAGTGAATACATATGGCATCTTCTTTATATGCATACCACGTTTATTTTCATTAATGTTTAAAGTCGCAAATTGCGACTTTAAAGAATCTGGAATTTCACTTTCAACTAACTGAAACATAAAATCTTCCGGAAATCTCTTAATGTTTCTTTTTACCTGTTCATTTAATCGTTTTACCTCATAGCCATATATTTTTGCTAAATCAGAATCCAGCATAACTTGCTGTCCACGAATTATGTAAATACTATTTATGATATTATCTACTGTATTTAATCCTAATACTTCTCCCATAAACCGTCCTTTCGTGAAGTCGCAATTTGCGACTTCACAACTACATGTTCTCCAGGCTTTCTATCTTCTTCAAAGCCTCCATATAAGTCACCAGTCTCTTCTGTTGTTCTTCCTTAAGTCCATGGAAATCTTCAATCAACTGAATATCATAAGGCGTAAATCTGCTCTCCGGACTTGCCGCCGCAATCTCTTCCTCATCCTCAATTCCTTTTCCGGTAAGAAGCTGCTCCGGCGTAATCTGCAACACATTACAAATATTCATAATTTTATCCGCCGCCGGATTTGTCTTTTTCTTCTTCCATTCGCTGATGGTACTGGTCGCTATACCGACCTGTTTTGCGAACTCAACCTGTGTCATATTCCTATCTTTTAATACCTTTAATATCCTCTCGCTAATAGTCATTTTATTTATCTCCTATATTTCATTATTATAAATTTCATTATTATGAAATAATATTACACCATAATATTCATATATTCAATGCAAATATAAAAAGTTCAAAAGCACTGGGCTTCCGAACTTTTTATATCTCAATCCTAATCGTTAAATTGTCATTTTATAAGTTATAACTGATAAAATTATAAATTCAATAATAAATATCAGATACATTTTCTTTTTAGATTTTCTCTCCGACAATTCTTCCCACATACTCTCAACCAGTTCACACAAAAACTGCCGATCATCTACATTATCAACCAAAATCATTTCTTTAGCACCATTATAAGGCAGTTCCATCTCGGCATCTGGCATCAGCCTCAATGCCATCGGGACCGGCTTCACCAAAAGTCTGTCGTCATATATTCCACCAAAAATCCTTCCACGGTAATAAAGGATGTATGCGCCCATCATTGCCCGGCTGCTGACTTCATCCAGTCCTGATAATTGTTCCATAACAAAATCCAAATACTCTTTTGTTGATGCCATATTATTTCCCTCCACACCCTTAGGCTCTCTTTATCGGATGCCTGATTACAGTCTTCAACTTCTCCGGCGCTACTTTCCTCGCATCGCTCAGATAAATCTCGTGGTGCATTCTCCGATCCGTTATATCCAATGCGTATCCCTGTTCTTCCATAAACCTGTGCATTGCATCTACCGTAACAGGCTCATCGTCATACGCTCCGATATGCATACACTGTACACATAAGCCCTCCTCATAGGAAAAAAACTCAGCCTTAGAAAAATCCTTCTTTTTCTTTGCCGTAGCTTTCCTGACAGCCCAGTCGAAATCTTCCCTGGTAACAAAATCCGGCAATCGAATAACAGAGATCCACTTAAAATCTTCCTTACGAGCATAATCAATTCCGTATACTCCATTCTGCCACCAGAATCCCTCTAATGGCGGCACGACATAATTGAAATATCCATCAATCTGATGATCTTCCTTTTTGCTCATTTTAATCGTAAATGCAATTCCATACAGAAGTCCGATAGCCTGCTTGTATTCTCCGTCTGCATCATTTGGATTGCCGCTTCCCCTTACCGCTATATAGTTCATTTTCGGAACAGTTACGATAGACGGTGTGCCTTTCGGCATATAAAATTCTTTATATTCCTTCTTGTAGTCAAAAGCCATATCCTTTACACCCACTCTAAGTCCTTCTCTTCATAAGGCTTATTCCAGGAACCAATCTCTATCATATTTCCTTCCGGATCAGCAATATAGCAGGTTCTCTGTCCCCAAGGTTCAAGTTCCGGTTCAAGCACAGATGTTGCACCATTTTCCACAGCCTTCTTGTACGCCTCGTCCACATCTTCAAAAGTATCAACATAATCCTCCATAGATTTTTAATATTTCCTCTGCATTCCTGCGAATAATGTCCCGCACTTCTTCGGGCTCAAGCACCTCTACTTTTGCTCCAAATGTCATAAGCCATGTCACAAGGTTTTCCATATCCGTATAGTCTGCTGAAAAGAGCAGCCTTCCATCGTCCGTTTCTGTAAAGCAGTTCGGTCCAAATTCTTCAACCAGCCGCCACTTCATATTCGGTGTGAAAAGAGCTTTTACCTTTATCCCACCCGGAAATATCTTCTCATTTGACAAATCCGGCATTGGTACATCTCTGCACAGAAATCCACAGTCTGTTTCAACAACACAATCCATACGGTTCAGTTTGAACAGCCTGTAATCTTTACGTTCTAAACACCACCCCCATACATACCAGCTCGACCACTGGAAAACCAGATAATATGGTTCTACCCTTCGGTTGCTCTCTCCGGACGGAGCATAATACTTAAATCGTATGATGCGCCTGTTTTCTATTGCACTCTGTATTACCTCGATCTTTGGAGCAAGAGAACCCTTATACCATGAAGATAAGTCAATCAGCATAGAGTCTCTTCCACTGATGAACTCTGATGATCCGGTCTGGATTTTCTCCATCAGCTGACTGTAGTACCTGCTTCCGCTCACACTGTCAAGACTCCGCAAACCCGCAAGAATCATCTGCATATCTTTGGAACTCAAAATCGTCCTGTCCATACGATATCCATCCATAATACTTATACCACCACCGGTACCCTGTGCAGTTTTTATAGGAATACCTGCTTTACAAAGGTCTTCAATATCCCGATTTATTGTCCTTCGAGATACCTCAAATCTTTCTGCCAGTTCAGGAGCCGTTGTCTTTTCTTCCTGCAGTAAGATTGACAATATCCCAATAAGCCTATCTATCTTCATAATTCCACTCTCCATACATATCATATCTAACACAACACGACATCTATATGTCATGTTTATTATATCCACAAAAAAATTTTCTGTAAACAAAAAGCCTACGAACATCAGGTTTTATTCCCAATGTCCGAAGACTCTATAGCATTAGTTAAATTTTCTCTTTCTTATAAGCCGAATCATCCTACGATTCACTTGGAATCATCTGAAAATATCTCAGTGCCTCTACGATTGCCTCCTCCACTTCATCTATTTTATCATATTGGGTATCTAATCGTCTCTGCAAATCTGAAATTTTTTATCGTAATGAATATCTGTAACATCCAGATTAGCTTCATGAATTCCCTCATATACAGGGAACTCCGATTGTTCCACTACATGCGTTTCATTACGGGTTCCCGTTTTCTTTTCGGTTCGCCTGCGTCCGTATGCTATCTTCCCCATATACACTGGGTTATCAATAATCTTTTTGATAAAACTTGATGAGAAACCGGGAATTGTTCCGTTTTGACGTAATTTCTTTGTATAACCATGATTATTCAAATAATTGG
>ERZ827524.42-NODE-42-length-167718-cov-6.468147_pt1 | contig 167718 bp, 166 predicted proteins | sample MGYA00519702_ERZ827524 | MGnify/ENA primary metagenome ERZ827524 (study PRJEB31778, sample SAMEA3449341) | human gut metagenome | biome: human gut; feature: human-associated habitat; material: faeces | place: United Kingdom | collected 2010/2012 ...
TTGAAAATTAATGAAGTGGAGCCAAACAAAAAGCAGCCGCGTAAATTCTTTAATGAAGAAGCGTTACAGGAATTAAGTGATTCCATTAAGCAGCACGGAATTGTTCAGCCATTGGTAGTAGCAAAGAAAGATGATTATTTTGAAATTATTGCCGGTGAGAGAAGATGGCGTGCGGCAAAATTAGCGGGATTAAAGGAAGTTCCGGTTGTTATTAAAGATTATTCACCGCAGGAAATTATGGAAGTCGCGCTGATTGAAAATATTCAGCGTGAGGACTTGAATCCGGTGGAAGAAGCAAAAGCATATCAAAATTTGATTAAGGAATATAATTTGAAGCAGGAAGAAGTGGCAGAGAGAGTTTCTAAGAGTCGTTCTGCTATTACCAATTCACTTCGTCTGTTAAAATTAAGTGATGATGTGTTGACACTTTTAATGGAAGAAGAAATTTCAAGCGGACATGCAAGAGCACTGCTTGGTCTGGAAGATAGTGAAAAACAGCTTGAAATTGCCGAAAAGATTGCAAAAGATCACCTCAGTGTAAGAGAAGTTGAGAAATTAGTGAAAAATATCAATCAGCCGGCGAAGAAAACAAAGAAAAAAGAACTTTCTAATGACTTTTTGTACCATGATATGGAAGAAAAAGTGAAGTTGAAGACAGGAACAAAGGTAAGAATCAATCGAAAGTCCGAGAATAAAGGAAAAATAGAAATTGAGTATTATTCACAGGACGACTTAGAAAAGATTTTGGGATACTTCAAATAAAAGAACATATGTTCACAAGGAGGAAAAAAATGTTTCAGTTTAGTGATTATGGATTAAGTGTTGATGTTGTTTTACTGGGTGCGATTGCAGCAATCCTGATTTTATTGATTCTTTGCCTTATTTTAATAGGAAAGAACAGCTCACTGAGAAAACGATATGATGAGTTTATGCGTGATTCCGATGGAAAAAGTCTGGAAGAAGCATTTCAGAAGAAATTTGCCAATATGGATTATATCAATGGCAAAATCAAAGAAGTCGATGAGCATTTGGCTATAATTGACGAAAACCTTTTGAAGACTTATCAGAAGGTAGGCGTGGTAAAATATGATGCGTTTAAAGAAGTTGGCGGAACTTTGAGTTTTGTACTTACTCTTTTGACAAAAGAAAACGATGGATTCATTATGAATTCGATGCACAGTAACAAAGAGGGATGTTACATTTATATTAAGGAAGTAAAATCCGGAGAAGTGTTTGTAACATTGTCGGAAGAAGAACGTCAGTCTTTGGAACAGGCAATGACTGCTGAATAAAGAAAAATGAGGGCAAAAAAAAGCCCTCACCCAGCAGTTGCAGGTCTGCCAAACAAGGACTCGGGAGTACGCCATTGGGGGCTCGAACCCCAGACACCCTGATTAAGAGTCAGGTGCTCTACCAACTGAGCTAATGGCGCTTCATCAATCACGCAAGGAATATTATATAATATTCTATTTCAAAATGCAAGCAATAATTTAAAAAAATTGTATAAACTTGGAGGAATATATGGAGAAAAAAAATAAATGCCTGGAAATTCTGAAAACATTAGTATCGAATATGTGGTATATTGTAGCTTTGGTTGCTATTATTGCCATTATCTTTTTAATGATTGCTAACTGGGGAGTTGTATTAGCAGTTATTGGAAAATTTCTGACTATTTTGATGCCGTTTATATTGGGATTCTTTTTTGCCTGCTTTATTAATCCGCTTGTAAAAAGAGTCCATTCGCTGCTAAATCGAATGAAACCCGGTAAAGGGGCGAAAATTAAGAAAGCATTTAGTGTAATCATCAGTTATGTCGTAGTAATTGGCGTAATCACCGTTTTACTCATTTATATTATTCCTCAGATAAAGGCAAGTATTGGTGAACTCGGGAATACAATTCAAGATGGATATCAGTATATGATTACACACCAGAAGGAATTAAATGAAAAAATTCCTTTTATCGGGCTCGGTGGAGGAATTGAATACATCAAGGAATTTGCATATAAGAAAATTATGAGCAATGGCTCTGAGATTCTTCCTTATGTTTATCATGTTTCATCTTCTTTATTGACGACGTCGTATAATGTATTGATGGGGCTTGTGATTTCCATTTACATTATTTTGGATATGAAAAAGTTAAAAAGAAGTGCAAGAAAAGTTGTATATGCCCTGTCTCCGAAAAAGAAAGAGCAGGAAGTTTGGCAGACAATGAAACAGTGCAGCCACATTTTTAATGGATTTTTGATTGGAAAAATGATTGATTCCCTGATTATCGGAATTCTCTGTCTGATTGCAATGTCCATTTTGAAACTGCCGTATGCGCTGCTTCTCAGTCTGATTGTATGTATTACTAATATGATACCTTATTTCGGACCGATAATTGGTGCAATTCCTGGTGTTATGATTTATCTGTTTATTGATATTCGTTATGCCTTTATCTTTGCTCTTATGATTTTGATTTTGCAGCAGTTTGACGGTCTGTATCTTGGACCAAAAATTTTGGGTGACCAGACGGGTATTAAGCCTCTTTGGGTTATCTTTGGAATTACAGTTGGCGGTGCCTATTTTGGTGTGATGGGAATGTTCCTTGGTGTTCCGGTAGTAGCCGTGATTATGTATCTTTTGCAACTGTTTTTGGATAAAAAGCTGAAAAAGAAAGACATTTCAACCTTTGATTCCAAGTAATCGTTTGATTTCTTCAATGGAACAGAGGATGCAGAGTATCTTTTTTGAGCATTTTCCGTGATTTAGTTTTTGACATAATATACGTTTAAAACAAGACATAAAAATAGAACCTTTTTCTTTATTCTATGAAAAAGGTTCTATTTTGTTACCAGCTAATTAGAGGGAAAGAACAAATCGGCAGATTGGTTTTCCTTCTGCAACAAATTTACTTTCATATTCCGTCATAATATTGCCCTCTAAAAATTCACTGTGATGTAAATCATAAGTCAACTCTTTAATATTCCAGATTGGCGAATTTTCGGCTGTTTCCACTGAAAAATCAAATAAATCCCGATTATCGGTCTTAAACTGGATATAACCATTCGGATTTAAAATCGTATGATAAAGATTTAAAAAGCCCTCGCTTGTCAGCCGGCGTTTTGCATGGCGGTCTTTTGGCCATGGGTCAGAAAAATTTAAATAAATCCGGTCTACTTCATGTTCGGCAAAAATATCAGCTAGATATTTTGCATCAAATCGCAGAAAATATAAGTTTGGTTTTTCCTCTGCTGTTTGTTTTTCTAAAGCACGGTACAAAACACTTGAATACATTTCAATTCCGATATAGTTGATATCTGGATTTTCAGAAGCTAATGTATGAATAAATTGTCCCTTTCCCATGCCGATTTCAATGTGCAAAGGATGATTATTGTGAAACAATTCTGACCATTTTCCTTTGTAATCTTCTGGATTTTGAACGACATAGGGACTTGCCGCAATCACTTCTTTTGAACCTTTGATATTTCGTAAACGCATAGTAATCCTCCATATAGTAAACATTTAAATTATAGCATCATAGTACCATAAATCGAAATTATGTCAAATAAGATGTTGGAAAAATTGGTAAAATCGTGTATGATAGAAGTAATAGTATGATTTTTGGAGGCATGAGATGAAAAAAAGATATGCGGCACTTATTTTTTGTGCAATTGGACTTTTATTAGGAAGCGTTACTTCAGAAGCAAAAAAGAAACTATCGGTTACTGCAGAATCCGCAATTGTAATGGATGTTCAGTCGGGTGCGATTTTATATGAAAAGAATATAGACAAGCGTGAGTATCCGGCGAGTATTACGAAAGTAATGACGGCTCTTGTTGCTATTGAAAATTCGTCGTTGTCGGAGACGGTTACTTATTCAAGAAATGCCGTGACAAATTTGGAGTCGGGTGCTTCTAATATTGAAATTCAGCCGGGTGAAAAATTGTCAATGGAAGACAGTTTATATGCCATTCTTCTTATGTCAGCGAATGAAGCTTGTAATGGTGTGGCGGAGCATGTCGCAGGAAGCATTGATAATTTTGTTGCGATGATGAATCAAAAGGCAAAAGAACTCGGATGTACAGGAACTAATTTTGCAAATGCAAACGGTTTGTGGATGTCAAATCATTATACGACGGCACACGATATGGCATTGATTTCACAGGAAGCCTATAAAAATCCTACATTTGCAAAAATTACCGGAACGAAACGCTATATCATTAATAAAACAAAAAAACATGCAAAACGTTATCTTCATAATCATCATGGTATGCTTTATCCAAGCACATTTACCCAATATTTGTATGAATACTGCGTGGGCGGCAAAACGGGATATACATCAAAGTGTCGTTATACGCTTGTAACTTATGCAAAGAAAAACGGAACAACATTAGTTTCTGTTATCATGCGTGCACCAAATTCCCCTTGGACGGCGCCGGATGCTAATGAGTATACCGATACGACAAGAATTTTGAATTATTGTTTTGAAAATTACAAACGCTATGAAATTGGAACAACGACAGATAATACGGTAAATACAAGTGATTTGTTTACCAAATACAGTTCCTATTATAACCAGCAGTCGGGTCCTTTATCTGTGGAACAGGGAGCCGGGGTTATGCTGCCAAAGGGTGTTACTTTGGACAAGGCACAGAAAAAAGTAATTTATTATGACACACCACAGCAGGTTAGTGCGACAAAGAAAGTAATTGGAAAAATTACATATACTTATAATGGAAAAGAAGCGGGCGGCGCAGAGATTTACTATGAAAATGCGAAAAATCCGACTTTAAATGACAGTATTGACATGTCCGAATGGTTTGTGGATGCGGTAGAAAAAGCGAATGAGGCACCTTTCCCATGGAAAAAGGTTTTAACAATCGGTATTCTTGTAGTTGCCGCTCTTGCAATTACCATTTTGATTCTGTGGTGGATGAGAACCCATAAAGAACAGCGCACACGCCGCAATCGATACAAGAGAGGAAAGAAAAATCGAAATATCAATGAAAGAGGATACTATTATCACAAAAAATAGATAGCAAAATAATATTATGGAGGCATCATGAGAAAGACAAAAATCATTTGCACACTTGGTCCGGCAACTGACCGGGATGGTATTTTGGAACAATGTATCGAAAGTGGTATGAATGTGGCACGCTTGAATTTTTCGCATGGCAGCCATGAAGAACAGCAAAAAAGAATTGACAAGCTGTATGAATTAAGAAAGAAATATCAAAAGCCAATTGCTGCTTTGTTAGATACCAAAGGTCCGGAAATCAGACTTGGTGATTTTAAAGATGGCAAAGTAAATTTGAAGCAGGGACAGAAGTTTTCTCTTGTAACAAATGAAGTATTAGGAGATGAGACGAAGGCATATGTCACATACAAACAACTTCCGGAAGATGTTGAGCCGGGAACTCGCATTTTGATGGATGACGGGCTGGTGGAAATGATTGTTGAGGCGGTTGACGAAACACAGATTGACTGCGTGGTTGTCGGTGACTGTGAATTGAAAAACCACAAAGGTGTTAATGTGCCGGGACTTCATTTGAATATGCCGTACATGAGCGAAAAAGATAAAAGTGATATTATCTTTGGAATCAATAACCACGTAGATTTTATTGCGGCTTCTTTTGTGCGCACTGTGAAAGATATTGAAGATATCCGCGCTTTTCTACATGAAAATGGGGGCGATGGAATTCATATCATTGCCAAAATCGAAAACCGCGAGGGCGTTGAAAATATTGATGGAATTATTGCAGCGTCGGATGGCATTATGGTTGCACGTGGTGATATGGGTGTGGAACTGCCGGAAGAAGAAGTTCCTATTTTGCAGAAAATGATTATCGGTAAAGTATATGAAGCAGGCAAGCAGGTAATTACGGCAACGCAGATGCTCGATTCGATGATGAAAAATCCAAGACCGACAAGAGCAGAAGTTGCCGATGTGGCAAATGCAATTTACGATGGCACAAGTGCCATTATGCTTTCAGGTGAAACTGCTGCCGGAAAATATCCGGTGGAATCGGTTCAGACGATGGTGCGGATTGCGAATCGCACGGAAGCGGATATTGATTATGAAAAACGTTTTTATCATCGTGGCCGCCATGAAAAACCGGATGTTACAGAGGCTGTTTGTCATGCAACCTGTACAACGGCATACGATTTGAATGCTTCAGCCATCGTTGCGGTGACAAAATCCGGAAGAACCGCACGAATGATTTCAAGGTACCGCCCGGCATGTCCGGTTCTCGGTGGAACGACGTCGAAGAGAGTCTGGCGTCAGATGGCAATGTCGTGGGGTGTATGTCCGATATTACTGGATGAGAAAACAGATGTATTTGCTTTGTTTGACCATGCGGTAGACAAAGGAAAATGCTCCGGACTTTTGAAATCAGGTGATTTGGCTGTGATTACATCGGGTGTTCCAATCGGAATATCCGGAACGACAAATATGCTTAAGGTTGTGAATGTAGAGTAACACGAACGGGGATTTGCGCAGAATGTTACAAAAACATAACATCATAATTGACTTTTCTCAAATAGGTGATAAAATGTAAGTGTATAGAAATGGAGGGATAATTATGAATAAATTGTTAGGAAGCCGTATTAAGGCATTAAGAAGTGCAAATAATCTCACGCAAGAGGAGGTTGCTGATCAGATTGGAATCAGTAGACAGAAATACGCAAGAATCGAGAGTGGGGCTAATAGTATTACATTGGATATCCTTTCTAAAGTGGCAGAGGTTTTAGGTGTGACGGTTGGAGATATTACAAAAGTTTTAGATGAAACTCCAGTTGTACAGTATAGAGCCGGAGAGGAAAACGAATCTTCTAAAAAAATATTTGATATGCTGGATTTATTTTATGCGAATAAGCATATGTGTGAAAAGATTCAGCACAAGATAAGTTTTAGGGGGTAAGTTTAATGCAGGATTCACGAAAGCGCGAAATTCGTATAAAAGCTGATTATTTTAGGGCAAATTGTAAAATTAGCAGATATGGTATCATTAATCTGTTCAAAGAATGTGAAAGAATGAGATATAAATTAGTTAGGTATCCGCTGGGAGAGAATGCAGATCTTGGATTTATGATGAAAAAAGATAACGATATCGTTATTTTTACAAATAGCTGTAGCAGACTTTCTAGAGAAATATTTACACTTGCCCATGAAGTTGGACATGTAATTTTGCATTTAAATGATGAAAACACATTTATTGATGATAGAATAACAATAAATGGGAGAAGCACAGATGAAAAAGAACAGGAGGCAAACTATTTTGCCGCTTGTTTGTTAATGCCATCCGATGATGTTCATAGATTTATTGATTTGGAGATTCAAAATTTTCAGGAATGTGGATTATCGGCAATGGATATTGCCAGGATTATGTCTGAGTTTAATGTTAGTTTTGATATGGCATTAAATCGATTGGAAAGTCTGGGTGTGATTAATACAGACCAAAAGATGCGGCTTGATAATATTAAGACAGAGATGAAAGTTGGAAATTTACTTCATGCAGTTGGTGGTAATAGCAAGCTGAATGAGCCTAGCGAAGTAATTGATATACCGCATGAATATATTGATTATGTTATCTATAATTATAATCATAATGCAGTTCCAAAAGAAACATTGGAGCGTGTGCTCGCTTATTATAAGCTTGTCATAGATGATGTAAGTGACAAAATTGTTGAGTCCTCTGATGACGAGGACGATTTGGATGATTTGATAGGGGGATTAGACGATTGAGAGCCTCTTTAGATACAAATGTTATTATCCATTTCTATAAGGCTGGTCTTGAGAATATTTTGTTTGATTTTTTCGATGAAGGGGTAATTATCTACGAGCAGATTCGCAATATTGAATTAGAAAATCATGGTCAGGAAGTGCTAAATAAGGTTGATTCTGATATTGCGTCCGGAAAGATTGAATTATATACAGATCAGAAGTTGAAGGATTTACATATATATAAGATTTTTGAATATAATTTTTCGGAAAATAGAAATCTGTATGGTACTGGTGATTTGGGTGAAGTATATGCGATATCATTAGCGCAAACCCTTGGTGCATACTCATTGGTAACTGATGATACAAAGCAGGGTGGACCATATATGTCATTATTACAATTTGAAGATAATGTAATGCCATTTACTTTTGCTGATGTTTTGATATTACGCTATTTGGTTGGCGATGCTGATGAAAATCAAACAGTGAATGACTTTAACATGATTAATAATTCATCAAGTTTGAACTGGTCTTTTAAGAGTCAAGTGAGTAAGTTCATTAAAAGATTTCTCAAAGATCCATATAGAAATGAAGACAAAGAGTGGATTTTAGACTTAGCTGCGAAAAAAGGATTTAGTATTAAAGTAAAGTTAGCAGCATTAAGTAAGTTATTGTAATTAATGTAAAATACTATTCCTAACAAAGAAGTCACTTGATAAATAAACTCCCCCTTTCGTTGTCATAACAACGTATATTTTCCTATAATTATACTATATTAAGTGGTATACTAATATCACAAATATACAGGAGGAAATAAAAGTGGCAGGAATAAAAAATATGGATATGGCGAAGGTTTTGGTTTTAAAAGATGAGGTGGCTTACCAGCCAGGACAAGTAGTATCAAAGACATTAGCGCAGAATGAGCATTTGAGTGTAACTTTATTTGCATTTGATAAGAGCGAGGAAATCAGTACACATGAATCAGGCGGTGATGCCTTTGTTACTTGTCTTGATGGCGTTGGCAAAATCACAATTGATGGTGTTGATTATGAACTTCATGAAGGGGAGTCTATTGTTATGCCGGCAAAACACCCTCATGCAGTATTTGGAAAAGAACAGTTTAAGATGTTGTTAGTTGTAGTATTTTAAGTAAGGAGATTTACCATGCCATTTCAGTACAAGGTATCAGAAGATAAAAAAGTCCGTGTCATTATTGACACGGATGCTGCCTGTGAGGCAGACGACCCATTTGCAATTGCCCACGCGTTGATGTGCCAGAAGTTTGACGTGAGGGCAATTTTTGCTGAGAAGTTTAATCGAGAGGGGAGTACGCGACAGAGTTACGAAGAAATTTTGACGGTTTTGCGTGCAATGAAAAAAGAAGTTCCCGTTTTTATGGGAGAGGAAACAAAAATTTCTGAGAAAAAACAGGGCGGGGAAGTTTCACCTGCGGCTGACTTTTTGATTGAAGAAGCAATGAGGGTGGATGAAAAACCATTGTTTGTGCTGTGCATTGGGGCGATTACCAATGTGGCGAGTGCGATGATGAAAAAGAAGGAAATTGCAAAACACATGACGATTGTGTGGATTGGTGGACAGGGGCATGCGTATAGCACGCCTGAAGTGCGTGAGTTCAATGCGGGAAATGATGTTGAGGCGATTAACTACGTGTTAAACAGTGGTGTGAATTTTTGGCAGATTCCAAATGATGTGTATGGGAAAATGAGAATTAGTCTTGCAGAGATTGAGAGGCGGATTGCGCCATGCGGAGAAATTGGAAGACATTTATTTGAAAATATGGAAACGTATAATCATTCGGAACATGCGGGATGGACAGCAGGGGAGAGCTGGACATTAGGTGATTCGCCGGCGGTTGGTGTGGTGCTTGATCCGGATTGTGGATTTTATCATGAAACTGAGGCGCCGATTATACTTGATGACACGACCAATAAATTTGAAAAAGGAAGACCGAAAATTCGGGTGTATACATCGGTGGATTCGCGGTTTATTCTGGAAGATTTTATTGCGAAACTGGAAGTTTTATATGGAAAGGGTTCCGATACAAAATAGATACAAAAAAGATGTATGATAGCAGGTGGTAAGGAGGATGTAAATGATAAAAACAACCAAATCTATAAAATAGACACATTTACATAAAATATCCGCCTATTACTTTTTTCCGTGGCAGATTATAATCATTGTGTCGGGAGGTGAAAGAATGCTTCGAATGGAAATTGCGCTAATTATCATTTTAGGATTTATTGCGTATATGTATTATTCGGCAGAGAGAAAACATACGAAACTGCACCGGACATTTTCTATTTTGCTGCTGGTTGTAATCGTTCATCTTGTTTTCGATGCAGTAACGATTTATACGGTAAATCATTTGGAGCAGGTACCGCTTGTGGTAAACGATGCGGTTCACCGGGTGTTTGTCGGAACGATGGCAGGTGTTTTGTACTTGTTTTACCGGTACATTGCTGCTGTTGTGGAGGAAGAGACCAAGAAAAAAATGATTTTTGACTGGCCGGCGAAAATCTTTTTGATTGTGTTGGAAATCATTGCACTTGTTTTTCCGATTGTATACATACAGACACCAAATGGAAATTATTCGGCAGGTGCTTATGTGATTGCCAGTTATGGCGGAGTCGCGATTTATCTGGCACTGTGCGCAGGAATTTTAATTTGGAACTGGAAACAGATTCATGTGAAGAAAAAGTTTGCGATTGGAGTAGCACTTTTGGTTGAATTTTTGGTGTGCGGCTTGCAGGGGGCATACCCAACGTGGCTAATCAGTGGAATGGGAATTACATTGATGACGTTGTCCTTTTATCTGACTTTGGAAAATCCGGATATTCTCAGGGCTGAATTGACGGAGCAGAAAATGTCGATGCTGTATTTGAAAAGTCAGGTAAATCCACATTTTCTTTATAACACACTCGACACAATACGAATTCAGGCGCAGCTTAACGGGGATAAAAAAGTGGCGGATTTGTTGATGCGGCTGGTCGATTTTTTCCGCATCAGCGTAAAAGTGGACAGACAGATGGTAGCACTGGATGACGAGCTGGAGTTGTTAGAAGCTTATATGGATTTGATGTGTTACCGTTATCCAAATCTTCATTGTGAATACGATATAGACCCGGATTTGGGAGGAAGTCTTGTTCCGAATTTTATTTTGCAGCCACTTGTTGAAAATAGTTTGCTGCATGGTTTGAAAAACAAAGGGTACCGGGGGGAGATTGTCATTACGGCAAAAAAAGAGGGGAATGCAATCGAAATCCTGATTCGCGACAGCGGAAGTGGATTTATGGATGGCAGAAAAGATATCATTGATGAAATGCTTCTTCACTACGACAAGAAGCACGCAAAACTAGAGGGAAACAGCATTGGTATTTTAAATGTGCAAAAAAGAATCAAATTGCTGTGTGGTCCAAAGTATGGACTCAGTTATATGGAAAATGAAACCGGCGGAGTGACGGCACGATTACTGCTGCCGCATGAGGAGGACGCAAAATGAAAAAACTGCGAGTGCTGCTGGTCGATGACGAGATAATGATTCGGGAAGGGTTTAAAAAGTTGTTTGACTGGGAAGCCCATGAGTGTGTCGTTGTCGGCGAGGCAGCGGATGGAATGGAAGCAATTACAAAAATTGATGAGGAGCAGCCTGATATTGTGATTATGGATATTAATATTCCGATTATTAACGGCCTGAAAGTGATTCAGTTAAGCCGGGTGAAATATCCGTCCATGGCTTTTGTGATTGTTTCCGGTTACGATGATTTTTCATATTGCAGGGAGGCTCTGCGGCTGCAGATTACGGACTATATTTTGAAGCCGGTCAATTACGAGGAATTTGGCTCTTGTATTGACCGGTTGAAAATTAGTCTCTATAATAACGAAGTAAAGGAAAAACCGGTTGTGAAAAAAGAACGTGTCATAACCGGAATTACAAAATATATGCAGGAACATCTTTCGGAAGACGTTAGTTTGCATATTCTTTCGGAAGAATTTCATTTAAATTCGCAGTACATCAGTCAGTTATTTAAAAACGAAATAGGAGTAAATTTTCTGACATACCTTACAAACATTCGGATGGAGCACGCAAAAAAACTGCTGCTTTCATCCTCGCTTTCGATTGCGGAAGTTTCAGAGCAGTCCGGTTATGGTGATTACCGCGTGTTTACGAAAGTATTTAAGAAATCAGAGGGAATTACACCATCGCAGTACCGGCGTGACTTCCTTTCCCAATAATTATAAGGAGTGAAAGAAAATGTTAAGAATAGAGAATTTGACAAAAACGTATGGTGAAAAAAGGGCAGTAGATAATCTTTCCCTTCATATTGCGCCGGGTGAAATTTATGGTTTTATCGGTCACAATGGAGCGGGAAAAACGACAACACTAAAAGCGGTTGTCGGGATTCTTCAATTTGATAAAGGCGAAGTTTTCATTAAAGGAGAATCCATCCGCAAAAATCCGCTTGCCTGCAAACAAAAAATTGCTTATATTCCGGATAATCCGGATTTGTATGAATTTATGACAGGAATCAAATTCTTAAATTTTATTGCGGATATTTTTGGCGTGACAGAAGAAAAAAGGCAGGAGAGAATCCGCAAATATGCTGATTTATTTGAGATGACAGAAAATCTTGCGCAGCCGATTGCTTCCTACTCACATGGTATGAAGCAAAAACTTGCGATTATATCTGCGTGGATTCATGAGCCAAAGTTAATTATAATGGATGAGCCGTTTGTCGGGCTTGACCCTAAGGCGTCGCATATTTTAAAGGAAATCATGCGGGATATCTGTAACCGCGGCGGCGCAATCTTCTTTTCAACGCACGTTCTTGAGGTTGCGGAAAAGCTGTGTGACAAGGTCGCTATAATAAAAGACGGACATCTTATAAAGTCGGGCACAATGGAACAGGTGCGCGGAGACGCGTCGCTTGAGGATGTATTTTTGGAACTGGAGGACGACAATGCTTAGGGCTCTGATAAAAAAACAAACTCTTGAGATGCTGTCTTTCCTGTTTAAAAGCGGCAAGGCGGGCAAAATGCGCTCCAAGGGCAGTGTCGCACTGTATTCGCTGCTTATGATTTATGTTGTGGGCGTTATGGGGTGGATGTTTTGGATGGTGGCGGCAACCCTGTGCGGTCCGTTTGTTCAGCTTTCGCTCGAATGGCTTTACTTTTGTATAATGGCGCTGACGGCAACGGTCATGGGTGTGTTTTTCAGTGTATTTTCAACACAGAGTCAGCTGTATGATGCAAAGGATAACGAGCTTTTGCTGTCCATGCCGATACCCCCGCGTATGCTTCTTTTGTCGCGTATGCTGACGCTTTACTTACAGACATTCTTTTTTGAGGCCCTTGTTATGGTGCCGGCGCTTATTGTTTATTATCCTTTTGGCGGGATAAGCGTGTCCGGTATACTTATGCTGTTTATACTGCCGTTTGTTGCGCTTGCCCTTTCGTGTGTGCTCGGCTGGGTTGTGGCGCTTATTGTCAGCAGAATGAAGAATAAGAGCCTGTTTTCCGTGGTTCTGTCTGTATTGTTTCTTGCGGTATACTTTGTTGTGTACTCGCGGATAAACAGCTATCTGAATTTACTGCTTGCCAACATTGAGCAGATAGGTGAAAATTTTGCGGCGGTATTTCCGTTAAAGCAGCTGGGTCTTGCGTTTTCCGGTGATGCTGTGTCCATGCTGATTTTCCTGTTTTTTACCGCTGTGCTGTTCTGTGCGGTTTACGCCGTGCTTTCGCTCAGCTTTATAAAGATTGTAACTGCAAAGCGTTCCGCATCAAAGCGCAGGTATGTCAAGCGTGAGCTTAAGGTTGGAAATATTTCCGGCGCGCTTCTTAAAAAGGAGTTTTTGCGTTATCGTTCGCTTCCGGCATATATTATGAATTGTTCTTTAGGCTCTGTTTTTATGCTTGCGGGAGCTGTGTATGTGTTTATAAAGGGCTCGCAGCTGCGTGAAACGCTTATACAAATTCCCGGGTGGGAGCTGTATCTGCCGCTTATCGGCTGTGCTGCGGTCTGTCTTGTTTCCACCATGAATGATATCACCGCTCCGTCTGTTTCTCTTGAGGGCAGAACGCTTTGGCTTTCCAAAGCGCTGCCGGTTTCGGCAATACAGGTTTTGTCTGCTAAAGTTAAGCTGCATTTGTATATTACGCTCCCGTTTGCTCTGCTGTTTTCGGCAGCCGTGGTTATTGCGGCTAAAGCGGATATTACTGCGTCCGTTCTTATGCTGACTGTGCCGCTTGTCTTTGTTTTGTTTACTGCACTGTTCGGTATAGTCTTAAACTTGAAATTTCCAAACTTTACGTGGATAAACGAAACGGTAGCAGTCAAGCAGAGCGCCAGCGTTTCCATCGCGCTGTTTGGCAGCTGGGGTATTATCTTTTTGTTCGGCGGTCTGTTTTACCTTCTTCATGCATCAGTCTCAGTAAGTGCATTTTTGGCGCTGACGCTTGCTGTTCTTTTGCTGACATGCGCACTGCTTTGGCAGTGGATTGTAAAAAGGGGCACGCGCATTTTTAACTCGCTTTAAAAAAGGAGAATGAATAAAATATGGCTATTGAAAAGGTAAGAGAATATTTTAAAAAATTCGGAATAGAAAACAGAATACGTGAATTTGACGTATCCAGTGCAACTGTTGAGCTGGCTGCTGCGGCACTTGGCTGTCAGCCGTGCCGTATTGCCAAAACCTTATCGTTTGCGATTGAGGACGGCGCCGTGCTTGTTGTCTGCGCCGGCGATGCAAAAGTAAGCAATCCGAAATTCAAGGCGGCGTTTCAGACAAAAGCCAAAATGCTTCCGTTTGACGATGTTGAGCGCCTTGTCGGGCACGCGGTCGGCGGCGTCTGTCCGTTTGCCGTGAATGACGGAGTACGGATATATCTTGACAAATCGCTTGAGCGGTTTGATACCGTGTTCCCCGCGTGCGGCAGCTCCAACAGCGCGATTGAGCTTACAATAGATGAGCTTGAAAAATATTCGTCTCCATTATCTTGGGTAGATGTCTGCCAAATCCCCGAACCGTAAAAACAGTAAAACACCCTCGCGTAAACAGTACGCGAGGGTGTTTTTTATTTTTTCTTGAAGGACAGCCGGCTTTCTTTTCCCGTTACTATACGCACGATGTTTTTACGGTGTAAAAATATGATAAGCACAGCTACAAGTATTGCGATTATAAGAGTTGTGACGTCCTGCCTGCTTGAAAAATCGGTAAAAAATACAAGTGACGACGGAAACGCCGCCGCTCCCATGATGGAGCCGAGCGAAACATATTTTGAAATTGCCGCAAAAATCAGAAAAGCCGCAAAAACTGCAATTCCACATCGCCAGTCTACCATAATAGACATAATTCCGCCGACAGCAACGCCCTTGCCGCCCTTAAACTTGAAAAATACGGGAAAACAGTGACCTATGCAGCAGCATAGTCCTGTCAGTGCGACGGCGGGCTGCACCCATTGCGGGCAGTTTAGCGTAAAAATTGCCCACGCACCTACCGTAGCAACAACGGTTTTGGAAAAATCCGTTATCAGAGTAATAACGCCGGCACGCCAGCCGAAGCTTCGCATCATATTGGTGCTTCCCGCATTGCCGCTGCCGCTTGAGCGCACATCGGAGTGCATAAACACCTTTGAGAAGATAATGGAATAGTTCAGACTGCCTATAAGATAACCGCCGATTGCCACAAGGGCAAACCAGAAAAACATCATATTTTCCCGTCCTCTCCGCGTTCTCTGACAATAAAGCGTACAGGACTGCCCTCAAACCCGAATACCGCACGCAGTCTGTTTTCAAGATAACGCTTATATGAAAAGTGGAACAGATCCGAGCGGTTTACAAAAAAGATAAAGGTGGGCGGGCATACCGACGCCTGTGTCATGTAGTAAATTTTCAGCCGTTTGCCCTTGTCGGAGGGCGGCTGAACGCGTGCTGTCGCGTCGCTTAAAAATTCGTTTAGCATTCCCGTTGTAATGCGTCGCCTGTTTTGCGCTGCCGTCTGCAAAATGAGCGTCATCAACTTATCTACGCGCTGGCCGGTTTTTGCCGATATGAATACGATAGGCGCAAAATCCATAAATGACAGGTCGCGGTAGATATCCTTTTTCAGCTTTTCCATCGTTCCCGTCTCTTTTTGGGCAATATCCCACTTGTTGACGGCGATTACAAGCGCCTTGCCCTTGTCGTTGGCAAAACCGGCGATTTTAGTATCTTGAGCGGTGACGCCTTCATTTGCGTCCAGCATTATAATACATACGTCGGCTCGGTCTACAGCGGCAAATGACCTCAGCACGCTGTAATGCTCGATTGTCTCGTCGATTTTTTTCTTTTTGCGTATGCCGGCAGTATCTATAAGACAAAATTTACCGTGCTGATTTTCAATCTGAACGTCCACCGCGTCCCGGGTTGTTCCGGGAATATCAGAGACAATCATTCTGTTTTCGCCTAAAATGTAGTTTGTAAGCGAGGATTTGCCGACATTCGGCTTTCCGATAAGCGCGACTTTTATAATATCCTCGTCATTGTTTTCAAATTCCCTAAAATCAATGTGTTTAAACGCTGCGTCCAAAAGATCGCCCGTACCTGTGCCGTGTACAGATGACACAGCAACGGGCTCACCCAGTCCGAGATTGTAAAATTCGTAAAATTCGCTCGGCATCGCGCCGACAGAGTCCACCTTGTTGACGCACAGAACAACCGGCTTTGACGCGCGCCTCAAAAGCGTCGCAATGTCACGGTCGGCTGAGGTGACGCCGGTTTTTACGTCGGTTATAAGTATAATGACGTCGGCAGTATCGATTGCGATGCTTGCCTGCTCACGCATCTGTGACAGAAGAGTATCGCCGCCGTCCGGCTCGATTCCGCCGGTGTCGATAAGGGTAAAGCTCTTGCCTGACCACTCTGCGTCTGCATAGATTCGGTCTCTTGTTACGCCCGGCGTATCTTCAACAATGGACAGCCGCTTTCCCGTTATTTTATTGAAAAGCGAGCTTTTTCCCACGTTCGGACGTCCGACTATTGCAATTATTGGTTTAGACATTTCTGTCAAGCCTTTCATCAAGTATTTTTTCGACAAGCTCATGCCCGTCGCAGCCGGTGATAATGAGCTTTCTGTCAAGCGCTTTTTCGACCTGCGCCACCGTTATGCTGTCAAGAAACATGTCCTGCTGAGCTCTTAGCATCGATGACGGTATAAGCACGCGCTGCGGCAGGTTATTATCCTTTAACTGAGCGATAATATCGGTTGCCGTTACAAGCCCGGCAACGGTTATTTCCTCGCCGAAAAACCGATTTACTATCGGATATATTTTACAGTTAAGGCGCGGGCGCTTTTGGGCGATTTTTGTCGTGATATCCTGCATAAGTTTTGCGGGCAGAACTCCCGTTATAACAGCACATTCGGTAGGCTTGTCATTTGGTCTCAGTGAGCGTACGGCGTCCTCAACCTCTGTAAGAAGACTTGTAGACAGTCCGACTCCGTTTTCTATCTGCGGGTACCCGTCATAATATTGCTCGTCCGGCAGCGGGACGCCGCCCTTTATAAAAAACTCGTCTGAAGGATAAAACAGCCGAACTCCCAGCTTCCGTTTGCATTCATCAGATATCCTGTGAATGTCGCTGATGACTTTAGCGCACTCGTCACGCGTAAAGCTTTCAAGCGGATACAGCCCTTTACGGTGACGAGACAGACCGACCGGCACAACGGATACGGAGCTTACGGCGGGATAAAGCTCCCGCAGATCACAGAGAGTACGGGTAAGGTGCTCGCCGTCATTTACGTTTTTGCACAGAACTATTTGGCAGTTCATTGTTATGCCCGCGTCTGCAAAGCTGCGCATTATTTCGTTTATTTTTGCCGCGTTTGGGTTTTTCATCATTTTAACGCGAAGCTGCGGGTCTGTTGTGTGTACCGATATGTTAATCGGAGAAATCCGCATTTTACAGATTCTGTCTATATCCTTTTGACTGAGGTTTGTAAGGGTAATATAATTTCCCATTAAAAATGACAGGCGCGCGTCGTCGTCCTTGAAGTAGAGCGAGGGACGAAGACCCTTTGGAAGCTGGTCGATAAAGCAGAAAATACATTTGTTTTTACAGCTTCTCTGGCTGTCGATGAGATAGGTTTCAAAGTTCAGCCCCAGCGGCTCACAGGCGTCCTTTTCTATGTCAAACTCCACCGCCTGTCCGCCGCACAGCGCCTTGATTTCAAGTGTTTCGCACTCGCTGTAATACATATAATCGATAACGTCTGTTATTTCATATCCGTTTATGCTTACAAGTATGTCGCCCTTTTTAAAGCCGAGCTGACAGGCGATAGAACCGGGGTCTGCTCCCGAAATTACGGCAGGCATTTCAACGCCTCCTTTCCGCAAAAGCTTCCGTTAAAACAAAAAGAGAAGGCGAGCCTTCTCTTTTTTACTACCAAATTACTCAGCGTCTTTTTTGCTTTCGGTTTTTTGGGTCTTAGCATCGGCCTTTTTAGCAGGCTCTTTAGCAAGTTTGCCGTCCTTGAGTATTTCCTTGCCGTCGTAAAAACCGCAGTTGGAACATACTTTATGGGGGGCGGTCAGCTCATGACAATTAGGACATTCTACCATGTCGGGAGCGCTGAGCTTCCATACGCTTGATCTTCTTTTACCCTGCCTTGAATGAGATGTCTTTCTCTTCGGAACTGCCATTTTTATATCCTCCTAATAATTATCGATTAATTTTCTGAGAACGGCCAGACGCGGATCTGCCGTTTTAATATCACACGAACAGCTGCCTGCATTAAGATCGCATCCACATACGGGACACAGTCCCTTACAATCCTTGCGGCAAAGCGGTTTCGCGGGAAATTCAAAATATATCTGCGCACGTGCTTCCTGGGCGATATCAAAGCAATAACCGCCGTCAACGTAAATGGCATCTTCAAATGTGCCGTCGTCATGCTGTTTTATAAGCTTAACTGTACTTGATCTGAACGGAAGTGTAAATTCCAAAGCGCACCGGCTGCAAATGATCTTAAAATTGGCGCTGATTATCATAGCGCAGCTGACCTTGCCGTCATTTGCTGAAATTTCGGCACTGACATTCACCGCATCTGTCTTGGCACCGTCCGGAAAATCGGATATCTGCGTGTTGTCCAGGACAAAGCTATATTCTTTACGGTAGCAATCGGACGCAAACGCGTCACGCACACAAATTTTCATGTTTCACCCTTTTGACAGCCGGAAAAAACTCGGGCTGCTTCAAAATAGCAATTAATATTATAAATATACTTGCCCGAATTGTCAACCGAAATTTTCATTTGTAACAAATATTTTTGATAATTTGCCGAAATCAGAAGGTTTTTCTGCCTTCCTCATATACTATTGAGGACATCGATACGGTGAGGTTGGCGTTTATTGTGCGTATCTCGTCCAAAAATTCTTTTTGCTTTGTGCCGTCCTTGAGCGCAGTTGTAAACTGAATCTGATACAGCGAGCCGAAGTCTGCGGTCTTTACTCTGTCCAGCTTGTGAAATTTGGTGTATTTTTTGAATACGTCTTCAAATGCGTTTTCAAAATCGAGGTCTTCGGGAATGGTTATTTTAAGCATCATTGCCTTTTCGTTCGGTTTCCCGAAGCCCACGGCATTTATAATTATAAGAACAAGAGTGATGAAAACCGCAAAAATAACACCGTAGCCTATATATCCCGTGCCGCACGCAAGCCCCGACGCCATTGTGACGCATATGTAGGTTATATCGCGCGGGTTTCCCGGCTCGGAACGGAACCGTATAAGGGCGAATACACCGCCCAGAGAGAAAGCGCGCGCAATGTTGCTGCCTATCATCATGATTATGATTGCGATAACTGCGGGCAGCACAAGCAGAGCAGTAACAAAGTATGACGAATACCCGTCGCGGCGGTTGACAAGCATGTAGCCGCCCGCTATGATTACGCCGATGAGAATTGCAAACAGCATGGTTATAAGCATACTGCTCACTGTAAGTGAAAGTCCTACGGACGGTATAAAAAGATTCTCAATAAACTCTCGCATTTTCTTTTATCTCCTCAGAATTATAAATATTATCGGTATAATAGGTGCCGTATTTTGAAAAGCCGTGCCTGAATACGCGATTTGCGGTCAACACCTTGACAATTGGCAGAGGGATATGGTCGCTTACCTTTATCTCCATGAGGTACAGACCGTCCCTGAGCAGGGGAACGCAGCCGGCAGCCCCGTACTGCGCGGGGCCTCCCCGGACATTTGTGTCGAAGGTAATACGTATTTTTTTGTCTGTTTTTAAAAAGTATGCCGCACGGTCGTAGGCGATGAACGCCTTTGGTCGGACCTTGTATGATTTGAGAAAATGCTCTATTTCGTGCGCTACCATGTCGTGCATGTAATCGCCTGTCTTTTCACAGACGCCTGTCTCAAGAAATTTCAGTGCGTCGCCGTATTTCATGGTTACGCGCCGTTTGTTGACGCAGCCGTCCGCTTTCTTTTTGAGTTCTATAAAAACCTTGTCGTCATTGCCGGGATTTTCATAATAAGAACGCAGCCTCAGCTTTTCCTTAAACGGGGGCTTGGATATCGAGTGTCTTATAATCGCATAGTCGTCAGTGTCGTAATAAATGTTGAAAAGACCGTAAGTTTTGCCGCCGACGCAGTATGCGTCTGATTCTACATACGGTGCAATTCCGGCTTTAACCGCTTCGTATTGATTACGATCGAGAATATATTTCAATTCGTACCGCTTAAAGGTTTTTATAGCCATAAACTCAACTCTTTCTTTGTACTGCATTAATTTTACAGCGCAAATATAAATAAATCTTTAAGTCTGAATAAATATGAATTAAAAATACCATGACTATTTTAACATAATCGTAAGTGATTGTACAGCTTTTTTTGCTGTTTTGGATAAAATTTAAAGTGAAATCATAGCGGATTGGCATGTGTTCTTGACAATCAGATTTGTTTATAGTAAAGTAATATGGTTAAAAACAAATAAAAGAAGGAAAAATCATGACAAAAAGAGAGGATTTAAGAAATATCGCTATCGTGGCGCACGTAGACCACGGAAAGACAACTCTCGTTGACCAGATGCTAAGGCAAAGCGGGACTTTTCGTGAAAACCAGGTTGTTGCCGAACGCGTGATGGATAATAACGATTTGGAGCGCGAGCGGGGAATAACCATTCTTGCCAAGAATACGTCGATTCATTACAAAGATGTAAAGATAAATGTTATAGATACCCCCGGACATGCCGATTTCGGGGGTGAAGTGGAGCGCGTGCTCAAAATGGTGGACGGAGTTATCCTGCTTGTAGACGCCGCGGAGGGCCCTATGCCGCAGACCCGTTTTGTGCTGCAAAAGGCGCTTCAGATGGGACATAAGGTCATTGTTGTTATTAATAAAATAGACCGTCCCGATCAGCGTGTGGACGAGGTTGTGGACGAGGTTCTGGATTTGCTTATCAGCCTTGATGCAAACGACGAGCAGCTTGACAGTCCGGTGCTCTTTTGTTCGGGGCGCGACGGTACGGCGTCGCTTTCACCCCAGACTCCGGGTGTGGACCTTGTGCCTTTGATGGATGCTATACTTGAGCATATCGATCCGCCGGTTATTGAGGAGGACGGCGCAACTCAGATGCTTGTGTCCTCGATTGATTATAACGAATACGTGGGTCGTGTGTGTATAGGCAAGATAGAGCGCGGGTCTATGGTAAAAAATCAGGAAATTAAAATATGCGAATATCACGGCGCACACGAGCCGTACAGTGCTAAAATCGTGAACCTGTATCAGATAGAAGGGTTAAACCGCGTTCCCGTTGACAGTGCGTCTGCCGGTGATATTGTCTGCATATCGGGTATTGCGGATATTACAATAGGTGATACGGTATGCTCACCGGACGCTGTCGAGCCGCTTCCGTTTGTGAAAATATCGGAGCCTACGGTTGAGATGACCTTCTCTGTAAATAACAGTCCGTTTGCGGGCAAGGAGGGCAAGTTTGTCACCTCCCGCCATCTTCGCGAGCGGCTGATGCGAGAGCTTTTAAAGGACGTTTCTCTGCGCGTAAGCGAAACTGACAGCACAGAGAGCTTTCGTGTCGCGGGCAGGGGAGAGATGCACCTGTCGATTTTGATAGAGACGATGCGCCGTGAGGGATACGAGTTTATGGTCGGTGCGCCGAAGGTGCTTTATAAAGAGGAAAACGGCAAAAAGTTAGAGCCGGTTGAGCGGTTTGTCTGCGACGTTCCGTCCGAATATATGGGCGCGGTTATGGAAAAGCTGGGCAGCCGCAGGGGCGAGCTGATTCAGATGTCGCCCGCCGGCGACCGTATGCGCCTTGAATATCTTGTGCCGTCACGCGGTCTGTTCGGGTATAAAAATGAATTTTTGACAGACACTCGCGGCGAGGGAGTAATGAGCACGGTTTTTGACAGCTATGCTCCGTACAAGGGGGATATAACCGGTCGCTCAACAGGCTCTCTTGTTGCTTTTGAAACGGGTGAGGCAGTGACCTACGGACTTTATAATGCCCAGGATAGAGGCGTTATGTTTATAACTCCGGGCACGCCCGTTTATGAGGGAATGATAGTGGGCATGTCTCCTAAGGCTGAAGATATTAACGTCAATGTATGTAAGAAAAAGCATGTGACAAATATGCGCGCCTCCGGTTCTGACGAGGCGCTGCGCCTTGTCCCGCCGCGTATAATGAGTCTGGACGCTTGCATAGAGTTTATTTCGGACGATGAGCTTATTGAGGTGACGCCCGAAAACCTGCGTCTGAGAAAAGCTATACTTTCAAACACTCAGCGTGCCAAGGTGAAGTTCGGCGGGAAAAATTAGCCGGTTTATTACTTTATAATATATAAAGCCGTCAGACGTGCATAAAACTTTATGCACGTCTGATATATTTTTTGGGAATCGTCTTTATTTTGTATGATCCTTCAGCGGGCGGCATACGTTTGTAAATCCCAGCATGTAATCTGCTGATACGTTATAGTATCGGCATAGCGTAATAAGATGATGAATCGGCAGCTCCCGCCTGCCGTTTTCGTACTGAGCATAATAGCTCTGTGTTGTTTGCAGAATCTGGGCGATTTCTCTTTGCGTCTTGTCATTGTCTTCACGTAAATCACGAATTCTTTTTACATAATCCAAACCTTTTCATTCCTTTTTTTGATAATTTTTCAAAATCCTATCATAGCTTAAATATAGACTAATAACTTTAGTCTATATATCGACTTAGTGTATTAGGTTAAGATGTTTTTATTCAGGATTATGTAAAATAAAAAAACGCACTTCCGGTGCGTTTTATAGACATATATTCTTAATATCGGTAAGACCCAGTATATAATCGGTGGTCACTCCGTAATATTTGGATAAGGTAATAAGATGATGAATCGGCATTTCCCTTTTTCGGTTTTCATACTGTGAGTAATAGCTTTGAGTGGTCTGCAATACCTGCGCGGTTTCTTTTTGCGTTTTGTCGTTGTCTGTGCGCAGATCCTTTATCCTTTGTGCATAATCCATTTTTATATTCCTCATTTGTAATATATTCACAATATTACTATAGTTTAGATGTTGACTATTGACTTTAGTTTATATGTGAACTATAATAATTACGACGGAATATAATCCTTATTTGCAGCGCGTTCTATATTGAAGGACAAAAATGTAAAAATTCAGACAAAATTCGACAAAATAATCGGATTTTACATATTATAATACGTATACAATCTATATTAATGCTACACATACTCGGTATAAGCACGTGGCTGTCGTGCAAAAAACAACACTATCCGCTTTTGACCCCTGCGGATAGTGTTGTTTTTTTATCAGTTATGTATTTTGAAAATCTTTTTCAAAATTCCTGCAATCATGCGGGGCGGCTTTATAACGACTACTTTCAACTGTGGCTCTCCTCCTTCAGCCTTTTAGCAAAAATATACCGATAACAAGCAGTACGCATGCGAATATCAGAACTAAAAAAATATCCGGTATGAATATCTGCATTATCGTGCCGAGCGAAAAGCAGGTGATAGCCAGCCCGAAAATCTTTAAATTACGTTGATTCATCGTCCGACCCCCACCGCCTTTGCGTTCTTAACCTATATTATGCAGCTCGGCGGATATTGGTTAAAATATACCGGCGTTGTATATTTCCTGATTGCAGATTTTGAGACTGTTCAGCGCCCGCTCGAAATTTTTTTCGTCATTATATTCCGCATATACTATAAGGTCGCTTATTCCTCGGCTGATTTTATCAATCAGCTCGCGTGAAAAGAAAAGCTCGTTTAGCGCTTCCGAGCTGTCAAATCTGTCGGACATCTTTCGGCACAGACCCGCTTTTTCGTCAAAGTCAGAATTCTGGCATTCATTTATCATATCATCAATGTCCCGTGCAAGCGAATTGCAATAGAAAATTTCGCAAACGGCTCCTGTAACAATCAGAATAAAAAGAAGGCTAAAGCAGATGATGCTTCTTTTCACGCTGTTTTTTCTCCTTTTTTACAATAAATGTTTTGCCGTCGCTGTCGCGCGTCAGCAAAAATATTTCTTTGGGGTCAGATACTCCCTGGGCTGCCAGCACCCGGTCAAGCCAGCCGTCTGACAAACCTTCGGGCATATTTTCCTTGATTACCCTGCCGTCTATTATTATATTGTCGGGCATGTCGTTTGTATCGGCGGGTTTAACCTTCATATCCTGGGGAGTGAGCGGCAGCTTTTCCGGCTTTGAAATTATGCTTACGTTTCCGTTTGTCTCAAGTATCGCATAATCGATATCTTCGATTTTCATTACTCCCGATGTGCGCATCGCCTCTGTTAGGTCGTCGATGGATACCCGAGCGCGTTTCATCTCGTGCTGATATATTTGACCCTTGTATACCATTACAATAGGTTTTCCGTAGAAAAAGTAACGGGTTTTTATAGATTTCAGGGTTATAAGAGATATACCCAGCTCAATCGCCGCAAGCGTGAAAATGGGGAATATGCCTGATAAAATCGGCTTGTCGGTGTCCTGTATCGGCATGGACGCCAGTTCCGAAATAAGTATTGTTATAACAAGCTCGCTCGGCTGAAGCTCGCCTATCTGCCGCTTGCCCATTATCCGCACTGCCAAAATCACCGCAAAATATAAAATAAAGCACCGTAAAATAATAAAAGCCACGGGGTCAATCACCTCGTGGCTTATTTTGTACGCATTTCCTTTATTTATGCAAAAATTATATGCTTTAAAGCCCGGCGTCCGCCTTTGCTTCATCGCGCAGTTTGATAAGCATTTCATAATACTCTTCATAGGTTATTGAGAGCTCTGTGCAGGCCTTGGCGTGTTCTACGCCGATATAGCGGTAGTGCCACGGCTCATATAAAAAGCCCGTGATATCCTCCGCATCCTTGCGATAGCGCATGATAAATCCGTATTCCGCGCAGTGCTCTTTTAGCCATTTGTACTCATCTGTGCTGTCAAAGCTGTCGTCAAGATAGCCGAATTTAGAGACTATTTTTGATGAGCAGACATCTGCTGCAAGTCCGGTGTGGTGTTCACTCGAACCGGGAGGCGCGATGTATTCCCCGGCTTTTTCTTCAGCCTGTGCCTGTGAATATCCTTCATTCAGGTATCGCTGTGTTCTTGTTTCGAATTTGTTTTTCTGAGACGAATATGTTCTGTATCCCGAGTAAAGAATAAGGTCGCTGTATCCGTCCGCTCTTGCTGCTGACAGCATGTCGGAAAGCGCATTTGCCGCCGTTTGCTCCATCTGATAGTCGCAGCCGCTCGGAATCACAAGATTTTCAGGCTCGTAGTCGGAGCCGACCTTGTGCTGCTTGTTTATTAAAATTGAGTATTTGGAATTTAAAAATTCATCAAGATATTCATATGCCTGAACCGCGCTCATGTTTTTTGTCAGCGAAAAGCTTTTATAACCGCTGCCTCTGTCATTATTTGTATCGGTTTCATCCGGCTTGCTGTTTTCATTCGTATCGGGATTACTGTCGTCTTTACCGGGCTTATCGTTTTCTCCTGCGTCGGTATTTTCGTTTGTTTCACTGCCTGTGTCATCTGTTCGGTCCTGCTGGATCGGATTTTTGCCGCCGATAACATCCGTCACCGATACGACTGTAACTGCGGCAATTATCAGTATGATAACGCATAGTATTGCGGTAAGCTGTTTTCTTTTCAATTTTTTCACCTCATAACCAGTATAACTTTTTTGATTTGTTTTTTCAATATATATTATAAATTTCTCATTTTCTGATACAATAAAATGAGAACGGAGAGTGTGAAAGTGAAGCAATATACAAAAAATTGGATGATGGCGTTTACTATTTCTCTGCTTGTGTGCGCATGCTTTGTGCTTGCGTTTATGCTGTATCTCAATTCACAGGGCGGCGGCGCAGAGGAGCAGCCTGCGCCGAGTCGGAGCGAAGCGGACGAGCAGAGTGCGAAAGAGGAATTTACGGATATACCCGATAATGTCGGAGCTGTTTCCTTTACGGAGGATCAAATAACGGAGCTTGCACGCAATATTTTTTCTCTTGACGGATTTTTAAATAATGTCAGCGTTGAGCTGAAGTCTGACGGCGAGATAAAGGTGGGCGCAAAAATAAAGGATAAATCCGCGCTGTTAAAGCAGTATCCCGAGCTTGAAAAATATTCTCTTTTGCTGTCCGCCGTGGAGCACCGTAATATCGAGGTTACCGGCGGTCTTTCGGATAACGGCGGCATGGCGGCGTTTGAGATAGAGTCGGTTACCGTAGCCGGCGTGCCTATTGATAAGGGGCTTATAAGTCCGTTTATTGAGGAGGACGATTTTTCCGAGCTTTTCAGTGTGGAATATGACAGTGTTGAGGTGGACGACGGGCTTTTGGTGTTTAAAAACGGCGTGCCGGATATTCTTAAGTATTGAAAAAGCAGTTGATTTTTGCTGCCCGCAATGATATACTGTTATAAATAACGGCTTTCATGCGGGGGACAACGTAATGAGTGAGATTTTCAAAACCGAATTTCGCGGCTACAACAAGCAGGATGTCGCGGATTATATAATGACGCTTAATTCTCAAATGGAGGAGCTCAAAGCTCAGCTGGACAGTAAGGAGACCGAGCTTTCCCGCTTAAGAGTCCGTGTGAGCGAGGCGGAAAATGCAAATTCAGCGGATGCGGAGAACGAGCTGCGTCAAAAAATTTATGCCGACGCCGAGCGTGAACTGAGAGTGAAGCTGGAGCTGGAGCTTGAAAATAAGTATAAGCAGGACAGCGAGGGCGGAGTTTACATTATCCGTGAGGAGTTAAACGCACTGCGCGAAAAATCCGCTATGTACGACGAGCAGAAGGAAATGCTTGCGGAACTTATGATAAAGGCACGCACCGACGCGGCGGAGGTTATGAATGACGCTGAAAAGCGTTCCGCTCAGCTGCTTGAGGAGACTTTTGAGAAAATGGCGCGGCTTGAGGGCGATTTCAGGGAAATGAAAAAGAACGTTATGCTCTCAAAATCCGAAATGGATACCCGGCTCACCACTATACGTCACTATCTTGATGATTTTACTCAGTACATTGACCTTGCCGAAAGAGATATTTCAAATACCGTTGAAAATTTCAAACAGAATATCTGACTTGAATTGATTTTAACAGTATTCCCCCGCCTTTGGGCGCAGGCGGCGCTTTAACGCCTGATGCTCTGTCCGCTGGGGAATTTTATATTTAAATAATAAAGTTGATTAAAAAATATTTCCAAACACTTGAAATCGCGGTATTTTTATGATATAATAGCAAACCGTAATACGCACACTTCGGTGTACGCCGTTGTTGCCGGCACTGCCGGTTTGGCGAACATACGCCGGGTGGAGGTATAAACTAAAAAGGAGGACATTGTCATGTCAGTAGTTTCAATGAAACAATTGTTGGAGGCAGGCGTTCATTTCGGACACCAGACCAGAAGATGGAACCCTAAAATGAGTGAGTACATCTTTACGGAAAGAAACGGTATTCACATCATCGACCTGCAGAAAACCGTCAAGAAAATCGAAGAGGCGTACATGTTTGTTCGCGATACTGTGGCTGAGGGCGGCACTATTTTATTTGTCGGAACCAAAAAGCAGGCACAGGATTCTATCCGTGAAGAGGCAAAGCGTGTTGACATGTTTTATGTCAGCGAGCGTTGGCCGGGTGGCATGCTTACAAACTTCAAGACAATCAAAAAGAGTATCCAGCGTCTGCGCCAGATAGAAAAGATGGAAGAGGACGGCACGTTTGAGCTTCTGCCTAAGAAAGAGGTTCTCGGTCTTCTGCACGAGAAGGAAATTCTTGAGAAAAATTACGGCGGTATCAAGGATATGCCGAATGCCCCGACAGTGATGTTTGTAGTAGATCCCAAAAAGGAAAAAATTGCGATTTCGGAAGCACATTCACTGGGAATTCCGGTTGTTGCTATTGTTGATACCAACTGTGACCCAGATGAAATAGAATATCCCATTCCCGGAAACGACGACGCTATCCGTGCGGTTAAGCTTATAGCCGAGACGATGGCAAACGCTGTTTTAGAGGGAAAACAGGGCGAGCAGTTTGAAGAGGAATCAGATGAAGAGGCGGCGGACAGTGAAGAGGCTGCCGAGTAATATAAAAGGAGATAGAGTGTAGTATGAGCTTTACGGCAAAAGACGTCGCGGCTCTTCGTGAGAAGACCGGCTGCGGCATGATGGATTGTAAGAAAGCGCTTACGGAGGCAAACGGTGACCAGGATAAGGCTATCGAGCTTCTCCGCGAGAAGGGACTTGCCGCTCAGGCTAAAAAGGCGGGAAGAATTGCCGCTGATGGTATGGTAAGCGTATATATAGACAAAGAAAAGAAAGTCGGAGTTATCATCGAGGTTAACTCGGAAACTGACTTTGTTGCAAAGAACGCGGAATTTCAGGAGCTTGTAAACGGCGCGGCTAAAGCGGTTGCCGATTATAACCCCGCCGATGTTGATGCTCTTCTCAAGTGTAAATTCGGTGATACCGAGTTTACGGTTGAGGATATACTTAGAGAAAAAATTCTTAAAATCGGCGAGAATATGAAAATTCGCAGATTTGAAAGACTTGAGGGTGACCTTGTAAGCTATGTTCACGGCGGCGGCAGCGCTGCCTGTATTGCCAAGTTCGAGACCGGCAACGCCGACAGTGCGGAGTTTCAGGAACTGGGCAAGAATATCTGTATGCAGGTTGTTGCAATGACTCCCGAGTATCTCTCTCCAGACGATATTGCGGCTGACGTTATTGAGCATGAGAAAAATATTCTTATCGCTCAGATTAAGAACGATCCTAAAACAGCGGATAAACCCGACGCCGTTATAGAAAAAATGGTAATGGGCAAAATCAATAAGTTCTACCAAGAAAATTGTCTGCTCAAGCAGGCGTATGTCAAGGAACAGAAGATTTCTGTCGAGCAGTATATTGCTCAGTCTGCAAAGAGCTTTGGCTTTGATATAAAGCTTGTTTCGTTTGTGAATTATGAAAAGGGTGAAGGTCTTGAAAAAAGACAGGACGACTTTGCAGCAGAAGTCGCAAGCATGAACAAGTAATAAAATCTATATAAGCGACTTCGGATTTTTCTGAAGTCGCTTTGAAAAAATTTGGGGAATTAAATGCTATGAAAAAACAAATTATTGCTTTAGTTTTGGTTCTTTCATTTATTGGCGGGCTTTTTTCTGTTAGCGCTTCTGCCGCCGGTAAATACGGCAGTATGCCCATTTACCTCGGTTACGGTGACGTTGACTATATGGCTGATGAAATTTTGAAGCAGATACCGACAGCAGGCAAGTCAAAACGTGAGCAGATACGTGCTGTCTATGACTGGATAATAAAAAACTGTACGCGCTATGAAAACGAGTGGGACGGAACATACCATTTTGATGAAAACGCCGTTGCCGCCCAGACACAGTCGTATATCGATAAAGCCTCTGCTAAGGTCGAAGCGGGCACGGCTGTAATGCGGCAGGATCTTGAATCTCATTTTGGTTTTATGCCGTTTTATGACAGCGCTGCGGTAGCGGCGGGATATGCTTATGACATAATGATGCGTCACAACGGCAACTGCCTGCACTTTGCATCTTTGCTGACTGTGCTTTTGGGTCACCTGGGCTTTGACTGCCGTATAATAGACGGATATTTTCTTAATGCAGACGGCACAAAACCTATCCATAAATGGAATTACGTGCTTGTGGACGGTGCTTATTACTGGCTCGATGTGCGCATGGACCATGCAAATTATGTCCGCAACGGAAAGATAAACTATCAGTATTTCATGATTTCCGATACGGCTGCGTGGGAACGCAATCACCTTTGGGATCATACCTATTCGGATATTTTGCGTCAGAATGCCGCGGCTGTTGCGCAGCTTTATAACGATACCGCAAATAAGTACGCGACCGCAAAGGAAATCAGCGTTGTTGCGTCGCGCTCCGGCTTTGCCGAGGGCGCCGGCAGATATTTCATGGATGAAACCGCAGTCATTTACGCGGGCTCGAATAATTCGACGCCGTTTGTCGGTTGGTACGACAAATGGGGAAACCTTGTCAGTACGGACAGCTATTATGAGTTTACCGTAAAAAACGACGCTACGTATTATGCGCTGTTTGAGGGCGATATATTTGCCGATATCCCCGCAGGCTCCTGGTATCTTGAAGCGGCGATAGAGGCATACGAGCGCGGATATGTAAACGGTATGACAACTGCAACATTTGAGGGCAAGGGGCAGTTTACCCGTGCAATGGTCGCGACCATTCTGGCACGCATAACCGGCGATGATATTACCGGCTCTCCGAAATCGCCGTTTACTGATGTGCCGGACAATGCGTGGTATACGGACGCCGTTAACTGGGCTTATGAAAACGGGATTGTACTCGGCCGCACAGAGACGTCTTTTGCACCCAAGGAGCAGGTTACCCGCCAGGAATTTTTAACTATGGCGGTGCGCTACCTCAAGGCTAAGGGCTTTGAGGCACAGCCGGCGGATATAAATTACAGTGACAAAGCGGACATTTCAAATTATGCCGTTGAGGCGATGGGTATTGCGCAGGCGATAGGCCTTATCGACGGCTATCCCGACGGGACAATTAAGCCGCGCGGCGTGCTTACACGCGCCGAGGGTACGACAATCGTGCTGCGTCTTGCGGATTATATGGAAAAGAATTCTCCGGCAGACACCATGCCGGACGACGGACAGCAAACGCTGAATCCCGATGATACATCGTCTCTTGTCAGCGGCGAAACGGTATCGGAATAAATTGTACAGAACAGGGAGTAAATCTTATGGCCAAAGAAACAAATAAAATGGAAAATGAAAAGGTAGTTAAGCTTACCGCTCAGGGAAAGCAGAAAATTGAAGAGGAGCTTTTGGAACTGCGCACCGTAAAACGTAAGGAGATTGCAGAAAAAATCAAGCTTGCGCGCTCTTACGGCGACCTTTCCGAAAACAGTGAATACGACGAGGCGAAAAATGAGCAGGCTATGGTGGAGGCAAAGATTGCCGAGCTTGAGCAGACTCTGAAAATTGCTGTGGTTATCGATGAAAACAGCGCGGAGGCAGGGGATAAAATCCGCCATGGCTCGGTTGTGAAAATCCAGTTTACCGATACCAAGGAAACAAAGGTCGTTGAGATTGTAAACTCCTACGACGTTGTCAATTCCGGCGGCGTCGGAGACAATACCGTTAAGGTGTCGGAGGACAGTCCGATAGGCAGTGCGCTAATAGGCAAAAAGGCAGGCGTCCGCGTGACGGTGGAGGCGCCTGTCGGTACAGTCAAGATAAAAATTATGGAAATTGTAAAATGACCGGAGAAAAATATGAGTAATCAAAACAGTACACAGTCAAACGAGCTGTCTCTGAACGAGATACTTCAGATTCGCCGTGATAAGCTATCTGAGCTTCAGGCGTCGGGTAACAACCCGTATGCCGTCACAAAGTATGACTTTACCGATTATGCGCAGAATATAAAGGATAATTTTGAATCGTTTGAGAATAAGACGGTAAAAATCGCAGGCAGAATGATGAGCCGCCGTATAATGGGCAAGGCGAGTTTTTATAATGTGCAGGATTCCACCTGCGGTATTCAGGTTTATATCCGCCGTGACGATGTGGGAGACGAGAGTTACAGGCAGTTCAAAAAATATGATATTGGAGATATCGTGGGTGTTGAAGGCTTTGTTTTTAAGACTAAGACAGGCGAAATATCCGTGCATACTCAGAAAATCGAGCTTCTGTCAAAATCGCTTTTGCCTTTGCCGGAAAAGTTTCATGGTCTGCGTGACCTTGATATGCGTTACCGTCAGCGTGAGGTTGACCTTATAGTTAATCCTGAGGTTAAGGACATCTTTTACAAGCGCTCGATGATACTTAAAGAAATACGCAGCTATCTTGACAGCAAGGGATTTTTGGAGGTGGATACGCCGATACTTGTGCCGCTGGAAATCGGCGCGTCGGCGCGTCCGTTCAAAACGCACCACAACACGCTTGATATGGATATGTACCTGCGAATTGAGACGGAGTTGTATCTGAAGCGTCTTATTGTCGGCGGTATGCACCGTGTGTACGAGGTTGGGCGTATATTCAGAAACGAAGGAATGGATCCGAAGCACAATCCCGAATTTACGACCATTGAGCTTTATCAGGCGTTTACCGATTATTTCGGAATGATGGATCTTGTTGAGGAGCTTTATAAGCTGCTTGCGGATAAAATCTGCGGTACGCGCAGGATAACATATCAGGGCAAGGAGATTGACCTCGGTCACTGGGAGCGCCTGACAATGGCGGAGGCTGTTAAAAAATACAGCGGCTGCGACTATTACAGCTGGCAGTCCGACGAGGACGCGCGCCGCTGCGCTGCAGATAAGCACGTTGAGGTGCCTGCGGACGCAACGCGCGGAATTGTTCTTGCGGAGCTTTTTGACATATTTGTTGAGGAAAATCTTATACAGCCTACATTTATATATGATTATCCTGTCGAGAACAGTCCGCTTGCAAAGCGCAAACCGGAAGACCCTGCGTTTACAGAGCGGTTTGAGTATTTTATCAATGCTACTGAGTACGGTAATGCTTTTTCCGAGCTTAACGACCCAATTGACCAGCGCGCACGGTTTGAGGCGCAGGTCGCCAAAAAGCGGGCGGAAGACCCGAATACAAGCGCACAGGTCGATTATGACTTTGTAACTGCGCTTGAGTACGGTATGCCTCCGACCGGTGGGCTTGGCTTCGGTATCGACAGACTTGTAATGCTGCTTACAGACTCTGCGTCCATACGTGAGGTTTTGCTCTTCCCGACGATGAAAGCGATTGGCGGGAGCGATCCCGCAAAAAATGCAGAACAGCAAACCGAAGCTGCAAAGCCTGCTGAAAAGATTGATTTTTCAAAGGTGAAAATCGAGCCGCTGTTTGAGGATGAGGTCGATTTTGATACTTTCAGCAAATCGGATTTTCGCGCCGTAAAAATTAAGGATTGCTCGGCAGTGCCGAAAAGCAAAAAGCTGCTGCGTTTTACGCTTGATGACGGCAGCGGTACGGAGCGCACGATTTTAAGCGGTATTCACGAGTATTATGAGCCGGAGGAGCTTATCGGAAAAACGGCGATTGCAATTGTGAATCTGCCTCCGAGAAAGATGATGGGCATTGATTCCTGCGGTATGCTGATTTCCGCAGTTTATGAAAACGACGGCAGGGAAGGGCTAAACCTTCTTATGGTTGACGATAAAATCCCAGCCGGCGCCAAGCTTTACTGATGTGCTGATAAATCTGCTGCGGGCTTGCTGAGTGTGTATAAGGCAGTATCCTAAGAAACACACAGGAACCGGCATTGCAGAATAGAAACGAGAGTACGGATCGAAAAATTCGTACTCTTTTTCTGTATATGCCGATAATACTGCAAACAGCAAGTTGATTTACATATGAGAGAGCGAAACTGCTTTCTCCGGTTTTTCTGTATCAGCTTGAGCTGGCAGACTGTTTGTACTCCTATAGTCGGAAAAACAGTAACTCGGTAGGGCGTTGCCCTAAGACCTCTAATTTTTTTCTGCATTTCTTACACGAATAAAGCCACAACTGTTTGCTAAAATGCAGAAGGCTTATTACTATTGAGATTTTATCTTTATGGAAAGCGTGCTTGACATTTTCGCATTCTTTGATATAATAAGAATATGGAAAGCTAACTTTCCGTAGATAGGAGGTGCACCGTGAAAAACCGTTTAGAGGAAATTCGGAAAAAACGGGGAATTAAGCAGGAAGAACTTGCCGCAGCATTGGAAGTATCCCGGCAGACCATTGGCTCATTGGAAAACGGACGATACAATCCCTCTATTATATTAGCGTTTAAGCTCGCGCGTTATTTTAATATGAGCATTGAAGATATTTTCGTTTATGAGGAGGAAAAGCAATGAAGAATAAAACAAAAACAGGAGTGTATCTTGTTATCGGTATTGTGGGCATTGTTTTAGCTCTTATCGCAAGGCTTCTTTTGCAGGACTATTTGAGCGCTTCTCAAAGCGGCGCAATAATAGGCATAGGAGCCGGATTGTTTGGCTACGGTATTGCAAAATGGTGTGTAGGTCTTTGGGGCGCAAAAAATCCCGATTTGATGAAGATAAACGAGATTGAAGAAAAAGATGAGCGTAATCAGCTTATTCGCAGTAAAGCGCAGGCAATATCAGGCGAGATCCTTCACTGGCTGCTGATGGCGGGCGCTTGGGTATGTATATTTATCGATGCACCAATATGGGTTGTTCTTGTCCTTGTAGGAGTTTTCCTGCTAAAAACGATTATAGACTTTATTTTGATTGCGTATTATCGGCATAAGATGTGATGGAGGAATTATGAAATTTATAATTGATCACTTATCAAAAAGCTTTGAGAAGAAGGAAGTTCTAAAAGATATCAATTTCACATTTGAAGAAGGAAAAATTTACGGCTTGCTTGGCAGGAACGGCGCTGGTAAAACAACCCTTTTCAATTGTCTGAATCGTGATCTGAAGGTAGACAGCGGCAGCTTTTATATAGATACAGACGGTGTCCGCCGCGATGTAACAGCAAATGACATCGGATATGTACTCTCCACGCCTACCGTACCGGAATTTCTTACGGGCAGAGAGTTCTTGAAGTTTTTTATGGACATCAATGAGAAGTCCATTAAAAACCCGAAAAGTATTGACGAGTATTTTGACTATATGAGTATTGAGCCGGAAGATAGAGATAAACTGCTAAAAGACTACTCTCACGGTATGAAAAACAAAGTGCAAATGCTTATCAACATTATTGCTCAGCCAAACATTTTATTGCTTGACGAGCCGCTTACTTCTCTTGATGTGGTGGTCGCTGAAGAAATGAAGCAGTTGCTTCGTTCGCTGAAACAAGAACGCATTACCATTTTCTCCACGCATATTATGGATTTGGCGCTTGACCTTTGTGATGAGATCGTACTGCTCAATCATGGCGAACTGGAGGTTGTCGAGAAAACAGATTTAGATAGCAAGGAGTTTAAAGACAAGATTATTGCGGCATTACGGGAGGAAGAAAATGGATAAGACGCTCAGACTCTCTTTTTCCCTGAAAAATACATATCGTGTCAACGGTATCTTGTTTTCCTTAAAGCAGATACCACTCTTAAAGCGGCTGCTTCCGGCAACACTGTATAAAGTAAAGGGGCTTAAAATTTTTGCGAATATATTGTCAGTGCTGTGGGAAATCGTCTCCACATTCATCGGCAAGTTTCTTTATTTTGTTACGATGGTATGCGGCGTAGGTACTCTTTATAAAGAACTGCCGGAGAATATGGTGTTCCTGCATATCCTGCTGTTTCTCACTGTGATCGGCAGCTTTATGAACACTCATCTTTTTAATCCGACCAAAGATAAGTATTATGCGATGATCCTTATGCGAATGGATGCAAGGGAATATACGCTTGTAAACTATTTATACTCCATTTTGAAGGTCGTTGTGGGCTTTTTGCCGTTCACGATTCTATTTGGTATGGACAGAGACGTACCTTTGTGGTTTTGTCTGCTCCTGCCCTTTTGCATAGCGGGTATGAAGCTGTTTGCGGCGGCTGTTACACTGTGGGATTATGAAAAAAGGGGCTTTGGCTACAATGAAAACAAACTGTCCAAATGTTTGTGGGGCTGTATCGCCCTGCTTTTGGGCATCACCTATGCTCCGCCCGCCTTCGGATTTGCCGTGCCGGAAATGGTATCTATGATTCTCTTTTTAGTTTGTATCCCATTGGGAGCAACCGGTCTTAAAAAGGTACTTACCTTCCGGGACTATTATGCAATCAACAGGGAATTATTGTCAGGATTGACAAATCAGATGGACAGCACTGCTGCGGCACAGCTTGTAAAGCAGGTTAACGAAAAGAAAATATCAACGGATACTTCCATTACCAGCAGCCGCAAAGGCTTTGAGTACCTGAATGAGCTGTTTGTCAAAAGGCATAAAAAGATACTTTGGAACTCCACGAAAAAGATTTCCTGTGTGTGCGTTTTCCTTGTTGCCGCTGTGCTGATAGGAATATATCTAATGCCGGAAGAAAAATCTGTCATTAATAAAATTGTGATGACTTGGCTTCCTTACTTTGTGTTTATTATGTACGCCATCAACCGTGGCACGAACTTTACACAGGCGCTTTTTATGAACTGCGATCACAGCCTGCTGACCTATTCGTTTTATAAGCAGCCGAGCTTTATCCTGCGGCTGTTTCAGATTCGCCTGCGTGAGATTATGAAAATCAACGCTGTTCCGGCGCTGGTCATCGGTATCGGGCTGGCGCTGATTCTGTTTGTTACCGGCGGAACGGACAATCCGCTCAACTATGTCGTGCTGATCGTTTCCATCCTGTGTATGAGCCTGTTTTTCTCTATTCATTACCTTACGATTTACTATCTGCTCCAGCCGTATAACGCCGGAACGGAGTTGAAAAGCGGCACATACCGGATTGTTTTGACTGTAACCTATTGCGTCTGCTCTGCCTTAATGCAGCTGCGTATGCCGATTATGATCTTTGGAATTATGACGATTGTGTTCTGCGTGCTTTACAGCATAGTGGCGAGCATTTTGATATATCGTTTAGCGCCCAAAACATTTAGACTCAGAACATAAGGCAGAGCGATAAAATTGAAGATAAATAAATTTAAGCGAAATACAATATGAGAGGTTTGATTATGGAAAAATATTTTTACGAAGCATTTAATGGTATGAAGCGTTTTGGACCCGGAAGCGATGAATCCACCCTACGGGCAATTAAGATGTTTCCGGCTAATACGAGCCGTTTGAAAATTCTTGACATTGGTTGTGGTATAGGTACGCACACTTTGATTTTGGAAAAACATTTTCCAGAGGCAGACATTATCGCTATAGACAATCACGCTCCACATATTGAAAAGCTGAATGAAGCAGCGGCTAAAAGAGGAGATTCTGGTCGTATTCACGGAATCGTTATGTCCATGTTTGAGATGACATTTGAAAACGAAAGCTTTGATTTAATATGGTCGGAGGGAGCGGCTTACATTGCTGGATTTTCTCATGCCATAAGGGACTGGAAGCGGTTGTTAAAACCAAATGGATATATTATTTGCAGCGAGATAAGTTGGATAAGCGATGCTCCGTCAGAGGAAAGTAAGCTGTTTTGGAAAGAAGGCTATTCGGAAATGAATACGGTTGCATGCAAAATTAAGCAGATACAGGAGCAGGGTTACGATTGCACCGGACACTTTATTTGTCCTGTTTCTGATTGGACAGTCAATTATTATGAACCTATTGCCAGAAATCTGAAAAAGATGGAAGAACGCTATCGGGGAAACACTCAGGCGATGGAGGCGGTTCAAAATCTGAGGGATGAAATTATCCTTTATAAAAAACATCCTGCTGATTACAGCTATGTTTTTTACGCGATGAAGAAAAAGTAAAATTTCTTTATAAAAAGGAGAATAACTTCCCATTTATCGGGAAAACAGCGAAATTGTTGGCAGAGTTAAATAACGCCCCTATTCTGCCGGAACGTATCACTGCGGGGGTTGTCGTGTGAACAGAGCGAAAACGGTATTCTGTGAGCTGCTATGAGTCGGTATTCCTCTATAAGCAGAAAGCGTATCCGCACTTGCTTTTACAGGGGCTGCGAGAGTTTACCGACATGAAAAGCTTACGCCGGAGATTGTCAACAAGCTGATCCGGCACATTTAGATACACAATACGGAGAAGAAATATGTGCATAAGTCGGTGAAGGTTGAAATCTATTTCACAGCGGTGGAATTGGTTAGCCTTCCTGAGTAAGATAATGGCACAGATACGAAGCGTCTCTCAGCCTCTCTCAAACAGCTCACCACATAAAAAGAAAACGGTGTAACCCGCAAAAAATCGGGTTACACCGTTTTCACTCATTTTACTGCCTTATTCGCACGGGGCATTTGCACGGCGGTTTTTTATGTCTGAAATTATTTAATGCTATTCTTTGTCAGACTTGGACGCGGCGATTATTTTCTGAGCCTCTGAACCCGGAACCTCATCATAGCGTGAAAAAACAAAATTATACTTTCCGCGCCCCTGAGACATGGCTCTTAGCGCTATGGTGTAGTCTGTCATCTCTGATTCAGGCGCTTCGGCCTCGACCAAGGTGTAACCCGGCCGGTCCTCGTCAGGGTTCATGCCCATGACGTGCCCGCGGCGCTTGTTTAGGTCGCCCATTATGTCGCCTACCATATCCTTTGGCACTGATACGGTTAGCGTTCCAATCGGCTCGAGCAGTACGGGATTTGCCTTGGGAAGACCTTCCTTATATGCAAGCTTTGCGGCAAGCTTAAAGGATATTTCGTTGGAGTCAACCGGGTGATATGACCCGTCGAATAAGTCTGCGGCAAGATTTACAACAGGATATCCTGCCAATACACCCTTTTGCATCGCTTCGAGCAGCCCCTTTTCAACAGCGGGGTAATAGCCTTTCGGCACACTGCCGCCGACTACGCTCTGCGTAAAAGTCAGACCCTCGGCCTCACCGTGTGAGAATGTAATTTTTACATGTCCGTACTGACCCGAGCCTCCTGATTGCTTTTTGTGCTTGCCCTCGGCCTGAACGCTCTTTTTGATGGTTTCGCGGTATGCGATTTTCGGTTCGGATAAATTGATATTGATACCGTAGCGGGATTTGAGCTTTGACGTAATAACGTCAATATGTATATCCCCCATGCCTGAAATCAGCATCTGTTTTGTTTCTGCGTTATTCTCGTATTTCATGGTTGGGTCTTCATCAAGAAGCTTTTGTATCGCCGATGATATTTTATCTTCGTCTCCTTTGGCGGCGGTTACTATTGCACGCCGCAAATACGGCGTCGGGAAGCTCATTCTGCGGTATTCGATATTTCCGCCCACACTGAATGTATCTCCGGTTGATGCCGATGCCAGCTTTGATATCATCCCGATATCACCGCAGCAAAGCGAATTTACCTCTGTCTGCTTGCTGCCCTTCAGAATATAAATATGGGAGAATTTTTCCTGCGTGCCCGTCCGTTTGTTTTTTAAAACCGTGTCGCGTTTGAGTGTGCCGTTCATAACTTTGAAGATGCTCATTTTTCCGAACTGGTCTACCAGAGTCTTAAAAATAAACACCGCGCATTCACCTTCGGGGTCTATCAATATTTTCTCTGAATCCTCTGCCTGTACCTTTTCCTCTTTTTTTGCCGTGTGCCGCGGAAATGAGTCTGCAATGGTGTCCATAAGTCCCTTAATTCCCCACAGCCTTACAGCGGCGCCAGAAAAAACAGGTACAATCGAGCCGACTATCAGACCTTCGTGAAGGGCAAGCACCATTTCGTTTAGTGTTATTTCCTCGCCGTTCAAGTATTTTTCCAGCAGCTCGTCGGAGGTCATGGCGATTGCCTCTTTGAGTGGTTCAAGATATTTTTCAATCTGAGCGTTTATATCGTCCGTCATGGGATGCTCTGTTCGTGAGCCTTTGCTGTCAAAGCTGTACACCTTCATGTATATAAGATTTACAAACAGCATATCCGTTCCTGATTTAACCGGCACAAACGTGGGACAGACATTGCGTCCGAAAGTATCGCGCAGCTGCTCAAACGTGCGCTCAAAATCGCTTTCCGGATCATCGCATTTGTTTACAAAGAAAGCGCGGGGCAGAGACTCTTTTTCGGCGTATTCCCATGCAAGCTCCGTTCCTACCTCGGCTCCCGCCCTGCCGTCGACTGTGATAACTGCGGCGTCGGCAACGCGGATTGCCTGCACGAGCTCCCCCTCAAAATCGAGAAATCCGGGCGCGTCGAGAATGTTGATTTTTATATCCTTCCACATGAGTGATGCTGTGGCAAGAGAAACAGAATACTTTCGCTTTTTTTCTTCGCCGTCAAAGTCCAAAACCGTATTGCCGTCATTGGTGCTGCCCATTCGTTCCGTTTCGCCGGCACAGTAAAGCATCGCTTCCGCAACGGAGGTCTTGCCGCTTCCTCCGTGTCCTAAAAGGCAGATGTTGCGGATTGTTTTTGTTGATAATTCAGCCATTGTGTGTTCTCCTTTATATGTAAATTTAGCTTATTTACCTGAAGTGAACTCAGCCTTCTGCTGAAGTGTTTTTACAAAACTTGCTTTTATATATTGCACTTATTATATATCACTTTAATTCTGTTTTCAATGCTTTGAACAAAAAACTTATTGTAACGCCGTAAATTTAGTCAAATTACACAAAAATCCGACTTTGAAGGCTTAAAATGCCCAACGGATTCAATTTCCGTTGGGCATTTTAACTATATTGTGTATACGTCGGACTTATTCGTTTTTTTGCTGAGAAGCTCGATGAGGTCAAAAACAGCGCCGTCGCAGCAGGGCTTTACTATTATGTCGGCTGCGGATTTTACCGAATCGGGTGCTGAACCGACAGCGGCGCCGATGTCCGAAAGCTTTAGCATCGGTATGTCGTTTTCATAGTCTCCTATTGTGACAAGAGTTCGTGCGCCGGTAAATTCTTTTATGTATTTTGCAGCATGTCCCTTGGTAGCCATCGCGCTTGTCAGCTCCACGCTGACATTCCACGAGCGGGAAATATAGCAGTCGTTAAACCGGCTGTCGTTCAAAAGCTTATTTTTGAATTCGAGCGCACTCTGCTCATTATCAAATACGTATATACATTTAAGCGGCTTTTTTCCATAAAGCTGCGCAGGCAGAGCGTCGGAGAAAAACTGAACGGTGCTTTCCTCCGTGTCAATCGGATATGTAATACGTATGAGATGACCGTGAAAATCCTTTGCCGCGTCCTCAAGCTCCTCGCAGTTATGCTCTATATGCCTTGCGTACAGAAGTGTGTCGTTTTGATAGTCATAGACGGCGGCGCCGTTAAAAATACCGGCGGGTGCGTTTATCAGCGGATACAGTGGCATATCCCTCAGAAAAAACTTGTACCGTCCCGTAATAAAGGTAAATCTTCCTCCGTTGTCGGTGAAGTATTTTACCGCTTCGGCGTTCTTTTCAAAAATGCTGCCGAATGTTGAATTTTCGAGTATCGTCCCGTCAATATCGGAGCAAATCAATATTCCGTCAAATTTCCCCAAACCCCTTACCTCCACTGTAAAATATATCTTCATATTATACCACGTATATATCAACAATCAAGTGGTATTTGCAAAAATGATAATTTAATTTCTTGCTTTTTATGTAAAAAAGTAGTATAATTTAATTGTAGATAAAGGACATACGGGCTTTTGCCCGCAAAAGAAACGGAGAAGAAAATTGTTTAAGGTCGGAGAGAAAATCGTATACCCGATGCACGGCGCCGGTGAAATAGAGGCGATTGAGGAACGGATAATTGATGAAAAAGCCGTTGAGTATTACCGTGTGAAAATTTACAGCGGGAACATTACACTTATGGTGCCGGTGAATAATACTTCCGGCGTGCAGTTGCGTCCCGTTGTGTCAAAGGCGGAGGCAAGACGGATTATCGAGGGCTTTGACTGTATGAAGGAAGACCCGGATATTCCGTGGAACAAGCGGTATAAGGAAAACGTCGATAAGCTGAAGATGGGAACGGTCGACAGCGTGGCGGATGTGCTGAGTGGACTTATCCAGCGTGAAAAAAATCACGGGCTTTCCACCAGCGACAGAAAAATGTTTATATTGACAAAGAGTATTTTATGCTCCGAGCTTAATGCCGCGCTTGAAACGGATACTTCTGAAATATTTGAGGAAATTCTGAGTAAATTTTGATTTTTTATATGCGGTCGTGGAGGGGTGTATGAGTAAAACGGTTAGTGCTGTTGTCGTATGTGCGGGCAGTTCTGTCAGGATGGGCGGTACCGATAAGATATTTTCCGAGATAAACGGAGTACCCGTTTTTATAAGAACTCTTGCCGCGTGTGCCGCATGTGCGCAGATATGCGAGATTGTGGTCGTTGCCAAGCTGGAGAGCTTTGAAAGAGTACGTACTGAAATTGAAAGGTTCGGTATTTCCAAAACTTGCTGTTTGACCAAGGGCGGCAATACCCGTGCGGAGTCTGTCAGAAACGGAGTGTTGTCGGCAAAAGGCGAGTATGTTGCCGTTATGGACGGCGCGCGGCCTATGATAAAGCCGCAGCAGATTGAGCGCACATGCCGTGCAGCATTTGAGTGCGGTGCCGCTGCGCTCGGCGTGCCGGTGACCGATACCGTAAAGCGTATTGATGATAACGCAGATATAGTTTTAACCGTTGACCGAAAAAATTTAGTACGCATCCAAACCCCACAGGTTTTTTTGCGCGCCGAGTATCTTGAACTCTCAGCTAAGGCGCTTGAAACCGATGTTGAGTTTACCGACGATTGCGCTGTCTATGAATATTACGGAAAGCGGGTGAAAACCGTGTTCGGTACAAATGAAAATATAAAAATCACCGTGAAAGAGGATTTGGACATTTGCTCCCGCCTTTGCGGCGCGGGAGCTGTCCGCGTCGGTCACGGCTATGATGTGCATAGGCTTATGTACGGACGTGAGCTTTGGCTTTGCGGTGAAAAGATTGACTTTGATATGGGGCTTGACGGTCATTCCGACGCGGATGTTGCGCTTCATGCCCTGATTGACGCGCTGCTCGGAGCGGCGGCACTTGGTGATATCGGAACGCTTTTTCCTGACAGTGACCCAAAATATAAGGGCATTTCGAGTATGCTGCTTTTAAAATCTGCCGCGCAAAAGGTACTTGACAGATTTTCCGTTATAAACTGCGATATTACTATAATTGCTCAAAAGCCCAGGCTTTCAGGATATATTCCGCAGATGCGAAGCAATATTTCAGGTGTGCTGGGAGTTTTGCCCGGTACTGTAAATGTCAAAGCGACAACTGAGGAAAAGCTCGGATTTACAGGCTCGCTAGAGGGAATTGCGGCTCATGCCGTGTGTTCTCTGATGCAAAAATAAAACCACTGTGTTTTACCACAGTGGTTTTTGCGTTATCCGACGGATATTTGCTGTAACATGGCTTATTGCTCCGCTTTTTCATATCCGCTTTCTTTTAGCGATTTTTCGGTAACGGTAAGCGACAGCCTTGAACTGTTGCCGGTAAATTCCAACAGCCCCTTTTCGGCGACGACACTGAGTATTTCCTTTTCTGCGGGAATTACAGCGTTTATTGTATATATGCCGTCTGTCAAATCATCTGTGCAGGTGACTCCTTCTATTTCGGAATAGACATCGGTTATTGAGGTTTTGAAGACATCTTTAAGGCTTGTTATTTCATTTTCACTGAATTCAGATAAATCCAACTTCATATTTTCCGTTATCTGATAAATTATATCGCCCTTTGCATTGAATGTCAGGGTTTCTGCCACTTTAATGCCGTTTACTTCGTTTTCATTTGTGTATACTGCCACTCGTTCTCCCGCGCATGATGCAACTGACGCAAGCATACAAAATGCGGCGATGACCGTAACAACTTTCAATAATGTCTTTTTCATGAATTTCTCCTTAAGCTTCGGGCGTACTTATAAAATTACATACCCTTTTGTTATATTTAAACAATTGATGATTGCTCTATCAAGCTTAGCTCTTATTTTTTGACGCGCGCTGAATTATAGTTCCGAGCTTGGTCGATTTAAGCCTTGACCAAAGTGCGATTATAATTTGTGCGGGTATGCCTATCACAAACGTAAGCCAGATGTTGTCAAACGAAAGTATGAGGCATAATGATAAAATCGTTGACCACATAAGAACCGAGATAATAACAAAGTTCAGCGTATGCCTTCCCCAAATTGAGTTGAAAACAAGCAAAACAATACAGGAAACGGGGATGGCGACAATGTATGAAAGCCATATATTGGAGAGCGTTTCAAGCGACAGACGCAGAAGCACAAACGCTATTGTAGCGACAAGCCACACCACTGATACGGCGAGCAGCGTTATAATCAGTCTGTTTTTTCGTATTATTTTCGCCGCGTCCTCGGAATGTATCTGAGGCTTGTGGTCACTGCTCAAAAGATAATCAACTCCGACTCCGTACATGTCGGCAAGCTGCTTGAGCACCTGTACATCCGGAATTGATTCTCCGCGCTCCCATTTTGAAACAGCCTTATCCGAATAGTTTAGCTGTTCGGCAAGCTCCCCCTGCGTCAGACCGGCAGTCGTTCTCAGGGCTTTGAGGTTTTCGGCAACGACGTTTTTGATTTCATCCAATTTATACGCCTCCTTTCCGCCTAAATACTGCTGTGAATACAAATATATTACAGTATAACATAAAATTATTCGCCTTTCAACCGTTTTTTTTAAGCTCATTCTACTGAGAGTAGAATGAGCTTCTCTGTCAGTAGAGCGATTCTATTCGGAAAAAACGCTGTATTTTTTAATTGTATAGAAAACACCGGTTTATGGTGTTATAATATTAAGCCGTATATTAGATTTAAAAATGGGGTAAACAAGTGAAAAAACATTCTTTGCTTATTATAGCAGGCGCAGCGTCTATGTCTGCTGCTGTCATACTTGCTTTATCCGGCGCCGTTTTTTGTGACGGAGGCGTCTGACTTGATTTATAATGAGCGGATAACTCTGAGGACTGCGGCGGCGCGGGAGAGTTTGTGCTGACTGCTGATATGGGACTTGTGACTGCCGTTATTCTGTTTTTGCTGTATACTATGGGTCTTGTCGGGACAGGCCTCTATTATGGCAACTGCCGAGCCGATGGTTGCAACGCTGGCGTGTGTGCTGTTTTTCATGAGATACCTGGTGTCGTCTTTGTTATAGATATATTGATTGTTGTTTTTGCATTCGTACTTTTAAATAATTTTGGTCGGAAAAACATTTAATTGTTAAAATGCACAGTTTTCCGTGCCGTAATATAGTATATTTTCACAAAAAATGATTTTTTATGTCAAATATGCAGCGTTTTACTCTTCTGATTACAATTATAAGTAAAATAAACAGAATGGGGGTAATACCTGTGAAAAGACGGATTGCATTGCTTTTAGCTTTGCTTATGCTTTTATCCCTTGTATCCTGCAAAATGGCGGATGTAGGAAGCGGCGCAGCGTCTGCCCGGCAGACAGATGCGCCGGAGCATAACGCGGATAATTCGGATGTTTCCGCGTACGGCGAGGCAGATGAGAAACAGCAGCCTGCCGAAGGAGATGTTATATCGTATTGCGATTTTCTGTACCGGCATATGACGGCGGATGAGATGTATGAAGCTGCTGATATTGTTGCCGTGGTGGAATATACTGGTCAGTCATCTGTTGTTCAGCCTGACAGTGCTGAGGAGGGTGAATTGCTGTATACTTATCAGACGGTAAAGCCGCATCGCATAATAAAGGGCAGTGCAGACGGAAATATCCGTGTGCGGCGTATCGGCGGTCAGTTGGGAAATATTTATTATGATTCAAACGAGCCGGAGCTTAAGGCGGGGAAAAAGTATCTTTTGTTTTTGGAGGAGATAAAACCTGTCAATGAGAGCGATGCTCAAAGTTACCGCGCTCTGAGCGGCAGCCTGTGCTATACCGTTTACGAAGACGGGAAGCTGGACGAGAGCATAATACAGTCTGAGGAAGTTGAGCGGATGTATGAAATTTTAAATTCGTCAAAATAAAAATCGGGACGTGAAAACGTCCCGATTTTGTTTGTATATCCTTTTAGCCCATAATATGAATAGGTAAAAACATAGGAGTCGGACGATGCGGGCACTTGATTTGAATTACAATATCATTGTCCGCGCCGATTGTCTCGCCCGCTGTGATTGTGAAGCGGCATTCACTTGTCTGTGATTTTCCGGAACGGAAATTCATCAGTAGATTTTTCGGGCAGTCAACGGTAAAGCCCTCGGGCAGGAACCATTTGACGTTGAGATGCATTTGATCGTTTGATTTTTCGTCGTGTTTTACGGTAATTTTTCCGCTGATGGTGCCAAGCGGTTTTATTGTCGGCTCTCTGTCCAGCTCAACCATAGCCTCGGCATACACACATTCGGTTGTAATCGAAAACGGCGAGCGCTCTGCAAGTCCTTGCGCAAACTCGCAGCCTTTCCATAAATTTATATCAAAATTGTCTGTTGATGTCGGCTCCTCTGTCATTTCAACCCACATTTCCTTTGCCGGATTGCTTTTGCTCTGAGTGAGTCTGAAACGTCTGTTGGAGTTGAGCGTTACGGGCAGAATGCGCATTACAAGCTCTGTGAGGTCGGAGCATGTCGCGGGGAAAGAGTGTGCCTCCTGTCGGATGCAGATAGTCTGGATATCGTCGCCTATGTGGCGGCGCCAGTCGTCGGGAATACCTGCGTTTCCGTACATGATGCCCAAGATAGAGCCGACGGTGGCCGCAGTGCAGTCGGTATCGTCTCCGCAGTTTACTGCATAAAGCATGCTCTTTTTAAAGTCGCAGCCGCCGTAAAGCAGACCGAGCACGACAAAAGCCACGTTGGCGGGCGCCTGGAACCAGCCCAGGTCTTTGGAGTCTTCGACAACGGCATTTCTTGTGTCTTTCCAGTCCATTCCCTTTTTAAAGCAGTCCATTACAAGCCGGACGCTGCGCGAAACTCGGCAGCTTTCGGGGATTTTTGAAAGACCTATTTCCAAAAGCTCGTTTATATTGTTGTTTATAAAAGCCACGCTTTCCATTGCGGCAACAAATATCGCTGCATATGTACCCTCGCCGAAGCCGTGGTCAACGCTTGCATCCTCAAACGCCATGCGCATTGCCGTTTCGGGCATTGCGGGGAAGCAGCACGCCCAAACCTCGGTGCGTATCCACGCGCCGTTGGAATGCTTCCAGTCTTCGTTCAAAACACTGCCCGACATGGGCGGCAGAAAACCGTCCTGCATGTTGGCTTTGCATATTCCGTATTCGTTCCAGCAGGGACCGATGTATGTGAGCCAATATTCTCCCAGCACTTTTGAATTAATATTTTTCGGACCTCTTTCGTAAAGTGCTTTCAGCCATACAAGCTGAAGGTCGAGGTCGTCGTTGGGCAGAGGCTTTCCCGCCTCGGTTACAAACCCCGTTACATTTAAAAGCTCCCGTTTGCCCTCGTACGGAGCGCCGATTGTGCCGCCGATATTTTTACCGATCCAGCATGCGTTAATCTTGTCGTTGAGTTCTTCTCTGTTAAGCTTAATCATGGTAAATCCTCCTTTGCCTGATAGACATATTATAGAAGAGCTTTTAATGCAAAACAAGGTACTGTTTTGACGAAAAACAGGTGCTTTTTTGTTGTCTTTGTGATATTTTTAAAAAATACGGGTAAACTTTGTACAAATATTAAGGAGGACAAAAAATGAACAATAATGATACGATAAAGCTGCTGTGCGAGTGCGACGCGGGTATCAAAATGGGGGTCACCGCCATAGACGAGGTGATGGGAGGCGCAAAGAGTGATAAGATGCGCCAGAAGCTGTGCGAGTTCAAATCGGAGCACGAGACGCTCAAGGGTGAAACCGAGACGGAGCTTGTAAAAATGGGTGCGGATATAAAGGAACCGAGCGTTATGGCAAAGGGCATGTCCTGGATTAAGACAAATATGCAAATGGCTATGGATGAGTCAGATAAAACAATAGCAAATATCATGACCGACGGATGTAATATGGGAATTAAAAATCTGAATAAATATCTAAATGAATACAGTGATGCGGACAGCGGTGCCCGCGGTATAGCAAAGCGGCTTATAAATCTTGAAGAGCGCATGACGCAGGAAATGAGCCGATATCTATAAATATGTAAAAAAGCGGTACGAAACGTACCGCCTTTTTTTTACATTCCGCAGTCCCGGCAATCTACATGGCTTTTACCGGTTTTTACTTTAACATCGTAGCAAACTGGAACTTTTATGAAGAGATTCTGAGCGATTACAACTTTAATTGTACCTTCGTGTGTGCATTCGCACTTAACTTCGGGATCACCGCAGCACTCAACTTCAACTTCGCCCACTTTTGCCGTAGGCTCAAACTCAACGGGAACTTTAACGTTGGTATGAACTTTGGTTTCTCTTTCGCAGCCGTGCTCACAGCCGCAGGGTCTTTCCGGGCGCTCGGGTCTGAGATCGAGCAGGTCGTTTTTGTATTCCATGGTTTTTATCCTTCCGAATTTAATTTATCCCGCGTGTTCGGGATACATTACATTCTATGCGAAAACCGAAAAGGTGACTTTAAATTTCGTTTTTATTTGAAAACCGAGCGTTAGAAACAGCGTCCCGCTCTTTTCTTTTGACACTGAGGCTTTTTATCGCAGTGATAGCAGATTTCGTTTTTAAGCTCTTTCCCCTCAAAAAAGTCTGATATATTCTGCGTCGTAACCTGCGCAATGTTCTCCAGCGCGTCTTCGGTCAGGTATGCTTGGTGTGAGGTTATAAGCACGTTGGGCATGGAAAGCAGACGTGCAAGATTGTCATCCTGCATGATATGCCCGGAATTATCCTCAAAAAATATGTCCGATTCTTCCTCATAAACGTCAAGACACGCGGCGCTTATCACTTTTGCTTTTATTGCATCTATAAGCGCTTCTGTTTCAATAAGTCCGCCGCGGGAGGTGTTAATGATTACGACTCCCTTTTTCATTTTGGCAATACTTTCCGCGTTTATTATATGGTCGGTTTCATTTGTCAGCGGGCAGTGCAGGGAGATTATATCGCTTTTGGCAAAAAGCTCGTTAAGCTCGACGTAATTGATATCCGATGCGTTGTCGGGGTACAGGTCGTAGGCTATGACGTTCATGCGAAAGCCGCGGCATATGTCTATAAAAATTTTTCCGATTTTGCCCGTGCCGATAACTCCCATCGTTTTTCCGTGAAGGTCAAAGCCTGTAAGACCGTTGAGAGAAAAGTTGAATTCCCGCGTGCGGTTGTAAGCCTTGTGAATTCTGCGTATGGAGGTCAGCAGCATTGCGATGGCATGCTCCGCCACGGCGTATGGCGAATATGCCGGCACCCGCAGAATGTGAATCTTTTTGTACGCCGCTTTTACGTCTACATTGTTAAAGCCCGCACAGCGCAAAGCGATTATCTTAATCCCGTATTCATAAAGCTTGTCGATAACCTGCGCATTTAAGTCGTCGTTTACGAATACACAAATACCGTCGTATCCGTGCGCAAGCTCCACCGTGTCAATGTTCAGCTTTGTTTCAAGATATTTGAATACAATGCAGTTCTTTCTGCCGTACAGGTCAAAGCCGTGTTTGTCATACGGCCGTGCGTCGAAAAAAGCAAATTTATACATATCAATACTCCTGTTAAAAATACATTTGTATGTATTGTGTACAATATCGGTGTAAATAATCTTAAAATTGTGTTTTTCGACAAAATAATTATTGTTTATTGACAGTAAGTTTACGGTGTGTTAATATTTACGTGAAATATTATCGAAATTATTAAATAAATATCAGAAAAACAGCGAGCGAAAGCGGACTTTTATCAGTCTGTTTTTTTATTTTCGATACTGCCGCATGTTGTTTCTGTCCTTTTCGGAGGTACGGTGTGGAGCTTCTTGAAAGAAGAATATTGAGTGAGGGTGAGGTTCTGCCCGGAAACGTCGTAAAGGTCGGCAGCTTTTTGAATCATCAGATTGATGTGTCACTGCTGCTTGAAATGGGCAGGGAAGTAAATCGCCTGTTTTCTGACGCAGGCGTTACTAAAATACTTACGGTCGAGGCGTCGGGAATAGCCATTGCAACGGCGTTTGCCGCAGTGATGGGCGTTCCTGTTCTGTTTGCCAAAAAGCACGGTACAAGCAACCTGTCGGGTGATATGTTGTCGGCTCGGACACATTCCTATACCCATAATACCGATTATAATATGGTAGTTGAAAAGAAATATCTTACAAGAGACGACTGTGTGCTGCTGGTGGACGATTTTCTTGCAAACGGCCAGGCGCTGAACAGTCTTATAGATATTGTGTCACAGTCGGGCGCGCGGCTTGCCGGGTGCGCCATTGCCGTTGAAAAGGGCTTTCAGCACGGCGGCGACAGACTGCGTGAGCAGGGTATACGTGTGGAATCGCTTGCGATTATCGACAGTATCGACGGCGGAACGATAAGGTTTCGAAGATGATAATGTGGGTGTGTAATTTATTTACATATAAAAACGGATAAAAAAACGGAGGACAACAAAATGAAAAAGTTCTTATCCATTGCGCTTATTCTTGTCATGTCTCTCGGTCTTCTTGCAGGTTGTGCAAGCGAGCCGTCGACGCCTTCAGGCGAGGAGAATGACTCCGATTTTAAGGTCGGTTTTATTTTCCTGCACGATGAGAATTCGACCTATGACAAAAACTTTATGGACGCCGCAAATGCGGCAGCCAAGGCGTGCGGTCTTACAACCGAGCAGGTGCTTTTTAAGACCGGCATTCCCGAATCTGACGACTGCTACAATGCGGCGGCAGAGCTTGTTGACGAGGGCTGCGATCTTGTTTTTGCCGACAGCTTCGGTCATGAAACATACATGATTCAGGCTGCCAAGGAGTTCACCGACGTTCAGTTCTGCCATGCCAGCGGAAACAGAGCGCATACCGAAAAGCTTGATAACTTCCACAATGCGTTCGCCGCCATATACGAAGGCAGATATCTTGCGGGTATTGCCGCAGGAATGAAGCTCAACCAAATGATTGAGGAAGGAAAAATCAAAGCGGAAGAGGCAAAAATCGGTTACGTCGGCGCCTTCGACTATGCTGAAGTTGTTTCCGGCATGACTTCCTTCTATCTCGGCGCAAGAAGCGTTTGCGAGAGCGCTACGATGGACGTTAAGTACACAAACTCATGGTTTGATATTGCTCTTGAAAAAGAGGCGGCAAAATCGCTTATTGACGGCGGCTGCGTTCTTATAAGCCAGCATGCCGATTCCGAGGGTGCTCCCAAGGCTTGCGAGGAAAACGGCGTTCCTAATGTAGCTTATAATATCAGCACAATCGATATGGCTCCCAACACGGCGCTTATCTCTTCCACAATTAACTGGCAGCCCTATATGGAGCTTATTATAAAAGCTGCAAAAGACGGCACGGAAATCCCCGACGATTACTGCCCCGGCATCAAGGATGGCGCAGTTGCTCTGACAGAGCTAAACAGCGCTGTTGCCGCTCCCGGTACACAGGAGGCGATTGACGCTGCAAAGGCAAAGATTATCGACGGTACACTCAAGGTATTTGATACCAAGACGTTCACATACCAGGGTAAAGAGCTCACCTCCTACATGGCGGACGTTGACTATGACGATGCGTTTACACCCGATACAGAGGTTGTAGAAAACGGTGCTTTCAGTGAGTCAACAAAGCGTGCGGCTCCCTACTTCGATCTCAAATATATCGACGGTATTACCGCCAAATAATAAAATCCGTAATATAAGGCGGAGCGCAGCAACGCTCCGCCTTAAAGTCTTTTATAATTTGATTTTGAAAACAGAAAATCAAAGCGGTTTTTTGCTTTGAAAACCAAACGGAGGTAAAGTGATGGGCAGTGCGGCTATTGAACTTAAGGGAATAACGAAGCGCTTTGGAAGTGTTATTGCCAACAATAACGTAAATCTTTCCGTGGCGCACGGCGAAATACTTTCGCTGCTGGGTGAAAACGGCAGCGGGAAAACAACGCTGATGAATATGATTTCGGGAATTTATCATCCCGATGAGGGTCAGATTTTCATAAACGGCAAGGAGGCGGTTATTGCCTCTCCCCGTGACGCTTACGACTATAAAATCGGCATGATACATCAGCATTTTAAGCTGGTGGATGTATTTTCTGCGGCGGAAAATATAGTTTTGGGTCTGAATGACAATCGGAAATTCAATATTAACGAGGTGTCACAGCGTGTGGCGCAGATAAGTGAAAAATACGGTTTTGATATCGATCCACGAAAGAAAGTTTACCAGATGTCCGTTTCCGAAAAGCAAACGGTGGAGATAATCAAGGTTTTGTACCGCGGCGCGGATATCCTTATCCTTGACGAGCCGACGGCGGTGCTTACTCCGCAGGAGACGCAGAAGCTTTTTGCGGTAATCCGACGTATGCGCGACGACGGAAAGGCCATTATTATAATTACGCATAAGCTGCACGAGGTGCTGTCCGTGTCCGACCGTGTATCGGTTTTGCGCCGCGGCGAGTATGTCGGGACATTGGAAACCTCAAAAACCAATGAGACTGAGCTTACCGAGATGATGGTCGGAAAAAAAATAAGTCTTAACATTGCGCGCAGCGAGCCTAAAAATACCTCTGACAGACTTGTGGTCAGCAATATACGCTGTCTCAGCCGTGAGGGGGTAACGCTGCTTGACAATATCAGCTTCACCGCTCGCGCGGGCGAAATCCTTGGAATTGCGGGTATCGCCGGCAGCGGACAGCGCGAGCTTTTGGAGGCGATAGCGGGTCTTCAGCATATCGACAGCGGTCAGATAATTTATAACAATCCCAAAACCGGCACGGCGGACAATCTTAGGGACAAAACGCCTATACAGATACGTGACCTCGGTGTGCGCCTTTCCTTTGTTCCGGAGGACAGACTGGGTATGGGTCTTGTCGGCAATATGGATATTGTAGACAATATGATGCTCAGGAGCTACCGCCGCGGTAGAAGCGTGTTTTTGGAACGGCGTGAGCCGCGCGAGCTTGCCGACAGGATAATCGACCAGCTCAAGGTAGTAACTCCCGGCACGTCTACCCCGGTGCGCCGTCTGTCGGGCGGCAATGTGCAGAAGGTGCTTGTCGGGCGAGAAATCGCCGCGGCGCCCACTGTGCTCATGGCTGCATATCCCGTGCGCGGATTGGATATAAACTCGTCATATACGATTTATAACCTGCTGACCGAGCAGAAAGAAAACGGAGTGGCGGTTATTTTTGTCGGAGAGGATTTGGATGTGCTTATCGAGCTCTGCGACCGCATCATGGTCATCGGCGGCGGAAGAATTACGGGTATTGTGGACGCCCGGCGTACAACTAAGGAAGAAATCGGTCTGCTAATGACAAAAACGGACGGAGGACAGATAGATGAGTGATAAAACCAAACATTCTGAGCCGCTTATTCGCATATCCAAGCGCGACGGACTAATCTGGTGGAAATCGTGGCTGGTCCGTGTTGCTGCGGTTGCGCTGGCACTTGTGCTGTGCTCGGTTATTATAATATTAATTACGGGTTATAATCCTGTTCAGGTGTACTACGCTATGATTCGCGGCAGCTTCGGCACCGCGCGCAAGTTCTGGATAATGCTGCAAAACCTTGCGATGCTGTTATGTATTTCACTGGCGGTAACGCCCGCGTTCAAAATGCGTTTTTGGAATATCGGCGCAGAGGGTCAGGTGCTTGTCGGCGGACTCGCGACGGCGGCTGTAATGTTTTACGTCGGAGACAGACTGCCCACGGCGCTGATGATTGTTATTATGCTTGCCGCAAGCCTTGCGGCGGGTATTATATGGGCGATGATTCCCGCCTTTTTCAAAGCAAAATGGAACACAAACGAGACGTTGTTCACACTTATGATGAACTATGTCGCAACGCAGCTTGTTTCGTTTTTTATTATGATTTGGGTGCCCAGCGGCTCCAGCGTAATGGGCATTATCAACCAGAGCAGCAAGTCCGGCTGGCTGCCTGAGCTTTTCGGGCAGAAATATCTTCTTAACATAATTATCGTTGCCGTAATAACCGTTGCGATGTTTATATACCTTAAATACAGCAAGCAGGGTTATGAAATATCAGTTGTCGGTGAGAGTGAAAACACGGCAAGATATATAGGAATCAACGTCAAAAAGGTTATTCTGCGCACCATGGGTCTTTCGGGCGCAATTTGCGGCGTTGCGGGCTTTTTGCTTGTCGCGGGCACAAATCATACAATAACGACGACAACAGCGGGCGGCATGGGCTTTACCGCCATAATGGTGTCCTGGCTTGGGAAATTCAACGCCGGAATCATGGTTGTCACTTCGTTTATTATTGTGTTTTTGCAGCGCGGAGCAGGGGAGATTGCAACAAAGTTTAACTTAAACCAAAGCGTTGCCGATATACTTACGGGTATTATTTTATTCTTTATAATCGGCTGCGAGTTTTTTGTGAATTACAGAATTAATTTCCGAAAGAGTCAAAGGGAGGGCAAATAATGTTTTCAACAATAGCCTCTTTTATCAATGCCGCAATAATCCAGGGTATTCCGCTGCTTTACGGTGCAACGGGCGAGATAATTACCGAAAAAAGCGGCAACCTTAATCTCGGCATTCCCGGTATTATGTATATCGGCGGAATTTCGGGAATCGTAGGCGGATATATTTACGAATACTATGCGTCTGAGCCTGTGGCTGCGCTGTGCATTATAATTCCCATGCTCTGTTCGCTGATAGCGTCTGCGCTTATGGCTCTGATTTACAGCTTTCTGACCATAACCCTGCGAGCCAATCAGAATGTGACGGGACTTGCGCTTACTACTTTCGGCGTCGGCGTCGGAAACTTTTTGGGCGGCTCGCTTCAGAGCTTTTTCGGAAAGAGCGGTTCAATCTCGCTTCTTACAACGGGAAATTATTTCAAAACGACCCTGCCCTTTGCCGACAAGCTGGGCGATTTCGGCAAGATATTTTTTTCTTACGGTTTTCTTGCTTATCTTGCGGTAATTATCGCGGTTGTTGCAGGCTTTGTTCTCAACAAAACGCGTATCGGTCTTAATCTTCGCGCGGTGGGTGAAAGCCCTGCAACGGCGGATGCCGCCGGTATTAATGTCACCCGCTATAAATATGTCGCCACCTGTGTCGGCGGCGCCATTGCGGGACTGGGCGGACTTTACTTTGTTATGGATTATATCGCGGGCGCATGGACAAACGACGGTTTCGGCGACCGCGGCTGGCTTGCCATTGCCATTGTTATATTTGCTCTGTGGAAACCCAACCTTGCGATTCCCTGTTCATTTATCTTCGGCGGACTGTATATTATTTGTACCTATATTCCGGGGCTGTCAAGTGCAGCCAAGGAGCTTATAAAAATGCTGCCGTACGTTGTGACGATTGTCGTTCTTGTGGTTATCAGTGCGCGTAAACGCCGTGAAAATCAGCCTCCCGCACACTTAGGACTGCCTTACTTCAGGGAGGAACGGTAACCTCTGCAATTAACGGTATTCTATGTCTGTCAGATAAGCTGCTTTAAACCGTCCGAATTGGATAAACATGCAATTGTCAATTCGCTGTTACAGGAAGAGCACTGCATTCTCTTTACATTTTTAAATTATTATTGATGTCGCGTAATATATGTATTATAATAGTATAAATAACGTACACCGAAAGGAGCATTTTTATGGGCTTGATAAAAGCAGGTATCGGTGCGCTGGGCAGTACGCTTGCCGATCAGTGGAAAGAATTCTTCTATTGTGACGCACTTGATATGGATGTAATGATGACCAAGGGTCAGAAGCGTGTGAGCGGGCGCTCGTCAAATACAAAGGGCAGCGATAATATAATTTCCAACGGCTCGGGAATTGCCGTGGCGGACGGTCAGTGCATGATAATTGTAGAGCAGGGCAAGGTTGTCGAGCTTTGCGCACAGCCGGGTGAATTTACATATGATATGTCAACCGAACCCAGTATTTTTGCCGGCCCGCTCGGTGAGGGCATTTTAAAGACATTTTTCACCGTCGGAAAGCGTTTTACTTACGGCGGTGATACCGGTAAGGATCAGCGGGTTTACTACTTCAATACAAAAGAGCTTATGGACAATAAGTTCGGTACGCCAAATCCCGTGCCGTTTCGCGTCGTTGACAGCAAGATAGGTCTTGACGTAGATGTTTCTGTGCGCTGTTCGGGCGTGTATTCTTATAAAATCGCAGACCCGCTGCTGTTTTATACCAATGTCTGTGGCAATGTCGAAAGGGAATACAGACGCGATGAGATAGAAACACAGCTTAAAACAGAATTTATCAGTGCGCTTGCACCGGCTCTTGCAAGACTTTCCGAGCTGGAAATCCGTCCTAATCAGATTTCGGCTCATAATGCCGAGCTGGAGGGGGCAATGAACGCGGCGCTTTCTTCCAGATGGGGCGAGCTTCGCGGACTTAAAATAGTGTCTGTTGCGCTTAACCCCGTAACTTTGCCCGATGAGGACGCCGAGATGATAAAAGAAGCGCAGCGCACGGCTATCATGCGTGACCCCGCAATGGCTGCGGCAACGCTTGTCGGCGCGCAGGCGGATGCGATGAAAGCAGCTGCGGCAAACGACAGCGGGGCTATGACCGGATTTATGGGAATGGGCATGGCGATGAACGCCGGCGGCGGTATGAGCGCTCAGGGGCTTTTTGAAATGGGCGAAAAGCAGGGAAAAGCTCCTGTCAAGCAGCCGTCATCCTCGCCGAAAGCCGATGAATGGATCTGCTCCTGCGGTGCCAAGGCAAACGGTAATTTCTGCCCGGAGTGCGGCTCTCCCAGACCTGCGCCCGTCGGCTGGAAATGTACCTGCGGTCAACTCAATATGGGGAAATTCTGTCAGAATTGCGGGAAGCAGAAACCGGCAGGCGCACCGCTTTACAGATGTGATAAATGCGGATGGCAGCCGGAAGACCCGACTAATCCGCCAAAATTCTGTCCGCAATGCGGAGACAGATTTGACGAAAACGACGTCAGGTAATTTAATTAGGGAGAATAATACAGTATATGGCAACACTGCTTGAATATAAATGTCCTTGCTGCGGCGGTGCGATAGAATTTGACAGCTCGCTTCAGAAAATGAAATGTCCGTACTGCGACACCGAGTTTGATGTGGAGACACTTAAATCGCTGGATGAGGATTTGGGTGATAAGGACGATACCGAATGGGAGTCGCAGCCCGGCGGTGAGTGGGCTGAAAACGAACAGGACGGGCTTTGCTCCTATGTCTGTAAATCCTGCGGCGGCGAGATAATCTGTGATGAAAATACAGTTGCCATCAGCTGTCCGTACTGCGACAACCCCGTGGTTATGTCGGGTAAAGTGTCGGGGATGCTGAAGCCGGATTTTGTAATTCCGTTTAAGCTGAATAAAGAGGCGGCAAAGGCGGGGCTTATGAAGCATCTTAAAGGTAAGCGCCTTTTGCCTAAAATATTTAAAGACGAAAATCATATTGACGAGATTAAGGGTATATATGTGCCGTTTTGGCTGTTTGATACTGACGTTAATGCGGATATGCGGTATAATGCAACACGTACTCGTATGTGGAGCGACAGCAGGTATAACTATACCGAAACGAGTTTTTTCTCGATCCGACGCGGCGGCAGCATGAGCTTTGAGCGCGTACCTGTTGACGGGTCGTCAAAAATGGCGGACGATATTATGGAGTCTATCGAGCCGTATGATTTCAGTGCAGCCGTAGATTTTAATACGGCATATCTTGCAGGCTATCTTGCCGATAAGTATGATGTTGACGCACAGCAGAGCATGAAGCGCGCCAGCGAGAGAATAAAGTGCAGCACCGAAATAGCCTTTAAGGACAGTGTGCGCGGGTATGCAACGGTTTTGTCAGACGGCGGAAGCGTGCGCTTTTCGGGCAGTCAGGCAAAATATGCGCTATATCCCGTGTGGATATTAAACACTACATGGCAGGATAAAAGATATGTGTTTGCAATGAACGGTCAGACCGGTAAATTTACAGGTGATCTTCCGGTGGATAAGCGTGCTTACATGCGCTGGCTTTTCGGCCTTGGTGCCGCGTTCAGCGCTGCCGCGTTTGCTATCACGTTTATAATGTGGCTTATATAGGAGTGCGGCGTATGGATAGATGTGTTTTATATAGGCGTATGTTAAAACGTATTTTTGCATTTGTAATTATTATTTCAGTATTTTGTTTTTTGCCGGTTACGGTCTTTGCCGCTGACCCACGTTTAAATGACGGCGCCGGTCTTCTGAGCAGCCGGCAGCAGGACAGACTGCTGGCTGCACTTGATGAGGTGAGCGTGCGTCAGAATTTTGATATTGCCGTTGTGACGGTGCAAAGCCTTGACGGCAGCACGCCCATGCAGTACGCTGACGATTATTATGACAGCCACGGCTACCTTTACGACGGTGCGCTGCTGCTTGTCTGTATGAACTCGCGTGATTGGTACATATCCACAAGCGGATTTGGCACCACCGCAATAACCGATGCGGGACGTGAGTATATGTCCGAGCGGTTTTTACCGTACCTCAGCGACGGCGAATATTATAAAGCGTTTGAAGTCTTTGTGTCTATGTGTGATGATTATGTTACTCAGGCGCGCAGCGGCAACGCATATGATACGGGAAACCTTCCCAAAAAACCGTTTAATTATTTATTCAGCTTGTTCATTTCCGTTTTAGTCGGTTTTGCTGCCGCGCTTATATGTGTTACGGCAATGAAGGGTAAGCTGAAGTCCGTTAAGAAACAGTCTGCAGCAAACAGCTATATAAAGCAGGGCAGTCTGAATATTACGGATAGCAGGGATATGTTTTTATACTCTAAGGTTGATAAGCATGCCCGCCCGCAGTCAAGCGGCGGCAGCGGAGGCTCCGGTACGCATGTTTCTTCGTCCGGACGCACGCACGGCGGCGGAGGCGGTAAATTCTGATGTATTTATTGACAAACTCATAAAAGAGTATTATTATTTTGAAAACAGAGGATAAAATTATTTTAAAGATATAACGGAGTCAGAGGACGGATACTATGTTTGATGCGGCAAAGGTGAAAAATGATATCGTAGAGTGGATACGCGAATTTTTTGAGAAAAACGGCAAGGGCTGTAATGCAGTTATCGGAATTTCAGGTGGTAAAGACAGCTCTATTACGGCGGCCCTGTGCGCTTTGGCTCTTGGGCGTGAGCGTGTAATCGGCGTGCTTATGCCAAACGGTGTTCAGGCGGATATTGATTGTGCAAAAATGCTGGTAGAACATCTTAAAATAAAGCATTATACGGTAAACGTGAAGGCGGCTATTGACGGACTGGTGTCCGCAATGCCGAATGAGCTGAGGCTTTCGGAACAGTCAAAAACCAATCTGCCGCCGCGTATCAGAATGAGTACCCTTTATGCTGTCAGTCAGAGCTTAAACGGACGTGTTGCCAACACATGCAATCTGTCTGAGGATTATGTCGGCTACTCTACGCGCTACGGCGATGCGGCAGGTGACTTCAGCCCTCTGGCAAATATTACGGTAACGGAACTCAGACAGCTCGGCCGCGAGCTCGGTCTGCCGACTGAGCTTGTAGATAAGGTGCCGATTGACGGGCTTTGCGGCAAAACAGATGAGGATAACCTTGGCTTTACTTACGCTGTGCTTGACAGATATATACGCACCGGAGAAATCGAAGATGCCCGGACAAAGGCCCGCATTGACAGACTGCATGAGATGAATAAGTTTAAGATGGAACTGATGCCGTTTTTCAGATACAAAGGATAATCAGGGTCAGGAAGCTTTGCTGTGATAAAGGGAAAAATAAAGACAATAGCGGATTTTTGGTATTATTATAAGTATTATCTGCTTGTTGGAATTGTTGCGGTTGTCGCGCTGGGCGCCGTTGTTAAAAGCTGCTCGGAAAAGAAAGACTATGATGTGGGTGTTCTGTTTATGACTCACGGCGCTGCCGGCAGCTATTACCAGACGGAGGGGCTTTCCGGCTTTTTTGACGGATATGTAAGTGATGTAAACGGCGACGGAATATCAAATTCGCAGGTTGTGTCGATAAATTACGGCAGCACACTTAAGGAGGCAAATGCCGCAAATGCTTCCCGTTCTGCAAACCTTGCCGCAGGCGAGCATCTTGTATATCTTATGGATGAGCAGAATTACAATGAGCTGAAGGCTGGCGGATTTCTTGCGGACATCAGCGGTGCGGGTGAGTCTGAGTATTTAGACAGTGATTGCTTTGACGCCGCCGCAAGCGGAATGCTAAGCGCGATAGAAGGCTTTGGGGAAGGTACGCAGACTTATTTTCTCTGCCTTCGTGTTTGCGATGCAAAACGCGCAGAATCCGATGAAAAATATGCCGCACGGTATGACGCGGCAAAGTCCGTGGTTTATAAAATAGTAGATGAATACAAGTAATACTTCCGAAATAAAAATACGTTCCGTAACGGTAAATGATACGCAAAAGCTGCTTGAAATATACGCGCCGTATGTTGAGAATACTGCCGTAACCTTTGAGTATACGGTTCCTTCCGTCAGTGAATTTGAAAATCGGATTTTAAACACTTTAAAGCACTATCCTTATATTGCGGCATGTATTGACGGACAGCCCGTAGGATATGCATATGCCGGAGCGCTGAATACCCGTGCTGCATATTCGCATTCGGCGGAGCTTTCGGTGTATGTACGTACCGATTGTCGCGGCCGTAAAATAGGCAGTCTTCTTTACCGTCGGATGGAAAAGGAATTGCTGCTGCGCGATGTTACCCATCTTTATGCATGCGTTGCGTATGCAGGGAATACAGATTGTTATCTTGACAATTCAAGTGTAATGTTTCACCGAAAACAGGGCTTTGAGGCTGTAGGTCATTTCACCGGCTGCGGCATTAAGTTTGGCAGATCATATGATGTGCTTTGGTTTCAAAAAATAATCGGTGGTTAGTCATAAAAAAGTTTATATAAATAAGCGGCCTGTCCTAACGAACGGGTCGTTTTATTTATATTTTATTGTAAATAAAGACATATTACGCCTCTGTTTTTGTGTGATATTGACTTCTTTGGATTTTAAATACAAATGTAATGTATGAAAAATTTGATAAAATACGACGTATTGTTTATAATTATGAAAACGTAAAAAAATAAGAATTTTGATTATTTATTTATCTTACAGCTATATTGTCTTAGATGCTCTTAATCAAAATCGGCAGGAAATTAAATTGCCGTTTTGTAAATGTACCCCATGGAGGGAAGATTAAATATGTACATGACACGGGAATATACAGGGCAGAATGTGTATGATGCCCTTCAGGACAGACTGAAGTATATATTTGAGGAGTTTGACAATATTTTTGTCTCGTTTTCCGGAGGTAAAGACAGCGGGCTGCTTTTGAATTTGACGTTGGATTTTCAGAAAAAATATTATCCTGATAAGAAAATCGGTGTTTTCCATCAGGACTTTGAGGCACAGTACACAGTTACAACAGAATATGTGGAGAGAACCTTTAATCGTATAAAGGATGAGACGGAGCCTTATTGGGTCTGTCTGCCAATGGCAGTCAGAACGGCTCTGAGCAGTTACCGGATGTACTGGTATCCGTGGGACGACAGTATGGAAAAGGCATGGTGTCGTCCTATGCCTCACCACGACTATGTCATCAATCTGCAAAATAATCCGATTACAACCTACAAATACCGTATGCATCAGGAGGACCTTGCAAAACAGTTCGGGCGTTGGTACCGTAAATCTCACGGAAGTAAAAAAACGGTTTGCCTGTTGGGTATTCGTACCGACGAATCTCTCCAGCGTTACAGCAGTATACTGAATAAAAAGTACGGGTATAACGGAGAGTGCTGGATAAGTAAGCAGTTTAAGGATGTCTGGGCGGCGTCTCCTATTTACGACTGGTCAAACAGTGACGTTTGGCATGCCAATTACTTGTTTGATTATGATTATAATAAACTTTATGACCTTTACTATATGGCGGGACTCAAGCCCGACCAGATGCGTGTTGCCTCTCCCTTTAACGATTATGCAAAGGACAGTTTAAATCTTTACCGTGTAATAGACCCTAAGATTTGGGCAAAGCTTGTCGGGCGTGTACGAGGCGCGAATTTCGGCTCTATTTACGGAAAAACAAAGGCGCTCGGCTATCGCAGTCTTACGCTGCCTAAAGGACATACATGGGAGTCTTATACAAAGTTTTTGCTTGATACGCTTCCCGTAAGACTTCGCAGCAACTATATCAAAAAGTTTAAAACCTCTATTGATTTTTGGCACAAGACCGGCGGTGGCTTGGATGAGCGTGTGATACAGGAGCTTATCGACCGCGGCTATAACGTGCGCAGAAACGGCGTGTCAAACTATACGGTCATGAAAAACTCCCGCGTTATTTTCATAGGCAAGATACCGGATCATACGGATGATATCAAAACAACCAAAGATATTCCGAGCTGGAAAAGAATGTGCTACTGTATTCTGAAAAACGATCATACCTGCCGTTTTATGGGTTTCAGTCTGACCAGGGAACAGCAAAGGAAAGTGGATATACTTAAACGTAAATACAGTAAGGTAGGTGAGAATGATTATGGCTTTTAAAAGTCCGGTATACAATGTGATTTCCGTACCCATTGAAAAGATTGTGCCGAATACATATAATCCAAATGCCGTTGCACCGCCCGAAATGAAGCTGCTTTATGACAGCATCAGGGAGGATGGGTATACGATGCCGATTGTGTGCTACTATGCCAAGGAAAAGGATATCTATATTATTGTTGACGGATTTCACCGTTACAGAGTGATGCTGGACTATCCTGATATCCATGAGCGTGAAAACGGAAAACTGCCTGTGTCGGTCATTAATAAGCGGCTTGATAACCGCATGGCAAGTACTATTCGCCATAACAGGGCGCGCGGTTCTCACGATGTAGACCTGATGAGCAATATCATTAAAGAGCTGCATGAGCTTGGCAGATCCGACGTCTGGATCTCTAAGTATCTGGGGATGGAAAAGGATGAGATTTTGCGGCTGAAACAAATTACCGGTCTGACGGCACTTTTTAAGGATGTAAAGTTCGGTCAGGCGTGGCGTCCTGTCGAGGATGAGTATTATGAACAAAAGCCGGCGGCAGACTGTGCTGAGGCAAGCGAAGAGGAAAAGGAGCTTGCTCAAACGGCGATTTTATAGCTGAATGTATAAAGCCGGGTGGTTATTACCACCCGGCTTTATATTTAAATCATCGGTTTATGCAGTGCCATTCATTGCATGCCGCGTATGCTTATTCCACTTTCAGCATTCTGTACCCTACACCGATATGTGTCTGAATATACTGGTGAGAACCGGACGTATTTTCAAGCTTTTTTCTGAGAGTAGCCATAAAAACACGCAGGGATGCAATGTCGTTGTCCCAGCTGCTTCCCCAAATTTTTTGAGTGATAAATGTGTGGGTTAAAACTTTGCCTATATTCTGTGCCAGCAGGCAAAGCAGCTTGTACTCAATAGGCGTGAGATGCAGTTCTTCTCCGTTAAGGCATGCGCATCCGGCGGCATAGTCAATACTAAGCTGTCCGTTTGTAAAGACAGAGGATTTTGACGTTGATTCACTGTTAGTAATTGCAAGCCGTCTCTGGGTCACACGCAGTCTTGCAAGCAATTCTTCAACAGAAAAAGGCTTTGTAAGATAGTCGTCCGCTCCTGCGTCGAGAGCATCGATTTTATCGGTATCTTCACTTCGTGCGCTGATAACGATAATAGGTACGGTTGACCAGGTGCGGATTTTCTTTATTATTTCAACGCCGTCCATATCCGGCAAACCCAAATCAAGCAGAATTATGTCCGGATTATGAGAGGATGCTTCAAGAATAGCCGAAGAGCCGTTTTGTGCAGTTAGATATTTATAATCATGTGCGCGTAAGGTTGTTGTAATCAGGTTTCTTACAGAAGCGTCGTCCTCTACGACCAGTATAAGCAGTTTATTCATGAACTTGTACCTCCCCGATTGGTAATGTGAAAGTAAATATTGTTCCGTGCGGTATATTGTCGGTTACGGTGATTTTTCCTTCATGGGCGTTAATAATTGATTTGCACAGCGACAGACCCAGACCGAGGCTGCGTCTGCTGTCTGCAATTGTATTCGCACCGCTGTAAAACATATCGAATACCCTTGGCTTTATTTCGTCGGGAATGCCGTAACCGTCGTCGGCAACGGATACAACAGCTTCGTCGCCGCACTTTTTGGTTCTGATTACAATATGTGAGCCCTTGGGTGTATACTTGATGGCATTGTCTACTATGTTTATTATAACCTGAACGATGAGTTTAGCGTCCATTTTGGCCAGCAGGAATTCGTCCTCGCTTTCCACCGTGATTAGGTGCTCTGTGCTTTTTCGGTTTATATGATGCAGCGCCTCCGCGACAGCGTCGTCTACAAGGTCTTCCGACATCCTAAGATTAAGTCTGCCCTCTTCTATACGTGTTACCGCGAGCAGGTTTTCCACAAGATTTATAAGCCACATTGAATCGTCATATATATCTGTGTATAGCTGCATTTTTGTATCTTCGTCAAAGGATGAGCCGTTGGAGATAAGATTGCTCGCATTTCCCGAAATTGATGTCAGCGGTGTGCGAAGGTCATGTGAAATTGCTCTGAGTAAGTTTGCGCGCAGCTGCTCGTTCTTTGCAAGAACAGCCGCTTCTTCTTTTTCACGGGCGTTTTTGTAGTTTTCCAGAGCCAGCGCACATTCACCGAGAATGGACAAAAGTATGCTGTTTTCAAAAGAGTCAATCGGCTGCTGGTTTATTACGATGCCTACGACGCCGTATACATTGTTGTTTACCCGGACTGCAAGATATAAACACTTTGCATTGGAAAGCGTTGCTGTTGTTGCACCGGCGTGTTTGTTGTTTATCAGCACCCATTGGGCGACGGCTCGTTCATTGTCGGAAGTATATTCTTCCCCCAAAGTACCACCCGATGCACAAAAGCAGTACGGCTTATCCAACTTCTCGTTTTTTGCCAGGTAAAATATGATGTCCTTTCCTAACAGTTTAATTAACTGATTGGACGTTACCGATATTATTTCTTCGCTGTCCTTTGACTGCTGGAGAAGCTGGTTAGTATCAAACAGTACTTTGGTGCGGTATGCTGACTGTGCCGATAACTTTGCGTGATTTTTCAGCCTTATGGCAAGGGAACCCGTTAAGAAAGCCACCAAAAACATTATTAAAAATGTAACGGGATATCCTTGGTCGTAGAACCGTAATGTAAACCGCGGTTCTGTAAACAGAAAATTGAACACTAAAACGCTTACAATAGAAGAAATCAGACTGTATATTTTATGCTCTGTAATAACCGAGGTGATGAGCACGCCGAGGACATAAACCGTTATGATATTTGCCTCCGCAAATCCTAAATTGAGGAATACAGTGCCTAATAAGCTTGATATAATCAGAACAAAAATACATTTTAAGATGTCTGAAGCGGAAAAAATAATGTTGCTTTTCCTTTTTGCTTTTCTCAGCCGGTAAGCGGCGGCGTTTGACACGGCGTCCGGTATTATATGAATGTCCAGATTAGGCGCAATGGCTATAAGCTTTTCGGTCAGTGTGGGCTTGCTGAACAAGTGCTGTTTTGACGCTGAATTTCTGCCTATAACAATTTTTGAAACTCCGGACAGTCGTGCAAACTCCGCAATCTGAAATGAAACATCGTCGCCGTAAACCGTTTCAATTTTGGCACCGAGCTGCCGGGCAAGGTGCATGTTTGCCCTCAGGCGCTTTACGTCTTCCTCTTCCATTAACTGAAATTCGGGTGTTTCTACAAAAAGCGCCGTGAATTTACATTTAAAGGCGCTTGCCATTCGGGCGGCGGTACGAATTATTTTTTCATTTGACGGCGAGGAGGAGAGACAGACTAAAATATGTTCGTCGGTATGATACGCGCCGTGACTCTTAATTCGCGAGCTTTCGGTGAGCATATTCATTCGGTCTGCGCACCGGCGTAATGCGATTTCCCGAAGAGCTGTCAGATTTTGAATTGTAAAAAAGTTTTTTAGTGCGCGCTTTGCCTGTATCTCTTTGTAAACGTTTCCGGCATTCAGACGGTCGATAAGCTCCTGCGGTTCAATATCAATTAGCTCGACCTGACTTGCGTTGTCGAAGATGTAATCGGGTATTCTTTCGCGTACCGGGATTTCCGTTATGGAGGCTACCGTATCATTAAGACTTTCTATATGCTGTACGTTGACTGTGGTGTAAACGTCAATTCCGGCGTTTAAAAGCTCCTCGATATCCTGATAACGCTTTTCATGGCGGCAGCCTTTGGCGTTTGTATGGGCAAGCTCGTCCACAAGCAGCAGCCGGGGTTTTCGATTAAGAGCTGCATCTATATCAAATTCGTGCAATTTAATACCGTTATATTCTATGTCGAGAGTGGGAAGCACTTCAAGACCGTGAACCAATGCCGCGGTCTGCGTGCGCGCATGCGGTTCTATATATCCGGCAACAACGTCTGTACCGTGCCTTTTTGCCGCCTGGGCTGCTTTCAGCATTGCATAGGTTTTGCCGACCCCCGCCGCATATCCGAAAAAGATTTTCAGATGTCCTCTTGTATTGTTTTTTTCCTCGTTGCGAATGACCTCCAATAACCTGTCCGGATTTTGTCTGCCGTCGTCCATGCGATCACCTCCTGTATGTCAACATTATAGATAGAGACGAATAAATTTCGTACAAGCATTTTTATATGGATATTAAGACTGTATAAAGATTATATCACTATTAAGTAATCTGTTCAATTTGATATTGATAAATAATTAAAAATTCAGGCGGGAAGCCAAAGCTTTCTCCGCCCGAGTTTTTATCTCAGTATGCCGTCCAGCATAAGATTTACTTTCAAAACGTTTACCGTTTCTTCTCCGAAAATTCCTAAAAATTTGCCGCTTGTACATTTTTGTATTATTTCTCTGACTTTATCTTCTGTCATACTGTTTGTTTTTGCAATTCTTGCAACCTGATATTCCGCGGCGGCAGGGGAAATATGCGGGTCAAGCCCGCTGCCGGAGCAGGTTACAAGGTCGACGGGTACGGCGGCTTCGTCCATGTCAGGATTGGCTGCGCGGAGCATTTCCACACGCTCTGCTACAAGCTTTTTGTATTCCTCGCTCGCAGGGCTTAAATTTGAGGGCGCTGCATACATCAGCGTTTTTCCGTTTTCATCCTTATATGTGGAAACATCCAGGTTCATAATACGTCCCCACATATGTTTCTCATCTGTATATTGCTGCCCGAGCAGCTCGCAACCGTATTTTTTACCGTCAACTTCAATAATACTCCCATTTGCCTGCTTGGGGAAGATAAGCTGAGCGATACCTGTTACGGCTCCGGTATAAACAATTCCGCAGAGTAAGGTAAATATTATAAATATAACAGCTGCCTTGGGTAGTACGTTTCTAAGCGTTTTCATTTGATTACCTCCTTTATGCCAGTCCGAGAACAACTAACAGCATATCAATAAGCTTTATAAAGATAAACGGTGCCGCCAGACCGCCTAAACCGTAGATTAGCAAATTACGCTTTAAAAGATTCTCGGCGGGAACCTCACGGTATTTTACGCCTTTCAGGGCGAGCGGAATAAGGGCTATTATAATCAGCGCATTGTAAATAATCGCGGAAAGCACCGCGCTTTGCGAAGAATGGAGCCCCATAATATTCAGGGCCGACAGTCCGGGGTAAAGACCTGAAAATATTGCGGGAATTATAGCAAAGTATTTTGCCACATCGTTTGCTATTGAAAATGTTGTGAGACTGCCGCGCGTCATTAAAAGCTGTTTGCCGATACGTACAATATCGATAAGTTTTGTAGGCGAGGAATCAAGGTCGACCATATTACCGGCCTCCTTTGCCGCCTGAGTGCCTGTGTTCATTGCCACCGCAACATCAGCCTGTGCAAGCGCGGGTGCGTCGTTTGTGCCGTCTCCTGTCATTGCGACAAGATGTCCCTTAGCCTGAAATTCTCTTATCATTTTCAGCTTGTTTTCGGGTGTTGCCTTGGCAAGAAAGTCGTCTACCCCCGCCTCTGCCGCAATTGCAGCCGCAGTCATGGGATTGTCGCCGGTAATCATAATGGTTTTAATGCCCATTTTTCTAAGGTCGGCAAACTTTTCCTTTACACCCTGTTTGATAATATCTTTAAGGTGGATAACTCCGAGGATTTTATGGTTTTTCGAAACCACAAGGGGAGTGCCGCCATCCTTTGAAATATTCTGTACAATGCGGTCGCATTCCTTTGAATAAACACCGCCTGCCGCGGTGACATACTCCTGCATTGTCTCTGCCGCACCCTTACGGATTTCGTTGCCGTCAAAATCCACGCCGCTCATGCGCGTTTTGGCAGAAAAGGGAATAAAGGTCATGTTTTTATCGGATAATTCTCTGCTTCTTATTCCGTACTTTTCTTTTGCAAGAATTACAACGCTTCTGCCCTCGGGCGTCTCGTCTGCGAGTGAGGAAAGCTGTGCCGCATCGGCAAGCTCCTGTTCGCTGACGCCGTCTACCGGGATAAACGCGTGAGCCTGGCGGTTGCCAAGAGTAATTGTTCCTGTTTTATCCAGCATCAGGATATCGACATCTCCGGCGGCTTCTATTGCCCTGCCGCTCATGGCAAGTACATTTGCCTGATTAAGCCTTGACATGCCGGCTATTCCGATTGCCGACAGCAGAGCGCCGATAGTAGTGGGAGCGAGACATACAAGCAGTGCCAACAGTGTGGTGACTGATGTAGGGTTATCTATCCCCGCCTGCTCGGCGGAAAAAACAGAGTAGGTATAAAGCGACATTGTTACCAGAATAAAGATTATGGAGAGTGAAACAAGAAAAATCTGCAAGGCGATTTCATTTGGAGTCTTTTTTCTTGCTGCACCTTCAACCATAGCAATCATCTTGTCAAGGAAGCTGTCTCCCGCTTCGCTTGTTATTTGAACAACTATCCAGTCTGAGATAACCGTCGTGCCTCCGGTGACGGCGCTTCTGTCGCCGCCCGCCTCACGGATTACAGGAGCCGATTCGCCGGTGATTGCGCTTTCGTCAACAGAAGCTGCACCCTCTATTACCTCGCCGTCGCCGGGGATTTGTTCTCCCGCCTTTACAATAACCAAATCTCCTTTTTTCAGTAAGGCGGATGATACCGGGGTTATGACGTCCTTTTTATCGGGTGAAGGAATTTTGTTTGCCTTTACGTCTTTTTTTGCGGCACGCAGCGAATCTGCCTGTGCTTTACCGCGTCCTTCGGCAATGGCTTCTGCAAAGTTTGCAAAAATACAGGTAAACCATAGTATTACTGAGATTGTAAGTGTATACCCCGCGGAGGCGTCCCGAAAACCGAAAAAGGAGATAATCCACAGCCCGGTTGTCAGTATTGCCGAGATATAGACCAATAGCATCACGGGGTTTTGCACCTGTGTTTTAGGATTTAGTTTAATAAAGGATTCTGTAACCGCTCTGCCGAACATTTTCTTATCGGCAAAAGCATTTTTCGATTTTTTTGCCATAACAGTACCTCCCTATATGATACTTTGGAAAAACTCTGCAATCGGACCGAGCGCCAGCGCAGGGAAGAAGCTCAGAGCACCGACAAGCAAAACTACGAAAATCAGAAGGAACACAAACATTGCGTTTGTTGTTGACAGCGTTCCGGCTGTTTTGGCAATTTTTTTCTTGCCGGCAAGACTTCCTGCAATGGCAAGCGTTCCTATAATAGGAAGAAAACGAACAAACAGCATAACCAGTCCGAGCGATATATTCAGGAAAACAGTGTTGGCGTTAAAGCCGGCAAAAGCCGAACCGTTATTGCCGCCTGCCGATGAGTAGGTATAAAGCAATTCCGAAAAGCCGTGTGCGCCTGCGTTATTCAGACTCTGCTCTATACCGGGAAATACCGCGGCGATTCCGCTTCCCGCCAAAATTGCGATGGGAGTAGCAAGACAAACCAAAGCAGCCCATTTCATTTCATACGGTTCTATCTTTTTACCTAAGAACTCCGGTGTTCTGCCGACCATAAGACCGGCGATAAAAACTGTCAGAATTGCAAATGCAAGCATTCCGTACAGTCCGCATCCCACACCGCCGAAAATGACCTCTCCGAGTTGCATCTGAAGCATGGTAATCATACCGCCAAGCGGAGTATAGCTATTGTGCATGGAGTTGACCGAGCCGTTGGAGGCAGCTGTTGTGAATGCAGCCCACGTAGAAGAGGCTGCTATTCCGAATCGGGTTTCTTTGCCCTCCATGTTGCCGCCCGCCTGATTAATCATAGATACATCTACCGTGCCGCTTTGCTCAAGCTGCGGAGTTGCCGCATGTTCGTTGAATGCAATTACGCTTAACGTCACGGCAAGCATAATGAACATTGCAAAAAAAATCGCAGTTCCCTGTTTCCTGTCCTTTATCATTTTGCCAAAGGTAAAGCATAGTGCTGCGGGTATCAACAGAATGGATATCATTTCAAGCAGGTTTGTAAAGGAATTTGGATTTTCAAGAGGATGAGCGGAATTCACACCCATAAATCCGCCTCCGTTTGTACCTGTTTGCTTGATTGCAACCTGGCTTGCGGCAGGTCCCATCGGAACAAACTGCTCGGTAATGATTTCCGCATTTGCCACAGGCTTGCCGTTTACCGTTACGGTGTTTGTCTCGGTATCTATTTCAGCGTTTTCAATAATTTCTCCATCGGTGTTTACCGCAATGGGTTCAATCAGTGTAACGGTTTGGGCGCCCTTAAGATTTTGGATTACGCCGCCTCCCGCAAGCGCAACTGCAATTATAAGGTTCAGCGGTAAAAGTACATGAATGGTCGCCCTTGTCAGGTCAACCCAAAAGCTTCCCAGCCCATCGGTATTTACCTTTATAAATCCGCGTATCAGGGCAAACAGCACCGCAATTCCGGTTGCGGCGGATACAAAGTTCTGTACTGTAAGCCCCAGTGTCTGCGAAAGATAGCTTAATGTAGATTCGCCCGTATATGCCTGCCAGTTGGTATTGGTTACAAAACTTGATGCGGTATTAAAAGATAAATCCCACTTCACACCGGGCAGTCCCTGCGGGTTTCCCGGTAAAAATCCTTGTAAAATCTGGAGTAAAAATAAAAATACAAGACCTATTCCGGAAAAAATAAGCACCGAAACGGCATATTTTTTCCAGTTCATTTGCTCGTCCTTGTTTACACGCATTACTTTGTATACTGCGTTTTCACACGGTGAGAGAATTTTTGAAAGAAAAGTTTTTTCGCCGTTCATTGCCTTTTTTATGTACGCGCCCAGCGGAATGGCAAGGATAACAAGAACGGCAAGGTACAGTATGTATTGAATTACCGCGTTCATTATTGTGAATCTCCTTTCATTAGTACATAAACATAATAGATAAGCAGCGCCGCGGCGCACAACCCGATTATGCTGATTATAATACTCATGTTATCTCCTCCTGACTATATTGAGTATAGCTTTTTAAATATAAAAAGTGGATAAAGACAAGCTTTAAATAGTAAAGATTGCATTAAGATTCTTTAAACTGATATTAGCTTACATTATCCCTGATACTTTTTTTGATATAACATATAAAACCTCAGATAATTTTTTACATAAAATGTAATTAAAGGTAAAAATAAGTATTATATTACTTAGACAGCATATAGTGTTTATTATATAATCATATAGGGTGTCGGAAAATGACGGAAAATGTTGTACTGGCTGAGAGGCTTATAAGCGCCAGAAACAATTCACAGGAAACACAGATAGTTTTTTCGGAGAAGTGCGGCATCAGTACGAAAACCTTAAGTAATATGGAAAATATTATGGGGGATCCAAGGCTGAGCACACTGCAAAAGATAGCGGCATATCTCGGCTGTACGGTATCGGAACTTTTGGATACTAACGCGGAGGTATAAGTCATTATTATTTATAGGGTTAATGCTGCAGTCATTATTGACGAGCAGGGGAAAAAGCGTGAAGTTTACGGCATAGACGCCGTATCCGGCGGAGAAGTTATAGTTTCTGTTGAGAATATCTTTTGCAAACGGCATAAAGCCGAAAAACTGGCGCAGGACTGCAATAAATTCGGTGTTGATGAAGTACATTTGATTGATATAATATGTGATAGGCTGGAATAATTTAATATACGGGCTTGCGTAAAATACGCGGCCTTTTTTATTTAATTTCTGTACAAAACGGATTAAATATGTTAGTATGATATCGGAGGTGAGAAAATGCCGCAGCATATTACAGTGGTTGATTATCGCCCTGAATGGGAACAGATGTTTGAAAATGAAGCTCGGGTGATTTGGAAAATACTGGGAGACAATTGTGTTGCAGTTCATCATATTGGAAGCACGGCTGTAAAAGGCCTTGCCGCCAAACCGATAATTGATATTATGCCGGTTGTAAAAAGTCTTGAGTCAGTTGATGCCGTGGCAACTGAATTTGAGCGAATGGGTTACGAATATCTCGGTGAATTCGGGATTGAAGGCAGAAGATATTTAAGGCGCGGCGGAGACGAACGGACGCATCAGGTACATATTTTTAAAATGCAGGACAGCCTGAATATAACCCGCCATCTTGCCATGCGTGATTATCTGCGCGTGCATGAGGATTGCAGGGAGAGCTACGGCGCGTTAAAAAAAGCGCTGGCTGAAAGATTTCCTTATGATATAGACGGTTATTGCGATGGTAAAGACAGGTTTGTTAAGGAAATTGAAAAGAAAGCGCTGATATTGTGGGATAAAGGTGAACTTATATGAAAATAGGAATTATATGTCCGAGTGACAGTGAATTAAATCCGTTTTTAAAGCATATTGAATGTTGTACGGTATCCGAAAAATCCATGCTCAAAATATATGAGGGCAGGATAGGGAGCGCGGACATTGCCGCTCTTTACAGCGGAGTATGCCGTACCAACGCCGCAGTTGCCGCCCAGATACTTATTGACTCTTACAGCGTAGATACTGTAATTGTCGCAGGCGTTGCAGGCGGTATTGACAGTAAAATAAAGCTTTTTGATACCGTTGTTGCTACCGAAACTGCATATCATGATGTAAGCGGGGAGATTTTGACCGAGTTTCATCCGTGGATGGAGTCTGCTTGGTTTGAAAGCGATAAAAAGCTTGTTTTATGTGCAAAAAAGGCATTAAGTGATAATCGGCGCGTGTTTTACGGCAGAATTGTGACCGGTGAAAGCTTCATAGAGGATGACGGCAGAGAGGAAATAATCAGGAATTTTTCACCGCTTGCCGTGGATATGGAAAGCGCGGCCGTGGCGCATGTCTGCTATGTCAACAGTGTGCCGTTTATTGCAGTGCGTTCTGTTACCGATACTGCCGAGCACGGCGGACACGATAATTTTGAAATGAACTGTGAACGGGCGTCGAGCATTGCAAAGGATATTACACTGCGAATAATAGCTGAAATTTCATAAAACTGAGTAAAGTTAAAATAAAAACCGCTGTAAGCGTAAAACACTTACAGCGGTTTGGAGCTGATGAGCAGAGTCGAACTGCCGACCTCATCCTTACCAAGGATGCACTCTACCTACTGAGCTACATCAGCAGATGCTTTTATATTATACAGCAGGGAAATCGATTTGTAAAGACATTTTTTTGATTTTTTGTTGCCGCATATGCAAAGTTTGAATTTTTGTATTGACAAAGCCCGTTAAAGATGATAATATATATGAGCAAAAAGAAGCAGAACATATGCCTGTTCTCACCATACTGCATTTTCAGCACGCTATGGTTAATATTAAAGCCGTGTGTATTTTGCACGGTTTGAATATTGTGAACGGGCGTGGCAGCTCGTTTTTTTATTGCAATTTTGCTTTGGAGGTGTGCGGGTATAAACGCAAAGGATTTACTGATTAACGAGGCCATAAGGGACAAAGAAGTCAGAGTTGTTGATGAAAACGGCGGACAGCTCGGTATAATGAAATCGTCGGAAGCGCTTAAAATCGCAGAATCGAGGAATCTTGATCTTGTTAAAATTGCGCCTAAGGCGGTTCCGCCCGTCTGTAAAATCATAGACTACGGTAAGTTTTGCTATGAACAGGCGAAAAAAGAGAAGGAAGCCAGAAAGAATCAAAATATTATTTCCATTAAAGAAATACAGCTTACTCTGAAAATCGACGTGCATGATTTACAGACAAAGGCGTCGCACGCACTTAAGTTCCTGCGAAACGGTGATAAGGTGAAGGTTGTCGTCAAGTACAAGGGCAGAGAGCTCGCCCATACTGAGCTTGGCTTTGAAATCGCCGATCGTTTTGTAGCGCTTCTCGGTGATGATGCGGTAATTGAAAAGCCCGCGAAAATCGAAGGCAGAAATATGATACTCATTTTAGCGCCCGGCTCGGCGCTGAAGAAAAAATAAGGGAGGCAAAACAAATGGGTAAAATTAAAACTCATACAGGCGCCAAAAAGAGATTTAAGATCACTAAAGGCGGAAAGATTAAGAGAGCGCATGCGTTTCGTTCGCACATTCTGAATAAAAAGTCTACAAAGCGTAAAAGAGGACTTCGTAAAGAGGCTTATGCCGACGTGACAAACGTTAAGGCTATCAAAAAGCTCATTCCTTATAAATAATTACTGTCGGAGGAACAAAATAAATGGCAAGGATTAAAGGTGCGGTCACAACCCGCAAGAGAAGAAAAAAGATTTTAAAGCTCGCAAAGGGCTTTTACGGCGCTAAGAGCAAACAGTTCAGAACGGCAAATCAAGCGGTTATGCGCTCGCTCACAAACGCTTATATAGGCAGAAAGCAGAGAAAGCGCGATTTCCGCTCGCTCTGGATTACCCGTATTTCGGCGGCCTGCAAAATGAACGATATTAATTACTCACAGTTTATGAACGGTCTTAAAAAAGCCGGCGTTACTCTCAACAGAAAAATGCTTGCTGAAATTGCCGTTTCGGACATGAATTCGTTTGCAGCACTCGTTGAGACTGCTAAGAAAGCATTATAATGTAAATAAAAGCTGCCCTTAAGGGCAGCTTTTATTATTTTATGTATTCGCAGATTCCGAAAAAATAACATAGCGGTCATTCTATGTCTTTTGCATTGATTTGTATTTGTTTTTGGTGGCGATACCTCCGCGTATATGTCGCTCTTCTAAATTTTTGTCCAGTACTGCCTTTACTTTTTTGTAGAGCTCGTAGTCTATTGATTTAAGTCGATAGCTTACATCCTTGTGAACGGTGGACTTTGATATTTTGAACTCACCGGCTGTTTTCCTCACCGTTGCGTTATTGTCTATTATGTATCGGGCGAACTCCTTTGCTCTCTCGTCGCAGGTGTAGTACATTGAAAAAACCATCCTTTGCCATACTTTAGTATTATATATGCAGAGGATGGTTGTATTATGTTGTGTTATTTTTCTATTTTTGTGAGTGTGAATGAATTGTCCCCAAGCTTAAAATCCCTGTAAATTCCGTCTGTCACCATGACAGTGCTGTCGGTAACAAGTATCATTTCAAACCCGCCCTGACTTTTCCACAGCTCACATGCGCGCTGCGGTCCCATGACAAACAGTGCGGTGGACAGCGCGTCGGCAAGAGTATCATCTTTTGTGATAACAGTCGCCGAAACTATCCCGCTGTTTGCGGGAAAGCCTGTTTCGGGATCGATTATGTGATGATAAATTTTGCCGTCCTGCTCAAATTTGCGCTCATACATTCCCGATGTTACGACTGCCGTATCGCTTGCTTTTAAAGTCCCTATAAGCATATCATCTTTTGATGGATGAATAATGCCTACGTTCCACGGCTGCCCGTCCGGCCTTGTCCCGCACAGCATGACGTTTCCGCCTAAAGACGCTACTGCGTTTTCTATGCTGTTTGAAGCAAAGATTTCGCGCAGACATGCCGCAGCATAGCCTTTGGCTATACCGCCGAGGTCCAGCTCTCCGCCGCAGCTTATCTGATTTCCCGTTATGTTTATAAGGTCTGTTCCGGTTTGTTTCAGTGCCGCCGTAATCTGCTCAGAGTCCGGCACGTGCGGACTGCCGTTTGTAAACCCCCACAGCTTTGACACGGGACGGAGCGTTATATCGAATGCACCGCCTGTCAGCTTATTTGCCTGTAATGCCCTGATAACTGCATTTTTGGTATCTTCACTTACACTTACCGGTTCTTCGGATTCATTTATCTTATAAATATCGGAGTTCTCATCCGTTACCGAAAAAAGCCTGTCAAGTTCTTTAATCTTTTGCTCGGACTGCGCAAGAGCCGTTTCGGCATTTTTACCATAGACGGTTAATGACATTACCGTATCCATTGCAAATAAATCTCTGCTTTCACTCTGCGGTGAGGCGGAGCAAGCTGTGAGCATAAGTATAAGTACAGCGGAGCATACAGCCTTTGCGGTGCTTGCCGGTATTTTTATTTTCATTGCTTTGAGTCAAGATAGTCCTGCAGGATTATTTTTGCCGCAAGCAGGTCTATGCTGTCTTTTCTTTTTTTACCGCGCACATCCGTTATGTTCATGTATTCCGCGGCAGCCATTGTGGTCATGCGCTCATCATAATAAATAATCTTGACATCCGGCAGCAGCCTGACGAGTGCCTGACCGAAATTGCGTGTGTGGTCAGCGCGAAAGCCCTCGCTGCCGTCCATGTTTTTTGGAAGCCCGAGCACAATTTTGCCGGCGCCCTGTTCCCTGCAGATTTCTGCAATTTTTAACGCGGTATCTTCCATATCCGCACTCTTTACGGTGGTGACGCCGCTTGCCAGAAACTCAGAGTCGTCTGACACTGCAACGCCTGTGCGTCTGTCCCCGTAATCTATTCCGAGTATCTTCATGTCAAATCACCTCAGCTTTAACAGTGTGTATGCGCACTCTGCGTTAAGCTGTGCAAGCATTTGCTTTGCAGCCGCCTTTTCGCTTAGTGTTTTTTGCAGTTGGCTTTTGTTTTGCATAAGCAGGTCAAACTGCTTTGTAATCTTTTTCTTGTCGAATGATGCAAGCCCAATGACATAGTCCTCCATACCCATCTCTATGCAGAATGACAAAACCTTCGGGTCGTAGTTTACCGCTAAAAACGGCTTGCTGTAAATGCAGCTGAAAATTACGGCGTGCAGCCGCTCCATGATGGTGACATCACATTTGTTAAGTATACCAAGAGTTTGGCGGTGCGGCAGTGTTTTGTCGATTAGTACATGCTTGCAGGTCAGAAGCTTTGAAATATGAGTTAATATGGAAATATCCTTGCTGTAATGCACAGGCAGCAGCACCGGAATATATCCGTATTTTTCAGCGGCTTTATTGAGAAATTCCGAAAATCCCTGTATAAACTTATCATTTATACCAGAATTTCTCAGATTTATGCAGAGATATTTACCTTCGCCGAGTCCTTCGTAAGGCTCTGCGATAGCATCCTTGTTTAGTGTAAACGTCTCGTCTGCTGTCAGCATAATGTTTTCGTTTTTTACTCCGATGGAACGCATATACACCTGAGAGCGTCTGTCGCGCACGGTTATCATATCCGCTTTGTTTAAAAGCTTTACGGCGCGGATTCTGTTGTGTTTTTTAATTATGGGGCCGACGCCGTTGCTGTACAGCATCACCTTGCAGCCAAGGCTTTTTGCTTTTCCCGCTATGTGCGTGTAATAAAACATTGAGCGGGAAGATGTTGCGTCCTGTAAAATCGAACCGCCTCCGAGAACAAATACGTTTGTCCTTTTCATAATCCTGTAAATTTTCACAAGATTAAAGCGGTGTACAACATTATTTATATATTTGCATTTTGTGTTTTTTGAGTCGGCCGAAAGCAGGGTTATACTGTCTGCTCCGCAGCGGTTTACCATGTTATCGGCAAATGCTTTGAGCGCCATGTCGTCGCCGAGATTGTGTCTGCCGTAATAGCCGCACAGTACAAAATCAACCGGGCGCACATCCTTTTGCGCTTCACAGTAGCTTTGCTCAGCGTCCTTTGCCATTGTTTCGACCGAGTATCTGCTCTTTACGATATTCAGTGCGTTTTCAATATGCTTTGCATATTTTTCGGGATTTGCAAGGATGTCGCGTGCAAGTTCGGTTATTTCTCCGTCGTTCGGATACGGACAGCCGCGGCAGGTGAAATTTGTTTCGATGCAGGCGGCTTTAGTATCGTCTCCGTACATGCCAAGATATCCGCTGTTGCCCAAAAGAATAACAGGCACCTCACACGCCATAGCCTCCAGCGCCGAGCGGGAAATGCCGATAAATAAATCGGCAATATTGCAGTAGCGGTAAATGTCCGTCTGAGGACCTGTCATTATAATGAAATTATTTTTGGTTTTTGCATTTATGCTTTCGGCTGTTTTGCAAAATTGCTCATATCTTGTGCCGCCTCCGACAATTACGATATTGCTGTTTGGTGTGTCTTTGTAAAGCTGCTCAGCCATTTTCAGCACATGCAGCACATGATCGCCCGCCACAGCGTCAAGCCGGGATACGCATAAAATCACTTTGGAATTTTCAGCTATGCCCAGCTCCCGCTTAAAATCGGGAAGCCGCTTTTTGCAGAAGGTGTTTAGGTTAATTCCGTTTACCGTTACTCTTATCTTGTCCTTGTCAAAACCGTATTCCTTTGCCGTATACTCCTTTAAGTCGTCGCTGACGGCAAGCGCTCTGTTTCCCCAGTTTGTAAGCGCACGCTGAAAAAATCCCGTGCTGAAATTAAAATGCACTGTGGATATGAAAGGCACCCGGTATTTACGGGCTACGGCGCGTGCTGTGAAATTTGAGATTCTTGTGTGGGAGTGGATTACGCAGGGTCTGTTTTCCTTTACAAATTTACTTACGATTTTATATGAACGCCTGAGACTTACGGGGTCTTTTCTGTTGAGCGGGGCGTCTATATGCTCTATTCCGTTTTCACGCAGCTTGTCCGCGTATACGCCGCCGGCTGAAAAGACGGTTACCCGGTTCCCGCGTGCAGCCAGTGCATTTGCAAGCTCAAAAATGTGCGTTTCCGCACCTCCTATATTCAACGCCATTGTCAGTATCAGGACGTTTTTCTGCATAAAAATCACCCGCTTGTAATTAATCGCCAACATTATATTATATAATATCTGCGTAGTCAAGCAAATTAATTCGCTTCGCTTTCGGTATGCGGCGGTAGTTTTTTAAAAAAATGTATTGACTATCAAAATTTGCTGTGATATAATCATTTTACCTGTCATAGGGTTTATTTTTTTGTGCAAAAATCTACTCTATAATATAATCAGGGAGGCAAAACAGGAGGTGCCGAATATGCGTGTAAAAATCACACTTGCCTGCACGGAATGCAAGCAGAGAAATTATGACACGGTAAAAAACAAGAAAAACGATCCGGACAGACTGGAAATGAACAAGTATTGCAGATTCTGCAAAAAGCACACGCTGCACAGAGAAACTAAGTAATACTCATTTAGTTTGTTAAGGAGGAACCAAAATGGCAGAAAAGGTTAAAAAGGAAAAGCGCGGTATCTTTAAGAGAATAGGCGGCTTTTTCAAGGAAGTCAGAATTGAGACTTTCAAAAGAATAATCTGGCCGACGCCCAAGCAGGTGCTCAATAATACCATTATAGTTATTGTTACCGTCGCTGTTGTCGGTATCTTCGTATGGCTGTTAGACTTTCTGTTTACAAACGGACTTATGCTTGCATTGGATGGTCTGGCCGGGCTTTTTTAAGGCGGCGTCCGATTATTTGATGTGAGGAGTAATAAGTATGTCTGACAGTGCACAGTGGTATGTAGTACATACCTATTCCGGCTATGAAAACAAGGTCGCCGAAAACCTTGAGAAAATCATTGAGAACAGAAAGCTCGAGGATATGATAATGGACGTCAGGGTTCCGACAGAGACCGTTGTCGAGAAGACGGAAAAGGGCGAGAAAACCCATGAGCGCAAAATCTTTCCGAGCTATATTCTTGTCAAAATGATAATGACAAACGACACATGGTTTATCGTGCGCAACACCCGCGGCGTAACGGGCTTTGTCGGTGCGACAACAGTGCCCATTCCTCTTTCAGAAGAGGAGGTTAAAAAACTGGGCGTTGAGCAGATAGTTTATGCCGACGAGTTTGCAAAAGGCGACAGTGTCAAAATTATTGAGGGCGGCTTTACAGGCTGTATGGGCGTTGTTGACGAGGTGTTTGACGACGTTAAACGTCTGAAGGTCATCGTTTCCATGTTCGGCAGGGAAACTCCGGTGGAGCTGGCGTTTGACCAGGTGACGCCCGTTAAGTAAATTACATTTATATTGGTTTAAATCGTGTAAACGGCGGCAGAGATTTCCGCGTTTATATAGCGGCGTTTTGCCGCAGGTGGGAGGAGAGAATATCTTTCCGCTATTTTACCACATTTTTTTAGGAGGTGTTCAAGTTGGCACAAAAAGTAACAGGCTATATCAAACTTCAGATTCCCGCAGGTAAAGCCACTCCTGCACCGCCTGTTGGTCCGGCACTCGGTCAGCACGGTGTTAACATCATGGCATTTACAAAGGAGTTTAATGAAAGAACAAAGAACGATATCGGATATATTATCCCTGTCGTAATCACTGTTTATCAGGATCATTCTTTCACTTTTGTAACAAAGACTCCGCCTGCGGCTGTCCTCATTAAAAAGGCGGCGGGCATTGAGAGCGGTTCGGGCGTACCGAACAAGACCAAGGTCGCAAAGCTCACCCGTGATCAGGTAAAGCAGATCGCAGAGACAAAGATGCCCGATCTCAACGCGGCAGATGTTGAGGCTGCGATGAGCATGATCGCAGGCACTGCAAGAAGCATGGGAATTACCGTAGAGGAATAATCACTTTTTGCAGGTGGGAGGAAATTTCCGCAATAACCACGATTGGAGGATTTAACAAGTGAAAAGAGGAAAAAAATATCTCGAAAGCGAAAAGCTTGTCGACTCTGCAAAGCAGTATGAGTCGGCAGAGGCTATGGAGCTTGTAGTACAGACTGCAAAGGCTAAATTTGACGAGACCGTTGAAGTTCATGTAAAACTGGGCGTTGACTCGCGTCACGCAGACCAACAGGTTAGAGGCGCCGTCGTTCTTCCGCACGGCACAGGCAAGACCACACGTGTGCTTGTTTTTGCAAAAGGCGATAAGGCAGACGAGGCAAAGGCAGCCGGCGCCGATTATGTCGGTGCTGAAGACCTTATTCCGAAAATTCAGAACGAGAATTGGTTTGAATTTGACGTTGTCGTTGCGACCCCCGACATGATGGGCGTTGTCGGTCGTCTCGGTCGTGTTCTCGGTCCTAAGGGTCTTATGCCTAACCCCAAAGCGGGTACCGTTACAATGGACGTCGCTAAAGCTATTTCCGAAATTAAAGCAGGTAAAATCGAGTATAGACTGGATAAAACAAACATTATCCACTGCCCGATGGGTAAGGTATCCTTCGGCAAGGAAAAGCTCAGCGATAACTTTGATACTCTTATCGGCGCTATCGTAAAGGCAAGACCGTCGGCCGCTAAGGGTCAGTATATCAAGAGCTGTGTAGTAGCGTCTACAATGGGTCCAGGTATTAAGGTCAATACAAGCAAATATCAATAAGCTATTGACACACGTATGTAAGTGTGTTAATATTATCAGGTAAATAATTACTTCAAAGACAGCAGGTGCGATTTTTTCGCTTAATACGCCCGCCGAGGAGATATTTTACTGCTTTGATGATTTCTTTATGATGTCATTATAATAAGTGTATTATGCTTCCGCGCGCGTTTACTGCGTCGGGAGCATTTTATTTTAGCGCCGTCGTGATTGGTTTATAACTATAAATGGCGTGCGGTGCAAAATCTAACGGAGGTGAAAGACAGTGCCAAGCAAACAGGTATTGGAAGCAAAGCAGCAGGTAGTTGCTCAACTTGCCGAGCAGCTTAAAAACGCTACGACAGGTATATTCGTTGATTACAGCGGTATAAATGTTGCGGATGATACGGCTCTGCGTAAGCAGTTCAGAGAAGCAGGCGTTCAGTACGGTGTTGTTAAGAATACGCTGACAAGATTTGCCGCTAAAGAAGCGGGGATAGACGGTCTTGACGATATACTTAACGGAACAACCGCTCTTGCTGTTTCGGCTGACCACGTTTCTGCGGCTAAAATTATCGGTGAGTATGCCGAGAAAAACGATAATTTCAAAATTAAGGGCGGCTTTATGGAGGGCAAGGTTATCAGCATAGCTGAGGTTGAAAAGCTCTCAAAGATGCCCGACAAAGAACAGCTTCTTTGTATGCTGCTCTACGCGCTCAACGGAAATATTTCCGGTCTTGCGCGTGCACTTCAGGCTGTTGTCGACTCTAAGAGCGAGTCAACGCCTGCATAATTGAGTTTAATTAAAATTTATTTAACGGAGGAAATTTATCATGGCAGATATTGCAAAATTTATTGAAGATATCAAAGCTCTTAACGTAATGGAGCTTGCAGACCTCGTAAAAGCAATCGAGGAAGAGTTTGGCGTAAGCGCGGCTGCTCCCGTAGCTGTTGCTGCTGCCGGCCCGGTAGCTGATGCTGCTGCTGAGAAGACTGATTTTGACGTAATCCTTGCTGAAGTAGGCGACAAGAAGATTAATGTAATCAAGGTAGTTCGTGAGATTACAGGTCTTGGTCTTAAGGAAGCAAAGGAGCTCGTTGAGAGCGCTCCCAAGGCTGTTAAGGAAGGCGCTTCTAAGGAAGATGCCGATGCTATCAAGGCAAAGCTTGAAGAAGCCGGCGCGAAGGTTGAGCTTAAGTAATTTAATCGCATTTTTAAAAAAGGGCACTGTTATACAGTGCCCTTTAAATTTATCGTTTGTCATAATTAATATTTACGATGCTGTAGGTATCTATAAGTTTTTGTAATAAACAGTCTGAACCCTACGTTGAGGATATACTGTCTGACCGCATTGCGATAAATAATGTCGGTACGTTTGTTAAGACATATATAGTCACGGAAGATTTTGAAGTAATGCCCCGTTTTTTTTTATAAAACTATGGAAAAAGCTCTCATGATAATATATAATATGTAATAATCATAATACCCGAGGTGTGCCTGATGGATAAAAACGAAACAAAAACAAAAATTAACTGGCTCAGCGAGCTGTTTGAGCTGCTTGATTCCGTTGTGCTTTCCGCAGTTTGCGTGCTTGTTATTTTTACGCTTATTTTCAGAATATTCGTTGTGAGCGGTGACTCTATGTTTCCGACTCTGAAAAACGGCGAGCGGCTGATTGTGTCCGGTTTGTTTTACGAGCCTAAAGCAGGAGATATTATCTGCTTTTATAACGACTATAAGGACGAGGTCTTGGTAAAGCGCGTTATTGCCACGGCGGGTCAGACCGTTGACATAAGTGATGATTTTCGGGTTTTTGTTGACGGCAAAGAGCTGCCCGAGGACTATATCGGTGATATAGATACACGTAAAATGTCAACGCCGATGCCATATACTGTTGAGGATAACTGTGTGTTTGTTATGGGCGATAACCGCGGTGACTCTATGGACAGCCGTGATATGCGTGTCGGCACAGTACATAAAAATGATATTTTGGGCAGACTTATAATTCGTCTGTTTCCCCGTTTCGGTACTGTCAGATAGCGTCGGAGGATAAAATGTCGGATTCTGAATTAATGAATATACAGTGGTTTCCGGGTCACATGACAAAAACCCGTCGCTATATCGAAAAGAATATAGGACTTGTCGACATTGTCGCCGAAACTGTGGACGCACGCTGTATGCGCGCTTCGCAGAATCCTGATTTTGACCGCCTTTTGTCGGGTAAGCCGCGGCTTATGATAATAACTAAAACCGACCTTGCCGATCCCGATGTTACATCACGCTGGGTAAACTTATTCAAAAATGAGGGCAGGGCTTGCGTTAGTACCGCGCTTAATTCAGGTAAGGGAGTTCGGGAAATACTGCCTGCGGTGCGCACGGTGCTCTCGGATAAAATTTCAAGGTACGCTAAAAAGGGTATGAAAAAAACAATTCGCATGATGATTTGCGGTGTTCCCAATTCCGGTAAAAGCACGCTTATCAACTCACTTTGCGGCAGACGTGCGGCTGTGGCGCAGGACAGACCCGGTGTTACGCGTGCGGGGCAGTGGGTGACTCTTTCTTCAGATATTGAACTGCTTGATACTCCGGGGATTTTGTGGAATAAGTTTGAGGATATGCGCTGCGGACTTAATCTTGCGTTTACGGGCGCTGTCAAGGACGATGTTGTAGATATTGAGACTTTGGCGCTGGAGCTTTTGAAATTCCTGCGTGAAAAGTACCCGGAGTCTTTGGAAACGCGCTACAATATTGAAATTTGCGCGGATGACTCACCTTTGGAAATTTACGGAAAAGTTTGCAAGCGCCGCGGCTTTATTCTTCGCGGCGGTGACTTTGACTATGAGCGCTGTGCGAAAATTCTGCTGGATGAATTCAGAGGCGGCAAACTCGGCAGAATTTCGCTGGAGGAGCCCTGATGCTTGAATTTGTTATTGAAAATGAGGAACGCGACCGCGGCAGCAGAGTAATCTGCGGCGTTGACGAGGCTGGTCGCGGCTGCCTTTGCGGCAGAGTGTACGCGGGTGCTGTTGTTTTGCCGTCTGATTATAAAAATTCAGAGCTTAACGACAGCAAAAAGCTGAGTGAGAAAAAACGCGAAACGCTGTATTCTCAGATAGTAAAAGACGCACTTTATTATGGCGTTGGCTTTGCCGAGGTCGAGGAGATAGAGCAAATCAATATTTTAAATGCCGCCATGCTTGCCATGCGCCGCGCGGTAGACGCTCTCGGCGTGACTGTTGATATTGCTCTTATAGACGGAAATACTGCCCGAGGATTTGAGTGCAAAACACGCACGGTAATAAAGGGCGACAGCATTTCCCCCTCAATAGCCGCGGCGTCAGTGCTTGCCAAGGTCTCCCGCGACAGGTATATCTGTGACCTTGCAAAAAAATATCCGCAGTACGGCTTTGAAAAGCATAAGGGCTATTGTACAAGGGCGCATACAGAGGCACTGCACAAGTACGGTCCGTGTGATATACACCGTATGTCATTTCTTAAAAAAATATTATGACGCGGCTCGGACAGACAGGTGAAAGCGCCGCCGCTCGGTATCTTCAGCTTCACGGTTATAAAATTCTTGAAAAAAATTTTCGCTCACGTTTTGGCGAAATAGATATCGTTGCACAAAAAAATGAAACAGTCGTGTTTGTCGAGGTGAAAACCCGCGGTCGCGGTGCGCTGGATACTCCGGGCGCTTCAGTTGATGTTTTTAAGCAAAGAAAACTCATAAAAACCGCACATTTCTATATAATTAATAAGCAGCTTGCCGACATTGACATGCGTTTTGATGTTATTGAAATCGAACTCTACGGTATGCGCTGCAAAATAAATCATATAGAAAACGCCTTTGAGGCGTGAGGTATCGGATATGCTTGCAGACCTTCATTGCGACACTTTTTTTAAATGCTTTGCGGATAATACGGATTTTACATCGTCATCACTTAATGTAAGTCTTGATAAATGTCTTGGGAATTTACCGTGTATTCAGACATTTGCTCATTATATACCGGAAAATATTTCGGATAAATTCGATTTTTTCTGCCGTATGCTGGATAATTCTCTTTCAATTATAGAAAGACATGACAAGCTGCTGCTTTACAGGAAAAAATCTGATATCGAAACGGCTGAGCGCGAGGGCAAAATTTTAGCTGTACTGTCAGTTGAGGGCGGCAGCTTTTTTGACGAAAACCTCAGCGAAAACCTGAAAAAGGCGGTATACTTGGAGCAAAATTACATCCGTTTTTTGTCCCTTACCTATAACGTCGGCAGCAAGCTTTGCGCGGGTGCGCAGAGTAAAAATGACAGCGGAATGTCGCGCCTTGGATTTGATACGGCTTTTTTGCTGTGCGGGCACGGAATTGCAATGGATTTGTCCCATTTAAGTCATAACAGTGCGGCAGATATTCTGAATGCCGATATGCCCGCTCTTGCAACGCACTCAAACTGCTTTTCGCTGTGCGACAGTCCGCGCAATCTGAAGGACAGCGCGATTTTGCACCTTATAGAAAAAAACGCCCTTATGGGCTTGAATCTGTATGCTCCGTTTATAAAGCGCGGCGGGCATGTATCGGTTACGGACCTGTACAGGCATATTGAACATATACGTGCGCTGGGCGGCGAAAATATTTTAGCACTCGGCGCGGATTTTGACGGCTGCGACAGCTTCCCCGCGGGAATAAACGATGTCAGCGATATAAAAATGCTTGATATCCCGCACGGATTATTTTATAATAACGTAAAAAGATTTTTGAACTCACTGTAAAGGAAACTGAAAAATGAACTATGTAAGCACAAGAGACAGCAAAGTAAAAATCAGCTCAGCACAGGCTATCGTGCGCGGGCTTTCGGCGGACGGCGGACTTTTTATGCCTGAGAGTATACCTGTTTTTAATGCGTCTGAGCTTGAAGCACTGACGGATATGGATTACAGAGAAAGAGCAAAGCTTGTTCTTTCCAAATTTCTTACAGACTATACCGATGAGGAGCTTGACAGCTGTGTCTGCGGTGCGTATACTGCGGAGAAATTCGGCGGCGACGCACCTGCTCCCGTAAAAAAGCTCGATAATCAAAACTATGTTCTTGAGCTGTGGCACGGTCCGACCTGTGCTTTTAAGGACATGGCGCTGCAAATTATGCCAAGACTATTAACTGCGGCTGTAAAAAAAGGCTCGTCGGATAAAACAATAGTTATCCTTGTCGCAACGTCGGGAGATACGGGCAAGGCGGCGCTTGAGGGCTTTTGCGATGTGGACGGAACAAAAATTCTTGTTTTCTATCCGAAAAACGGCGTCAGCGAGGTGCAGAAAAAACAAATGACATCACAGCCCGGAAGCAATACCGGCGTTATGGGTGTTGACGGTAACTTTGACGACTGCCAAAGCGGAGTTAAAAGGATTTTCGGCGACAGTGAGGTGATATCACGGCTTGAAGCGGGCGGATATGTATTTTCAAGTGCTAACTCCATTAACTGGGGCAGGCTTGTACCTCAGGTTGTTTATTATTTTTCCGCATATGCCGACCTTGTTAAAAGTGGAGATATAAAACTTGGTGACAAGCTCGATTTTATCGTGCCGACCGGTAATTTCGGCGATATACTGGCAGGCTTCATAGCGAAAAGAATGGGTCTTCCCACGGGTAAACTTGTGTGCGCTTCGAATAAGAACAATGTCCTTACCGATTTTATAAAAACAGGTGTTTATGATAAAAACCGCGACTTTTACACTACGATTTCTCCCTCAATGGATATTCTTATTTCCAGTAATCTTGAAAGGCTTTTGTATATTATGAGCGGTTACGACGACAAAAAGGTGTCGGAATATATGAAAGACCTTGCAGAGGGCGGCAGATATTCGGTTGATGCCGGTATGCTGAAAAAAATTCAGTCTGAATTTCTTGCGGGCTTTGCGGATGAACAGCAGACGGTTGAAGCAATAGGCGACGCCTACTCCCGTTACAATTATGTTATCGACCCGCATACTGCTGTCGGTTACCGCGTTGCAATGGATTACCAAAGCGACAATAAAAAGGTTATTTTATCCACCGCCAGTCCGTATAAATTTCCGAAAAGCGTTATCGAGGGACTGGGCGGCAGCGCGGATGTTGACAATGAATTTGAGCTTTTTGATATACTCAATAAAAAGACAAAAGTTGCCGTACCTGAGTCGCTTGCACAGCTGAAAAATGCGGTCAGCCGCTTTAATGAGAGCTGTGAAAAGGAACAGATGACCCAAAAGGTATATGAATTTTTGGGTCTGTAAGGCGCCGCACAAATCGTCATATATGTAAAAAACCGCCGCCGATTTTACGCCTGCAACATATCGCTTTGTATATTGTGCATGTAAACCGTGCGGCGGCAGTGTTTTCCGAAAAATCAAAATACAAATTAAATATTTGCGTTTTTGCATTTTAAGCTGTAATTTGGTTTTTTCGGATTATAAAAGGAACTAAAACTTTTCGCGGTAGGTTGAGCAGAATGTCTCGTTTCCGTTGTCACCGCAGACTTTGCAGTTGCAAACTTCGATTTTTTCAGCGGTGCAGCAGTTGTCGCCCGTGTGATAATGACATTCGGTTACTTCACATACAACGCCTGTGTTTTTGCATTTGTTCTGATCCATTTTTAACAGCTCCTTTCAAGCATTATTTTATCCGCGAAATTTAAAATAAACATGTAAAATTACGGAAGGAAAAAATAAATTTGTCAGTTTTTGCAATCGGCGATACGCATTTGCCGGGCGCTGCCAACAAATCTATGGACGTGTTCGGCGGCGCATGGGATAATTATATCGAAAAACTGAAAATCAACTGGGAAAAAAACGTGTCGGACACAGACACTGTTGTCATTGCAGGCGATGTTTCATGGGGTATGTCTTTTGAAGAGGCTCTTTGCGACTTTGAGCTTCTTGCCCGGCTTCCCGGCAGAAAGGTAATTGTAAAGGGAAATCACGATTATTGGTGGGACACTGTTTCAAAAATGACGCGGATATTGAATAAACGCGGTATTTGTAACTTTGAGTTTATTTATAACAGCTGCGTTTCGGTTGAAAACTATGCTCTGTGTGCAACCCGCGGCTGGTGTGAGAAAAAAAGCGAGCAGGATGATAAGATTATCATGCGTGAGGCGGGCAGACTCGAACGCTCTCTTATGTGCGCGCCAAATGGGCTTGAAAAGGTTGTTTTTATGCATTATCCTCCGGTTTTTGACGGCGGTTGCATTGAGGAGTTTGTGTCGGTTATGCAAAAATACGGCGTCAAACGCTGTTTTTACGGTCATCTTCACGCAGCATCAATCAAAAATGCTGTGCGCGGCACTCACTTTGGCATAGAATTTTTCCTTGTTTCCGCCGATGCTATTGACTTTTTGCCGCTTAAAATATAAAATATATCAGTTAGAAAAACGGAGGTATACATAAATGAATTTAAAGGAAAACAACAAAACGGATAAAAATACCGTCGAGCTTGTTGTCGAGGTAAAGGGCGACGAGTTTAAGGCTGCGGTGGACGCGGCGTTTAAAAAGAATATTGCAAAGATGACGGTTCCGGGCTTTCGAAAGGGCAAGGCACCCAGAAAAATGGTGGAGAAGCTGTACGGCGAGGGCGTATTCTATGATGACGCCATAAATGCGCTGTATCCGGCAGCCTATGACGCGGCTGTGGCGCAGGCGGGAATTTCTCCCGTGGACAACCCTGCCGTCGAGGTCACATCGGTTGATTCCGAGGGCTTTGAATTTAAGGCAAAGGTTACTGTAAAGCCTGAGGTTGAGGTTAAGGACTATAAAGGTATAAAAGCCGTAAAGAACGTCTATAATGTAACAGAAACAATGGTCAAGGGCGAAATAGAGGCGCTGCGCAAACAGAACCAGAGAATCGTGGATGTTGACCGTGAGGCAAAGAGCGGGGATACGGTAAATATCGATTACGAGGGCTCCGTGGACGGCGTGCCGTTTGACGGCGGTAAGGCACAGGGCTATGATTTGAGTCTCGGCTCCAACACTTTTATTCCGGGCTTTGAGGATCAGCTTATCGGTAAAAAGGCAGGGGACGAGTGTGATGTAAACGTTACCTTCCCGGAGGAGTATCACGCTGAGGAGCTGAAGGGCAAGGCGGCAGTATTCAAGGTTAAGGTAAACAATGTAAAGGAAATCCAGCTGCCGGATGCGGACGATGAGTTTGCAAAGGACGTCAGCGAGTTTGATACACTTGCGGAGCTTAAAGCGGATATCAAAAAGAAGCTTAAGGAACAGAAGAACGCGCAGTCCGAGTCTGAGCTGGAAAGTGCGCTTGTTGATAAGCTTCTTGAAAATACCGAGGTAGAGATACCCGCCGTTATGATTTCACGAAAGGTTGACAGCATGATGGCTGAGTTTGAGCAGCGCTTGGCAGGCTCCGGGCTTAATCTTAATACTTATATTCAGTATATGGGCACCGACCTTGAATCCTTTAAAAAGAACTATGAGCCTGAAGCTGAAAAGCAGGTGAAAACCCGTCTTGCTCTTGAAAAGATTGTTGAGCTTGAAAAGATTGTTGTTTCCGATAAAGATACAGATAAAGAATATCAGATGATAGCCGATGCTTATAAGATGAAGCTTGAGGATGTAAAGCGCTTTGTTCCTGCCGAGGAAATCACTATGGATGTTGCCGTCGGCAAGGCTGTTGAATTAATTAAGAACAATGCGCAGATAACCGAGCAGAAGCAGGCGGCTAAAAAAACCGCAGCAAAAAAGACTGCGGCCAAAAAGCCCGCTGACGAAGAGGAAGCGGAGTAAATTTATTGTCAGGAGATTTTGCTATGAGCTTAGTACCTATGGTTGTAGAGCAGACGAGCCGCGGCGAGCGCTCGTATGATATCTACTCGCGCCTTTTGAACGACCGTATCGTGTTTTTGTCCGAGGAGGTCAACGATGTTACGGCAAGTCTTGTGGTTGCGCAGCTTTTGTATCTTGAGGCCCAGGACAGTGAAAAGGATATCAGCTTTTATATTAATTCACCCGGCGGCTCTATAACCTCCGGTATGGCAATTTATGATACGATGCAGTATATAAAATGCGACGTATCCACTATATGTATCGGTATGGCTGCCAGCATGGGCGCATTTTTGCTTTCCGCCGGCACAAAGGGCAAGCGTTTGGCGCTCCCTAACAGTGAAATTATGATTCATCAGCCGCTCGGAGGCGCGCAGGGTCAGGCAACCGATATTCAGATTCATGCGCAGCGTATTGTAAATATTAAGAAAAAGCTGAATACCATGCTTGCCGAAGCGACGGGTCAGCCGCTTGAGGTTATCGAACGTGATACAGAGAGGGATAACTTTATGACAGCGCAGCAGGCATGTGATTACGGTTTAATAGACAAAGTTATCAAATCGAGGTAAAAATGTCGGATATTCAGGACACGAATAAACGCCGCTGCTCGTTTTGCGGTCGCGCAGAGGATGCGGTTGATAAAATGCTTGCGGGCAATAACGCATATATTTGCAGCGACTGCATAGAGTTCGGCGCACAGATGCTCGGACTCAATATGACTGTGCCCGAAGAAGCTCCGTCTCAGGCACTTGATATAAAGCTGTATACCCCGCATGAGATAAAACATTTTTTAGACGATTATATCATTGGTCAGGACAGGGCAAAGGTTGCGCTGAGCGTCGCGGTTTATAATCACTATAAACGAATTATGAATCTTGACGACAACGATGACGGAGTGGAAATCCAGAAAAGCAATATTTTGCTTATAGGCCCCACGGGCAGCGGTAAGACCTACCTTGCTCAGACTCTGGCAAAAATTTTGGGCGTGCCTTTTGCAATCGCTGACGCGACGACGCTGACAGAGGCGGGTTATGTCGGAGAAGACGTTGAAAATATTCTTTTAAAGCTCATTCAGGCTGCGGATTTTGACATTGAAAGGGCGGAAAAGGGAATAATCTATATTGATGAAATTGATAAGATTTCCCGCAAGAGCGAGAATATGTCCATCACCCGCGACGTAAGCGGAGAGGGTGTACAGCAGGCGTTGCTCAAAATATTGGAGGGCACTGTTTCCAACGTGCCGCCGCAGGGCGGCAGAAAGCATCCTAATCAGGAGTTTATCCATATCGATACGAAAAATATTCTGTTTATCTGCGGCGGGTCTTTTGACGGTATACAGAAAACCGTTGAAAAGCGTATGAAGGGCAACGGCGGAATAGGCTTCGGTTCCGAGCTTAAATCTGGCGGAAATAATCTAAGTGAGATTTATAAAAATGTTGAGAGCTATGACATTGTGAAATACGGTCTCATTCCGGAGATTGTCGGCAGACTTCCCGTTCTTGTATCGCTTGACGAGTTGGACGACAAGGCAATGCTGAAAATTCTGACCGAGCCGAAAAACGCTATTGTCAAGCAGTATAAAAAGCTGTTTGATTATGACGGTATAGAGCTTGAGTTTGAGGATAACGCACTGTCCGAGATAGCTGCGCTGACTATTGCCAATAAAACAGGAGCGCGCGGACTTCGTGCAATTATCGAAAAAACCATGCAGCAGGTTATGTTTGATGTACCAAGTATGAATGACGTGGAAAAGGTTATAATCACAAAGGATTTTGTAAACGGAAAAGAACCTTTTAAGGTTTTGAAATCAAATGCACTGAAAGAGTAAATAATTATAAAAGCTCCGCCACAATGGGCGGAGCTTTTATAATTAAACAGACTCCCGAAACAGAGACTGCCGGGAGCTGTTTGCCGTACACAGGCGCCTGTGTACGGTGTAAAGTTGTTGTACAGACGGTGATAAGTACAATAACATTCGGTGTTCGGATTATTCCTCACATTAAAAATTAGAATTTTGTATCGTATTTCTTAAAATTTGCTAAGGGGAAAGAAAAAGTCACCGTCCTCTCTTTCTTAAATGGCAAAATAATTATTTTGTGATTAAATTTTAATTACGCAGTGTGACGAATAGTGTCGATTTGTGTCGCTTTTATATCTAACTTTAAATTTTCAAACGATGTTTTACTTTATTCCAAGAACCGTGCGTTTGTATTCGGTCGGCGGCAATCCGGTTTCCCGCCTGAACACTGCAGAAAAGTAGTTCTGATTGGAAAAGGAGAGTGTGCGGCTTATCTCGCTTATCGGCATGCCCTTTCCGAGCAGACGTATTGACATTGCTATTTTCAGCTTCAGAAAATATTTGTGTATGCCGATGTCCGAGTATACCGAAAATGCTCTTTTGAGCTGTGCCGTGCTGAAGTTGCACTGCTCAGCCAGCTCTCTTAGCGTAATCTGTCCGTAAACGTTTTCATTCAGTTTGCTTATTATTTGCCTGTACAGCTCAGAAACACCGCTGCTGTCTGTGCTTTTTACCTCAATTTCACTGCCGCCCGAAACTGAGAGCAAAAACCTTTCGAGCATGTTAAAAACAAGCTGAACTTCACTGCGCCTTTCGTTCCACTCTCGAAATATTGCAGTGTGGTAGTTTCCGTTCTTGTTTGGAAAATGCCGCCGGACAAAGCTGCGCAGCCGTTCAATCTCCGATTTTTGCCCTTTTGACAGACTTAAAGCCAAATTTTCAAATGCGCCGGTGAGCGGTCCGCCCGCTCGAAATGCCGTTATGAATACGTGAAATTCTTTTCCGTTTGCACTCCACAGCCTGTGAAATTCCATCGGTTTATGGAATATCATCTCTCCCGCCCTGAGCGTATATACCTTTTCGTCGCCGGAAACGCATACCTCCCCTTTCATAACATATACAAGTTCCCAGAACGGGTGAAATTCTCCCGGAAAATAGTATGCTCCATCGTAATTTGCTTCAAATATCGATACGAGCGACTCTATTTCAATTACTTTGCTGATGTATTTTTCACTATGAGTGAAATGAGCTTTTTTCATATAAAAATGCCTCTTTTTCTGATAGACATATGATTTTTGCAGGTATATAATGCTATTGTATCACATAAGGCTTACGGAGGCAATGACTATGAAAAAAATTAAATTCGGCGTTATAGGTCTGGGACATCGCGGCAAGGGACTGCTGAAGGTTATTTTAATGAATATGCCGACTGTCGAGGTGACAGCGGTGTGCGACCTGTATGAGGACAGGGTACAGGAGGGCATTGACATTGTAAAAAAGGCGTCGGGAAATGCTGTTTACGGCACAACTGACGCTCTTGAGCTTATTAATAGACCCGACGTTGAAGCGGTATTTATTTATTCAGCGTGGGAGTCGCATATTCCTCTTTCCATAGAGTGTATGAAAGCCTCAAAGCCGGTCGGCGTTGAGGTGGGCGGCGCATACAGTGTTGAACAGTGCTGGGAGCTTGTACATACTTATGAAAAGACCGGGACTCCTATAATGCTGCTTGAAAACTGCTGCTACGACCGCAGAGAGCTTATGGTGCTTAATATGGTGCGGCAGGGACTGTTCGGTGAGATTGTTCACTGTGAGGGCGGTTACTGCCATGACCTGCGTGATGAAATTTCGGAGGGTGAGCAAAACAGGCACTACCGTCTGCGCAATTATTTGGCGCGTAACTGCGAAAATTACCCGACTCATGAGCTCGGCCCGATTGCCAAGGTGCTGGATATCAACCGCGGCAACAGGTTTGTAAAGCTTGCCTCCTTTGCGTCTAAATCTGCGGGACTTAACGAATATATAAACGCTAATATGCCTGAAAATGATAAGCTGAAAAACGCGCATTTTGCGCAGGGCGACGTTGTAACAACAGTCATTACCTGCGCGGGCGGGCAGACGATAAGGCTGACTCTTGATACTACGCTTCCGCGCTATTACAGCCGCCAGTTTACGGTGCGCGGTACAAAGGGCATGTACGAGGAGGTCACCGATTCGGTGTATCTTGACGGAGACGGCAAGCACTTCAAATGGAAAGAGGAATGGGGCAACGGCAAAACCTATGCGGAAAAGTACGACCATGAAATTTGGAAGAAATACTTAAGCGACGGTGTCCAGGGCGGTCACGGCGGTATTGACTGGCTTGTAATGAATGATTTTGTGGACAGTCTTATTGAAAAGCGCCCGTGCCCGATTGATGTTTATGATATGGCAAGCTGGATGTGTGTGACTGCGCTCAGCGAAAATTCGATTTCACTGGGCGGCGCGCCGGTGGATTTTCCGGATTTCACAAACGGTGCGTGGCTTTTAAACAAAATCTGAGACTGTAATTGAATTAAAAATTACTATGCCCGTGCGGATTTGCGCACGGGTTTTTCAAATATTACGTTTGTGTCATTTGACTTTAAGCTGAAATAGATATATAATAAATATCATGTAAAGAAATGCAATATATTAAATCTGCGTTATATTTTCAGAGGTGAGAGAAAGTGCCGTCGGATAAAAACTCAGCAATAAACGGAGAAAGCCTTGCACTGGGCAGCGAACGCTCGGTTATTAGGGAAATATTTGAATACGGCAATGCCCGCGCGCAGCTTGTCGGGCGTGAAAATGTGTATGATTTCAGTCTCGGTAATCCGGCCGTTGCGACTCCGGAATGTATAAATGATGCGATAAGGGAGCTTGTGAGTGACAGTGGCTTCAATGTTCACGGCTATACCTCCGCTCAGGGTGCCCCTGCTGTGAGGGAGAGCATTGCGCGCAGCATAAACGAGCGTTTTCGGGTTCCGGCGTCGGCAGACGATATTTACGTTACATGCGGTGCTGCGGCGTCGCTTACCATCACGCTCAACGCAGTTTGCAATGCGGGAGACGAGGTGATTGCCTTTGCGCCTTTCTTTCCGGAATATAAAGTCTTTGCCGAGGGCGCCGGCGCCACGTTTGTTGCCGTTTTACCGGATACGGATAATTTTCAGATAAATTTTGACGACCTTGAGCGCAAGCTCAGTTTAAAGACCCGTGCTGTTATTGTTAATTCACCGAATAATCCGTCGGGTGCCGTACTGACTGAGAGTACGGTTTTGCGTCTTTGCTCCGTTTTAAAGGAATTTTGCGATAAAACAGGAAAAACTGTTTACCTTATATCGGACGAGCCGTACAGGGAGCTTGTATATGACGGCAAAAATGTATTGTATTTTCCCGAGTACTATGAAAATACTATTGTGTGTTATTCGTACAGCAAGTCGCTGTCTCTTGCGGGTGAGCGCATAGGCTATATATTTGTAAATCCCGCTGTAACCGGCAGCCGCGATGTTTATGCCGCGGTATGCGGTGCCGGCAGAAAACTCGGGTTTGTATGCGCACCGTCGCTTATGCAGTATGCCGTTGCGAAAAATCCGCATGCTGTTTCGGATATTTCGGCTTATAGGCAAAACCGGGATATTCTGTATAATGCGCTGTGTTCCTTCGGCTATGACTGCGTGTACCCGGACGGCGCATTTTATCTGTTTGTGCGCTCGCCGATAGCCGATGCAAAGGAATTTTGCGAGCGCGCGAAATCGCTTGACCTTCTGCTTGTGCCGTCAGACAGCTTTGGATGCAGCGGATTTGTGCGCATTTCTTACTGTGTTGACACAAATATGATAAGGCGCTCTCTGCCGCTTTTCAAAAAGCTGATAGAAAGTCTTTAAAAATAGGTGCTAAGGCCTTTACGGGGGAGGTGAGGACTTATCTCAAAGCTTACCAAAAATGCAATTACGGCTTCTCTGATACGGCTTATGTCAAAAATGCCGCTTGACAAAATTACTGTTAAGGATATTGTTGATGACTGCGATATCAGCCGCAATACCTTTTATTATAATTATCAGGATATTTACGCTGTTATTGAAGAACTGTTTGAGATGGAGCTTGCAGCCATGCTCGGTACCCAAAGCGTCAGCCAGACATGGAATCAGACCTTTTCCGATATCTGCGGATTCTTGTACGAATATAAAGGCGCGGTATACAGCATGTACAATTCCTCACGCCGTGATTTTCTCGAAAACCAGATAGGCAGGATTATATATCGATGTATGGAACAGGCTGCGGATGCAACCGTTAAGGAAGCGGGACTTTCGGTGTCCTCAGAGGACACCGGAATTATCGTCAGATTTTACGGCGGCGCGCTGAAAGGACTTGTTCTCGAGTGGCTGGATGATAAAATGCGGGTGCCGGTTGACGATATTGCCGCAAGGCTTGATAAAATATTTGACGGAAGCATGCGCCGTGCTCTTGAACAGGCGTCCCGGAATTTTAGTACAGATTAGGCTGTGTGTATCAATTTTGTATACACAGCCTTTTTTGTATCTTTCCATTGATGTGTAAATGCTGTATCATTATACTGAAGTTTTGTGTTAATGAAGAAAAGGAAGTGTTGAAGTGAAATTCATATCACGTGTTAAAATCGCTTACAGTGTTATCTCGGTAGGACTTATAGTTATGGGCTTGTGCTTTATATTTCTGCCTGAGATTTCCGCACTCACTATTTGCTACTGTGTGGGAGCTGTCAGCATTGTTTTCGGAATAATCAAGCTTATGGGTTATTTCTCAAAGGACGTTTACCGGCTTGCGTTCCAGTTTGATTTGGCGCTTGGCATCGCGATGATTGTGCTCGGTGCGGTCGAGGTTATAAGGCCACGCCTGCTGCTTGGTCTGCTGCCGGTGGTTTTGGGAATTATAGTTTTAGTTGACGGACTTTTCAAAATTCAGACAGCGCTTGACTCGAAACGCTTCGGGCTTAAAAAGTGGTGGATTAGCCTTGCCTTCGGTATTATTGCCGGTATAATAGGCGTCTGCCTTATTTTAGATCCGTTTGAGGGCAATAAAATTCTGACGGTGCTTTTGGGGGTAACCCTTGTTGTTGACGGCGTTCAAAACCTTTGGATGGTTCTGTATACCGTGCGCTCTAAAAAGGCTGAGGATGAAAGCATCGATATTGAAATAATCGAGTGAAAATACATTAAAAGGGGAAATATAAATATGTCGGAAAAACGACGTTTGGGGGATAGAAAAGACGGCAGACTGATACGCGATATTGACAGTATGCATTTTATAATGCCGATAATATATCCTAATCGGTGCGATAACGAGGCGTTTATCTCGGAGCGAATTGACCTTACCGCGGCGGAGCGTTTTCTTGAGGAGAAGAACGCGGCAAATCCGGAATATAAATATACATTTTTCCAGCTCATAGTGACGGCGCTTATAAAAACAGTGACGCTCAGACCAAAAATGAACCGCTTTATCGCCAATAAAAATATATATCAGAGAAATGAGGTCAGTGCGTCCTTTGTAATAAAAAAGCAATTTGCGGACGAAGCAAAGGAAGGGCTGGCATTTATTCATGCAACAGACAATACGACGCTTGATGAGGTACACGATGAAATTTACAGGCAGGTCACCTCATGCCGAAGCGGGAAGCAGGATTCAACGTCAGATGCCATGGATATGTTTAAGAGGATGCCTCGTTTTCTTGCCAAAGCGCTTATCAATATTATATGCGTTCTTGACAGGCACGGCAAGGTTCCGCGCTCTCTTATCGAGACCGACCCGTACTATTCGTCAATCGTGCTCACCAATCTTGGGTCGATCGGCATGCACAGCGGGTATCATCACCTCACTAACTGGGGTACAAATTCACTTTTTGCCGCAATAGGTGAGAAAAAGGTGCGCCCGTTTTATGACAACGACGGCATACCGCATATGCGTCAGAGCGTCGATATCGGAATTACGATAGATGAGCGGCTTGCCGACGGCTACTACTATTCTAAAACAGTTAAACTGTTAAAATATCTGCTTGAAAATCCAGAGCTTTTGGATAAGCCTGCAGGGGAAGAGGTAAGCTATGAATAATAAAAATAATGTAAAGGCGCCGTGGCTGGATAATTACGGCAATGTGCCGCCTACACTTGAATATTTTGAGGGTACGATGTACGACGCCGTGGATATAATTGCCAAAAGGTATCCTCAGTATATAGTTTATGATTTTATGGGCAGGAAAACGACTTATAAAGCGTTCATGAAAAGTGTTGAGCGCTGCGCCCGCGCCCTTCGCGCGATAGGTATACGCGCAGGGGACCGTGTAACTATCTGTATGCCCAATTGTCCTCAGACTGTGATTATGTTCTATGCCGTGAACGTTGTCGGCGCTGTCGCAAATATGGTACATCCGCTTTCGAGCGAAAACGAAATTGAATTTTATATTCGCGAATCAAAAAGTATTCTTGCGATAACGCTTGACCAGTTTTATCATAAATTTGAGGCAATTCGGCATAAAGTTGAGCTGTCAAATGTTATTATAGCCAGCATTAAGGACGAGCTTTCTCAGCCGATAAAGGCGGGGTACATGCTGACCGAGGGCAGAAAGATAGAAAAAATCCCCAAAGACGCGCCTATCATGACATGGAATTATTTTATACGCTTGGGTGACAGGTATCATTGGAAATACCGCGTTGAGCGCGCTGCAAACGACCCCGCCGTCATACTTTACAGCGGCGGCACGACAGGCACAACAAAGGGAATACTGCTTTCAAATAAAAATTTCAACGCGCTTGGCGCTCAGATTATTGCTACAAACCCGATGTTTCGGCCCGGTGATAAAATGCTTGCGGTGATGCCGATGTTTCACGGCTTCGGACTGGGAGTCAGCATTCATTCCATGCTGGTGAACGGAGGACGGTGTATTCTTGTTCCGCGATTTACTGCGGCAAGCTACGCCAAGCTTATCAAAAAATACAAATGCAATTTTATTGCGGGTGTTCCCACCTTGTATGAGGCGCTTATCCGTCAGCCGGTTATGAACGGAGTCGATTTATCCTGTCTCAAGGGTGTTTTCAGCGGCGGCGATTCTCTGTCAATTGAGCTTAAAAAGAAGTTTGATAAGTTTCTTTACGACCATAATGCGTCCGTACAGATACGCGAGGGCTACGGCACGACAGAGTGCGTTACGGCGAGTTGTCTTACTCCCATACATATGGCAAAGGAGGGCAGTATCGGTCAGCCGTTTCCCGATACTTTCTATAAAATCGTAAAGGTGGGTACAACCGAAGAACAGCCCTACGGTGAAGAGGGTGAAATCTGTATCAGCGGTCCCACTGTAATGCTGGGATACCTTGACAGGCCGGAGGAAACGGCTGATACTATGCGCACTCATGCCGACGGGCTTACATGGGTGCATACGGGCGATCTGGGTGTTATGGATGATGAAGGATTTGTGTACTTTCGTCAGCGCATCAAGCGTATGATAGTAACAAGCGGCTATAATGTGTATCCTTCACAGCTTGAGAATATAATCGATGCGCACGACCTTGTGCAGATGAGCTGCGTTATAGGCGTGCCCGATGAGTATAAAATGCAGAAGGTCAAGGCGTTTGTCATGCTCAAGGCGGGACTGACGCCCAGCGACGAGTATCGTGAAATACTCATGAATTACTGCAAAAAGAATATTGCAAAATATGCGCTTCCGTATGAAATCGAATTCCGCGACAGTCTGCCTACAACTCTTGTCGGAAAGGTCGCCTACCGTGAGCTTGAAGAGGAAGAACTGAAAAAACTAAATAATAAGTAGTGATAAAAAACATAGACTAATGAAAAAAAGGAGGTGCCGCTTTGAGAGAGTTCGGACTCAGTGTCGTTTACGTCGCATTTTTGGGTATAACCGCGCAAATAATCGGTGTTCGTCTTCCGCGCCGGTGGTTTGATGCGGGAAAGTTTCCGTATGCCGCCTTTGCCTTTGAAACGGACGGACGTATATACAAGGCGCTGCGCGTGCGCCGGTGGAAAACGCTTGTTCCGGATATGAGCCGTATTTCAAAGCGGATGATTCCAAAGCGTATAAACGCGGGAGCAGTTACCTCCGAGGATATCGACGCGCTTGTGAAAGAAACCTGTGTTGCGGAGTTTGTGCATATCTCCCTTTCATTTTTATCTCTTGCGATACTGTCATTTTGGAAAAACCAATACGGAGTGCTTTTTGTCATTCTTTATATTTTGGTCGGAAACGTACCGTTTATTATAATACAGCGATATAATCGCCCGCAGCTTATCAGAGTTTCGGGTAAGCTGAAAAGAAGGGAGTGCAAGCGTCTTCATGAAGGTACTGGTCCTGTCATGTAGTACGGGTGAGGGGCATAACTCTGCGGGCAATGCCGTATTGGAGTATTTTACTAATAAAAATGTGCCGTGTGATATGATAAACGCTTTTTCCTTTGTGTCGGATATGACTGCAAAGGTTTTGTCTCATGGGCATGTTTTTGTTTACAGGAACATGCCGCGTCTTTTTGGAGCAGGTTACAGGCTGGAAGAAAAATATCCTCCGAAATCCTTTTATAAAAAAATGGCAAAGGGCGCGCCCGGGTTATATGATTTTATACAAAGCGGCGGTTATGATACTGTTGTTTGTTCCCACATTTTTGCGGCAATGATGCTGACTGAGTGTAAACGGCAGTTTGCCGCAGATGTTTTGGCTTATTTGCTCATAACGGATTATACCTGTTCGCCCGGCGTTAATATGCTTGATATGGATGCTTACTTTATTCCTCATGAGCTGCTTTGCGCGAAGTTTGCGGACAATGGCGTTGACACGGCGCGGGTCGTGCCGAGTGGGATTCCCGTATCCCAGCGCTTTTTTTCAAAAAAACCAAAGGAACTTTCCCGCCGTGAGCTAAACATTTCCGAAAATGCCGACGTCGTGCTGCTAAGCAGCGGCAGTATGGGCTGCGGTCCCATGGATGAGCTTGCACGTTGCCTGCTTCGGTCTTTGAGCAGCAATGCGCAGCTGTGTGTAGTATGCGGCAGCAACCGCAGGCTTTATGCCGAGCTTGAACCGCTGACAAAGGATAAGCGCCTGAGTCTTGCCGGCTTTACTCCGAAAATGTTCGATTATATGAACAGTGCCGATGTGTATATAACAAAGGCGGGCGGTCTCAGTACAACGGAAGCTGTGACCGTGGGTGTGCCGCTCATTTTTATGGATGCTGTGCCGGGCTGTGAGAGCTATAACCTTTCGTTTATGACCGAAAACGGCTGTGCGGTAACAGCGGACAGTGTTGAGGGAATCGCTGCTCTTACCTGTGATATTTTGAAGGACAAGGAAAAGGCTTTGAAGGTATTTTTGAAGGGACGTGAAAAAATAGTAAAAAACGGGGCTGAAAATGTATATAATTATATAATCGGGAGGCATGGCAGATGATTGAAAGGCTTAAGAAAAATCATCTTTGGGCTTATACGCTTGTGCTGCCTGTTTATCTTATTTGCTTTTATACGGTGGAATATTTCGTTACGGAGAATTATCACGTAATGTATATGCCTCTTGATGATAAAATCCCGTTTTGTGAGTGGTTCTCGCTGCCGTATATATTGTGGATGCCGATGCTTATTGCCGCGGCGTTATATCTTTTGTATAATGATACCGCGGGCTACAAGCTGTATATGACTTATGTCGGAATCTCGTTTTTATCCACACTTCTGATTTATGTGATATATCCCAACGGTCAGGAGCTGCGCGTTACAACTTTTGAAAATCCAAATCTGCTTACTGATTTTGTGCAGTATCTTTACTCATGCGATACCAACACCAATGTGTGTCCCAGCCTGCATGTTATCGGTTCTTTCGCGGCAGTTTTCGGGGTCTTTCACTCAAAAAAGCTGTGTTCATGGTCGCTTAAAGTGATAATTGTTGTATCGGCAGCGTTAATTGCCCTGTCAACCGTGTTTATAAAGCAGCATTCGATTGTGGATGTTTTTGCGGGAATTGCACTCAGTGTCGTCGTTTGGGCTATTGTGTATTCAAAAGTATCTCCTTTGAGAAAAAGGATGGAAGGATCGGTTAAGGAAGAATAAATGTCAAGGACTAAAAAAATCACAAAAGAAGCAAAAATAAAAAGGGACATTAAAGTGGCTCTGCTGGCGACGGTTGCCGCAACTGCCGCTGCAACCGCTGCGGCGGCAGTCACGTCTTTTAAACTGCTTGCCGATGTCGCGGTTAATAAAACTCTGCCCAAGAGAGTTTATAAAATGCAGGATAAGCTTTCGGGCGGCGGCACCGATAAAGAAATTTTGAATATGATAAACGAAAACGGCGAGCTTTTGAAAAGAACCGTGACCGAGCGGGTTGCAATCCAGAGCCACGACGGGCTTACGCTTGTCGGGCATTGGTATCCTGCCGAGAATGCAAAACGCATAGTGGTGGCTATGCACGGCTGGCGTTCAAGCTGGTATGCGGATTTTGGAACCTCTGCCCGGTTTATGCACGACATGGGGTGCAGCGTGCTTTATCCCGATCAGCGCTCACAGGGCGAGAGCGGAGGCGAACATATAGGATTCGGAGTTTTAGAAAGATATGACTGCTTTGACTGGGTAAAATATGTTATTGAGCGATTTGGAAGCGAGCTTCCGATTTATCTTTGTGGAATTTCAATGGGTGCTACTACCGTGCTTATGGCATCTGAATTTGAGTTTCCTGCGTGTGTAAAGGGAATAATCAGTGACTGTGGCTTTACATCTCCGCGCGCAATATGGTCACATGTTTTGAAAAATAATCTTCATATAAGCGATAAAATCGGTTATCCGATCGCCAATTATTTTGTGAATAAAAAGGCAAGCTTTGACGGAGACGAGATGTCTACCGTGGATGCGCTGCGTAAAAACAGTCTTCCCGTGCTTTTTGTTCACGGTGATGATGACAGATTTGTGCCGGTGCAGATGACGTATGAGAATTATGCCGCGTGTACGGCGGACAAGACAATGTTTATAGTCCCGGGAGCCGGTCACGGCATGAGCTATTTTAAAGATCCCGACGGATATAAAGCGGCAGTTGCCGACTTTTTTGCAAGACATGATAAATAAAATTGGTAATCAAGCCCCGCTGTTGTATTTTAAAAACAGCGGGGCTTGATTAATTTTTCTTAATGCTTTTTAAGTATTCCCTCGGCGACATACCGTATTTCTTCTTGAAGCAGTTTGAAAAATACAGCGGGTTGTCGTAGCCGGATGAATAGGATACAAGCTTTATTTGCTGGGCGCCGTCGCTTAGCATCTGCCTTGCGTTTTCCAGCCGTGTATTTATTATATATTTCATAGGCGACATTCCCTCTCCCTCCATAAACAGACGATATAGGTATGAGCGCTCCAGCCCGACTGCCTGCGCAAGCTCTGCTACCCCGAAGTTCTGACGATAGCTGTTGGCCGCAATATACTGCTTTGCAAAGTAGAGATAGTCCGTCACGCTTTGGCCCTGGCTTGCCGGATACAGCCGTATGTACTCCGATAAAAGCACCTGTAAAAGCCCTGCGTTTTTAAGCCGCACATGCTTGGTATGCACCTCGTCTGAAAATGCTCCGTACAGCGCAGCAAGCTCTGCTGATGCGGGCGCCACCGGCGACTCAAAAAATGCCGTCATGGCTAAAAGATTTTTTGCCTCGGCGCCTGTGAAATTAACCCAAATGTACACCCACGGCTCCTTGCTGTCAGGATAATAATGCACCGTTTTGCCCGGCAAAATGATAAAGCTTTCGCCCGTCTTTACGCTGTATTTTTTACCGTCCGTTACATAGTAGCCGCGCCCGCTTACAATATAGTGGATTACGAAATCACGGTGTATCCCTGGCCCCCAGGCGTAGGTTTCGCCGGGAAAGTATTTCGTGCAGCCTGTCAGGCGCAGCGAATAGTTGTCGCTCAATTTAAACACCTCGTAAAAACAACAAAATTATATATTTATACAACAATTATAGCATATACAACATCGTTTGTATATAGTAAAATACAAGCAAATCAACCGTTTTATAAACGGCAGTAAGGAGACGAAAGTATGAAAATCACATTTATGGGTGCCGGCAGTACTGTTTTTGCCAGAAACGTTATCGGCGACTGTATGTGCAGCGAAAGTCTGCGCGACAGCGAGTTTGCGCTGTACGATATCGACGGCGACCGCCTTAAGGAGAGCGAGACTATTCTTAACGCCATGAACAAAACTATGGGCGGCAAGGCTAAAATCACAACGTATCTTGGCGTCGAAAACCGCAAAGACGCGCTTCGTGACGCAAAGTTTGTCATAAATGCCATTCAGGTCGGTTTATATGACCCCTGCACCATTATAGACTTTGAGGTTCCCAAAAAGTACGGTCTCAGACAGACAATCGCCGACACCCTCGGCATAGGCGGTATCATGCGCGCGCTGCGCACTATGCCCGTGCTGGAAGACTTTGCACGCGATATGGAAGAGGTTTGCCCCGATGCTTGGTTTTTGAACTACACAAACCCCATGGCAATGCTTGCGGGTTATATGCAAAGATACACAGGTATCAAGACTATCGGTCTTTGCCACTCTGTTCAGGTCTGCCGCAAGGCGCTGTTCAAGGAACTTAAGATGGAGGATTATCTTGAGGGCGGCAAGGAGCTTATCGCAGGTATAAACCATATGGCGTGGCTGCTTGAATGTAAGGATAAGGACGGAAACGACCTGTACCCCATGATCAAGGAACGCGCAAGGCAGCGAATCTTTGAAGAGGACTGCAAGGACAGGGTAAGACTTGACTATATAGATAAATTCGGTTATTATTGTACAGAGTCCTCAGAGCATAACGCTGAGTACAATATGTTCTACATAAAATCAAAGTATCCCGAGCTTATTGAAAAATATAAAATTCCACTGGACGAGTATCCTCGCCGCTGTGTAAACCAGATCGAGGGGTGGAAAAAGGAATTCGAGGAAATCAAGGCTCAGGGCGTTAAGGAGCACAAGCGTTCAAAAGAGTATGCGTCGCATATCATGGAGTCTATGGTTACGGATACGCCTTATAAAATCGGAGGTAACGTTATAAATAAAAATCATCTTATCTCCAATCTGCCCGCAGAGGCTTGCGTTGAGGTTCCCTGCCTTGTAGACGGTCAGGGTATTCACCCGACATATGTAGGTGCGCTGCCCGTACAGTGCGCCGCTATGAACATGACAAATGTAAACCCGCAGCTTCTTACAATCGAGGCGTTTGTGACAAAGAAAAAGGAGCATATTTATCAGGCGGCAATGCTCGACCCGCATACGGGCAGCGAGCTTGATATCGACACTATCGTCAAGATGTGCGATGATCTTATTGAGACTCACGGAAGCTGGCTTCCGAAATTCAATTAATCGGAGATGAATTTTATGCGCCTTTATACCAACGCGTTTGAAAATATTGTTTTCGGTGCGGTGGAAACCGTGTATTCAGACGGCACCGCCGCGTTTTATAAGACAACAGAAAAACAGCGTTTTGGCTGGAAATCTTTAAGCGACATGCTTTATGCACGCTCGAAAGTGTCAACAGGCGTTCGCCTTGATTTTCATACGGATTCCGAGACCTTTGCGTTTCGTGCAATCAGCGGGCGCAAGTTTGATCTGCTTTTGGACGGTATGCTCTTTTGCTCTTTGTCTGATGATGATTTTGACAAGCAGGGCAAAAGCCGTATATTTGATATAGGGCTTGCCGAGGGTGTAAAGCACAGCGACGCGGGCAGGCGGGTTACGCTGATTTTTCCGAGTCATGATGTGCAGACCGTGCTTGAGTATATAGAGCTGAGTGACGGCGCATATGTTACGCCGCATGAATATTCACGTAAAATGCTGTTTATCGGGGATTCTATAACACAGGGCTGGAATTCGGGCTTTGACAGCCTGTCATATGCCTGGCAGACCGCGCTGCATTTTAATGCGGACTGTGTTATAAACGGTGTCGGTGGCGGTTTTTTCAGTGAATGTACCTTTGATAAGCCCGATTTTGACCCGGATATCGTAATTATTGCATATGGCACAAACGATTTCGGGCGCTATAATTCTATTGATGAGCTTTGTCCTCATGTTAACGGATATCTTGAGCTTGTAAAGCACGCTTACGGTGATAAGCATGTCTTTTGTATTCTTCCGCTTTGGCGCAGTGACATTCACAAATATCCGAAATACAGCTCTTTCGCAAGCTGTTGTGATGTAATACGTGAGGCGGCGCTGAAGCACGGCATAAAGCCAATAGACGGAATGAAGCTTGTTCCTCATTTTAGTGAATTCTTTTATGACCATGTTCACCCCAATGCCTTGGGTTTTTGTATGTATGCAAAGGCTCTTATAGGTGAACTCGAAAAAGAAATTTAGAAAAAAGCATGAATTTATCGGTAAAAGGCGGATTTTCCGCCTTTTATTTTTTGGTTTTTTGTGTTATAATTAATTAAGATAACAGCGCAAAGTTTTTTCTTTGCACATGTTCTCATGCAAAGGGGGCAAAAATATGCTTTTCGGCACGAAAAAACGCTATCTAATCGCAGGTCTCGGAAACCCCGGTCATAAATATGAAAATACCCGTCATAATGTGGGGTTTATCTGCGCTGACAGCCTTGTTGAATATTTTGGCGCGCAGCCGCTTTCATCCAAGGGAAACGCACTCATCTGGCGCGCCAAAGACAGGGAGCGGGATGTCTATATAATAAAGCCGCAGACCTTTATGAATCTCAGCGGCACGGCGGTGTCAAGCGTTATGCACTATTACAGAATACCGCTTGAAAACCTTATTGTTATCTATGACGATGTGTCTCTTGACGCAGGAAAAATACGTATTCGTCCCAAAGGCTCGGACGGCGGGCATAACGGGATTTGGGATATTATAAAAAACGTAAACAGTGAGGAGTTCTTGCGCATTAAAATCGGTGTGGGAAAAAAGCCCCATCCGGAGTATGACCTCAAAGACTGGGTGCTGGGACAGCCGTCCGCCGAAGATATGAATAAGATAAGTAAAGCTGCACAAAAGACCGGAGATATATGCAAAATGCTGATGGACGGGCAGTTGGACAGTGCGAGAAATAAATATAATGGCTGATTTAAACAAAACAAACTTGTCTGATTTTGATATATATTCACTTATCGGCGCAGACTGGTTGCCGCAGGCGGGTGCATCGCAAAAGTATCCGTTTGCCGTGACGAGTCTGTCTGATAGTGCCGCTGTAATTGCTTCATACTGCGCAATGAAGCGCGATAATAAAAAGGGAATTTTCGTCATGGATAACAATTCTGACATTTTGAAAATTTCCTCGCTTTTTTGCGCTCTTTTCGGGCGTGAGCAGGTTGTGTTGCCGGAATGTGAGTTTTCGTTTGACTCGGCGGATGCGCTTTCGGGCACGGCAGACCGTGCACGGTCTGCTGCACTTGAAAAGATAAGTTCGGGCGAATATGATGTTGTAATAACAACGGCAGATGCACTCTGTATGCCTTTGCCTCGTCCGAAGGGCGTCAGCACTGAAATGCCTGTTTTGAGTATCGGCGATGATGCGGATATAGATAAAATCTGTGCATATCTTGCCGAAAACGGTTATTCTATGTTTGATATGGTTGAGGGAGAGGGCTCTTTCTCAAAGCGCGGAGGTATACTTGATGTATTTGTCCCCGGTCAGAGGCGACCTGTTCGCATTGAATTTTTCGGTGACAGTATAGAACGTATAAGCTATTTTGACGTGATTTCTCAGCGTCGTGAGGACGAGTGCCCTCAAATCAAGTTGATAGGCAACCGCAGCGCGGCGTATCAAAATCCGTCTGAGCTTTTGCAGATACTGCAAAAGGAGTATGAAAAAACAGGACATAAGGATATCTTGCGTGATATTGAGCTTTTGTCAAGCGGGCTGAAGATTGCGGCAGATAAGTATATCCCGCTTGTTTATCCTAAAATTTTTACGTTATTTGACTATGTCGACGCGTCCTTGCTTTTTGTCTGTGAGTATGCGAACTTAAAAAAACGCTATGAGTTTATTGACTGGCAGTTTAATGAAAATGTTGAACAGAGTATTTCTCACGGACGATTTATTTGTAAAGACGGCGGGTATTATTTAAGCCTTGCAGAGCTTGAAAAGCATTTCGACGGAAGAACATTTTTGCTGTCGCGTTTGTCGGTCAATTATAGTTTTAAGCTGTCTGCGCTTGCAGAGGCGGATATAAACGAGTCGGTCGTCCCGTCGCTTGACGGCGGTGAGGCGGTAGACGAGATATTGTCATTTGTTGAAAAGGGGTATAGATGTATCGTTACGGTGCGTGACGGCGAGCGCGAAGCGGCGGTCAAAAAGCTGCTTACCGAAAGGGACGCGCCCGTGTCGGTGGGAAAGGTCGTGCCGGGTGCCGTGTGCATTGTGCAAAGCGCGGTGTCGGTCGGCATTGCATTTAATGCGTCAAAAATTCTGCTTGTGGCAGACGCCGCTGTAAAAAAACGTGCTGTCCGCGCCCGCCGCCGCGGCGAGGGCGAGAAGATAAAGTCATTTTCCGATATAACTCCGGGAGACCTTGTTGTTCATCATGCGCACGGCATCGGCGTTTACCGGGGCATCAAGCAGATGACGGTTGACGGTGTTACAAAGGACTATATTGCCATAGAGTTTGATAAAGGAGATATGCTGTATGTTCCGTGTCCGCAGCTTGACCTTATATCAAAATATATCGGTGCAGACCCCGCCAGAGTTAAACTGTCACGCATGGGCTCCCCCGCATGGGAAAAGGCAAAGAGCAAGGTCCGCGATGAGTCGCGCGAGCTTGCCCGCGAGCTTATCGAACTGTACGCACGCCGTCTTAATACACAGGGCTTTGCCTTTTCACCCGACAGTGAGTGGCAGAAAGAGTTTGAGGAGCGGTTTGAATATGAGGAGACGCAGGATCAGCTCGAGTGTACCCGTGAGATTAAAGCCGATATGGAGCGTCCGTATCCTATGGACCGCCTGCTTTGCGGCGATGTCGGCGTCGGTAAAACGGAGGTTGCTCTGCGCGCAGCGTTTAAAGCCGTTTCCGATAGCAAGCAGGTGGCTGTGCTTGTGCCTACAACAATACTTGCGAGCCAGCATTTTAATACTATTGTCAGGCGCTTTCATGGCTTTCCGGTAAAGGTGGCGGTTCTATCCCGCTTTAAAAACCGTAAGGAACAGCAGGAAACCGTAAAGGCGATAAAAAACGGTGAGGTGGATATTGTTGTCGGAACTCACAGACTTTTGCAGAAGGACATCGCATTTCATGATTTGGGACTGCTTATTGTCGATGAGGAACAGCGCTTCGGCGTTAAGCACAAAGAAAAAATCAAGGAACTTGCAATCGGTGTCGACGTGCTGACGATGAGTGCGACGCCAATTCCGCGCACTCTGAATATGGCTATGTCGGGAATACGCGATATCTCGATTATAGAGGAGGCGCCTTTAGACCGTCTGCCTGTCATGACATATGTGCTGGAATATAATTTCGATATTGTTCAGCAGGCGATACTTAGAGAGATGCGCCGCAGCGGGTGTACATTTTATCTTAAAAATAATATTGAGGCGCTGGACGTAATTGCGGCAAGGATAACCGCTGCGATACCGGGTGCAAGAGTGCTTGTTGTTCACGGTCAGATGAGTCCGACCGAGATTGAAAATGCCTGGGAGCAGGTGATGACTCACGGTGTGGATGTTTTGCTATGTACAACTATAATCGAAACTGGTATAGACGTTTCGTTTGCCAATACGCTTATAATCGAGGACGCTGACTGTATGGGTCTTGCTCAGCTGCACCAGATACGGGGAAGGATAGGCCGCAGCAGCCGCAGAGCCTATGCGTATTTGACTTACCGCCGGGATAAAACACCCTCAGAGGTTGCCGCAAAGCGGCTTGTCACTATAAAGGAGTTTACGGAGTTCGGAGCAGGGCTGAAAATCGCCATGCGCGATTTGGAAATACGGGGTGCCGGCAGTCTTTTGGGTGAAAAGCAGCACGGAAGCATGAATGTTGTAGGCTATGACACATATATGGAGATACTGAAAAGCGTCATTCTCTCCGAGCAGGGAATACAGGAAAAGAAAAAAACGGATTGTGCCGTTGATATTTCAATAAGCGCTTATATACCGGAGAATTACATTACAAGCGAGCGCACAAGAATAGATATTTATAAAAAGATAGCCGCCGTTGAAGATGAAGGCGACTTTGAGGATACTCTTGACGAGCTGAGCGACCGTTTTTCCCCGCCGCCGGAGAGCGTTATCAATCTTATGCGGATATCTCTGATTCGGAATTTGGCGCGCGGCTTGGGCGTTACCGAAGTGCGGCAGAAAACGCATAATCTTGTATTTTTCTTTGAGCAGCTGTCGCCGGATGCGGTTAACAGCCTTTCGGAAATATACAAAGGCGAGATGCTTTTTACCGCAGGCGAAAAGCCGTATATAACTCTGCGCCCGCGTGACGGCGTGCCGGTTATCGACCGTATGGAGCAATTTTTGAAAAATCTGAAATCTTTTATTTCTTAAAAAACGCCGTGAGAAATATCTCACGGCGTTTTTTTATAACCCTAACTTTTGTTCGAGCTTTGAGTTTTCGATAAATTTTCTGTACATAAAATACACAAAAACGCCTATCAAAACGCCCAGCACCAGCCCGAACAGTACGTCGCTTGGAAAATGCACGTAAAGATAAATCCTCGAAAACCCGATAAGAGCCGCTAAAATAAGTGCGGGAATACCCCATTTTTTGTTGCATAGGAAAATTACCGTTGCACACTCAAACGATGCAAGCGTGTGTCCCGACGGACAGGAAAAACCGCTCGGCGGGGAAACAAGCATAAAATTCTGCATCACCGGGTCTTGAATAAACGGGCGCTCCCTCGCAATGAGATTTTTAAGCGCAAGGTTTCCCGTGAGCAGTCCTATGACCAGCGCCGCAGCCATCATCAGCGCGCATTTTCGAGTCTTTTTGAAAAACAGCAGCACAACAGTCAGCAGTATCCAAAAAATCCCGCCGTCTCCCAAATGTGTTATTCCCGCAAACAGCACATCAGTTACGGGATTTGAATGTGCCTGTAAGAATTCAAGCACCTGAAAATCAATCTGTGTTATCATTTTGCAGTTCCTCCGATACGGGCAGTGTGACAGTGACCTTTGTTCCTATCCCAAGCTCGCTTTCAATGTCAAGGCTTCCGCCGTGCAGGCGCACAATCTCGTCCGATACGCCAAGACCTATGCCGGAGCCGCGTTTTTGAGACGATCCCTTATAAAACATCTCCTTAACATATGGCAGGTCCTCGCGGCTGATTCCGGCGCCGAAATCCTCTATAATAAACTGTATGGAATTTTTCTCGCGTTTTACTGATGCCGTTATCTGCGAGCCGGGATTTGAGTGCTTTATTGCATTGTCGATAATATTGAAAAATACCTGCTTCATTCTGTCCTTGTCACAGCTTAGCATGCACTCTTCGCCCGTCATATTGTATACAATGCTTATGCTTTCGCCCTTTGCGCGTTCGCCCATCATAAAAACGGTGTTTTCAAATTCCGCTATTATGTCGACGGGGGAGACGGAAATGCTCAGCCTGCCGCTCTGCATGCGAGACATGTCCAGCATTTCCTCCACCATTTTTGACAGCCGCTCTGTCTCGTCGTTGATAATCCCGACTCCGCGGCGAGTCAGCTCGTTTAAGCTGTCGTCCGCCATCATGGTTTCGCTCCAGCCGCGTATTGCCGTTATCGGTGTGCGCAGTTCATGTGAAATTTGAGATATAAAGTCATTTTTCACCTTTTGACTGTCGGACAGCTCGTTTGCCATCATATTAATATTGCGGCAAAGCTGACCTATCTCGTCTCCCGAACTGTAATTCAGGGTGTTAGCGTTGTTGAGGTTGCCCTTTGCAATATCGAGAGCTACCTTATTTATCTGTCGAACCGGCAAAACTATGGATTTTATAAAATAAATTCCCGAAAATGCCGTCAGTGCGATAATGAAAAAACCGACAAGACCTATTATGAGATATATCGAGCCGAGCAGCTCATCCATGTTTTTCAGCGACGACAGCATTCGAACGGTGCCGCAAACTCTGTTGTCGGTATTGTACAGCGGTGCGGAATAGGAGATGATTTTTTCACCTGTTGTTTCCAGCCTGCCTGTCCAGTATGAGGTGTCGCCCGCTCGTGCACTCAGCACGTCCGGCGTAATGCTCAGCTCCGTCACCGCAAAGCCGGTTGAGGAGTATGCGCTTTTTCCGGAAATGTTGGAAACTTGAATTTCCATCATATTCTTTTTGTCAAAATCACTTACAAGCAGCTGTGCGCAGGTCGTAAAGTCGCGGTATTCGGGATACACATAGCTTTCAAAATATTTGGCGGTATTCTCCGTTTCCGCGCGCAGCTTGTTGCGCACTGTCGCTGTGTAGAAATTCCCCACAAATACGCAAAGAATTATGCAGGATAAAAGCACCACCGCAAAAACCGGACCGAACACACTGATAAGCCACCGTGTCGCAATTCCCGAAAACAGATTTGTTTTCAAATTATGAAATATATTTTTGATTTTCACTTTGACCTCGTTTATTCGTTGCCCCAGCGGTAGCCAAATCCCCATACGGTCTGAATATATTCCGGCATCGAGGCGTCATCCTCTATTTTCAGACGCAGTCTGCGCACGTTTACATCCACAATTTTATGCTTGTCACCCGAAAAGCTGTCGCCCCATACATTTTTGAAAATTTCCTCGCGCGAGAATGCCGAACCGGTATGCTCCATAAACAGCTTTATAAGCTGATACTCTACCTGAGTAAGCTCTACCTTTTTGCCGTTTTTGGTAAGCCTGCGGCTTTTGGTGTTGAGCAGAAACGGACCGTATTCAAGCTCGTCTGACATTTTCGGTATGTCCTTGTCTCCCTTCATCATCTGCACTCGGCGGTACAGACTGTCAACGCGCACAATAAGCTCCAGCGGTGAAAACGGCTTTGCAACGTAGTCGTCCGCGCCGTTCATAAGCCCTGTTACCTTGTCCGTTTCCTGTACCTTTGCCGTCAGCATGATTATGCCGACTTTCTGGTTCGAGGCGCGTATACTTTTGCATACCTCAAATCCGTCTATTCCCGGCAGCATAACGTCCAGTACCGCGATGTCTATGTCAGGCGTTGCGTCAAAAAGCTCCAGCGCCCGCTCTCCCGTGTCCGCCTCTACAATATCGTATCCGGCGCGGCTGAGGTTGAGCACAACAAAGTCGCGGATAGATTTTTCATCTTCCAAAACTAAAACCTTTTTCATGTTTCACTCCGTAAATATATGTTATGACAGCAGCTTGAAAAGCGCTGAAACTGTATCTTTATCCACGGCAAACTGCGGCGGAAGCTCGCTGTTGTCCGAACGGAATGTGTAAACATTCTCGCTGGATGTGGAAATTGTCTGCCAGCCAAGACTTTGCACCGTGTCCGAATACTCCTGCTGGGAGAATACCCTGATGGAAAACATCGGTATCGGAGCCGCATCTACCGTTTGATTATCTTTGCCGATATAGTAAAAATGCACCGCGCGTTCGGTATCGGAATCACGCTGAATTGTTATGTTGTCAATCCAGTCTTTTGGCAGTTCAATCATGAACTGTTCGTTTAGGCTTGTGTACGCCGTCTTTAAAAACTCAAGCGAGGTTCCGTCGTAGACGTGCCATTCCACGTAGGTGAGATTTTCCTGCTGGTTGTTTCGCTCATATACGGGGAAATTCTTTTCAACCGGGATATCCGGCAGCTTGTCATCGTTTATGTCAAGACATCTGTAAGCGCGGGTTCGCATGGTCTTGGTGCTGATATCGTCCGGCGAGCGGGACAGCTCGCCGGTTTTTTCTATGGTGAGCACTTCTGTTGTGTACATGAGGTTTTTTAGCTGTTCGTCGATATATACAATTCTTCTTGAATCCGAAAGCTGACCGCTTTGAACGCTTACAAAGCTGACTATTGAATTGTTGAGCGCTACGGTGTTTAAAATAGATACGGTATTTCCGCTTCTGCCTATCAGAGACGCGCTTGCCGTTGTGCCGCTTGTGTTCCTTGAAATTACAACAACCGAGTCGTTAAAAGCAATAAAGTTGTTATACATGCCGGTATAAAGGCTTTTGAGCGCGGTATCGGTGCCAAAGCCAAAAATTTCAATGGCTTTTTCTTCTCCCGATTGAAACTGCCATCCAATGACAATTTCCTTTATTCCGTCGCCGTTCAGGTCACAGAAGTTCACTCTGTCAACTGCGTTGGCACGGCTGTCGCTTTTTCCTTTTACCGTCCAGCTTTCGTCAATGCTTTCTAAAACGATGACGCTTACCGTTTTGTTGTTTCCGTCGAGATAAAAGCAAATGGCCTCGTTCTTATCGTCGCCTGTCAAATCCACCGATGTGACCGCGGTCTGGTAGCTCCCCGATTTGGGATAAATCAGCTTGTATGAACTGCTCACACTGTCGATAGCACTGAGAATTTCACGGTCCGCCGCGTTCATTTGAGGCGGAGTAAGCAGTCTGTCGCTGTCGAGCCCTACCGTTTTGCAGGAACTGAGCAAAAGTGTGAGTGATAGCAGCGCCGCCAAAACTATTTTTTTTCTAAATATATGTTTTTTCATTCTTTATTATCCGCTTCAAGAATATATTTGAGCGCTCTCATAACGCCCAGCCGTCCGCTTTCAAAGGTCAGCGCGCCCTGCATAAACACTGTGTAGGGCGGACGCAGCGGTCCGTCGGCGGACAGCTCTATCGATGCGCCCTGCACAAAAGCTCCTGCCGCCATTATTACTTTATCGGCGTATCCTGCCATGTCGCCGGGCTCCGGCAGAGCAAAGCTGTCAATCGGGGCGCCCGCCTGTATGCCTTTGCAGAATGCAATGAGTTTTTGAGGATTACCCAGCGCTATCGTTTGAATGATGTCGTACCTTTCATCAGCAGGACGCGGATTTACATTATAGCCGAGGCTTTCAAAAACGCCGGCACAGTATACCGCGGTTTTGAGCGCCTGCGCCGCAGTGTGCGGCGCCATAAAAAAGCCCTGAAAAAAATCCGCAAGATATCCGCCCGTTGCTGCGCTTTCTCTGCCGATTCCGGGGCAGGTTAAGCGGTATGAGCAGCGCTCCACGCACTCCCGAGTTCCCGCAAGGTATCCGCCGGTTTTGGCAAGCCCGCCGCCCGCATTTTTGATGAGTGAGCCTACCATCAGGTCAACTCCGTAATATACCGGCTCGTGTTTTTCGCAGAATTCTCCGTAACAGTTGTCCGCCATGACGTACACGTCGGGGCGCAGCGCCTTAATAAATTCGGTAATGTCGCCTATCTGCCTGCTTGACAGCGTTTTTCTGTCAAGGTAGCCCTTTGATTTCTGTATGAAAATCAGCTTGATGCTTTTGTTCTCAAGCTCTGCTTTTATGCGTTCCCTGTCAAAATCACCGTTTAAAAACGGAATTTCGCGGTAGCCTATACCATACTCGCGCAGACTGCCCACACCGTCGTTTATGCCTACAACGTCGTACAGCGTGTCGTATGGACTGCCGGTGATTGAAAGCATGCAATCGCCCGTGCGCAGCATTCCGAACAGCGCCACTGTCAGCGCGTGTGTGCCTGAAATTATCTGCGGGCGAACCAGCGCGTCCTCGCATTCAAAGGCGCGTGCATATACTTTGTCCAGCGCGTCGCGCCCAATGTCGGTGTAGCCGTAGCCGGTCGAGCCGTGCAGGTGTGCCTCGCTGATACGTTCATCTGAAAACGCATTCAGCACCTTTTCGGTGCAGTATTGTGATATTTCGTCTATCCTTTTAAAGCTGTCGCCGCACGCCGATATTACGTGTGCGTCAATCTCTTTTATTCTGTCCGTCATTTTGTCCGCCTTTATTTACCACTTTATAATAATAAGTATACTATCATATATATTCAAAGTCAATTACAAAAACTTGAGAAAAATGTTTACAAACCGCCCAAAGTCCGCTATAATAGGTTCAATTTGAAAATTTTGAGGTGACGCTTATGAAGCATAATGTTTTGGCATATGATTTCGGCGCTTCGTCCGGACGCGCCATGCTCGGCACGCTTGAGGACGGCATGATTACCATAAAGGAAATACACCGCTTTTCCAACGACCCCGTGACGGTCGGAGGCGAGTATTACTGGGATGTGCTGAGACTTTGGCATGAAATAAAGAGCGGACTTGTAAAGGCAAAGGAGTATGAGGATTACGAGAGTATCGGCATAGATACGTGGGGCGTCAGCTTCGGCGTTGTCGATAAGGACGGAAGCCTTATTGCAAACCCGCTGCACTACCGAGATACGGCCTTTGAAAAAGCAAAGGCGGAGTTTTTGGAAAAATTTCCGTTTGACAGGCTGTATTCGCTCACCGGCATACAGGAAATAGCGTTTAATACCGTTTTTCAGCTTTATAACATGAAACAAAGCAAGGGATATATACTTGATAACGCGGGAAAAATCCTGCTTATTTCCGATATTTTCAATTACTTTTTGTCGGGCGTTCAGTCTGCCGATTTTTCTATGGCGTCTACGACGGCGCTGATGAATGTTCATACACGGAAGTGGGACAAAGAGGTGTTTGACGCGCTGGGCATTGACCGCTCGCTAATGTGCGACATAAAAATGCCCGGCACCGTTATCGGAAATATTTCCGACAGCGTGTGTGAAGAGCTTATGATAAAGCCTGTAAAGGTCGTGTCCGTTGCGGCGCACGACACGGCAAGCGCCGTTGTCGCCGTACCCTCCAATAAGAAAAACATTGCTTATATAAGTTGCGGCACATGGAGTCTTTTGGGCACCGAGCTTGACGCACCCAATACCTCCGCGGCGGCGAAAAACGCCAACTTTACCAATGAGGGTGGCTATAACGGTTCTGTCCGCTTTCTCAAAAATATTATGGGCCTGTGGCTTATTCAGGAGTCACGCCGCCACTGGAAACGCGCCGGCAGGGAATACAGCTTTGCCGAGCTTGAAAAGCTTGCGTGCGAATGCCGCCCGTTTGAAAGTATTATCGACGTGGACGATATCCGTTTTTCGCCTCCGGGTGATATTCCCGGCAGGGTTCAGCAGTTTTGCCGAGAGTCGGGGCAGAAGGTGCCCGAAACGGTCGGAGAGATTATGCAGTGCATTTACTGCTCGCTTGCGCTTAAATACCGTGATTCGTTTAAGAATATGGAAGACATCTGCGGCGTGAAATTTGAGACCGTTCACATGGTCGGCGGCGGTATCAAGGATACGCTGCTCTGCCGCCTGACTGCGGGCGCGTGCGGCGTGCCCGTCACTGCGGGACCGGTTGAGGCTACCGTAATCGGCAATATCGCAACGCAGCTTATGGCTCTCGGCCATATAAAATCAATAGAGCAGGCTCGCGATATAATTGCAGCGTCTTTTCCGATTGAACAATACGCGCCGGAAAATGAGAGTGAGTTTGCCGCGGCGTTTGAAAAATACAAAGCTATTTGTACAAAGACAAATAATTAATGATTGAAGATGAATTTTTAATACTGGTTTTTCCTTTTTGAGTATATAATTAAATTAATTTTCAGGAGGTGTATGTTATGGAACAGATAAAGATTGGAACTATAGCGCAGGGCTCAAAGTATAAGCAGCAGCTTTCAGAGTATGTTAAGTACGGTTTTGAAACCTTTCAGCTGAACTGGCATATGGAGCTGGGTGATGCAAACCTTGAAAAAATGGCAAATGACTGCAAGGAAATTTTGGGTGACAGCGGCAAGACAATTACAACGCTTGGGCTGTACTGCAATCCGCTTCAGAATGAAAGTCATTTTGAAAATCTCAAATATGTTATAGACAGTGCTCATCTTTTCGGAGCGACTACCGTCGGTACTTTTGCGGGCGCATTGGAGGGCGAGCCTGTCGAGGCGGCTATTCCGCGCTTTAAGGAGGTCTTTTCCGAGCTTGCAAAGCGTGCTGCGGACAAGGGACTCAAGCTTGTTATCGAGAACTGTCCTATGCATGGGACTTGGAAAAAAGCAACCTGCAATATAGGATTCTGCCCGTCTGCATGGGATTTGATGTTTGACGCGGTGCCCGACAAGAATTTCGGTCTTGAGTGGGAGCCGACTCATCAGATGGTTCAGCTTATCGACCCCATGCCTCAGCTTAAAAAGTATAAGGACAAAATTTTACATATTCACGGCAAGGACGCAACCGTTGACCGCGACGCGATTTCGCGAAACGGTATTTTAGGCGCCGAGGAGTTTGTATATCACCGTATGCCGGGGTTTGGCGATAACAACTGGCGCGATATTTTCTTCTGGCTGTATAAAAACGGCTATGAGGGCGATATATGCATAGAGGGCTTCCATGACCCCGTTTATAGAAAAGAGTGGGAGATGACAGGTCAGCTTCATGCGCTGAACTACCTCAAGTTCTGCCGCGGCGGCGACTTTGTACCCGCGAATCTGTAATATAAAAACAAAAAGCGGGCAGCTTAACCTGTCCGCTTTTTAAAACTAATGCTGATATGAAATTTAATCTTAATAACAATTTAAAAAATATACCCGTGTCCGGAATACGCCGTTTCGGTGCGCTTGCCGCCAAAAAGGAGGACTGCGTCTTTCTGTCGATTGGCGAGCCGGATTTTGATACGCCGCAGAGCATAAAGGACGCAGCGTGCAGTGCGCTTGAGCGCGGGATTACGCACTATCCTCCAAATGTCGGAACTGCGGCGCTGCTTAATGAGATTGCGGCTTTTGAAAGAAAAAACGGCAGAAATTATAAAAGCGACGGTATTATTTTCACCGTGGGCGCCACACAGGCACTGTTTACGGCTCTTTGCGGTATTCTCAACCCGAAAGACGAGGTCATAATTCCCGTTCCGGCTTTCGGTCTTTACGAGCAGATAGTTAATTTCTGCGGTGCAAAGTGCGTGTTTTACGATACAGCGCAGGACGGCTTTCAGATAAATTTTGAAACGCTGAATTCTCTTATAACTGACAGGACAAAGGCGATTATTCTGAATTCGCCCAATAATCCCACCGGTATCGTTTACAGCCGTGCGTCTCTTGACGCCGTTTGCAGAGCCGTTGCGGGAAAACCTGTATTTGTAATAAGCGACGAGGTATACCGCGATCTTACTTATACGGAAAATGTACCGTCCGTTTCCGATTATCCCGAACTTTTCAGTCAGTCGTTTATTGTGCAGAGCTTTTCAAAGCCATACGCCATGACCGGCTGGCGGGCGGGCTATCTGATGGGTGACCCGTCCGTTATAAATGAGATAAAAAAGATACATCAGCTTGCGGTTGTGTCAGGCGTGTCGTTTGTAATGGAGGCGTGTATCACGGCGCTTCGCGAGGATACCGGCGCCATGCGTGAGGAGTACCGAGCGCGGCGCGATTATGTATGCTCCCGCCTTGATGAAATAGGTTTGCCGTATGAAAGACCGCAGGGGGCGTTTTACATATTTCCGTCAATTAAGCGCTTTAACATTCCGTCGGAGGAATTCTGCACACGTCTTATAGACGAGGCGGGACTGTGTCTTGTTCCGGGAAGCTGCTTTGGCAGAGATGGATATGTACGTATTTCCTACTGTTATTCAAGACACGACCTTGAAGCGGGTCTTGACAGACTGGCAAAGTTTATAAGTTCTCTGTAATTGCTTTGTAGGCATTTTTGCCTATGTCCAATATGCTCTCGTCAAAGTCAAATTCGGGCGAGTGCAGAGAAATATTTGTTCCGGTGCCGAGGAAGATATAAACTCCCGGCACCTTTTTTTGATACCAGGAAAAATCGTCTGTTATCATGCGCGGTTCTGTAAGCTCCCGTATCGGAAGAATTTGCTTTAGCTTTTGCACAAGTCCGCTGTCGTTTATCAGCGGCGGATAGCCCTCATTAAGCGTTATGGCAGTCTTTGTCTTATACAGGCTGTCAATATCGTCAGCGGTGTTTTGGGCAAGCTCTTTCAGCCTGACAAAGTCATTTTCGTCAAAGCAGCGCAGACTTCCCAGCAGAGTCGAGTGTGAGCTCACTGCATTGCGCACGCTGCCGCTTGTCAGTTTCCCGAAACGCAGCAGCTTGTATTTAATGTCTGACATTGCCTGCAGACCGCCGTAAACCCGTGTTATAAATTCCGCCGCGGCAAGCAGCGCGTCAGCGCCCTGCTCATACTTTGCAATGTGACTGCTCACGCCCTCGATATCTACTGTTATTTCGCAGCTTTTTGCCATCATGGCGCCGCTTTTTGTGTAAAGCTGACCTTTTGGCAGGTCCGGAATGAGATGCATTCCGAAAACACGCGTCACGTTGTATTTTTCAAAAACCTTGCTGTCCAGTATCGGCTTTGCGCCGCCCGTTGTCTCCTCTGCAGGCTGGAATACAAGCAAAATATTGCTTTTGGGTTTAATGACTCCGTCGTTTAAATCTTTGGCAGTGCCCAGCAGCATTGCCATATGTCCGTCATGTCCGCAGGCGTGCATGACTCCGTTTGTTTTGGAACAAAAGCTAAGACCTGTTTTTTCATGTACCGGCAGCGCGTCCATGTCGGCGCGCAGCGCTGTTGTGTGTGAAAATCCGAAATCAAAATATGCGCAGACGGCGCTTTCCCAAGGATATGTAAGCTCGCAGCCGCAATCTTTGAGCGCGTTAATTATTATATTCTGTGTCAGGGGCAGTTTTTCCCCGGTTTCCGCAGCCGCATGCAGCGCTCTGCGGTAATCTTTAAGCTCCATCTTTATCTCCTTTTTATGCAATTATATATCTTTTTTATATAATACGCAAGTTAAATTCTTAATTAGGGCATATCTATTTGTCTAAAATGTTCTTTTTTTGAAATTGCTTGACATTGCTTTAATATAATCTTATAATAGAGCATGATTGAGATAGAGGCGCGGATAAGATTAGCCGTGCGGCAGTCGGCAGACGGTGACCGCGCGGTAAGGCAAGTCCGCCGAATCGTGCGAACCGGCGGGTTTACACGGTGGCGCTGTGGGGAATACCCTCAGCTCTCTTTGCGGACCTGTTTCGCATTGGCGCTATCCTGCTGAGTGTATATTATATCAGTAAGGCGTGCGTCTTACTGATATTTTTTTGTGAGGTTAATCTATGAACGACATTCTGACAGTCGGCGGCGTTGATATGCGTGCGCTGACAAAGGCGTTGGGCACGCCGCTTATTGTTTATGATGAGGGCGCGCTTGAAAAGCGGCTTGCGGAATTCAAGGAGAGCTTTGTGCACCCCTGCTTTGAAACTCAAATAATTTATGCCAGCAAGGCGTTTTCGTGCACAGAAATGCTAAAGCTTGTTAAAAACGCGGGCTGCGGGCTGGATGTTGTCAGCGGCGGCGAGCTTGCTGCCGCAGCGCATGCTGGCTTTCCTATGAAGGAGATTGTCTTTCACGGCAATAATAAAACTCCCGGGGAAATACGCCAAGCGATAACGCTGGGCGTCGGTACTGTTATAGTGGACGGTGAAATGGAGCTAAAAGAGGTCATGCGCGCCGCGCGAGAGCTGAAGACCAAAACTTCCGTTATTGTGAGGGTAAACCCCGGAATTGAAGCAGATACGCACAAGTATATTATCACTGCGAATATAGACAGTAAATTCGGCGTTTCCATTTACGAGCGCGAGACGATACTGAACATGATAAGTAATGCGGTGGAAAGCGAGTACCTTGATTTTCAGGGTATACATATCCATATCGGCAGTCAGATTTTCGGCATTGACCCGTTTATTGCAGGTATCCGCAAAATCATGGAATTTGCAGCCGAGGTAGAAAAAGCAGGTTATCCTGTTAAAACGCTTGACCTTGGCGGCGGCTTTGCGGCAACATATACGGAAAGCGATATGCCTTTGCCGATAAGCCTTGTCTGTAATCATATCTTGCTTGAGTGCAAGAACCAAAAGGACGCGCTTGGCGTGTCGGTTGAGAAGATAATGATTGAGCCGGGGCGCAGTATGGTTGCTCAGGCGGGGCTTACGCTTTACACTGTCGGCTATTCCAAAAAGACCGCAAACAAAAAATATGTGTTTGTGGACGGCGGTATGTCGGACAATATCCGTCCTGCGCTTTACGGTGCGAAATATCGGTGTGACGCCGCAAATAAAATGAATGAACCGCGCACCGAAAAGGTATGCGTCGCCGGGAAATGCTGTGAGAGCGGCGATATCATCATAGAGGAAACAATGCTGCCGCCGCTGAACCCCGGCGACCTTATCGCAGTGTATACAACAGGTGCTTACGGTTACAGCATGGCAAGCAATTATAACAGATTGCCGCTGCCCGCCGTTGCTTTTGCAAAGGACGGCAAGGCGCGGTGCGTTATTAAACGTCAGCCGTACGAGGATATGTGGCGGCTGGACGATAACACTCAGGTAAAATTGTAAAGGAGAATAATAATGGATATCACAAAGCTTAAGGGATCAATTGTGGCGCTTGTCACACCGTTTAACGGGGATGGCAGCATAAATTTTGAAAAGCTGGGCGAGCTGATCGAATTTCATATTGAAAATAAAACCGACGCAGTTTTGATACTCGGCACGACGGGCGAATCGTCTACCATGACACATGAAGAGGACGACGCGGTCTGTGAATATGCGGTAAAGCGCGCCGCAGGCAGAATACCGATAATTGCGGGCAGCGGGTCAAACTGCACTCAGACCATGCTTGAAAAAAGCCTTGCCTATGAAAAGCTGGGCGCGGACGGTCTGCTTATTATCTCACCGTATTATAATAAGGCAAATGACGAGGGTATGTACCGGCATTTTAAAACAGTGGCGGACGCCGTGAATATACCGTGCATACTTTACAATGTTCCCGGCAGAACCGGCTGCTCAATTTCGGAAAATGTTATAGCTCGCCTTAAAGATCACCCAAATATTATGGGCATCAAAGAGGCGTCCGGAAATATGAGCTATACCGCTAAAATTGCAAAATATGTAGGTCCGAACTTTGCGCTGTACTGCGGCAACGACGATATTGCAGTGCCCACCATGGCGCTGGGCGGCAGCGGTGTAATCTCGGTGTCCGCTAACATTATTCCGAAGCAGACGCACGATATGATTATGGATTATCTGAGCGGCAGCACCGCAAAGGCGACCGAGGCACAGATTAAATATCTTGATTTTATAAACGCACTGTTTTGCGAGGTAAATCCCGTCCCCGTCAAGGAGGCGATGAATATGCTGGGCATGAATGTCGGCGGCTTTCGTCTTCCTCTTTGCGAGATGGAGGAGTCAAACCGTAGTAAGCTGAAAAAGACAATGGAGAATGTAGGAATTTTATAAAGGAGTTATAAAAATGACAGCGGAACAGATTATAAATTACATTGCTACCAGTGAGAAAAAAACGCCTGTAAAGCTGACTGTAAAGGAAAACGCGCCCATTGATTACAAATCGGCTAAGGTTTTCGGCGCAGGTGATAAAATCGTTTACGGTGACTGGCGTGAGCTTCGTGAAATAATAGAAGACAATGCGGATAAAATTGATGATATCGTTATTGAAAACAGCTGCCGCAATTCTGCTATACCGATGCTTGATATAAAGGACATAAACGCGCGTATAGAACCCGGCGCCGTTATCCGCGAGCAGGTGTCGATAGGTGATAATGCCGTTATAATGATGGGTGCAATTATTAATATCGGCGCCGTTATCGGCAGCGGAACCATGATTGACATGGGGGCAGTCTTAGGCGGCAGAGCTACGGTTGGAAGCAACTGTCATGTCGGTGCTGGCGCCGTGCTTGCGGGAGTTATAGAACCTGCAAGTGCAAAGCCTGTTATTTTAGAGGACAATGTGCTGGTCGGCGCAAACGCCGTTGTTATCGAGGGCGTGCATGTCGGCAAAAACGCTGTAATCGCTGCGGGCTGCGTCGTAATAGAGGATGTTCCCGACGGCGCTGTCGTTGCGGGTGTTCCCGGAAAAATTATAAAGATGAAGGACGATAAGACGACGCAGAAAACCGCGCTTGTGGATGCACTTCGCTCACTTTGATATCGTTTAAACGGAGAACTGAAAATGAAATATATTACAGACAGGTATGCGGTGTATCCGTCAGTTGTACGTGCAAATAAACGTACTCGCCTCACCGTCACGGCTACGGAGAATATTTTTATGTTTTTTGAGGGACGTGAGTATACTGTTAAGATAAACCCGTATGATTCCGATGTGCTCGACTATCACAGCCCGTCCCACAAAACTGTTTTTACCGTGGCGGCGTCCGGCGGTGTTTTGTCATTTGAATACGACTTTGGAGACGAAGGCGAATACTGCCTTGAGATTTCAAAAGAGGAAACCTGTATTCAAAAGCTCAAGCTTTTTGCACTTTGCGACGACCTTTTTGAGCGCCGTCCGCTTAAAGGCGATTTTCACGGTCACAGCTACCGTTCGGACGGAAAGCACGACCCGGCGGCGCTTGCCGGATATTACCGTGAAAACGGCTATGACTTTATGACAATGACCGATCATAACCGTTATTTTCCGTCAAACGAGCTGAAAGAGGCGTACAGCGACGTAAAGCTCGGATTTACTGTCATAAACGGCGAAGAGGTACACACACCGGGCAGTATTGTGCATATTGTGCACGCGGGCGGCAGTGAAAGCGTGGACGATATTTATTTTAAAGAACCTGCGCGCTATGAGAATGAATACAAAGAGATAGAAAAGGAACTTCCGGACAGTGTGCCTGCGCAGTACCGCACACGCTTTGCAATGGCAAGGTGGGCGGTGCGTAAAATACATGACGTCGGCGGGCTTGCGATATTTGCCCATCCTTTCTGGCGCCCGAAAGGTGCTTCAAGCTATAATGTTAAAAACGACTTTGCGCGTCTTTTGCTTAAAAGCGGTATGTTTGATGCGTACGAGCTTGTCGGCGGTATGGATGTTGACGGTGTGAATATGTCGGTTGCAATGTGGAACGATCTTCGTGCCGATGGACTTAATATTTCCATCGTGGGCAGCAGTGACGTGCATACTCTTGAGGGCAAAAATTTTGTATATCATTTCACCGTCGTTTTTGCAAAGGATAATTCGCCTGAGTCTATTATTCAGGCGGTGCGCGACGGTTACAGCGTCGCAGTTGAAATGTCGGGCGGTGAGGACGACAGGGAATACCGCTGCTACGGCAGTATGCGCCTTGTGATTTACACCCAGTTTCTGCTTGGAGGTTATTTTAAGAGAACGGCTCAGATAACAGCCGGCGAGGGTGTTGCGATGCGGCGCTATCTGATAGGCGAGGAGGACGGCGAACTGCTTAGCGCGATGCACGATAGGGCAGGGGTATTTTACAGACGCTTTTTCGGCATTGAAAGACCAGTACTTCCCGATGAAAAAAGACTGAGCTATGAAAACAAGTGGCGCGGTGTTCAATTAAGTTCTCCCGAAACGCGCGGCAGCTCTCTGTTTTCATACGGAAAAAACCAGAGAAATATATGAATAAAGGCATCGGCTGAAAACCGATGCCTTTTATTATCTGAACTGATATGAGTACAGATTTTTGTATATTCCGTCTTCTTTTTTCATGAGCATTTCGTGCGTACCTTTTTCGGCAATTCCGTCGCGGTTTATAACTACTATCTCATCGGCGTTTTTGACGGTGGACAGGCGATGCGCCACGACGATTACCGTTCTGCCCTGTGCCAATTTGTCAAGAGATTGCTGAATCATCATTTCCGTTGCATTATCCAGTGCGCTTGTCGCTTCATCCAAAATCAGCACGCTCGGATTTTTCAGAAATATGCGCGCAATGGAAATTCTTTGCTTCTGCCCGCCCGACAGCTTGACTCCGCGCTCGCCCACGCCGGTGTTGTATCCGTCTTTCAGTGACATTATGTAATCATGGATATTTGCTTTTTTTGCTGCTTCGATGATTTCCTCATCATTTGCATCAAGCTTTCCGTATGCTATGTTTTCGCGTATCGTTCCGTTGAACAGAAATACGTCCTGAGATACAATCCCGATATTTTGCCGCAGACTGTAGCGGGTGATGTCGCGTATGTCCCGTCCGTCCAGCGTTATCCTGCCGGAGTTTATCTCATAAAAACGCGGAATCAGATGGCACAGCGTTGTCTTTCCGCCGCCGGACGGACCGACAAGCGCCACAGTCTTTCCCGCCTTTACCGACAGGCAAAGGTTGCTTATAATCTCGTTTTCATTTTCGCCCTCATATGAAAAGCCGACGTTTTCAAATTCTATGTTTCCCTCGGAACTTTCAATATTTACGGCGTTTGGACGGTCTTTTTCCTCCGGATAGTCCATAATTTCGATAAATCTCTTAAATCCGGTCATGCCCTCCTGCATCTGCTCAAACAGCGATATAAATCGGTTTATTGGATTGAGCACCATGCTAATGTATAAAAGATATGCGGCAAACTCACCTATGTCAATTTTGCCGAAATAAAAGAAAAATCCGCCCGAGACGAGTACGATAAGATATAGAAAATCGCTGAAAAATGTCATGCTGGAATGGAATTTACCCAGTTCAAAAAGCGCTTTCGAGCGTATTTTTACAAAAAGTCCGTTTTCCTTTTCAAATTTTTTTGTCTCATGCGGCTCCGATGTGTACGCCTTTGTAACGCGTATTCCCGATATTGCCGTTTCAATATTTGCGTTTATTTCCGCCAGCTGCTCGCGGCTGCGCCGGAAAGCATTGAGCATACCGGTTCGCATAAGCACCGCAAACAGTATTATAATAGGAATTGCGGCAAACACAATGAGCGTCAGCTCGACATTTATAGACGTGAGCATCACAAACGAGCCAATCAGCATTAAAACTGATAAAAACAGATTTTCGGGACCGTGATGGGCAAGCTCCGATACATCGTTTAAGTCATTTATAAGCCTTGACATGACTGAGCCCGTCTTGTTTTTGTCAAAGAACGAAAACGGCATCTTTTCGAGATGAATAAACAGGTCCCGTCGCATGTCCGCTTGCATGCGCACCCCGACGATATGACCGTAATAATTGATGATGAAATTTAAAAGCCACTTTAAAAGATATATCCCCAAAAGTACCGCCGACCATATCATGAGCATGCGTATATTTTGATTGGGGACGTAGTCATTTATAATGCTTTTTGCGATAAGCGGGTAAAAAAGGTCGCAAGCCGCCACCATTACCGCGCAGAACATGTCAAAGGAAAAAAGTGCGATGTGCGGCTTGTAATATGAAATAAATCTTTTTAACATCCGTAAAGCCCTCCCCCGAAAAATCACATTACATATAATACTATGCAGATAAGATGGCACAGACTTCCAAGCACGCAGAAGATGTGAAAGACTGAGTGATAATATTTATGCTTTGCACCGATTGCGTAGAGCACGGCGCCGAGCGTATACGCTACTCCGCCCGCCAGCAGCCAAAGCGCACCGCCCGTGGTGAGCGCCTTTACGGTGGGTGAGATAACGGAGAGTATGCACCAGCCCATAACAAGATAGCATATCATCGAGAATATATGATATTTTTTGAGGTCAACTGCATTAAGCACGATGCCCAGTGCCGCCGCCGCCCAAATCACCCCGAATATGATCCAGCCAGCGGCTTTGTTAAAGCTGCGGATTGTGCACAGCGTAAACGGTGTGTATGTGCCTGCGATAAGCACGAAAATTGTACAGTGATCAATTACCTGAAACACCTTTTTGGCGGTGAGCCTTGGACTCAGCCCGTGGTAAATGCTGGACATGCAGTAAAGAATCAGCATTGTTGCGCCGAAGATTGCGCCGCTTACCACGCCGTAAACGTTGCCGTGCAGCGCAGCCGTCACAACGCAGACGGGTATTGCGGCAATGCCGACGGCTCCGCCTACAATGTGCGATACCATATTAAAAATTTCCTCGCCCTTGGAGTAGCTCGGCAGCATTCTTTCAGACAGTCTTGTTCTTTTCGTAAAATCACTCCCATTTCAAAAAATACTATACTATTATAACACATTATTAATTAATGACAAGATGATATTGATTTTTTCACGCTTATTCGTTATAATTAAATCTACAAAAAATTCGGGAGTCGTATTTTGTCGGGATTTATTTTTAACAGTAATCAAATACCCATGATGCAGGTGCCCCGCGCCGTTGCGGACAGATTTTTGCCGCAGGCGACAGGCGCGCAGATAAAGGTGCTTTTATGCCTTATTCGTTTTGAGGATATGGCGCTCGGTATCGAGGATATTGCAAAGCAGTGCAATGTCGATGCCTCTGATGTTCGCGGCGCTGTGGACTTTTGGGTGAAAAGCGGTCTGCTCATCCGCCGCGGCGCTTCGCTCATTTTAGCAAAGACGTCAAGCGAGCAGCCGCAGACTCTTCCGCGTTACAATCCCGAAAGTATTTTGGAGCAAAAGACAAACGACCAAAGCTTTGCCTATCTTTTGGATGAGGTTCAGCGAATGCTCGGCAAAAGCGTCAACCATAACGACGCTTCGGTTGTGTTTGCAATGTACGACCATCTCGGCTTTTCCGCCGACCTTATTTTACAGATAATAAACTATTGCGTTAAAGGCGGCAAAACGAATTTCAGATATATTGAAAAGGTTGCGCTTGATTGGTATGACCGCGGTATCGACAGCTTTGACAAGGCGGAGTCGCTGATAAAGTCTCTTGAAAAGCGCGCGCGTATTGAAAGCGCCGTATCCACCTATTTCGGTATCGACAACCGTGCCCTGTCCAAAAAGGAAAAGGAATATATCGAAAACTGGACGGGTACCTTCGGTATGTCGCTCGAAATGATAAAGGAAAGCTATGAACGGTGTATAGACAGCAAGGGCAAGCTGTCCTTTGCCTATATAAACGGAATACTCGGCGACTGGTTCAAAAAGGGATATAAAACTCCGGCGGACATTGAAAACGCAGATAAGGCAAAAAAGGATGCAGGCTCCGTCGGCGGCATGAAAAGTTACAGCAGCATGGAAATTGAGGAAGAAATTTTAAAACGACTGGCAGGTGATTAGGGTTTGGCAAATCCGATATATGCGGCGATACGTCAGGAGCTTGAGCAGAAGCGGCGTAAAGCACAGCGTGCGGCAAAGCAAAGAAAAATCGAAATCTATGAAAAAATTCCCGCGCTTTCGGAACTTGACCGTGAAATGAACCTTAAAGCCGCCGAATATTCAATGCGAATAATAAACGGTGAAGACGTCGATAATGAAATGAAAAGGGTGCTGGGTGAGATTTCAGACAGGAAAAAAGCCTGTCTTTGTGAGCACGGACTTACCGGGGCTGATTTTGAACCGCAGTATTCCTGTCCGGTTTGTCACGATACAGGGGTTGTGGACAGCGATTATTGTTCCTGCTTTAAGGCTCGGGTTATCGAGGAAAATTTTAATTCGTCGAATATAGGCAAAACGCTGAATAATCAGTCCTTTGACAGCTTTGACCTCATGTTTTATCCAGATGAAAAAACGGATAAATATCCATGTACTCCGCGCGAAAATATGAGGCGCAACCTTGCTGTTTGCAAAACCTTTGCCGATAAATTCGATTCCGTAAAAAAAAGTCTGCTGCTTATAGGCGGCACGGGGCTTGGGAAAACCTTTCTCTCCACATGCGTGGCAAAACGTCTTCTGATGTCCGGCAAAAGCGTTATTTATATAAGCGCGGTGGACTTTTTTAAGCGTATCGAAAAGTCGCGTTTTGATTCGACCGACTCGGATATACGTATGTTTGAAAACTGCGACCTGCTGATTATTGACGACCTCGGAACAGAGGCACCCTCTGTTTACACCACGGCTGTTTTTTCGGATATTCTTGACAAGCGCTGGCGCTGCGGTAAAAAGCTGATGATAAGCTCAAATAACAGACTGTCCGATTTTGAACGGCTGTACGGCGAGCGGGTGTTTTCACGTATAGCCGGCGGTTTTGAGTGTCTGCTTTTTTACGGCAGGGACATTCGCGTACAGAAATTTATGAACGGAGATAGCTGATTATGAAAAAAATATTCTCTTTTGCTTTGGCTGCGGTTATGTTGCTGTCGCTTGGCGCCTGTTCCGAGGGCACCGTTCCTGCGGGCGGTGAGGAAACGGTGGACGCCGCCGCCGACACAGACGAACTTTCCGAACGCGTCGGCTTTGAAATGTCGGTGCCTGCCACCGCTAAAAATGTTGAATGCGCCGTTGTGAACACGACGACCGGACAAATAACTTTTTCATTTAATACGGTTATATATGTTCTGCGCGGCTCAAAGCTTGTCGGAGGAGAGCTGCTTCATAAAAAGCGGGTCGACAATTCTACGCATACTCAGGTCAGTATCGGTCAGCGGGCGACTGTTGACTTGTATACAGACCGGGACGGCGGACGGATAGCTCAGTGGTATATAAACGGCACGAACTATACGCTCACAAGTCAGAAAGATGTCAGCAACGATGCGCTGACAGAGCTTTGCGACCTGCTTATTCCGCCGACGGACAATGAATCGGAAAGTGAAAACTGAAAATAAATGCCGCCACCGGGTGGTGAATTGCAAAAGCATTCGTTTATACATCGTTAGGTCTTTGAAGATGTATAAAGCGGGTGCTTTTTTTATGAAAATATTCATGAGTAAAAATTACTGAAAAGGAGATAAATAAGATGAAAGTAAAAAGATTGTTTAAAAGCATTGCCGGATCGTTTAAAAGTCTAACAAAATTTGAGCTTGTACTGTGGCTTTTGTCATGCGCCGGCGTATTTCTTTCGTCGTTTGCGGGTGATTTTGGCGTCCTGTCCCTTGCCGCACCGCTAATCGGCGTTACGGCGCTTATTTTCATTGCCAAGGGCGATGTTTTAGGTCAAATTCTGACGCTTATATTCAGCATTCTGTACGCCGTTGTTTCCTTTCGGCTGCGCTATTACGGAGAAATGATAACTTATGTCGGAATGACGGCGCCGATGGCGGCGGTTGCCGCTGTGGCATGGCTGAAAAATCCGTACGAGCGCGGCAAAAATGAGGTCAGAATAGCGCGGCTTTGCAAGCTTCAGAAGATAATGGCCCCGATTCTTGCGGCGCTTGTGACGTTGGTTTTTTATTTTATTTTGAAGGCTCTTGGCAACGCGAGCCTTGCCGTAAGCACCATTTCCGTCACGACCAGCTTTTTGGCGTCCTATCTTACATACTGCCGTTCCTGCTACTATGCGCTGGCATATGCGGCAAACGATATAGTGCTTGTTGTTTTATGGTCGTTGGCGTCCGTTGCCGACCCTTCATACCTGTCTATGGTTATTTGTTTTTTAATGTTTTTTGTAAATGATGTTTACGGCTTTGTAAACTGGCGTCGGCTGTATAAACGCCAAAACGCCGAATAAAATAATCATTATTTGAAAATTTGCGCATAATAATTACTGTAAGTTTGTCCGCGGGAGGTTAAAATGATGCGCAAATACAGATATCTGATGTTTATTCTGTTTGTTTTGATGATTGCAGTGCCGTATATTACCGTGTTTTTTTTCGGCGGCGGAAAAAAAACGGTGCCGCATACCGACGACCCGGTAAAAAACGAAATTTTCGATATGGAAATTTCGTTGTATCGAACCAAAACGAAAAAGGTTGAAACAATGAGCTGTTACGATTACATATGCGCAGTTGTCGCGGGAGAGATGCAGGCAAATTACAACGAGGAGGCGCTCAAGGCGCAGACTGTCGCGGCATTTACGTATATGATAAACAAAATGAATTACGTAAAGCAAAACCCCGACAGCGACATAGGTCATAACGGCGCATATGTCTGTGACGATTACGCACATTGCAAGGCGTATCTTGAAAAGCAGGACGCGCTTAAAAAGTGGGGCTCTGAGTGGTATGAAAAGTATTATCCGAATATAGAAAATGCAGTAAAAGAATCGCTCGGTAAGATAATTACCTATGACGGATTGCCGATTAATGCGGTATTCCACGCTATTTCAAACGGCAAAACCTGCTCGGCATACGAGGTGTGGGGAACGGACGTTCCTTACCTTCAGTCCGTTGAGTGTGAGGCTGACAAAACAGCAAACGATTATGAGAGCAAAGTGAGTTTTACACATGAACAGTTTGCAGATATTCTGTATAAAGAGCTCGGAGTGGTTTTGCCCAACGACTATAAGACCTGGCTCGGTGAAATAAAAACATGTGATTCCGGCATGGTAGGTGAAATTGTAATCGCCGATACCGCGTACGCCGGCACGCATATACGAAAAATGTTTTCGCTGCGAAGCTCATCTTTTGATATGAAGGTGACCGATGACGGCGTGGATTTTACCGTTCGCGGATACGGACATGGCGTCGGAATGAGTCAGTACGGTGCCAATGAAATGGCGAAAAAAGGCAGTACATATGAAGAAATATTAAAGCATTTTTATAAAGATGTAAAAATTGAGGATTATAAAATTTAATTTATTGTATAAATACCTTGCAGTTGTCAAAAATATTGATAACGGAGGTATAGCAATGGAAAGAAAAAATATTTTTGACAGAGATAAGTCTTCCGGCAAAAAGCTGACCTATTATATAGTGCTGGGCATATGCGTGCTTGTCATAGGCGCCGCAAGCTTTTTGTCATATAAGTCGATACAGAATGCACTGAATGATAAGAAAACTCCCGATACGCCGCCGGTCACCGATAAGGTGGACAGTGACGTTGACAATGTAAAGGAGACGGAGTCGAAAAAGGACGATGTGACCGAGGAAAAGACGCAGCAGCCCGAGGAGGAAACACAGCCGCCGGTCGAGGAAAAGCAGCCGGTTGTTGAGACCAAGGCGTATGTCAGACCGGTGAGCGGCGAGATAATGGTGGGATTTTCGCTTGAGACTCCGGTGTATTCCGCAACACTCAAGGATTGGCGTATTCACGACGGTATTGATATAGCGGCAGACCTTGGCACAAATGTTGTTGCCGTTAATGACGGCGTTGTCGAAGCCATAGAGTCGGATGACCTTTTCGGCGTAGTTGTCACTATTAAACATACCGACGGTAAAAAAAGCACTTATGCAAATCTTGAGGACAGCGTTGAGCTGGAGCAGGGGCAGATAATAAACCGCGGCGATATAGTCGGCAAGGTAGGAAACACCGCTGTTTACGAGATATCCGACGGTCCTCACCTGCATTTTGAAATGTCGGAAAACGGAGAAAAAATCGATCCGACTGCAGTAATAGAATAATTAAAATATAAAAAGCGGGTAAATTTCCCGCTTTTTTGTTTTTTATATTTTATTTAACAAACAGTATACCGCACATCGGCACGTTTACGGCGCTTATGCCCTCACTGCCGAAAACTCCGCTTTGCAGCTTTTTACCGGTGCAGCTCACAATCTCGTACTCTCTGCCGGCGCAGTCTTTTACATAAACCGTGCCGCTGCGCGAGGCATTTACGACAGCTGCATATTTTCCGACATTTTCCACCATCGTTTCGTTATAGAGAGTAATAACCGCACGCATGTCAAGGTCTGCGCGCACAATTCCGTAGCAGCTTTCTGGGTTTGTCGCTGTCAGCCTGCCGTCAAGCAGTATTTTTCGGTGCTCACGCCAGAAGCTCAGGTAATATCTGAGCATTTTGAAATGTTCGTCGCTCAGCCTGTCTATCAGCATGGATATCTGCGGTACGCTGTATAAAATATTTGCAAACTGAAGTGCCGCGCTCTCGACCGTGTCGCCGTAATTCCACATCAGCATGTCTGAGTGAACGGGAGTATTTCCGGATGTCAGACGCATATCCACAACGGCGCAGCGGTTGCGTATGGCGTCGTTGGGGCAGTCCCCGACTCTCAGCATGTTGCCGTATTTGCGTATTGTCGGTCCGATATAGCTCTGTCTGAACTCAATTAGTATTTCGGGGTTGATTTCACGAAGCGCGGCTGTAACCTCGTTCATGAGCGCATCGATTGCGTCCTCCAGCGATGTGTAATCGCGTCTCGGGTCATATTCAAGCGATTTGCCATTGAGCTTAAATGCGTCGATAAAGTCGAGCTTTAAGCCGTCCAGACCCCAGCTTTGCACTGCGTTTACGTATGTTTCAGTCAGGAATCCACGCACCTCTTTAAAGCGTGGGTCGGCGCAGAACCATTCTTTGCCGGAACTGTCCAAAAGCATGTCATGAAATTTTTGATATGCTTTTGAATGAACGCCTATATACGGTACGGAATACCACAGCATAACCTTCATGCCCTCGGCGTGAACCCTGTCAACAAATTCTCTCATATCGGGGAATTTTGTCGGCGTGACCTCCCAGTCGCCGCAGTAGGCGTAGCCGCGGTTGTTGTCGTCCGTCTGCCATCCGTCGTCAATTATCACTGTGTCCATGCCGAGCGGCTTGGACAGTTTGCACTGCCTGATAATCTCATCGGGGTCAAGCTGCTGGTGGAAGCTGTACCATAGTGAGTTCATGGGCAGCCTTGCATGTTCGGGAACATAGGCGGGGGAGTAACCGCAATCCTCTTCCCACCAGCGCGTTACATCGTATATGCTGTCATAGTACGGAATATCGCGGGTGTCAAGCCTAAGTGTCGCACTGTATTCCTTTATTGCCGCAGTAGGTACCGTGAAGAATTCCACATCGCAGTCAAAAGCGGCGGTTTCCTCTCGTATTCCGGTGGCTATGGATACAGGTGTTTTTGTGTCCGACAGGGCGATACACAGCCTGTTTTGTCCGCTCATTGAAATGAGCGATTGCACGGGCATCCAGGACGCAAGGCGCGATTCTGTTTTTCGTTTTCTCCAGTTGGGCGCCAAAAATCTGTCCGCTTTCAGTGACGGACTCCATGTGCTGTAACAGTCTGTGTCCGGAAAGCTCCAGCGGATTTTAAACTTTTCGGGTATGCTCTCACCGTCAAGCGTCATTTTTATGTCTACATATACAATGCCGTTTTTTTCGCACGTATTAAGCGATACATGAGCATTATCGTTTAGTCCGAGTACAGAAAATTCCATATTGTGCCTCCTTAAAATTTTATTTATGCTATCATATCGGCGCTGTTTAGTCAATAATATAATTGACTTTTGCCGTCCGGTAATATATTATAAACTAAATGATTTCCGGGAAGTGAAAAAATGTCTTTGATATATGCCGTAAAGCGTGTGCTGCGCATGGATATTTCGCGCGTCGGGCGCGATATCGCGCGTGTTGCAAAAAAATCTGGTAAGCCACGCATTTTTGTGTTTTTCGATATGCTGTGGTGCGGCGTGCGCTACGGCGCGGGACCGCTTGACTATGATTTGTTTGAATTTTACAGCCTGACGTCCGCCCAGCGCAAAACCTATGTCACGCGCGGCACAAACAACGCGCTTGTGCGAAAGTACAACGACAAAAGCCTGTGGCATGTGTTTGACAACAAAAACGAATTCAACGAGGTTTTCAGTGACTATATCAGCCGCGACTGGCTTTTAACCGACGGCATGACGCAGGCGGATTTTGAAAAATTCATTGCCGGCAAACGCGGTTTTATCTATAAACCCGTGGACGGCACCTGCGGCAGGGGAATTGAAAAAATAGATGCCGACGGTAAAGGGATACGGGAGCTTTTTGAGTATATCCGCTCCAAGCCGCGCGGCATTATCGAGGAGCTTGTAACGCAGCACAGCGCGCTGTCTGCGGTTTATCCGCTTGCAATTAATACAATCCGCGTTGTGACAATTTTGAAGGACGGCACAGTCACGCCCGTGTTTGCGTTTTGGCGTATCGGCAACAACGGCAAGTTTGTGGATAACCTCAACAGCGGCGGCATGGCAGCGCTGCTTGATTTGGATAGCGGCATGGTAACGCTGCCCGCAGCGGACAAAAACGGCGATACGTATGAGTGTCATCCGTATACTGGCAAAAAAATCGTCGGCTTTAAAATCCCCATGTGGGATAAAATCCTCTCTACGGTTTGCAGCGCGGCAAAGGTGATGCCTCGGGTCGGATATGTCGGATGGGACGTCGCGCTGTCGCAGGACAGTATTCAACTGATAGAGGGCAACTGCTTTCCCGGTCATGATATTTTACAGCTGCCTGCGTACACACCGGACAAAATCGGGCTGATGCCGCGCGTTGAAAAATTTCTTTAACAGCTTTTGCGCGTTAAAAAAGAATAATATACAGGTTTTTAAGCGAAACCTGTATATTTTTATATGTTTTTATTGATTTTCTATTGACACATTGCCGCCGAAATGGTAGACTAAAGCAAGTAAAATCTGTTTGGGAATAAGCAGTTATGACAGCTGTTTGACAGTGAATAACGTTTGCGGTCTCGGCTTTTGTGCCTGGCACCGCATTTTTTTAAATCAATATCCGGCGCCGCCGGTTAAAAAGGAGAAATAAATTATGAAAATCAAGAGAATTTTAGCAGGTGTCTGCGCTTTTGCTCTGCTTGCGTCCTCCGTCCTGTCGCTCGGCTCGTGCAGTACGGGGAAAAAAGACAAGTATGTTGTCGGCATCAGTCAGCTTGTCACTCATCCCGCGCTGGATGCGGCGACGGAGGGTTTTAAGAAAGCTCTTATTGAGAAGCTGGGTGAGGATAAGGTGGAGTTTGTTTATCAAAACGCCGCCAACCAGCCTGATGTATGTGCAACTATTGCAAACGGCTTTGTTTCAAGCAAGGTTGATTTGATTATGGCAAACGGCACCGCTGCGCTTCAGGCTGCTGCCAATGCCACGCTTGATATTCCGATACTGGGCACATCAATTACCGAATACGGCGTGGCGCTCGAAATTGATAATTTTACGGGCACTGTCGGCGGTAATATTTCCGGCACTTCAGACTTGGCTCCCCTTGATGAGCAGGCTCAGATGATAATTGACCTTGTTCCCGAGGCTAAAACCGTCGGGCTTCTCTACTGCTCTGCGGAGCCTAATTCCGCATATCAGGTTGCCGAGGTAAGAAAATATCTTGAGGGAAAAGGTCTTACCTGTAAAGATTATAAGTTTTCCGATTCAAACGACGTAACTCTTATTGCAACTCAGGCTGCAAACGAGTGCGACGCTATTTATATCCCGACTGATAATACTGCGGCGTCATCCGCCGAAATTATCAACGGCGCGGTTTTGCCTACAAAAACTCCGATTATTGCCGGAGAAGCCGGTATCTGCGAGGGCTGCGGAATAGCAACGCTTTCAATAAGCTATGAAGCTTTAGGATATGTAACAGGCGAAATGGCTGCAAAGGTTCTCACGGGCGAGGAAAAAATATCCGAAATGCCCATTGCTTATGACACAAATCCCGTTAAAAAATATAATAAGACAATCTGTGATGAGTTAGGCATTGCCGCTCCCGAAGGATACGAGGCTCTGGGAGAGTAAAATGAACATTTTCTCGGATATCGTAAACTCTCTGCCCGGCGCTGTCGCCCAGGGACTTATCTGGGGCATTATGGCTGTCGGCGTCTTTATAACCTATAAAATTCTCGACATTGCCGACCTTACTGTGGACGGCTCTATCTGCACTGGTATGGCGGTGTGCGCCGTGCTTATGACAAACGGCGTCAATGTCTGGGTGGCAATGCTTTGTTCTTTGATTGCCGGTATGCTGACAGGGCTTGTCACAGGAATTTTTCATACATTTATGGGTATTCCCGCTATTCTTGCCGGTATTTTGACGCAGCTTATACTGTGGTCGGTAAATCTTAAAATTTTGGGCGGCGCAAACCTTGCCCTGCCTGCACGCACCTACGATGTTCTTGTAACGCTGCTGCGCAGGGAAAGCTCGATATTTATTCTTATTGCTTTTGTGGTTGTTCTTGTGGGTCTGCTCTATTGGTTTTTCGGTACGGAGTTCGGTTCTGCCGTGCGCGCCACGGGAAGTAATATCAAGATGAGCCGCGCTCAGGGTATCAATACCGATTTCAACAAGATTTTCGGTCTTGTGTTGTCCAACGGTATAGTTGCTCTGTCCGGGTCTCTGCTTGCTCAGTATTCGGGCAGCGCCGATATCAACAGCGGTCGCGGCGCAATCGTCATCGGTCTTGCGGCGGTTATTATCGGCGAGGCTATAATTTCAAAAATATCAAAGAACTTTTTCATACATCTAATCGGCGTTGTGCTGGGCGGCGTGGTTTATTACATAGTGTATCAGGTTGTCATCTGCCTCAAGATAGACACTGACTTTCTGAAAATGCTGTCCGCGCTCGTGGTTGCGATTTTCCTTGCTGTTCCTTACTGGAAAAAGAAATATTTTTCCAAGCCGAAGCAGCTGAAAAAGGGGGATGTGTCGAATGCTTGAAATTAAAAATATAACAAAAATATTCAATGCCGGCACGGTTAATGAGAAGGTTGCACTGGACGATGTGAGCCTTATCCTGAACGACGGGGATTTTGTTACGGTTATCGGAGGTAACGGCGCCGGTAAATCCACCATGCTCAATGCCGTTGCAGGCACGTACTTTGTTGACGGGGGCAGCATTACGGTAGACGGCGCCGATATCACGCGCCTGCCCGAGCATAAGCGCGCCAAGTTTATTGGTCGTGTTTTTCAAGACCCGATGATGGGTACCGCCGCTGATATGTGGATTGAAGAAAACATGGCGCTTGCCAATCGCCGCGGAATGCGCCGCAGCCTGCGCTGGTCGATAACTAAAAAGGAGCGGGAAAAATACCGTGAAATGCTGTCTGAACTGGAGCTGGGGCTGGAAAACAGGCTTTCCACCAAGGTGGGACTGCTTTCCGGAGGTCAGCGCCAGGCACTGACGCTGCTTATGGCTGTAATGAAGCAGCCACAAGTGCTTTTGCTGGATGAGCATACGGCGGCGCTTGACCCCAAAACAGCTGCTACCGTTTTGCAGCTTTCCGATAAATTTATCGGTGAGTATAAACTTACATCTCTTATGGTTACTCATAATATGAAAGACGCGATTGCCCACGGCAATCGTCTGATTATGATGAATGCCGGTAAAATAGTGCTTGATATCGGCGGCGAGGAAAAGAAAAGGCTGACGGTAGAAAAACTTTTGGAACTGTTTTCAAAATCAAGCGGCACCGAATTTGCAAATGACAGAGCGCTGCTTGGCTGATTAAATTAAATGTTTTGTAACCGAAGGATATTTTCCTTCGGTTACTTTTTTGTAATTGAAATTGATATTTATATATTGTATCATTAATATATGTGTCGGCTGCATATTATATTTTCCGGGACTGTTTTCGGTTTGAAAATTAAAATTGAAAAAAACAGTTGACAAACAGAAAATATTACTGTATCATTGTATTATAACAATAATACAATGGAGGTGAATGTGGTGGCTTGGAAATTTGATGCTGAAACTCCGGTGTATCTTCAGATTGAGAGAAGAATTTGTGCAGACATACTCAGCGGAAAGTATCCCGCGGATACACAGCTGCCGTCGGTGCGCCAGTTTGCGCTTGAGGCCGCGGTAAATCCTAACACGGTGCAAAAGGCTTTGTGTGAGCTGGAGACAAGAGGACTTGTTTATTCCAAGGGAACGGTCGGCAGATTTGTTACAGGTGATAAGCAGGTGCTGGAGCTTGAACACAGCAGCGTAAAGTCACGCATTATCGGCGACTTTCTTAAATCGGCAGTGTCGCTGGGTATTACCAAACAGGAAATTATAGATTATTTGAATAAGGGGGAAATTTGATGTACACACTTGAATGCAACAAACTCTGCAAGCGTTATGACAAGGTGAGAAACGTAATTGACAATCTTGACCTTCAGATTCCCGAGGGTAAAATTGTCGGTTTGCTGGGACCTAACGGATGCGGAAAATCCACGCTGATTAAAATGGCAGCCGGGCTGTTGCAGCCGACGTCGGGCGAGATTTTGATATGCGGTCAGCCTGTTTCCGAGGCTACCAATTCGCTGATATCTTACCTGCCTGAGCGCACATACTTTGATTCCAGTATGCAGGTTAGCCAGCTTATCGGCTTTTTTGAGGAGTTTTATTCGGATTTTGACCGTGCGCGCACACTGCATATGCTGCGTGATTTGGGTATTGACGTTAATATGCGGCTTAAAACTCTTTCCAAGGGTACAAAGGAAAAGGTTCAGCTTGTAATGGTTATGTCAAGAAATGCGCGGCTTTATATGCTTGATGAGCCGATTGGCGGCGTTGACCCTGCCGCGCGCGACTATATTCTCAACACTATCGTTGCAAATTACAATCCAAATGCCACGGTATTGATTACAACTCACCTCATAAATGATGTTGAAAAGCTGCTTGATGAGTTTTTCTTTATTGGCTACGGCGGCGTGATTCTTCGCAGCGGGTCGGCTGATGAGGTGCGCGAGAGCGAGGGCAAATCGCTTGATGAGCTGTTCAGGGAGGAATTCAGATGTTCGGTAAATTATTAAAATATGATTTTACACATTATTTAAAGCTGTGGACAGTGGGGGCTGCAACCGCGCTGATTATGGCGGCTGTCGGCGGCTTCTGCCAGAGTCAGTCTCCGTGGCTGTACCGCACTGACAGGGTGTTTTTGGGTCTTATGTTCACATTGATTACCGTTGTGTCCGTAGTAAGCATTATTGCTTTTTCCTTGTTGTCTACGGTACTGGTTTGTATGCGCTATGCCAAAAACTGTTTTTCCGATGAAGGCTACCTAACATTTACGCTTCCCGCAAAGCGCAGCACGATTTTCAATGCAAAGCTGACCGGCGGCATTATCTATTATATAATGACACTGATAATAACGATTTGCGCCTTTGCAATATTTTTAGGACTGGCATCTCCGCGAACTCTCCGTGATATTGTTGTAGGCTTTAGAAACCTGATTATAGACGGAATAAATTTCATCGGCGGATACTTTTGGGCGTATGCTGCTATTGCGGTGCTCATTTTCGTGCTGTCCTGCCTGTTTACGATTATGATGATGTATTTTTGCATTACCTTTGCCGGTACTCGCGTCAGAAAAAACAAGGTTTTGGCAGGAGTGGGAATTTACTATCTTTTCAGCACGATACTCGGAATTGTTCTTCAGCTTTTCTTTTTTGCGTCCGTGTTTATTATAAACGCACGCCCGCGTATGATTCATGAGGCGATTCATGAGGCGATGCTTGTGCTGCTGGCGGTTGTTGTCGTATGGCTTATCGGCGGTATTGCGGCGTTTTACTATTCGCAGCTTAATATGCTTGATAAAAAGCTTAATCTTGCATAGGGGGGACATCATTTATGAAAAAGAAAATAGCAATTATTCTGCTGCTTGTCATGTCGCTCATGCTGATGACCGGCTGTTCTTATGTGCTTTATGCCGACGATACTTATGTATCCTCCGAGTCCTCGGCGGTGCAGCCGGTCATGCCGTACTACGGCGATGATTATGACGAATATTACGATTCGGATTATTATGTCCCTGACGATTATTACGGATATGATGACAGTGATTTGCAAACTAATTATTACGGTGAAAATGATTGGAGCACGACCTTTGGCTTTGTGCTTATAATCCTGTTGGGTTATATTTTACCTCTTGCAATGATTATTGTCAGTCTTATCGCGTATTCAAAGAGTAATTCCAAGCGCCGTGCAAGCTGGTTTATCATGACCGGCGTGGGTCTTATGACGGCCATTCTTGCGACGCTGTACATGCTTCTTACAATGTAAAAATTTAATAAAAGGCTGCGGGAAGCATATAAGGGTTTTCTGCGGCTTTTTACTTTTACGGGACGATTAGGTGTTCGTTTTGTGTACTTTCACTGTTCTTTGCCGAAGATATATATAGGCAGGTTAAGCGCATAAAATTTAATTTTTGTAACTTTGCTTTACATTTCGACAAAAATTTATTATACTATAAGAAGTATACTGTATCACCTTAAAATCATTGAGTTTTAAAGGAAATGTCCTATGGTAAAAAGATTTATATCGTTTTTTGCGGTTTTAATATTTATAATAAGCTGTTGTCCGCTCAGTATGGCTCAGGGCGATGTAATAGAGCCGGTGCCCGAGGTTACGGCACAGAATGTATATATGGTTAATATGAATACAGGTGCTGTGGTGTATGAAAAGGGTTCGGATGAAAAGATTTATCCTGCGTCTCTTACAAAACTTGTCACGCTGCTTGTTGCTGCCGAGACCATTACCGATTACAGCGAAATAATCACCGTGTCCGACGACTGCTATGACGACCTTGTTATCGGCAGCTCCAGCATAAATCTTAAAGACGGCGAGCAAATGTCGCTGGATGATATCATGTATGCGATAGCGATTTCCAGTGCAAACGAGGCTGCAAATGCGCTGGCGTCCCATCTTTTCGGTTCGGTGCCTGACTTTGTGGCAAAGATGAATGAAAAAGCAGCGCAGCTTGGTGCCGAAAACACGCATTTTGCCAATACTCACGGTCTGCAAAATGAGGAACACTATACCACAGCCCGCGATATGGCGAGTATTGCAAAGGCGGCTTTTGAAAATGAAACAGTGCTTAAATATCTGTCTACCTCTGTTCACGAGATAGCTCCGACCAATAAAACTCCCGAAAAGCGTACTCTCGTTACGACAAATTCATTGATGCGCAAAAACAGCGAGCATTATTATAAATATTGCCGTGCAGGAAAAACCGGAACTACCACGCCCGCCGGTTATAACCTTGTGTCTGTTGCGCAAAAGGGCGACATTGAGTTTTTGCTGGTGGCGATGCACGTGGATAAGCAGACTCACCCAACCAACACTGTATTTTCCGATTCGCGCAGTCTTTACAACTGGGCGTTTGATAACTATAAAAGCGTAAAAATCCTTGAAAATACTGAAATTGTTACCGAGGTGAAGGTTGAGCTTTCCGCCAAGGGAGATCATCTTATCCTCGTACCCGAGGAAAATGTTTATTCGGTCATTCCCGTCGACCTTGATGTTTCGACGATAAATCGAGATGTTAAAACCAATGAGAAGATTTTTGCCCCCGTTACCGAGGGCGATGTGCTTGGCAGCGTCACTCTTTCAAAAGACGGAGTGACCTATGCTACCGTAAATCTTGTAGCGGGCAGCAGTGTGGAACGCTCTACCGTTTTGTACTATCTGCATCTTATCGAGCAGTTCTTTTCAAACCTTTGGGTGCGCATTGTATGTATCATTCTCGGAATTCTTGTTGTAATTTATATAATTATTATGATATCTCAGAACAAGCGTCGCCGACGCAAAAAGCTGCGCCGGCGGATAAGATTTTAATTTGATTTTATGTTGATTTTTTTATCTAAATGATGTATAATGGTAAGGTAACCGATAAGTTTTGGGTTACCTTATTTTTTATGCAGTATAACGGAGTATTTTAATGGAAAAACTGAAAAATAACCTGAATTTTAATTATTCCTCACATAGATTTCCCGATGTGCGGCTGGAAGCGTGCTCATACAGGGAGTATAACCCGTCTCAGACTGACAGCTTTATATCAAACGGCGGCGCTGCGCTGCTTGTTGTGAGTGACGGAAAAGGCGTTGCCACAGAGTCGGAAAGACGGTATACCGTTACAAAGGGCAACGGAATACTTATTACAGGCGGCATGACCGTAGGAATAAAGGCGGACAGTATCGAGCCGGCGGAGCTTATTTATATAAAGATTGGCGGCGATTCAGTAAAGCAGCTTATATCTTTGATTGAAAAGCGCGAGCGGGGAATATTGCTTAATTTCGGCAGTAACGGAAAAATACCCGATTCGGCGCGTGATATGGTAACCGAGTGCGCTAAGACATACAGCTCGGATTACGGTATATTGCTTGCGTTTTATGATTTCATAAACAGCGTATACGAGCATTATACGGAGAAAAAAATACCGACAAAGAATATCTATATGACCCGTGCTGTCGAATATATTAAGCAGAATTACAATCAGAATTTAAGTGTTGAGAGTCTTGCCAATATTTTGGGTATTGAACGAAGCTATCTCTCCCGGCTGTTTAAGACATATAAAAACAAAAGCACTCAGAACTATATAATCGATTACCGTATGCGCCAGGCAAAGCGTATGTTTGAGGAGGAGGACATGAACGTTTCCCAGGTCTGTGCAGCTGTCGGATATACTAACATTTACTGCTTTTCGCGTATCTTCAAAAGCAGGGTGGGTATGCCGCCTAAAGAGTATATGGAGCGCTGCCGAAAACACGGAGCGTAAAAATCCCGCCGCGGTACAAAATGTATAGCGGCGGGAAAATTATATTATCTCTCTTTGTTTTTTGACGGGCATATTTTAAAGTGATTTTTGTATGCTCTTGAAAACGGATGCAATGAGGAATATCCAAGTTGCTCAGCCGTCTCGGTGACACTTTTTCCGCTGTCAAGCATTTCTTTTGCGCGCTCCATTCGCAGTTCTGAAAAGTAACTGCGCAGCGTCTTTTGCATACTTTTTGAAAAAAGCTCAGACAGAAATCTGTAATTGTAATTGAATTCATGCTCAAGCCGTCCTATTGCGTCCGGCTCGTAAATATGCGTCTCAAGATATCGGGTTATCTGGTAGACAAGCGGCGGGTGCTTTGCGTTGAATTCACAACCGATGCGGAAATTTCCCCCGGTCATTATATGCCGCAGCAGAGTTATTGCAAGCTCTGTAAGCCGCGCGTCGGTCATTTCACTGCTCATGGGCGCACATTGCCACGTGTCGTCAATCATTGCGGATAAAATATTTTTTGCGTCACTGCATTCTATTCTGTGGATGCCAAATGCTTTTATCCGATTTATTATTTTTTCCGCCCGCTGACTTTTTGCAGTGAAACCGCAGAAATAAAAACGCAGCGGTTCGCCGTTCTGATTTTCAATATAATGCAGCTCATCCCTGAACGAAATAAAGCAGTCTCCGGGCTGTACATCAATTTTTTTACCGTCGGAATAAAAATATCCTCTGCCGGAAAGTATCAGACTTATTTCGTCGCATCTTTGCCGATGCTCTTTAAATGCAGTTTTTTCATTGCTGTAAAGCTCACCCAGCTGATATATGTAAAAATCATCGCCTATTATGGGGTTATGGAAAAAATTATTGTCGTAATGATATTTACTGTCGTACATTTTTTCACCTTAATGTTATCATTAAATCTATATTAGCACATAAAATGATAAATTTCAATGTTACAAATGATAAAGCAATATGTTTTTATCGGTGCTATGATATGTACAAATAATGCAAAGGAGTTAGATCATGAAAACAACAGTTGCTATCATCGGCTGTGGCCGCATTGCCGAGACGGCTCATCTTCCGGCGCTTTCAAAGCTTTCAGATGTGAAGATTAAATATGTATGCGATATCATAGGGCAGAAGGCTCTGAAGGCAAAGGAAAAATACGGTGCTCTGCACGCTGTAACCGATTATAATGAGGCGCTGCGTGACAGTGAGGTGGATGCTGTATATGTCCTGACACCGAATTTTGCCCATTACAGAATAACAATGGACGCGTTGAATGCGGGCAAGCATGTCTTTTGCGAGAAACCGATAACGGTTAATTACCCGCTTGCTGTCGAGATGGCGCAGCTTGCAAATTCCAAGGGACTTACTCTGAATATTGGCGTCTGCAACCGTTTTCACAAGTCGGTTACTGAGATACGCGAGCTTGCCAAAAGCGGAAAGCTGGGAAATGTATATCATGTTTACTGTAATTTCCGTGCCAAGCGCAGTATTCCGGGGCTTGGCGGCGCATTTACGACAAAGGCGGAGAGCGGCGGCGGCGTGCTTATAGATTGGGGCATACATTTCTTTGACCTCATTCTGTTTATTCTTGACGGTGCGAAAATAAAAAGCGTAACAGCGAATACATACAGTGAGATGGCAAAGAATATACCCGATTATAAATATGAAACTATGTGGGCAGGTCCGCCCGTTTTGGACGGTATAAACGATGTTGAGGATTTTGTGACAGGCTATATCCGCACTGACAAGGCGACGATTTCCTTTAACGGCGCTTGGGCGCAGAATATAGACGACGATTCAAAGATGTATATTGACTTCTTGGGCGATAAGGCGGGTGTGCGCCTGACATACGGCGGTCATTACAGGATGTTTGACTCGGATTTGAATGTATTTCAGAGTGAGGGCGATATTCCGCTGCACTATGAGTGCGAGGACAGGGAGTTTATAAAAATAATCCGCGAGGGCGGCAGGTCTGTATCACATATCGACTATGTTCTCGAAAGCCAGAAGCTGCTTGATGCGATATATGAATCTGCCAAAAAGAATAGGGAAGTGTATCTGTGAAAATAGGCTTTATTGATTATTATCTTGACGAATATCATGCAAACCATTATCCCGAATGGATTAAAAATGCCGCCGATGAGAGCTGTGCCTTTTATGCATGGGCGCAGATAGATTCGCCCAAGGGCGGACTGACAACAGACAAGTGGTGTGAAAAGTATGGTGCTATCAGATGCGATACTATTGAAGATGTATGCAAAATATGCGACTTTTTAATTATACTCTCACCTGATAATCCCGAAAATCATTTAGATTATGCAAAGATTGTTTTTCCGTTTTCAAAGCCGGTTTTTATGGATAAGACCTTTGCGCCGGATTTTCATACTGCGCTTGAAATCATTGAGCTTGCCGGGCGCTGCGGCACACCGCTTTTCAGCTCGTCGTCTCTGCGCTTTTGCAGTGAGTTTGACGGTATAAACCGGGCTGACGGTGCAGTCGCTTTCGGTGCAGGGCACAATTTTGAAATAGAGGTAATTCATCCGATTGAAATTTGTGCCCGGCTTATGGGCTGCGGCGCGGTGAAGCTTGAGACTTTTGGTGATAAATCCCGCTTTATAGCACATGTGATTTATTCCGACGGCAGAAAGGCGGATATTTTTTACTGTCAGGGCTGCAAGGGTATCGGTTACGGCGCGGTTGTCGAAAACGGCGACACGCGTGAGCTTATACAGGCTAAAAGCGATTTCTTTCAGCTGCTGACAAACGCTATGCTGAAGTTTTTTAAAAGCAAAGTGCCGCCTGTATCTCATGAGGGAATACTTGAAGGCATTAAAATACGCGACGGCATTATAAGGTCGCTTGAAAAAGGCGGCGCGGTTGAACTGTAAATTAAAAACAGGGCTGCATTAAGAAGCCCTATTTTATTTTGACGCTGTAAAAAACAGTCTGCGGAAACGGAAAATAATTTCACCGTTTTTTTGGGGTTTGTAAAGTTTCCTGACCCCGGATAAAAGCTCGTTTTCAAAATGCTGCTTATCTGTATTTTCAAGCGCTTCAAGATAAGGGCGCAGACGGGTGCTTTTTACCCAGTCCAAAAGTGCGCTGTGAGAGGGCATACGGTGATAGTATACCGTTTCCCATATATCAAAATCTTTGCTGCATCCTGACAGTATTTCAAAATACCTCTCGGGCGGCAGCGTGGTGTTTTGCTCATGAAGTGACGGCGCAAACCCATATCTTTTGCTGTGCACAGTCTCATCAATCAGACGGTACAGGGGTTCATCTGCATTTATCGGCATCTGCACCGCGAGTATACCGCCTATGTTGAGCTTGTTCATAAGCTGCGGCAGCAGCTCTTTATGATTATCTACCCACTGCAGGCAGGCATTTGAGAATATTACGTCATATCCGCTTTTGATATCACGAGCTGTACACATCTCAAACAAAAGCTCCGGGTGATTTTGTCTTGCACGCTTTATCATATCGGGTGAGCTGTCAATACCGGTTATTTTTGCGTTGGGGAATACACTTTGCAGCACGGCAGTGCTGTTTCCCGGACCGCAGCCTATGTCTATTATTTTTTCGGTATTTTTAATGAGGATTTTTGCTGCAAGGTCTTTTGCGGGAAGCGTTCTCTGCACCTCAAATTTTAAATACAGATTGCTGTTCCAATCGGACATTTTGTGACCTCCTTAAATTTTTTAAAATTATATCACAAACATTACATTATGTCTACGTTTGTTGACAGCAGAAATTGAATATGCTATCATACTTTAACGAAGGGAGATATGCTTGTGAAAAATATTATAAATATAATAAATTTTATACGTGATGTAGAACCTCGCAGACCGAAGGATCTTGTAACTCCTGTAAAGGAACAGATAAAGCTTGCACGCAGATACGGCCTGAAGTCTACGTTTTTACTTCAGTATGATGCTTTTACCGATGATGTTTATATTGAGCTTATGAAATCATGCAGTGACGTTTGTGAGATAGGCGTTTGGTTTGAAATAGTTCAGCCGCTAACTGAAAAGGTCGGTCTTAAATGGCGAGGAAGATATCCGTGGGACTGGCACTGTGACGTAGGATTTCTCGTAGGCTATAGTCCCGAAGATCGTATTAGACTTATTGATGAAACAATGAGCAGGTTTAAAAGCATTTTCGGATATTATCCCGAAAGTGTTGGTTCGTGGCATATTGATGCTGTCTCTATGAAATACCTTTCCGAAAAATATCATGTTAAGGCTTGCTGTATCTGCCGTGACCAGGTGGGGACAGACGGATATACAATGCAGGGCGGATATTATAACGGTGCGTATTATCCGTCTGTGAATAATATGTTCTGCCCGGCAAATAATCCTGAAAATCAGATTAATATGCCCGTTTTTCGAATGCTCGGTTCGGATGCTATTTATGCTTATGACTATCAGGTTACGGATTATAATAATGATGGAATACCAACCCTTGAGCCTGTATGGAATCCGGGCGGTGGATCTGAGGTATGGGTTGATTGGTTTATGAAAGAGACGTTCTGCGGTAGCGGAATTTCAATCCAGTATACTCAGGCAGGACAGGAAAATAGTTTCGGTTGGGACAGAATGGGCAAAGGTTTGGAATTCCAGTATCCGTACATCAAAAAGATGGCAGATGAAGGCAGGGCAGAGGTCATGACTCTCAAAGAGAGCGGAAAGTGGTTTCTTGATAATTTCAGCGTAACCCCCGCCCAGACTCTTAAGGCGATGACTGACTGGAACGACTGCGGGCGTAAGTCTGTGTGGTACAGCAGCCGCTATTACCGGACAAATGTAATGTGGGAAAACGGTGTTGTGCGCTTTCGTGATTTTTATATATTTAACGATATGTATGAGGAAAATTATCTTCATGTTCCATGTACAACTTCAGCGTGCGAATATCGTAATCTGCCGGTTATGGACGGTGCGATTTATACGGAGCCAAAAGGCAGGGCGGCGGGAATATATATCACGTCAAACGGTGAAAATACTGTGTGGGACGATATAACCTATGCGGAAACCGGCAGTACAGCGACAATTACTCTAAAGCACGGCAATAGTCGTGCAGTGATTACTCTAAATGAAAATTCTGTTAAGATACAATCTGATATAGACACTCTGACACTGACGCCCGTTTATGATAAAAACAGAGCATTAGGTACTTTGGATTTATCTGATGATTTCGGAAATCATAACAACAGAGATAATGTAATGACCTATGTAAGCCAAGTGTTTAAAACGGGGAATAAAATAAGCTTTGTATTTAATAACATCGAGTATTCGCTGAGCTTTGAGGATGCGACTGTAAACGATGATTTTTCAGTGGTTAGCAACAGCGGAAGCATTATCGTGCAAATTTAAAAAATACGGCAGCATATTGCTGCCGTATTTCTTTATCCTTTAACGGCGCCGGCAATGACGCCCTCGATAATATACTTCTGTCCGAACAGATAGAAAATGATAATCGGGATTATCGCCAGCACCAGCATTGCCATAAACGAACCCCAGTCAACCGAGCCGTACGCGCCCTGCATGGCAAGCTGTACCGCCACGGGTATAGTCTTGAACTTGGAGCCGAGAACAAGATATGGCAAAAGATAATCGTTCCATATCCACATCGTTTCTAAAATGGCAACCGTTACCGTAATAGGCTTTAAAACGGGAAAAATAACTCTGAAAAAGGTTTGCAGCGGGTTGCAGCCGTCTATCATTGCCGCCTCTTCTATTTCCATGGGTACACTTTTTACAAATCCCGAGTACATAAATACAGAAAGCCCGGCACCGAACCCTAAATATACAAAGATAATTCCAACGGGATTGTTAAGGGACAGCTTGGCGACGGTTGATGTCATGGTGTACATGACCATCTGAAACGGTACGACCATACTGAAAACGAGAATATAGTAGAATGCCCTGCAAAACTTTGAGTCGGAGCGGTTTATATACCACGCGCACATAGACGCGCAAATCAGTATAAGCAGAACAGAAAATACCGTTATAAACAGTGAGCGTCCGAACGCGCCTACACTGCCCAGACTGTTTACAGCCGTGCTCCATGCGTCGGAAAAGCCTGTGAGCAGTGATGTTATGCTTTTGCCGAAAAAGCCTGAGTTTACAATACCGCGTAAATAATTCCCGCCCTCAAAGGTTGCACTGTTGGGAAATTCAAATGGTGTGCTCATTATATACAGCTTGTTTTTAAACGAGTTGAACGCGACAATAATAATGGGTGCTATAAACACGAGCGCGAGCGCTGCGAGCAGAATATAAATTAAAACCGTGATAAGGCTTTTTTGCCGTCTCATTACATCTGCTCCTCTCTTGAACGTGTTATTTTAAGCTGAATCCATGCGATAAGGGCAACAATGACTGCGAATATAACCGCTTTTGCCTGACCTACGCCCTGCTGACCTACAGAACCGTAAAAGGTGTTGTAGATGTCAAGAGCCATCATCGCGGTTTCGCGGTTCGGCGCGCCGTTTGTCAGTGCGAGGTTTTGGTCAAACAGTTTAAAGGAGTTTGACAGAGTCAAAAACGTGCAGATAGTGACAGAGGGCATTATCATGGGCATAATAATACGCCGCAGAGTCTGCGCGCCGGAGGCGCCGTCTATGTGCGACGCCTCTATGAGCGAGCCGGGTATGCTCTGTATTCCGGCTATATAAATTACCATCATATAGCCTATCATCTGCCAGTTCATGAGAATAACAAGTCCCCAAAAGCCATAGTTTGCACTGTACGTTATATCTACCCCCATCATGCCCAGAACGCCGTTAAGAATTAAGTTCCAGATATAGCCTAAAACTATTCCGCCGATGAGGTTTGGCATGAAGAATACCGTTCTGAAAAGGTTGGAGCCGCGCATCCCGCGGGTAAGCAGCAGCGCTAAGAAGAATGCTATGACGTTGACCGTTATGACCGACACCACCGTAAATTTCACCGTAAACCAGAGTGCGTTTAAAAAATTCTGATCGGTGAATGCGGCTTTGAAATTTTCAAAACCGATGAACACCGCGTTGTCAACCGTTGTGAATTTGCACAGCGAAAGATACAGTCCCATTGCAAATGGGACGATAAAAACCGCGGTGAATGCGATAAGCATCGGTCCTAAAAATATAGGTGAATACTTTTTTAGTTTTCTGTTGTTCATGTTTATTTATTGTTCCGATTTACAGCTTTGCGCTTTCCGATTTCCATTCTTCCGTTACAAGGGTGACTACATCCGACCAGGTTTTGGTGCCCTGTGCGTATTGCAGGAGCGCTGCGCCGAAGTCATTTTTAAATGTCTGACTGGGGAACAGTGTGAAATTCCACGATACTGACTCAACGTCTGCGCGCTTACTCCACTCGATTACCTCACGTGCCAGCGGGTCGGTCGGTATCTCCTCGTCGGTAAAGGTGTCAAACGGTGCGATAAAGTCAAGCTTGTTTGTGACGTAGTCCTTGCCCTTGTCACTTGTGAAAAGCCAGTACATAAAATCCTCTGCGGCTTTCTGCTCTGCCTCTGACGCTTTGGAGTTTATGCACATAAAGTTTTCGGTGCCGATACAAAGGCCCTGTTTTTCCTCGCCCTCAATACCGGTATAAATAGGCAGGAACTTTATTTTATCCTCTTTTACCACATTCCCCGATATACCGCTTATCTGCGACCACGCCCAGTTTCCGTTCTGTACCATGGCGCATTGACCCAGTGCGAACTCAGCCATCGACTCGTCGCCTATCTTGGAGCCGAGCAGTTTGGGGTCTGTCGTGGAATTATTGAGATACAGATCAAAAATGTTTTTGTAATTTTCGGCGTATTCAAACTTGATTTCCTTTGTAGCGTCACTTGAAAGGTCTATTTCATTATTTTTAAATTCGTAATAAATCGGCAGATTTGCAAGATGTGTCTGCCAGCGCCAGTCCTCGCCAGATTTGAGCGACGTTGCGGCGAAAACGCCGTTTATGCCCAGCTTATCCTTGTTTTTCTGCATGTCGGTTACAAGTTGGCTGAGCTTTTCAAAGTTATTTATTTCATCCATTGACATAAAATCTGTGTTCTTGTCAGAAAGCGCGAAATATTTGTCTGTCAGTTCTTCGTTGTAGATTATTCCGTAACCCTCTATAAGATAGGGAATACCGAAAACCTTGCCGTCTTTGGTCACCGCCATTGATTTGTCGTTTAAATGCTTGTATAGCTGACTGTCGGTTAGGTCCTTGCAGTAGTCGCTCCAGTTGGCATATCCGCGCGGACCGTTTATCTGGAATATGGTGGGAGCTTCGCTTGTACCGAGTCTTGCGGCAAGCGTTGATTCGTATGTGTTGTTGGCGGCTGTGTCAACGATTACGGTAACTCCCGTCTCCTCTTTGTAAGCCTGAACAATTTCATTGTATACGGAGGCGATTTCCGGTTTGAAATTCAGAAATCTTACCGTTACGTTTTTGTCGTCGCCTGCGCCGCCGTTGCATCCTGCAAGCGTAAACAGCATTATGCATGACATGATAAGTGCAGTTAATTTTTTCATTTCAATTCAACTCCTTTCTAACATTTTGCTTTGTTTTTTCGTAAATATTAGAAAAATTAAATTAAATTTGCATTGCTTAGGAAAATGTTTACATATTGATAAATTTTTTGCACATAAAAACATTTTGAATTAATGTTTTTGTTTTATAATAAAATACACAAAAGTGTAGTAAAGGAGAATTATCATGAGTAAAAAATTAAACGGAAAAAAGCTCTTTTCAATTATTCTGCCTTTTTTGGCGGTATTGGCAGCGGCAACTGTCGTGTTGTGTATTACCGCTATGGATAATGCGCCCCAAAAGGATGACGCCGAAATATTAGATGTAATAGACAAATTCAATCAGTTGTGCTCTACCAATCCCGTCATTGATATAGATATAAGCCGTCCGCAGGATTTAACCGATGCGGAAAAATCGGAAATTAAAAGTCAGCATATGGCGGCTATGAATGAGGTCTTGACAGAAAACAGCTATCTGAAAAATACTTACGGAAATGTTTTGGCTCGTAAATTATCTGCCGAAAATGCTCCTGTCAGCGTCAGTCCGCAGGTTGGTCTTTTCTCATCCGATATTATTTCGAAAAGCTACGACGGGGAGAATAGTGTTACAGTTGTTGTCGAAACTGTCAGCTGGGAAAAATATATAAATCAGAGTACCGCCGACTCCGAATACAGCGTTGTTTTTCCCGTCAACAAGGATACAAGCGAATTTGTTTTCAAAAAAGAAAACGGTGTTTGGAAAATCGACGCTTACGAAATAAAGACCAAGCTGATGGAGGGCGATTATGAGCTTACCCGCAATTTTGAGACCTATAATCAGGCGCTCGACTATGCAAAATCGGTTATGCCCGAAAATGTTTTTGCAAAGTAAAATAAAAATAACCGCCGTATACGGCGGTTATTTTTTTGCGCTGAGTATTTTTAAAGCATCTCTATGATATCTGTCGCGATTTTGTTTACAAAAGTCCCGTCATGCTCTACAAACAGCATGGTAGGCATATATTTTTGCAAAAGTCTTTCAATCTGTATTCTTGAAATAACATCTATAAAATTCAGCGGCTCGTCCCAAATGTACAGATGTGCGCTTTCGCACAGCGAAGCGGCAAGCAGCACCTTTTTCTTTTGCCCTTGGCTGAATTCCTCCATATTCTTTTCAAACTGCACGCGCTCAAAATCGAGCTTTCGCAGAATTGTCTTAAATATGCTCTCGTCAATGCCCCGCAGTTTTGCGTAGTCGGACAATCCTCCGCAAAGGAATGACGCGTCCTGAGGAATATATGAAATTTTAAGTCCGCTTATTTTGAATATTCCACCCTCGTGCTTTATATCTTCGCCGCATATCAGCTTCAGTATACTGGATTTCCCGCAGCCGTTTCTGCCGCACAGTGCAACGCGCATACCGCAGCTTATTTCAAAGCTGACAGGATTGTTTATAATTAAATCATTGTACATGCAGGAAAGGTTTTTGACCGTTAGTATGGGATTTTTCGCGCTTTGCAGCGGACTCAGCTTTAAATTCTCACTTTTTTCGGTGTCCTGCAACAGTGATGACTTTTGTTCTATCGCGTTTTCTCTGCGCTTTTCAATTACCTTGGCACGCTTCATCATTTTAGCCGACTTGTGTCCTATAAACCCGCGGTCGGGACGCAGTCCAGCCGTGCGCGTGCCTTTTTTTGTCTTTTCTATCCCCTCGGAAATTTGGGCGCTGTGCCTTGCCGCCGCTCTCAGTCTTTGTATCTCATGCGTCAGTTTTTCATTCTGTGCTGCTTCAAATGCGTCCTGTGCCGCACGGTTTTGCTCCCAGCTTGAAAAATTTCCTTGCCTAATTTCGATGCTTTTTCGGTTAATGCTTAAAATGTGGTCCGTACAGCTGTCAAGAAGCTGCCTGTCATGAGACACAAGGATAAATCCCTTTTTTCGTTTCAGATATTCCGCCACGACGCCGCGCGTTTTTTCATCAAGATGATTTGTCGGCTCGTCAATCAGTAAGAACGCATTCTCACGTAAAAACAGTGCCGCAAGCATTACCTTTGTCCGCTCTCCGTTTGAAAGAGTGTCAAACTCCCGCCACAGTATATCGTTGCGCAGTTCAAGCAGCGACAGCTCGCGCTCCATTTCCCATTGCTGAGCCGTGCAGATTTCACAAATTATGTTATATACGATATCACGCGTGTTCTTCACGTTATACGGATAATATTCGAATTCTACGTTTGTCGTGATTTTTCCGCTGTATTCGTAAATGCCGCAAAGCAGCTTTAAAAGTGTTGTTTTTCCTCTGCCGTTTCTGCCGATAAGTCCGAGCCGCCAGTCGGTGTCAAGACATAAATTTACGTTTTCGAAAACGCTGTCCGCGCTGCCGTCATAATTAAACGATAGGTTTGTTATATTTATTTGTGCCATTTTTTCTCCTTTAAATACAAAAGCCGCGGGAAAAGCAAATTTCCCGCGGTAAATTTATGATAAAAAACGGCATATTGCTTTCCTGCACGGCTAAAAAAGCAAGACCATGCGGTCCCGCATATTAAAGCCTCGATAAATTCAGCAGAAAAGCTTAAACATTTTTTCACCCCTGACAACAATTTCATTGTATATCATATCACATGAAATCAGAATATGCAACAGCTAAGTTAAATGTTTTGCTCCAGCAGCCAAAGCTTACCCGTTTCGGCATTTTTATAAATAAACTGCTCGCGTGTTTCACCGTTTTGGCGCGTGTAGCAGACCTTGATATACGGAACCTCTTTAGAAAAGTCCAGCCATATTTTGATTCCGTCGCCCTTGGTAAGTGTATCTTTGACCCACAGTGTATTAATCTCGCTGTATTCGTTTTTGTCGGCGTCATATTCTGTTTCTATGACTTTAATATCATAAATATCCTCGTTTGCGTAGAAAATCACCGCATCCTTTCCTGTTTTCTCTTCAACCTCAAATACTTTTTTGTAGCGAGTTGAATCCTCGTCGCTCGGAAAGCGGATAAAGCTCACCATCTTCGAGCATGAGCACAGACAAGCCAAGAGTACGGCGCACACCGCTGTCAGACACTGTATTTTTAATAATTTTTTCATTTGTCAGCCTCCTATTTTCTGAAGTTTTTGGGCGTGGTGCCCGTTATTCTGTAAAATGTTTTGTAAAATCCAGAACTGCTGCGAAAACCGTATTTGAAAGCGGTTTCAAGAATGTTTTCTCCGTTTTCGTCAAGTGAGCATATAACGGCGTTTACCCGCAGACGAGCTACGTACTCATTATAAGAAATGCCGACAGACTTTTGAAACAGTCTGGAAAAATGTCCTGCCGAAAAGCCGAATTTGCGGGCGGTATCGTAAAGGGAAAGACGATTACTCAGATTTTGGGATATATATTTCATTGCCGCAGCGCAAATGCTTGTGTCTCCATTAGCCCGGTCAAAGGCGACAGGATAGCACTGTGCTGCCGTTATGACCATTTTGCAGATAAGGTTTTGTATACAGTCGTCGCGGTATAAAAGCTCCTTGTTTTCGGCGTAACCGCGAAGCTTGTCAAAGCATACGCAAAGCTCCGATGAGCCGGTTTTATTGTTGATTTTGTTTGAGAAATCCTTTGTGCGAAGAAAGAAAATGTCTGCGCAGTGTCCGTGCGGGTGTATTGTGAGCGGGATAAAATTCACCTGCTCTATTTTTATTTCACCGGCGGTTTCTTCAAGTCGGCGCACATCACAGAATGAAAACAGGAAAATGTCGTCTTTTTCAAACGGAAAACGTCCGCCGTTTATCAACCATACTCCGCGTCCTCGCATTATGCGGACTATTTTGCACTCGTCGTAGGACTGAAGCCTGTCCGAATAATGCGCGCCTATCTCGCGCTCTTTGTATGTTATAAGTGTAACTCCGGAGCTGTTTTTTTGTGTGTATAAAATCATCAAGGCATCTCCTCATTTTAATTATTTTATCATAAAAGTGGAGAAAATGCAAAGAAAAGTAGCGGAAAATAAATTAATAATTATATATAATCATTCAAGAAAATCGGAGGGAGCTTTATATGATACGCAAGATTGAGACGAAAAAATACGATTTTGTCGTAATCGGCGGCGGCATGAGCGGAATATGTGCGGCGCTCGCCGCGGCAAGAAACGGAGCAAAAACGGCGCTGATACATAACCGCAGCGTTTTGGGAGGCAATGCGTCCAGTGAGGTGCGTATACACATTTCCGGCGCCAGCGACTCGCAGAAAAAGCCGGAACTGGAGGAAAGCGGAATACTGTACGAGCTTATGCTGGACAATAAGGCGCAAAACGATTGGTTTTCCTACCCATTGTGGGATGCTGTTTTGTTTAATAAGGTACGGTTTCAGCAAAATCTTGATTTGTATATGAACACGGTTATGCTCGATGCGGACTGTGAACAGAGCCTTATCACACGTGTGCGCTGCTTTCAGGAGACGACCGAAAAGCATCTTGTGCTTGAAGCGCCGTTGTTTGCCGACTGCACCGGAAACGGCACGCTCGGTTACTTTGTCGGCGCGGAATTTATGACGGGCAGCGAAAGCCGTGCCGATTTCGGGGAACTTCATGCACCTGAAAAAACCAATAATTTCCGTATGGGCAATACAATTCTGTTTCGTGCCGTAAACAGGGGCGAGCCTGTTAAATTTACGCCGCCGCCTTTTGCCAAAAAATTGACTGAGCAGGATTTGCACCTGCGTATTCATTCATCAAAGCTGCCCGATTATTCGCAGGCGGAAGACCCTGAGGAGTACAGACGCGTGTCGTCGGTCAGCAGCGCGGGTATCGAATACGGTTACTGGTGGCTGGAGCTTACGGGCGACGGTGAGGATATAATAGAGGAATACGAGGATATCCGCGACGAGCTTTACGCATATTTTTACGGCGTATGGGACCATATCAAAAACGGCGGCGACCACGGCGCCCAAAATTACGATTTGGAATGGGTGGGTGCGCTGCCCGGAATGAGAGAGAGCCGCAGACTGAGGGGCGACTACATCCTGAATGAGCGTGACATACTGAATCATCGCATGTTTGAGGACAGCGTGGCTTACGGAGGATGGGGTGTTGACCTGCATGCGCCTCACGGACTTAAGGATCGTGACCTGCTTCCCAGTCAGGTTTGGACGTTTGACGGTACGTATACTATTCCTTACCGCTGTTACTATTCAAAAAATATAAAAAATCTGTTTATGGCGGGAAGAAATATCTCCGCCTCCAAGCTCGGCATGGCAAGTACTCGCGTTATCGGTACCTGTGCCGTCGGCGGTCAGGCGGTGGGCAGCGCCGCCGCGCTTTGCGTGCAAAAGGGGATTTTGCCGCGTGAGCTGTGCGGCAGTGTTTTTGAGCTTCAGCAGCTTATTTTGAAGGATGACGGCTTTATTCCCGGTGTTAAAAACGAGGATAAAGGCGACCTTGCAAGATACGCAGAATTTACCGCTTCCTCACATATTTCGGATTTTTTGCCGCAATGCGTTATCAGCGGAGTCTCGCGTGAGTTTGGCGACGGGCGTCACTCCTGGCGCTGCAAAATGGAAAGTTACGGCGCGTGGATACATGCACGCCTTGCATTTCCGGCTGAGCTTTCGCAGATAAATGTGACCTTTGATTCAAATTTTAACTATTCGGTGCGCGTCACCATGTCGCCCGCGCGCCAAAAGCAGCAGCGCCGCGGCGTGCCGCCTGAGCTGACGCGGGACTTTGATATTGTTTTGTACAAGGATGAAAAAATCGTCAAAACAGTGCAGGTGCGCAATAATCATCAGCGCTTTTGTCCGTGTTATTTTGAAAAAACGCTGTGCGACAGCTTTAAAATAAAAATCCGCGCTACAAACGGCGCGGATACGGTATGTATATTTGAGATAAGAGCATACTGAATAAAATCCCTCCGAATTAAATTCCGGAGGGATTGTTTTATTGTTTTTTTAGACCCTTGAGTGCGGTTGAAAGCTTTATCGGATTGCCGTAACGCAGAGTACCCATTCTGTAAAGCGCCGCTCCAAGCATTCCCGCGCCGATAACGGAAGCTGTCAGTATTATAAAAGATACTACTATTTCCCATGCTGCAACGCTGCCCATGGCAACGCGCATAAACATGGTGGTGTATGAGCTGAACGGAAGGAAAGACAGAACCTTTATTATCATTCCGTCTACGTTTGAGAGTTGGAACAGCGAGAAAAAGTAAATAAGCATTATTATCATTGTAAGTCCGCTTACGCTCTTGCTCACGTCCTCGGTTTTACTGACAAGCGCACCCATCGCGCCGAAGAGAAATGCGTAAAACAGGTATCCCATCGTTCCGAACAGAGCAAATACGATAAGCACGTTTGCAGGTATATCAAGTATAATATCAAGCATTCCGCCCCACTGCTCACGGTTGAACTGGTATGCCGCCAGTATGGTGCCGAGTATTATCCCGCTCTGCAAAAGCCCCGCGATAGCGCCTGCAATAACCTTGCCGAAAAGCAGGCTGTTGGGCGTTGTGGAGGTGACAAGCACCTCGATTGCACGATTGCTTTTTTCCGTTGTGACCGAAACGGCTATCATCTGTCCGTAGAACATAATGAGCATAAATACAATGATTACAAGCGCATAGCAATACCAGTAGCTCTGTGTTGTATTTTTATTTAAAATATGCTCCGTTACAGTTATCTGCGGTTCATACATTTGTGTTATTTCGTTTAGGTCCAGCCCGTTTGCCGCGCAGTAGCGTGCACGCGACATCGCTTTCATCGCTTCGTCGAAAATTTCGCTGTTGCTGTCGTACATTGTCTTGTTGAATATGTAATATTCGTATTCCGTCTGATTTTTTACCGCAAAGCCTGCGACAGCCGTTTCGTCCTCCAGCATTTTTTCAAGTTCTCCCGTGCTTGAAACCTTTACAAACTGAGCGCCGGAAAAATACTCGCTCAGCAGCTGTGTGTCGGTTATATTGCCGGGGTCGTAAAGCGCGTATTTTTTGTCTGAGAGGTATTCGGGCGTCTGTTCTTTTTCTGCCTGCTCCGTCTCGGATTTACCGGCAAAATCCACGCCGGTAAACGCGGACATATCTATGAATCTCGGCAGACATAAAAGAACCGCGCCGATTATTGCAAGCAGCAGTGTAAAGGCGACAAAGCCCTTGCTTGATATGTACTCTTTCAGCTCATATTTTAAAATAACAGCAAATTTTCTCATTCCTCGTCACCTGCCTTGTCTACAAAAATATCTCCCAGCGACGGCTCGTATGAGCCGAATTTGTAGATTTCAATGTCGCTGTCGGCAATACGGCGCATGATGTCGTTTGTGCCGACGTCCTGCACTTTGTTGAGTATAAGCGCTGTTTTTGTCATTCCGCTTACCGTCAGAATGTCTGAAAACTCGGCTTGCAGCTTGCTTTTCAGCTCCGTTGCACCGTAGTTTGAGGAACTGAGCATCAGCCTGTTTTGACCGTATTGTCGTTTTATTTCGGACAATTTTCCAGACAGCACGATTTGTCCGTGATGAATTATGGCGATGCTGTCGCAGAACTCCTCTACGTAGTTCATCTGATGACTGGAAAATATGACTATTTTGCCTATTTCTATAAGCTCATTTACCACGTCCTTTAATACCTGGGAGTTGACAGGATCAAGTCCGGAAAACGGCTCGTCCAGTATTACGATTTCCGGGTCGGCTATAAGGGTTGCGGCAAGCTGTACCTTTTGCTGATTGCCCTTTGAAAGTGTTTCGAGCTTTCTGCCGGCATATTCGGAAATGCCAAGGCGCTCAAGCCATTTTGCGGCGCTTTTGAGCGCGTCCGATTTTTTCATGCCGCGAAGCCTTGCAAGAAACACCATCTGGTCGGTAACGGTGCGCTTGGGATACAGTCCGCGCTCTTCGGGCAGATATCCTATTTTATGTCTGGCGGCGTGAAACGGCTTGCCGTCTATCAGGATTTGACCGCTGTTTGCATGGAATACGTCCATGAGTATACGTATAGCCGTTGTTTTTCCGGCGCCGTTTCTGCCCAAAAGCCCAAGCGCCTGTCCGCTTTCGACCTTGAAGCTGATTCCGTGCAGGACTTCGGTTTCACCGAAGCTTTTGTATATATCTCTTATTTCAAGCTCCATGTTTCCCTCCGTTGTTTAATAAATCTCCTATTATTTTAACTTTTTAGCGCTTTAATGTCAATGGAAAGCCGCTAAATGCTTTATGACTTATCTTTCATAATCATTTTGCATTTTTTCTGTCAGCCGCGCTAAATTTTCCACCGTGCGCTCATCAAGATAGTGCTCAAGCTTTTCCGCCTGCTCGAGCTCCGACTTGCTGCCGTTGAGCATGCAGAGAAATTTATGGATTGTATCATGCCTGTGTAAAAGGTATTCTCCGGCCTTTTTCCCTTTGTCTGTCAGGGAGAGGTATCCGTATTTCTGAAACGAAACAAAGCCCATGTCCTTTAAGCTGACCGACATTTTCGAGGCGGACGGAGGGCGCACGTGCAGGCAGGCGGCAAGCTCGCTTATACGAACGACACCTCCGTTTCTTGAAAGACGGAATATCATTTCAAGGTAGTCTTCCATTGATGCGGTTAGACCGGCTTTGTGCCCCGCGTAACCTTTCATTGTAAAAAAACCTGACTCGGTGTTTTTTGAGTCGTTATCCATTTAATTTTCCCCCGTCTGTAACATTTTGAACCCGAATGTAATAGTATAGCGTGAGGAAAAAAAGTTTCCTCAAGGAAAATATATTTTGGGACGGTAATTTATATGAACGGCAAATTAAGCCTTAATGATATAAAGCCGGGGCAGAAGGCGCGCGTCAAGAGCCTTTTGTCAAACGGCAGTATTAGACGCAGACTTTTGGATATCGGACTTATAGAGGACACCGAGGTGGAATGCCTGGGCAGGAGTCCGTCCGGCGACCCGTCGGCATTTCTTATTCGCGGAGCTGTCATCGCCATTCGTTCCGAGGACTGCTCAAATATTTTATTGCAGGTATAGCTGAAAGGGGAACAATATGGGACTTACAAGTGCCTCTGTCGGAATAAAAGCGGTCGATTCCGGACTGGAAATAAAAAAGCAGAGTGAGAGTGACCTTGTCGTTGCCATCGCGGGAAATCCGAATGTCGGAAAAAGCACACTTTTTAACAATCTTACCGGAATGAATCAGCATACGGGCAACTGGCCGGGAAAGACCGTCGCCAATGCTCAGGGGCATTGTACGGTCATGAACCGCGGCTTTGTCATGGTTGATATTCCCGGAACATATTCTCTTATGGCGCATTCGGCTGAGGAGGAGGTCGCACGCAATTTTATCTGCTTCGGCCAACCAGACGCGACTGTCGTAGTGTGCGATGCGACCTGTCTTGAACGCAATCTCAATCTTGTTTTGCAGACAATAGAAATATCGGGAAAAACGCTTGTCTGTGTCAATCTTCTGGACGAGGCAAAGCGAAAGAATATCTCGATAGACCTTAAACTGCTGTCAGAGCGTCTGGGCGTGCCGGTTGTCGGCACAATCGCCCGCAAAAAGAAAACGCTCGACATGTTTTTGAAAAGGCTTTGCGAGCTGACAGACGGAAGCATTGAAACAGCCCCGCTGCTTGTCAGATACGATGAGCCTATCGAGCGGGCAATCGCGCTTCTGGAGCCTGTTTTGCGTGAAAGAGTGGGTGACAGTATAAGTCCGCGCTGGCTGGCCCTTAAGCTTTTGGACTTTGATGACTCGCTTATAAGTGAGATTAACAACTACTTTCATACCGACCTCTTAGCTGACCCGCAGATATCGGATACGATAGAGCGCGCGCGGAATATCCTTGAAGAAAACGGCATGGACCGCGCCGGATTTAACGACAGCACGGTTGCAAGCGTCGTGCGCACGGCGGAGCAGGTATGCCGCGGTGTAGTTATAAGCAGAAAAAATAAAAGCTATAACAGCACCGACCGACGCATCGACCGTATACTTACGAGCAAGTGGACGGGATATCCCGCCATGCTTTTGATGCTCGCCGTTATTTTCTGGATAACAATTGCCGGCGCAAATTATCCCTCCGCAGTATTGTCAGGCCTGTTTTCAAAAGGCGAAGTGCTGCTGAGCGACCTGTTTATAAGTGCAGGGGCGCCCGACTGGCTGCGCGGAGCACTGGTCAGCGGTGTTTACCGTGTTCTGACCTGGGTCGTGTCGGTCATGCTGCCGCCGATGGCTATTTTCTTCCCTCTTTTCACCCTTCTTGAGGATGTCGGCTATCTGCCTCGCGTGGCTTATAATCTTGATAAGCCTTTTAAAAAATGTAAGGCGTGCGGTAAGCAGGCCCTTTCCATGTGCATGGGTTTCGGCTGCAACGCCGCGGGCGTTGTGGGCTGCCGCATAATAGATTCGCCCAGGGAGCGGATTATTGCGATACTCACCAACAATTTTGTTCCGTGTAACGGTCGGTTTCCGGCAATCATAACGCTCATTACAATGTTTTTTATAGGCAGTGCGGGTGTATTTGATACGGCGCTGTCCGCGCTTGCGCTGACTGCCGTTATTTTGCTGGGTATACTGATTACCTTTGCCGTTTCGCGACTTTTATCCGAAACACTGTTAAAGGGGATGCCGTCGTCGTTTACGCTGGAGCTTCCGCCATATCGCCGCCCACAGATAGGCAGGGTAATCGTGCGCTCGGTATTTGACCGCACACTGTTTGTTCTCGGAAGGGCTGCGGCGGTTGCCGCGCCTGCCGGTCTTATAATATGGCTCATGGCAAATGTGACGGTAGCAGATGCAAGCCTGCTTTCACATTGCTCCGCTTTTCTTGACCCGTTTGGCAGACTGCTGGGCATGGACGGTGTTATACTTATTGCGTTTATTCTCGGATTTCCGGCAAACGAGATAGTTATTCCGATTATTCTAATGGCGTATACTGCGCAGGGAAGCCTTGTTGAGCTGGACAGTGTGATGCAGATGAAGGAGCTTTTTATACAAAACGGATGGACCTGGGTCACCGCTGTAAGCGTCATGCTGTTTTCTCTGCTGCATTGGCCCTGCTCGACTACAATGCTGACGATACGCAAGGAGACGGGGAGCGTTAAATGGACGGCGGTTGCTATGCTGCTGCCGACCGTTATCGGTATTGTTGTCTGCTTTCTGTTTGCCTCCGTCGCTCGGTTATTCATATGAACGGGCTGACTGCCGCACATAAAGCGGCGCTGTATGCTGCAGCCTTTATCAATCTGGCTGCTGCCGTGCTGAAGCTTTACGCTTCATATGCCTGTTCGCTGTATATGTATATTGCGGTATTTGACGCTGCTGTAAATATTGCTGTTTTTGCCGTATGTATTTTTTGCGCCTGCTCAGACAGCTCGGCAAAAAAACGCAGGAGAGCGAATCTGCACTCGCAGATTGAGGAGATAGTTTTTCGCTTCCCGCAGGTTAGCCGTATTAACGGCATAGACTGCAAAAGGGCGGCAGGCAGGCTTTGTATAAACCTGTCGCTCTCTTTTAATACATACAGTGTTCACGGCAGCGGCGCGCGCACATGCCAAAGCATAGAGAATGCGCTCAGGCGGCATTTGGGAAACGACATTCGCGTTTCAATAAACGTGAAGCGCTATTCGCTCATTCCTCAGCATCGCAGACGGGGTGAATAATAAAATTGTAATTTATGCTTGAGGAAAATACGGGATTGTGATATAATAAAAAATAATTTATAATAGTTATTGCGGGAGAGAAAAATGATACGTAAGCTGAAAAAAGAGGAAAGACAACTTTATTTTGATTTGGCGGATGAGTTTTATCATTCGCCGGCGGTTTTACACCCGGTGCCGGCGGAAAATTATAAAAATACGTTCGATGAGCTCATGCGTTCCGATGTATATGCTGAATGTTTTATAATTGAGTATGAGGGCGCCGCAGCGGGCTTTGGGCTTATAAGCAAAACGTTTTCGCAGGAATCCGGCGGGCTTGTTGTATGGATAGAGGAACTGTATATTAGGCAGCAATTTCGTTCAAAGGGGCTGGGGAGAGAGTTCTTTGAATTTTTGGAGAAAAACCGTCCGGCTTCGCGATATCGACTTGAAATCGAGCCGGATAATGTCCGTGCCCGGGCACTTTATGAGCGGCTGGGCTTTGAACAGCTTGATTATATGCAGATGGTAAAAGACTTTAAGGTCTGAGTGCCGAAAGTTAAAATTTTACCGCGCCGTCTTGAATGCTATTAAAGAAAATTTTAATAATATATTGACAAAGGCGGCGCGGTTTGCTATACTGATTAAGCAAATTTTGCATGGACCATTAGCTCAGTTGGTTAGAGCAACCGGCTCATAACCGGTTGGTCCGGGGTTCGAGTCCCTGATGGTCCACCACATCATCGCCGCAAGCTGCATATCGCTTGCGGCGATTTTTTACGGAATTCGCCGGTGCGCTCATTTTGCTGCATCTCCTCAATCGCTAAAAGTCACGCACGGCTCGCCTGTTCGGTTGTAAACGTCCTCACGGCAGCTCGCTGTCGCTACCAACTTTTTGCGAGTTGCAAGAGTTCAAATTCCACTTTTAAAAGCCAAAAATATCTTTTTCATGTGTCTTTCACAAAATTGTTGCCGTTCTAACCCTTGAGTAAGTGATTATGTCTTGCTTAGGGGTTTTCTGCTAAAATGGTGAAGCTTCGGTTTCCGCCCGCTGCCATCGGATAATTTCCGCTTTTATGCAGGCAGCAAGGTGCGGCAGGTTTTAAGAAACCCTCTTTGCAACTATCACAAGCCTTCCGTTTTGGTAAGTATACTCGCAGGTGGACAAGGTTAGGAGCTTATCGCCAAACTCTGCCGTAACCCCGGTATCGTAAAGGGCGCGCGCCCTGCACTCGGACACAAATTTTTCAAATTCCTCCGAGTCGGCAGCATCCGTAAACTCGTGGTAGGCAAAATCATTGCTGTCGGCGGATATTTTGAACACTGCAAAAATTTCATATTTTCCCGGCTCGTCCGGCGTATCAAAATCAATATACCTGTGAGTCTGAAAAAATACCTCTGACGCAAAGTCGTCCAGCGCGGAAAACATAGTGCCGTTTTTCATATTATGCCCGTAAATAATGGTGTTGTCTGACACACCGGCATCACATTCCTCCTCCACGTAAGGCGTACCGTAATAGCTGTACTGCCCGTCAAAATTACGGCGAAGGTAAAAGTCCGGTCTGTCCTTTGACTGCATAACAGGATAGCTGATGTTCGTTCCGTCAACTGAAATCCAACCGACAAAATCGGGATTTTTCTCTTTCAGGGCTTTATACTTTTCAGCGTATGGAGAGCCGGGAGACACACTGCTTATCATATCATACAGTCTGTTAAATTCCGCAGCGCTTTTATTTGCCTGAATGTAATAATCCGCGATTTTATACAACGAGAGCAGAAAAACCGCCAAAAGCAGCAGCATAACAATACGGTAAGCAGCTCTTTTGGTACCGTGCGGATTTTTGACTGCATATACAGCAGATTTTTGCAGCAGTGCCGCCGTTGCCGGCTCAAGGTCGGCTGTAAATTTTATTTTCCTTTTAGAACCGAATATACTGAAAAATATAACGCATGCGGCAAGATAACTGCCCAATGCTGACGGATGGTAACCGTCGCGGCTGTCGTAAAGACCGATATCGGGATGCTTTTTTAAAGTATGATAGAATGCGTTTCCCACAGGCGCCCTCAATGCCGCGCATTCCTGCGCGGCATGCATATACGCCTTATTCAGATCCGAATGCATTTTGTTATATGAAAGGCCGGTATTCTTTATCTTGGCGGAGCCCTTTTCATACGCCCATGTCTGATACAGTACAACCGCTGCGCCGCACTCACGCGCAAGCGATGCAAGGGTGGCAGTACTGCTCTGAAATTCCGCATAATCCGTAACGGGATTCATACTCTGTTCCTGAATGACAACATAGTCCCACTTTTTCGTTTCAAGCATTTTTCGGGCTTCGCTGCCGGGCTGAATATGTTGACGAAGGTAATGCCCGCCGAATGCGACGCTCTTTACGCTGACGTCAATTTCCGACATACACGCCAAACTTTCAAAAACAGCGGGCATGTCGTTATAATAAGTAAAGCTGTTGCCTATAAATAAAATTTCCATACAATTTTTCTCCGAATAAACGAAAAAGCGGCCGGTCACAAGGACCAGCCGCTAAGTGGTGGAGCATAGGGGATTTGAACCCCTGACCCCCACACTGCCAGTGTGATGCGCTACCAACTGCGCTAATGCCCCGTTTGGAGGTGCCACCCGGATTTGAACCGGGGAATAAAGGTTTTGCAGACCTTGGCCTTACCACTTGGCTATGGCACCGTATAAAAAAGACAAAAACAAGCAAATGTTTTTGTCTTCTGGTGCCTCCGGGCGGAATCGAACCACCGACACGGGGATTTTCAGTCCCCTGCTCTACCGACTGAGCTACAGAGGCAAAAATTGGCGACCCGGAACGGGTTCGAACCGTCGACCTCTAGCGTGACAGGCTAGCGTTCTAACCAACTGAACTACCGGGCCACTTTTGCAAAACCGGACGGGATCAGGCCCCGCACCGAACGCTGCGACAGCGTCACAACGTTGTCTATTATAAGCGGAACAGGCCGGTTTGTCAACAGGTTTTTCGAAATCGGACATTCTTTATATGAGGATATGGGAGCGGCCGTTTGGAAAGCCCGCTTCGGAGGATTCTCAATTGAGTCCCTGTTCGCCCACCTGAGAGAAAAGACGATCCACTTCCGCCTGCAGAGGGCGGTTTTCCGCCGTTTCCAAGGCCGGATCCTCTTCCATCAGCCGCGCGGCGGCCTCCTGCGCTTCCTTGAACAGGGGCATGTCCCCCATCAGATCGGCGATTTTGAGGTTGGGCAGGCCGTGCTGACGATTCCCGAAAAAATCACCGGGGCCCCGCAGCTTCAAATCCTCGTCCGCGATTCGGAAACCGTCGTTCGTCTCGCACATGGCCCGCAGCCGCCGGACGGCCTCGTCGTTTCTGGCGTCGGAGATCAGAATGCAGGTGGAGGCGTATTGTCCCCGCCCGACCCGGCCGCGCAGCTGATGGAGCTGGGCGAGGCCGAAGCGCTCGGCATTTTCAATGACCATGATCACCGCGTTCGGCACATCCACCCCCACCTCGATGACGGTGGTGGCGACCAGCACCTGTATCCGGTTCGCCGCGAATTCCCGCATAACCGTCTCCTTTTCGGCGGACTTCATCCGGCCGTGGAGGAGACCCAGGGAGTAGTGCCGCAGCGGACCCGCCGCCAACTTTTCAAAGAAAGCCGCGGCCGAAGCGAGATCGGTTTCCCCGTCCTCGACCAAGGGACAGACCACATACGCCTGCCGTCCCTCGTCCAGATGACGGCGCACGTAGGTATATGCCCGTTCCCGCTTATCGCTGCCCACGGCGAAGGTGGCGATGGGCTGGCGGCCGGGGGGCAGCTCGTCGAGTATGGAGACGTCCAGATCCCCGTACAGAATCAGGGCGAGAGTGCGGGGAATGGGGGTGGCGGACATGACCAGCATATGGGGGTTGGCCCCCTTGGCCGCCAGGGTGGCCCGCT